>Ga0070741_10007334_pt1 | contig 22880 bp, 20 predicted proteins | sample Coa_R1_4_FD_66440 | JGI IMG/M metagenome (GOLD analysis project Ga0070741, IMG submission 66440) | Surface soil microbial communities from Centralia Pennsylvania, which are recovering from an underground coalmine fire - Coalmine... | ecosystem: Environmental > Terrestrial > Soil > Unclassified ... | reverse complement strand
CACGTGAAAATGGGCGTATCGCGGACCGTGTATTTGCTGGCGTCCGTCTCTCGCAGCTCCATCACCAGGTCCACAAAGTCCTCTGGATGGTCGCTTTCAAACGCCACCACAAAATCCTGATCGTCGAGACCAAAAGAATACGTCGTGTTCAACTTCACGCTGGGATATTTGTGGCCGACGGTGATGTGCTCGTTCATCATGCCCTGGCGCGTGGGGAGGTTCAGCAAGTACCATTCCCGGGTCTTTATGAAAGGATATACGAAAATGTATTTGTACTTGCCCGGAACGAGCGTTCCGCGGGAATCTGCTTGTCCTTCGTGCACGTGCTCGAGCACGTACGTGGAGCGCTTGGTCATGGAGAGGAAGCTGTGGCTGGTGTGCAGGTATTTCCCCAAGCCGGTCTGCGAAATTTCGGTGGACATTTGTTGCAGGTCCTCGAGCTGATAGCAGATACGCCACAGCATGATATCGCTGTCGGCGCGGAGACCCACGGTCGAATAAGGAAGAATCAGCATGCGGCCGGGATGACTCCACGAGGTGATGACGCGGCAAAGCTCTTCCCGGTCCCGCTGCTTTTGCTCTTCCGGCAGCAGCCGCCAGGCCGGATCGAGTTTGTAGAGAATGAAATTGACTATCTGGCGGCGTGGTTCCGTGGTTTCAGGCATAGTGGATTCTCCAGTCAGCGAAGCCGTGCCGCACCGCCTGGCTGAAATGGCGGCGGCTTCCAGATCTGCGGCTTTTCTTTCCCAGGCGGCCCGCGGGATGTACCGCTTTAGAAAATCATCATAGCACGCGGCTCGCGGCGCTCATTCCATCTCCATCGCGGCCGGGAATGAACGCAACACCGCAAGCGCGGCGGGCCGGTTCCGGGACCTGGGCCCGAAGCCGGCCTCGATGTGGATCTGAATCGGAGCCGCATTGGCGGGATGCGCGGCGCGGCATCCGCCGCGAAATGAGTACTCCACGTTTCGATTGGACATTTTGAAAACGCAAGTTGAACGCCGCCAGCGCCGAAAACCCGGCTCCGCAGAGATCCGCCGACGAGCGAAGAAGGGAAACGCTCCCGCGCGAGACGGCTCGTCCGGCTTGCTGTTTGTGCCCGGAGGATCTCTATTTCAGCGATCCGTTCTCCGCGGATGAGCGAGAGCGGGAGGTGCTTCTCTGCCGCGGATTCCCTCGCGGATGCAGCAAAGTAGACAGGCCTCATCGCCTAGGGCGAACCGGGATCTCCTCCGCGAAAAAACGGTCTCATCCGCTTTCTGTTCGTTTGTGGGCGTTCGCGCTAGCGCAGTGGCGTGCCCGGGCTCGCCGGCCCATTCGGGAGGCCGGATGGTCCGGGAATATTCGGCTGGCTTGCGCCGCTGGGCTGACTCACACCGGGCGCGGTTCCACCGCGGGTGCCCGGAGTGGCGCCAGGAAAAGCGGCCCCCGGCTGGGCCGTATAAGGGCTCGGGCTTGTGCCGCCCGGCTGGTTGGCGGTGGGTCGCCCTGCGCCGGAATGTGCCGCGCCCGGTATAGTGCTGGGATGCGCCGTGCCCCGCGCTTCTGCACCCGGGCGGCTCGCAAATTCTGTGTTTGTGCCGGAAGGGTTCATCCCAGCGGCGTCCCCGCGGGACTGCGCGGGCTGCAACATCCAGCCCGTTACCTGATCCCACCAGCTATCGATTCGGGTCACCTCGTGGGCATGATTCTTCGGCCGGTTCTCGAGGTAAGCGGAAATCTGCCGCTGCACGCTTCTCGCTGCATCCTTCTGCCGCCCGTTTTGATAACTGGACAAAGCTTGCGCGGCAGCCTTTAGAGGTTGCGTGGCCGCGTCATAGTCGCCGTCGAGAGCATGCGATCGGGCGGCCGACAGATGCTCTCGCGCTTGCACCAGCGCTGGGTTTAGCTGCGCCGGAATCACAAAGATTCCGTTCTCCACGAAAACCAGAGCGGCATCTGCGCGGCTCAGGTCCCGGTTTTCCAATGCCGTAGCCGCGGCCTCCAAATGGTTTTTGGCGAGCGTCACATCCACCGCCACCATAGTGGAGGGCCCGGTCGGCCGGATCACTTCGCCGCCGCTGCGGGCCCGCTCCGCCAGGCTGCTGCCCGGCCGGCGGGCCGAAGCGCTGCCCGCTGCATCCGGTGGAACAGGACGACCGGCGCTTTCCCCTTCCGCAGGGTCCGCCGCGCCGGTAGCCGGCGCACCCTGTGGCCCTGCCTGCCAGTGCAGAACCGGCGCGATAACGGACGCCTGCTCAAGCTGGTTATACACCGGGACGAGATTCCCATCCGCCTGAACCTGAGCGTTCGATTGCAGCGCCTCCGCGAGACCCATAGCCCGCTTCAGATGATCGCGCGCGGCCTGCGCCGCGCCCTTTTGGATAGCTTCGCGCGCCAGATTGGTTTGCTCGAGCATTTGCACAGCCAGCCGGGAGCGCTCTGTTTCCGGCGCCTGTGTGGAACCCTCCCGATCTCGGCTTTGCGAATTGGATGAAACGCCAGAAGAGGCGCTCGCGGCGGCGGACGGCGCGAGCAAACCAAGCAGCAGCAAAGCCAGGATGAGTGCGAAGGTCACCCTTCTTGCCATCGGCATTCGCTCCTCCTCTTCGTAGCAATTCCACTAAATTGGACGTCTGCCGCGTCCTCCAAGTTGGGGCGCGAACATCCCTTCGGCGGCGACGGTTGTCCAGGATGGTGTTGCACCGCGCCAAATAGCCTCCCTGAGCGGCGCAGAAACCAAGCAGAGCTTTTCGTATCGCAATACGATATAATTTTAAACATGGACACAACAGGGGTTGATATATCGGATTCCGAGTATCGAGCTTTGGCGGAGTTCCGCCATCAGATCCGGCGCTTTCTCCATTTCAGCGAAAAGGCGGCGCGGGCGGCTGGCCTCGAGCCGCAGCACCACCAGTTGCTATTGGCTCTGAAGGGTCTTCCGGAGGGAAGCGTTCCTTCGATCCGCCAGATCGCTGAGCGCCTCCAAATCCAGCATCACAGCGCTGTGGAGCTGCTCGACCGTTTGCAGGAACGGGGCCTCGCCGAACGGACCCGCAGTTCGGAAGATCACCGGGAAGTTTTAGTTCGCCTGACGGAACGCGGAGAAAAGATTCTTCGGGAGCTCTCGCTGCACCACCGGGCTGAATTGCAATCGGCTGGCCCCGCCTTGGTGCGCGCCCTCGAGCAACTCACGGTCCGGACTCCCGCCGCTCAGGAGGCCGCATGCCGGTGAGCGCGGGCGAAAGCAAACTCGCTTCTGTGGAGAGCTTCGAGCCATCCGGCAAACTGGGCGATTTCACCACAAGCATCCGGGTGCTGCCCCTGTCGCTGGTCGCGATCGCCATCGGCGTGTTGAGCGCATACGTGGCCCTTGCGCTGTTGCGGCTGATCGGCCTGTTTACCAATCTCTTTTTTTACCAGCGATGGGCTACCAACCTGGTTTCGCCGGCGGATCACCATTTGGGCCCGTTTGTGATTGTGGTCCCGATTATCGGAGCGCTGATCGTCGGATTCATGGCGCGCTACGGATCGGAACGCATTCGAGGTCATGGCATTCCGGAAGCGATTGAAGCGATTCTGATCAATGGAAGCCGCGTCGAGCCGAAGGTAGCGTTTCTCAAGCCGCTTTCCTCGGCGATTTCCATCGGATCGGGTGGGCCCTTCGGGGCCGAAGGCCCCATCATCATGACGGGCGGCGCCTTTGGCTCGATGATCGCCCAGTTTTTGCACCTCACCAGCGCCGAGCGCAAGACGCTGTTGGTGGCGGGCGCAGCCGGAGGCATGTCGGCGACGTTCGCTGCTCCAGTCGCGGCCGTTTTGCTGGGCGTCGAACTGTTACTGTTCGAATGGAAGCCTCGCAGCCTGATTCCCGTGGCTTTGGCCAGTGCTACGGCGGCGGCGGTGCGGCGCCATTTGATGGGTTTAGGCCCGATTTTTCCTGCGCCGCCGCATCCGGCTTTTGTCGGTCCCGGGGGATTGCTGGGATGCGCCGCATCCGGCTTGCTGGCTGGCGCGCTCTCCGTTCTGGTCACCCTGGCTGTGTACGCCTCCGAGGACGCATTCCACAAGCTGCCAATCCACTGGATGTGGTGGCCGGCCATCGGAGGCTTGGTGATCGGCCTCGGCGGCCTGATCTTCCCGCAGGCGCTCGGCGTCGGCTACGACACAATCGCCGACTTGCTGCAAGGCAATGTTGCAAAGCAGGTCATATTGGGCATTCTGCTGGTGAAGTCGATCATCTGGGCTGTATCGCTGGGATCGGGAACCTCGGGCGGCGTGCTCGCGCCGCTGTTGATGATGGGCGGAGCGCTGGGCGGCCTCGAAGCTATGGTGCTGCCGAACGAAGGGACCGGGTTCTGGCCTCTGGTCAGCATGGGAGCCATTCTGGGCGGCACAATGCGCGCCCCATTCACCGGCGTGATTTTCGCCGTCGAGCTCACTCACGATTTGAACGCCCTGCTGCCGCTGTTGATCGCTTGCATCATCGCTCATGCCTTCACGGTGCTGGTCCTGCGGCGGTCGATTCTTACCGAGAAAGTCAGCCGGCGCGGCTATCACCTGAGCTGCGAGTATGCGGTGGATCCGCTGGAAATTTTATTTGTAAGGGAAGTGATGCGAACCAACATCGCCGCTTTGCCGGCCGACGTGAAGCTGGACGATCTGGCGACTTCCCTTCGCACCAGCGGCGGCCGCGGCGGGCAGCGCCTCTATCCGGTGGTGGATAAAGATCATCACTTGGTGGGCGTCGTCACACGGCACAACATCCAGAAAGCGCTTCGACAATCATCCGACGGCCCCGGGGCGCGGATGGCGGACCTCGTGAACCCAAGCCCCGTTGTAGCCTACCCCGACGAGCCCTTGCGGCTGGTGGTTTACCGGATGGCGGAAACCGGCCTGACGCGTTTTCCCGTGGTCGAGCGCGGCGGACATGGCAAGCTGGTCGGTATGATCGCTTTGAAGGACCTGTTGCAGGCCCGCGTGCGCAACTTGCAGGAAGAGCGCCGCCGCGAGCGCGTTTTGCGGACTCGCATCCCATTTGTTTCGCGGCCGCGGCGCGGCACGGAGATGGATAGCATATCTTCGGCCTCTCGCATGTAGCAGGCGGGACGATTCGGGAAGAAGGCCGCGCGCCCCTGGCACGCGGCCGAAATGGGCTTAGCGGCGGCCGCCGAGATGCTGTAAGGCGCGGTCGGCGGCTGTGACGCCGCGATACTGCGCCTCTTCGAAGATCGAAAAGCCGCTGAGGTCGGAGTTGGCGAAAAGAAAACTTCCCGAGCGCCCGGCCGCCCGCCTTCGTTCCTCTGAGGTCAGAAAGCCCGCTACGGGACGCGCCATGGCGTGGCCCAACCGCATGATGTCGATCCGGGATACGCAGGAGCGGATGTCCTTGTGCGCTCGCTCGAGATCGTCGAGGATGAATTCCTTCCAGTAGCCCCAGTCCTTCGCCAGCAGCAGCCGCCGGTTCTCGGCGGGCGGGGCCTGCGCCATGGCGTAGTAATAGGTCCAAACCGTCCGCTCAACGTGGGTTCGCAGCGTTTGGTGAGTGGCGACGACATAGCCCAGTCCCGGCGAGTCGTAGATTACGTTGTCCCACGCCGGCTCGCTTTGCTGTTCCCGAGGGAGGCGCTCCAGGGTCAAGTTGGCCGTAAGCCAGGGAGAATACACAAACCCTTTCGCCGGCGCAGCGTCTTCCACGATGTAAGACGCAAGGAACGTCGGGGCCGCGAAAATCACCGCGCCGGCGATGTACTCCGCTTTTTCCGTCAGCGCCCGCCAGCGGCTGCCGAGCCGCTCGATGCGGTAGACCGGCGAATCGGTGCGAACGAAGGCGCCGAGCCTGGCCAAAAGCTGCTTGACGATCCAGCCGTTGCCCTCGGGCCAGGTCAGCGGGCCCTTTTCCTCCGGCTCGCGCGCGGCGAAATAGTGCACGCCTGCCCAGGCTGAAACATCGGATGCCGGCGCGCCATAGTCGTCGCGCGTCGCGTAGTTGATATACCAGTTCAGGTGCGGCGAGTCGAAGCCCTCCTCGCGAAGCCAGCTCGACATGGAAAGGCGATCCAGATGCAGGGTTCGGGCGCGCGGCGAGCCGGCGCCGGCCTCCATCGGAATCGTGAACTCGCCGGTGGCCCGGAACTCCTCGATGCGCGCTTCGAAGCGCCGGAACTGCTCCCTTTCCGAGGAGGAGAGGCCGGCAGTGGGCTCGATGCCCTCCTGCCAGCGCCCGTACTGGAACAGGCGCTCCTGGGGAGAAAAGCATAGATCGCGCTCCTCCCATTTGCCGTCCTTGAGCACGCCCAATTCGGCAAACAGCTCCCGAACCAACGCCGCCCGCTTGCCCGGCACGGGAACGTAGTGGGCGGCCCAGGGGTACGCCGTGATCTCGTTCTCGCCCCAGCGTGAATTACCGCCGGCCTGCTTTTCCATTTCGAGCAGAACGAAATCGTGGAAACCGCGCTTGTGCAGCCGCCACGCCGCAGAGAGCCCGGCCACGCCGCCGCCCACGATCACCAGCGGGATTTGGATCGTCTGCGAGGGCTTGCGGAACGCACCGTGGTCGCGCAGCTTGTGGCCGAGCAAGTGCGCCTCGTTGACGAACGAGCCTGCAATGGCTCGCCGGCCTTTGGGCGTGAGGCCGATCAGCGCGGCCCCGAGAAGCTGGCGGCGTGAAACAGGCCCGCCGGCGGCGCCCCCGCCCCGCAGCGGAGGGGTCCGCTCTCCCAGTGGCCGGTCAACGGGCAATATCGCTCCAATCCTGCTCGTAATAACGCACGAGCACCTGGTTGTTGAGCCGGTTGGGCTCGGCCGGGACGGGCAGCATGTCTTTGGGAAATTCGAACAGGGACCCGAGATTTTGCGCCGAAAGGAAACGCAGCCCCTCGGGGAGCTGCGAAGGCGGCTGGTAGGGGCGCTGGCTTGCGAGCACGAAACCCCATTCGCCGAAAGAGGGTACATACACGTGGTACGGATAGGTTCGCAAGCCGGCCTGCTTGAGCGTCTCGACGATGCACCAATACGACTGGCGGGCGAACAACGGCGATGTGCTCTGCACCACCGCCATGCCTTGCGCGCTCAAATGCCTGGCCATGAGCCGGTAAAAGGCCGTGGTATAGAGCTTGCCCAGCGAGTAGCTCGTGGGGTCGGGGAAATCGACGGTTATGAAATCAAACATATCGCGGGTGCTTTCCAGCCACGGGAAGGCATCTGCATTGATCACCTGCACGCGGGAAGAACGCAGGGATTCCCCGTTCAACTGCGCCAGGAAAGGGTTCTCTGAGAAAAGTCTGGTCATTTCCGGGTCCAGATCAACCAGCGTGACTCGCTCGACGTTCGCGTACTTCAGAATCTCGCGCAGCGCCAGGCCATCCCCGCCGCCGAGCACCAAAACCCGGCGAGGCGCGGGAATCGCCGCGAGGCCCGGATGCACCAGCGCTTCGTGATACCGGTATTCGTCGCGCGAGCTGAACTGCAAATGCGAACTGAGAAACAACCGGATGTCGTCTTTCCACTTTGTCAGGACGATGCGCTGATACCGCGTCTGGCGGGAAAAAATCACCTCGTCGGCGTAAAGACTGGTGTCAGCCGCCGCCGTGATCCGTTCGGCGCCCAGCATGCCCAGGCATAGAGCCAGCAGAACCACGCCGCACATTGCCCGCAGAGCGTGCGGGGAGCCGAGCTGGTCGCGGAACAAAAACGTGGACCAGAGAGCGACGGCCGCATTCATGACGCCGAACAGCAGCGCGGAGCGCACCAGGCCCAGCTTGGGAACCAGCAGAATCGGGAACAGCAGAGAAGCTCCCAGAGCGCCGAGGTAATCGAAAGTCAGCACGTGCGCGACCAGGTCGCGGAATAGAAAGCGGCCTTTGAGAATGCGCATCAGCAAGGGAATCTCGAGACCGACTAGAACGCCGATGAGTATGACTACGAGATACAAGATCAGGCGGAATCCAGGCGTATAGGCGAAGGCCAAAAACAGAATCGACGACGAGAATCCTCCGGCCAGGCCGACCATCAGCTCGATGGAAACGAACCGGGCCACCAGGCCCCGCGTGAAGTACCGGGAAAGGCCGCTCCCCAGGCCCATGGCGAACAGATAGCTGCCGATTACGGTGGAGAACTGAAAGACGCTGTCCCCGAGCAGATAGCTGGCGAGCGTGCCGGCGATCAGTTCATAAATCAGACCGCAGGCGGCGATGAGCAGAACGGAAATGAAAAGGACGACGGGCATCGGAAAGCGCTTCAGGCGTTGGCAAGCGGCGCCAGCATTCGCCGGGCAGCGAAAAGCCCCGTCCGCTTCATGAGCATTCAGGCAGCTCTCCCATCGGATTCCCGGCCGCGGCGACAGGCTCAGTGTACTGCGGCGGCGATGATGATGCACATGCCGATCGACATCGCGCCGATCAGGATCGCCAGCGCGGTGTTGTGTTCGTGGACGATCTCGTTCCACAGGTGGTACGGCGTCATCCGGTCCACGATGGCGAAAGCGGCCACAAAAATGACGATGCCCAGCACGGAGTACACCAGCGCGTTGAGCACATAGCCAGCGTTGAACTCACTCATTATTTTCCTCCGACGTATCGCGAGCTGCCATGGTAAAAAGAGCGGTAGGCGCCGGGATTGTCACGCACCGTCCGCGGAACATTCTTGACTTCGTTGACCGACAGCAGGCTCCAGCCGCGGTACTCCGCCGCGCCCGTCAGGCCGAGAAGCGCCAAACCGTAAGCGAGGTACAAGAACCGTCCCATCAGCTGTCTTCTCCCGGTTCGGAATCTGATTCGGCCGTGATGTCGCCCCCCTCCTGCCACCGCGATTTCTCAAACCCGGCGGCGCGAAGCGTCAGGAACACGGGAGGCGCCACGATCAGCAGCACACAGATCCAGTAAAAGGCCGGCGAGGGAACATCGCGGCGCAGTATCAGCTCGTAGGTCATTCGGCTGTTCCGCGTAGAGGAGGAGCTGGAACTCATCTCGGGCTCGACCCGCAGATAGTACCGCCCGGGCGGCACCGACGGGATAAGGACATCGTCGTTCGGACTGCCCTCGCCGGGGTAATTGCTCACCTCACGGCCAAAGTCATAGGCCTGGCCCGTCGCCTCGTTGATCAACGCAAAATTGAAGTACGCCCAGTTGCTGCGGAGATTTGTCCGAATCGAAAGCTCGACGTCCGAGGTTCGCCCGGCCAGATCGAAACTCGGCGTAACGAACGACGCGTCCCGCGCTCCCGGCGAAAAGGTGTACTGGTGATCGAAGACCTGTTCCTTCCGCGCAAATCCCGAAAAAAGCAGCGCCAGGTTCGCCAGCAGCAGGAGAAGAATTCCGCAAAGAAACCATAGCTGCTTCAGTTTGCCCGCGTAAGGCGAGGGCTGGTTCGCGAAAACTCCGGCCGGCCTGGGCGGGCGTCCGGGAAGCTGGAATGCCTCCCAGACCCGCGCCCCGTCGACGTACTCGCCCAGGGACCACGTCGTTTCCGTTTCCACCGTCTCCGAAGAAAGAATGTAGGGAGGCGCGATATAGTCGGTGCATGCCACAAGCTCGCCCACCTTGACGCGCCAGGGAAACTCCCCCATGACGAACGTCGTCTCCGCGCTCGCAGTCTGAAAATGAACATAGGTGCGGCCGAGGAGCCTCACGGCGCTCTTGCCGCGTGAAGATGCGGGTTCCGGGACGGCGCTTACCGGCTTTACATCATTCCAGTGGCCGTCGTATACGGTCAAGTAGCGAAAGCCCTTGTAAGGGTTGAATAACAAGTACTCATGCCAGCTATACTGCGCGCCGGCGTCGGTGATCGTCCGCACCTGGAAACCGATCACTTCATAAAGGTCGTTGCGCCACTTGCCCCGGCTGCCCAGCGGAATGAGCGCCACTACCCGCTGGCGGTCCTCGAACTGCTGGAGAATTTGCAGGTTCGGATCTTTGGCGTCGAGAACGGAGAGACACTGCGCGCAGACGACGCTCAGGGTGTGTTGGAAGGCGCGGAGGGTGAGGGCCGCCCCACAGTTCGGGCAATTCAGCGCTTTCACGCTGGAAACAGATCCCGGCGGAGATCCGGAAGGCCCTGTGGCCGGTGGCTCGGCGGGCATCAGGACCAGCCCTCAAACTGGCGCAGATTTTTCAGCCTAAGATCGTCAAATTCCACCGCTTCACCCAGAAAGAGCAGCGGCTTCTGCTCGCTGTAATCGATGGTTGCGAAACGCCCGTCCGCCGAGCGCAAATCAACGAACAGAGCCTCGCGCTTGTCCCAATTTTCAAACGGCATCTCGCCCTCGACGCCGAGATACCGCGCGCGCGTCAGGCTGGTGACCTGATAGCGGACGCCGTTCCATAAGGCGAATTGGCCGCGCTCCACTTTCTCGGGAGGCGGCAAAGGCTGGGGCGGCGCGGTCTGGAAAGAAACGGCGTATTCGTCCTGCGCGTCGGAAAGCCAGCCGCTCGAACTGTCGCTGAAAACGATGTGCCACTCGTTCCAGCTTCCGGCGTCGTATTCGTAAACAATCCGTCCGACTACGACGAAGGGCCGATTGCGGTAGACGCCTTCCGTGGCGATTTGGATGGGAGAACTGTCCGGCGGCAGATCGGCGACTTCCCCCACTTTGGCCAGATCAACGTCGCGCCGCACCAGTATCGAATGGCAAAAATCGCACGTGGTCTGCACGGCGCTCGACCACCGGAACCGGATCGGAGCGCCGCAGTTGGGGCAGTTGGCGGAGGGGGAGCTCATTCGTAAGGTCGCTCGATCCGCCGCACGCGCACGCTCGATGCCGCAAACTCGGTCTTGAAATAGCTTTCGAAATCCCAGTCGGGGCGCGGGCGGCAGCAGAACAGGTTCAAGCACAGCGATCGATATTCCGGGAACGTGTGGCAGGCGAGGTGAGATTCCGTGAGCAGGCAAAGACCAGTGATGCCGCCGGTGTATGGAAACTGATGCCAGAGAGGCTCGCCCGCCGCGTGCAAGGCAAGCTCCCCGGTGAGGCGCCTGAAAAGCTGCTGCAATTTGGCAAGGTCTGCCAGCGCCCTCGCATCGCAGCCGTGCGCTTCAACAACCCATTCCCGCCCGGACATCGGTCTATTGCTGGGCCGCGCCGCACTCGGGGCAAAACTTCGCCCGGCGAGGGATCGGCTTGCCACAATCCAGGCAAAACTTGGTCTCTGCACCCGGGGCTGGCCCCGGCGCTGCTCCGCCGCCGGAGGTTGCGGGACCAGGCTCGGGCCCGGCCGGAGCGGGGCTGGCCGGAGAAGCTTCCGCCGCCGGCTGCCGCGCTGCATGGAACATCGCTTGCCCCATAGCCAGCCCGGCTCCGAGACCCGCACCAATTCCCGCGGCTCCTCCCGCTCCTTCGTTGGCTGCCGCGATCGGCATGGATTGCGCGACCTGGAACTGCGTGTACCGGCCCATATCGCCGACCATGGTCATTCCGATTCGCTCGTCCAGCCGCTTCTGCAACTCATCGGGCAGCGAGAGATTTTCCACCACGAAACTATCGAGCGCCAGGCCAAGGTCTGCGAACACGGGTTGCAACCGCCCGTGAATCTTCTGCCCGAGCTCGAGCTGGTTGGCCGCCATGTCGAGGAAGGGAATTGTGCTTTGGGCAAAGGTGTCCGACATGACGCCGATAATCGTATTGCGGAGTTGGCCTTCGAGATCGGCCACATGATAGATGTCGCGCGTCCCGCTCACCTTCGTATAAAAGACCCGCGGCTCGCTGAGCCGGTAGGAATAAATGCCGTAGGCGCGCAGCCGGACGGCGCCGAATTCCTTGTCGCGGATCGTCACCGGCGTGGCCGTGCCCCAGCGCTGGTTGGTCTGCAAGCGAGTGGAGAAGAAGTATACGTCGGATTTGAACGGCGACTGGAACGCCTTGTCCCAGTTCATCAGGTTCGTCAACAAAGGCAAAGTGTGCGTGTTGAGCGTGTACAGCCCGGGGCCGAAAACGTCGGCCACCTGGCCTTCGTTCACGAATGCGGCCATCTGCGACTCGCGCACCGTCAGCTTGCCGCCGTTCTGGATTTCCATGTCCCGCATTGGAAAACGGTAAGCGAGGACGCCGTCTTCCGATTCCACCCACTGGATGACGTCGATAAACTGCTTCGCGAGAAAGTCTCGAAGGCTCATAGGTAGAAACGCCTCTGGATGAGTATACGCGAAAGACGCCGGATTTGTTCCGGGAAAACTCCGCCCGAACGGTGCGGGCTTTCGCAGGCTCACGGCTTCGATTTCATCAAGCTGCGGATCTGTGCGGCGGCGTCCTGAATCTTGAAATCGATGAACATCTTGCCCAGGCTCGGCGTGGCTTGCGTCGGGTCGCCGTTGACTCCCATTTTGCCGTCGTCGGGCGCCAGCTTGTCTTTGCGAATCCATTTGTGCTCGCGGTCGATGAACATGACTTCCGAAGTGTCGTCCACGCCGGCGTGCTGGTCGATGCGCATCTTGTGTTTGGTCAGATAATCCCGCATCTGCTCTTTCTCTTTGTAGTAAAGGTCGGGAATGTAATAGATGTGAACGCCCTTCGGCCCCCACTCCTGGTTCATCTCGGCCGCGACTTTCTTCAGGCCGTTCTGGCCGCCGCCGTGGTCGCACATCATGACGACGTTTTTGAACCCCGCGGAGATGGCGCTGAGAGCGACATCGCGCGCCACCCCCTCAAACGTCGCTTCCGAAACGCTCGTGCTGCCCGGAAAGCGCATGTGACCCGTCTTTTTCAGCGGATCGCCCACAGGAGCGAACGGCATGGTCGGATACACCAGCGCGTCGCCGAGCTGTTCGGCGATTTGCCCGGCAATGTAGTGCGCCAGAAAAAGGTGCTTGCCGAGAGCCATGCCTGGTCCGTTCTGCTCGATGCTGCCAGCATAGTAGATCGCCGTGGTCTTGCCAGCGGCGATCGCGTCGCGAACTTCGGTCCAAGTGAGATCTTCGATGAAAACCGATGAGGATTGGGCCAATGCCGGGAGAGCCAACAGGGAGCATAGCAAGATGCAGCCGAGTCGTTGCATGGCGAACCTCGTTCCGGCTGGAATCCGCCGCCGTCGAATACTTTCGGCGGCCTGAACCTCGTCAGCCGGCGAAAGTTTATCACATGGACCGGGCGGAAGGCTCCGGCAGGTGAATTCGCGCTTGCCGCGGGGCGCCTTGGATCGCGGCAGCCTTCGCTCAGGTTCATCCCAAGATCCGCGCGGATCTCCGGCGCGGCGCCCGGCGCAACGAATCCGCGATCCTGGCCCGCCGGAACTAATAATCCAAATATCGCTCCATGGTCTGGGGATCGTAGCGCCAGTGAAATTCGAGCTCGTAAGCCAGCGAGCGCGCCAGGCCGTCGAGGTCCGGGAACAGTGTTGCGTTGGTGATGTTCATGCGATAGAGCTCCCGCAAACCCCGCTTTCGCACCTTGCCCGCCGGAAGCACGAATTTCACCAGCGTGTGCTGCGGGTCCGGGTAGCTGCTCAAGATTTCTTCCATGGGCTGGGTTAGAACTCCCGGAATCGCAAATGTCCCGGATTGCGCAATCAGCCGCCGGTTCATTACCTGCGGCTCTCCCACCCAAATGAACGGAATATCAGCCTTGAGAAAATACTTCCGCAGATTGCCCTCGACGCGCGGGTTCATGTCCGGCGGCGCAATGCGGCGGCCTCCCTGAATCGTCTGTTCGTGAACGTAGCTGAGCGGTACGGGATTGAGTGCCCAGACGGCGGCGTCGCCGGTGGCGGCTTCAAGAGCGAAAAATGCGGCTACATAGGGAGACCAGGTGAAGTCCACCAGCCGCGTCGGCGCTCCGTGGTGCTGCATGAGGGCCAGCCACTGAAATTCGTCGTCCGGATCCGGCGGCTGCGCGAGAAAGTGATGCGCCTTGCGCTTGAAAATCCGCAGGATGCGCTCCTCTTGCTCCGGCCACGCCCGGCGATCCACGCGAAAATTCTCAAAGTAGCGGGAGAGCTTGCTCGAGAGCGGCCATCTTTCATCCGCCAGCCCGCGAAACGCCCAGTTGGAATAGGGCGAGTCGGTGATCAACTGTAAAAACTCGTCCCAGGATTCCAGCCGCAGGACTGTATACGGGAGCTCGCCGCCGGCCGCCGCTGGTTTGCCGCTCCCCATGCGAAGCCGATTATAGCCGAGCCGCCCGCGCCGCCGTTCCACCGGATGGCAATCGCGGGCGCAAAAGCCAGTTACTGTACACTTAGCGAAATCGAATTGCTGGGCGGCTCGCTGGGAGCAGCGGTGTCCATCACGGCCAGGGACAGCGATCCGGAGGCCAGCAGCCGCGCTGGAATTCTGACTCGCAAGGTTTGCCAGTCGGATTGCGAAAGCGTGGCCGGCAGCGGCGCGCCGCCCGCCAACACAGCGCTGGTCGAAGGCAGATTAATGCCGCGGAGCGTCACCGTAGCATCGGCGCCGGGGGGCACGGAGGCCGGCGAAACGTCGTAAAGCGTCGGGCCGCCCGCGCTGAAGGGGTTGGACGCGGCGCCCTGCACGATCACGCTCATCTGCGGGAAGCGGTGGGAAAGGGAAGCCGGGACAAGGGCCACGACCTCCTGCAAGCCGGCAAAGTTCGGCGCGGCTCCGGCGTAAAGGGGCTGTACCGGCTGGCCGTCGAGGATCAACTGTACGTTGTTGAGCGCCCGCGCCAGCGGATTGACCGGCGCCGGCGCGCCGTCCGGCACTGGCGGCGAGAGCGGTCCCATGCCGGTAAGGTATACCGAGATCGGTTCACCGGGAACCAGCGGGGCCGAGCGGCTAACCAGGGAGCCATCCTGGTGCGTCACGGCGCCGGCGCCGGCGGCGTTGCCGAGCACGGAAAACACGCCTGGCGCCTGGCCCGCGACTGAAACCCGGATCGGCTGGGACGCCAGAAGGCCATTGAAAACTACCAGCGTCGTGCTGGACCCGGACAGATTGCTCAACGCCGTTGGCGCGACCAGATTGATCTGTCCTGGCGAGACATAGAGGAGCGGGGCCGGAACGCCGGCGATCTGCACGCGGCAGTCGGCCAGCGCCGTCGGGAGCGGAAAGCCCGCCGCGCTCGCCGTTTGCGAGGCCAGATTAGCGCCGAAGATGCTCAGAATTTCACCCGCGGCGATCGGCTGGCCGCCGGTGAACGACGCCCCATTCACCACTCCGCCGCTGCTGACGGTCACGGAAGCAGTAACAGAGAACGAAACTGCGATGTTTACCGGGCTGTTCGGGGCTGCGGAAGTGATCGAGACGTTTGCAGAATAGTTGCCGGCCGGAAGACTTCCCGGCGTCGCGCATATGCTGATCGAGGCGGGCGTTCGGCCCGAGGCGGGCTGGATGCTCAGCCAGGAAGCGCCGAGGCTGGCGGACCAGTCCAGGGATGCGCTTCCCGAGCCGCGGATTGACGCCGGAGCGCAGACCGGCGCCGCGCTTCCGGCGGCGCCCGAAAGCGAGAGTTGCGCCGGCGAAACCACAAGCGGCGCTTCGCTGCTCACGGCAAGCTGGACGGATACTTGGCCGCTCGCGCCGCCGGAGCTGATCGTGATCGAGCCGGTGTAGGCGCTTGCCGCGAGTCCCGCTGTCGAGACGGAAACCAGCACCGTCGCGGGCAGGTAGCCGGCGCTCGAAGAAATGCTGAGCCAGTTGCCGCCGTCGGCAGTCGATGTAGCCGCCGTCCACGCCGCGCCCGGCGCTCCGCTCAGGTTGATCCCCTGCGGCGGGGGCTGCGCGCCTCCTACAGTGGCGGTGAAGGTCAAAGAACTCGGGCTGGCGCCGATTCCCGCCAGATTCAGCGACACGGAAACGGCGCTGGAGGAGCCGCCGCCGCTCACCGTGATCTGCCCCGCATAAAAACCCGCGTCCAGCGAAGCCGCTGCTACATTCACGGTGAGGGTCGCCGGACCAGCCCCAGATTGGGGAGACACGCTGAGCCAGTTTCCGCCGCTGCTTGTGGCAACGGCCGCCGACCAGGCGGCTCCCTGCGGTGCGGAGACCAGAAGAGTTTGCGGCGCGGGCGATGCTCCGCCCGCCGCGCCCGTGAAAATCAGCGAGGAAGGCGAAACGCCGAGCCCGCCGCCTCCGGAGCCAGGATAAAGATAAGTCACTCCGGCCAGCTCCGGCGAAAACAGATTCCTGCGCTGCTCGCCGGGCGCGATGGCCGACTGCATGACCGTTGGCTGGGGGTTGCAGCCGTCGTTGTGCGCCAGGCCCAGGCCGTGCCCCATTTCATGCAGGGCCACCGATTGAAAATCGAAGTCGTTGGGGCCGGGGCTGGTGCTCAGCGAATACGCGGGATTGAAAAACGTATCGGAATCCGTGATCTGTCCGGTGGAAACGAGCGCCCCAACCAGCGTAGTCGCAAGCACTCCCGAGGGAAACGACATCCCGCCCTTGATGATTTCCATCTGCTGGTCGTTCGGGGATGCTCCCGCAGCCGTATAGCCGGAGAAGTTATAGCGCCAGGCCGAAGCGCTTACTGAGCTCCAGCTCGACATCGCCGAGCGCAGCGCCGAGTCGAACGAATTGCCTTCGAAGCCAGCCGAATCAAAAAAAACGTTGAAGCTCGCGCCCGCTTTCCCGATTACAGGCGTATTTCCAAAGGTAATCAGTTTGAAGCCGCCCTGCATGCAGGCGGTGTCATCGGCGGTGGTCCCGCTTCCCGCCGCCAGGCATGCGGCGGCGCCGGCGAAAAAGAGAACCAGCATGTGAAAATAGCGATGCAATGCCCGGCGTCCTACTGTATATCGGCTGAACGGCGCCGAAGTTCCAAAACATTCGGTGAATTTCATGGTAAGATCGAAGCCAAGTTCGGGAGGCCTGAATTTTCAATGCGAAATTGCATTATGACCAAGGTAATATTGCTGGCCGCTGCCGCAGGAGTTCTGTCGGCCTCCTCTGTTGTGCATCTCGGCTTCACCGATCTCAGCAGGCTCGCTCGCCGGGTCGTCGTCGGCCGCATCGAGCGGATCACGTCGTACCAGGATACAGCGTCCGGGCGCATTCACAGCCGCGTTGAAATCGCCGAATCGCGCTCGATTGCCGGGGCGGCCCCCGCCGCCTTCACCTTCGAGATGATCGGAGGCGCCGTCGGAGACCTGCGGCAATGGCTCGCCGATTTTCCCCAGCTTCAGGAGGGCGACCGCGTAGTGCTGTTTCTGGCCGAAGACACCAACACGCCCTTCGGGCCCACCATCGGGCTCTGGCAGGGCGTATTTTTTATTGACCGCGACCCGCTCACAGGAGTGGATGTCATTGCCGACCACCGCCGCCGCCCGTTGGCTGAAATTCGCGGCGACCAGTTGATAACGGTCGAGACGCCGGCTGCGCAGTCAGGCTCCGCCGGACCCCGCCGGGCGGGCAGCGCAGCGCGCCTCACTCTGGACGCGTTTCTGAGCCGCGTCTCCACTCTCCGGGCGGAAAAGACAGCGCACTGACGGCAGCGGCTTCTTTCCGCTTATAATTTGTCCACGATTTCCGATACCGCGGTAATGGCCGCCAGGTAGGACTCAAACCACGAACGCAGCTCTCCGGCGACCAGCTTCCGGCTGCCCTTGCGCACTTCCAGTAACGCGTCGAAGGGCGAAGGACCGACGTGCAGGTGCTGCGCGGCGGCCTGGAAGATATCATGCTTCTTCACCGGCGCTGGAAATCCGGCCGCGAGCAGAACGTGGCGGAACAGCGTGGCAAAGGTCGGCAGTGATTCAAGCATCAGCAAACTCACCGCCTTGTCGTCGTGCTGGGTCTTCAGGAAATGCTTGCGCAGGCGCAGCAGGCGCGAACGCAGTTCGTGCTCGAGCTGGGTCCGGTGCTTGGACATGTCCACCTGAATGTCCTTCACCAGATCCGCTCCGTACAGAACGCGGTAACTCTCTTTGATGTCGAGGAACTCGATGGGGAAAACGTCGGTGGAATCCCGGACCTCCTCTGCGGAGAGCAGCAGGGGCGTGGGCTGCCCCTGTTTCGTCCACCACCGCAGGGCTTCCCCGCTGCGCTCGAGCTCTGGCAGCCCCACGCGTTCCAGAACGCAGAGAACATTCAGATCCGAATGCTGCTCATGATAATCGCTGGTGGCGGCCGAGCCGTAAAGCACCACCGACAGCAGCTCGCCGCCGTACGCGCGTTGGAGCCGTTCGACCAAATCGGTTAGTAAATCTTCCATAGATTCGTCATCCCCGTTTCTTGTACAGAAAGCCGGATTCCTTGGCGGCGCGTCGGCGGAGGCGGCTCACCGCAAGCCCGGCGGCTGGCCAGGAGCCGGGTCGGCCGTGCGGCTCGGCATTACCAGTCGCTCGACGCCCCGCCGCCCCCAAAATCCCCGCCGCCGAAGCCGCTGAAGCCTCCTCCGTCCCAGTTGCCGTCCCGCTCGCGGCCGCTCGGGCCGCCCCACCCCGGCATTCCGCCCATCAGAAAAAACAGCGGATTCATTCCTGTTATCAGAATAAACAGCACCAACCCGCCGACGCCCAGAAGGATCACCCACCAAGGCAGGTCTACCCCGCGGCTGTGATATTGCGCCGCCGGAGGCCGCGGCAGGGCGTGCGTTTCGAGTGTAACGCCCGCCTCCTGGGCGATGACCGCCGAAATCTCGCCAAGCGCAGTGAGAACGGCGGCATCGTAATTGCCCTGCTGCAAATAAAGCCGCAGCCCTCGCAGAATCCCGCCGACTTTGCCGTCGGGCAATATGGGCTCCAGCCCGTAGCCGACCTCCAGGCGGTCGCGCCGCTCCTGTATCGCCAAAAGCAGCAGAATACCGCGATTGTCCTTTTTGCCGATGCCCCAGCGGCGGGCCAGCGTGTTCGCATAATCCTCGATGGCCTCGCCATCCAGGGATTTCACGATTACCACGGCCATCTGCGCGCCGGTCTTGCGTTCCACTTCCGCGGCCAGCGCGTCCGCCTGCGCCACCGCGCCTGCGCTCAGGACACCTGCATAGTCATTTGTATAGCCCTTGGGCTGAAGCGGAGGCACGTCCGCCCGGGCGGCGCCGGCCCACGCGAGCAGCAGGAGAAGCGCGCCCCAAAGGCCGCGCCTCACCGGCGAAACACGGGCGGCCGCCGGCCGCAAAGGCTCAAACGACCGCCTCGCCGTGGATTTCCACTTCTTCATCTGCGACGCCCTGCTCGGCCGGCTCGGGCAGCCGGCCCGTGAAATGCGCCCAGGCCCAAAACACGCCCGTCGAGGAGGATAGCACCCCGGCGATGGTTCCTATGGTCCGTGGACTGTAGTATTGAGATCCAATGCCGGCCAGCATCATCGAGATCATCATCGTGGACCAGACCATGGTCTCCACCGTCGCAAAAACGCGCCCGCGAAACTGGTCAGGTACGGTGTGCAGCAGCCGGCTGAAGTTCAGCACCGAGCTGATGGCGATCACCAGCCGGGAAAACAGGATGGCCAGCAGGGCGTAGGTGAAAACGCGCATCTGGCTGAAAACCACGTAAAAAGCCCCGTGCAGCAGAAAGCAGACCAGAATGGTCTTCTTGTAGCCCTCGAAGGTGAGGCGCTTCGCCATTTGATGCGCCCAGAAGCCCCCGATGAGCAGGCCGATTCCCGCGAATCCCCAGATCATTCCGATGCCCGCCGGGCCGCGCTGAAACACGAGCTCGCCGAAAACGCTGAAGAGAATTTGCGCCGCGCCGCCGCCGGTCGCCCACCCGACGCCTATCAGCGAAATGCCGAAGACCAGAGGAACCGACCTCATATAGCGCAGGCCCTCGACATATTCGCGCCAGGGACGCACGACATCGGCCTCGGTGAGGGCGCGCCGGGCCCTGAATTCTCCCTTTTCCAGCCGCAAAAGGGAAATCGCGGTCGCGGAAATCACGAAGGAGAAGGCGTTGAAGAGAAAGGCCCGCGAGAAGCCGAATCGGGTGACGATGCCGCCGGCCAGCAGGGTCCCGGCGGTGAGGGTGGCCCACTGCGTCGTCTGGGTCAGGGCGTTGGCCGTATGCAGCTCTTCCGCGTTGGTGATGGTGGGCAGAATGCTCGACCGGCCGCTGGTGAAAAACGGAGAAGCCAGCATGAGCAGGCCGCTGAACAGATACAGCAGCCACGAGCTGCCGCCGGGATGGTAGAGCAGGAACCCGAGCGCCATCACGGCGCGAACCACATCGCTCGCGATCATAACGCGCTTGCGATCGGCCCGATCCAGCAGCACGCCGGCCAGAGGCCCCGCCAGGATTGCCGGGATGGCCCGGGAAATCATGATGCCGCTCACCACCATGGGCGAACGCGTGCTCTCGAGGGCGAGGCTGAAGACGGCGATGTTGTTGAAATGGTCTCCAATCTCGCTCACCACCTGTCCCATCCAGATGAGTCGGTAATTGCGGTTTTGCCGGAGAAGCTGCCGGAAAGAAAGCATCAGCCGCGCTCGGTGAGAAACACGCCGCCCAAAATCACCGCTCCCCCCGCCAGGAGCGGCGCTGAGATACGCTCGCCCAGCAGCAAAACGCCCAGCAGGGTGGCCAGGACGGGCTGTAGATAGGAAAACGCAGAGAGGCGCGAAGCGGCGAAGTAGTCGAGCGCCCAGTAGAAAACCAGATAGCAGAACAGCGACGGGAACGCCGCCATATACAGGATGGCGAGCCACCCCGCGGCCGACACGTGGGAAAAAGGAAACCTCCAGCCCTGCCACAGCGCCATGGGCAGCACGCAAACGCCCGCCGAGCCGAACAGCCAGGCGTTGGCGGGGAGCGCGGCATACCGGCGCCGGACTTCTTTGCTGAAAACGATGTAAGCGGCGAAGGCGGCGCTGGCGAGAAACGTGATAAGATCTCCGGCCAGCGTGGGAATGGCGCCGCCCGCGGCGGCCGCCCCATGCTCCCGCCCGAGCAACGCCACGCCGCCCAACGCAGCCAGCATGCCCAGAAGGCGCAGCCCGGTGATCCGCTCCATCCCCCGCGCAGCCGCAATCAGCAGAACGGAAATCGGCGTCGTGCCGATGATCAGCGCCGAATGCGCTATGCTGGTCTTGCTAAGACCTACGAGGAAGCAAAACTGGTTGACGCCAATGCCTACGGCGCCCAGCGACGCCAGGATGAAGCCGTCCCGCTTCTGCCAGCGGCCCCAGTTCCCGGTCTTCCACCGGCACAACGGCACGCTGGCCAGGGCGGCGAATAGGATCCGCAGGGCCGCCGCCAGCGGCCCCGGGAACTCCCGCAGGGCGATCTTGCCGATCAGGAAGTTGGCCGACCAGAAGAAGGTCATCAGGCCGACCAGGCTGTAAAGACGCCCGGGGCGCGGGGGCAGCCGGCCGCTGCCCGCGATGGCCTCGACGGAGCTTCCGGCGATCAACGGAGTATTTCCTCCCGGGCCGTGACGCTGCGAATGTAATCCAGATCGAGCTCGTAGCCGAAGCCGGGCCGCTCGCTGGCCTGGATGGTTCCCTGCGGCGTGACCTCCACAGGCGGGGTGATGATGTCACGCTGCCAGTAGCGCCGGCTGGCCGACACGTCGCCGGGGAGCACAAAATTCTCCAGAGTGGAAAGGGCGATGTTGTGCGCCCGGCCCACGCCGCTCTCCAGCATGCCGCCGCACCAGACGGGTATGCCGTGCTCGCGGCATACGTCGTGCACGCGGCGCGCTTCGGCGAAGCCGCCGACGCGGCCCAGCTTGATATTGATAATTCCGCAGGCTCTCATCTCGATCGCTTGCCGGGCCATGTGCGCGTTGCGGATGCACTCGTCCAGGCATATCGGCGTGTCGAGGCGCGCTTGCAGCTTGGCGTGGTCGATGATGTCGTCGTGGGCGAGCGGCTGCTCGATCATCATCAGGCCGAAGGCGTCGAGCTGCTTTAAATGCGGCGCGTCGCTCAAGCGGTAGGCTGAATTGGCGTCGGCCATGAGCTTGATATCGGGAAAACGCTCGCGCACAGCGCGCACTACGTCCACGTCCCAGCCGGGCTTGATCTTGATCTTGATCCGCTGGTACCCGGCCTCGAGCTCGCACTGGATCTTTTGCAGCAACTGTTCGACGGAATCCTGAATGCCGATCGAGACGCCGCAGGCGATTTCCGCCCGCACGCCGCCGATATGCCTCCACAGAGGCCGGCCAGCGAGACGCGCCTCCAGGTCCCACGCAGCCGCCTCTAAACCTCCCCGAGCCATCTGATGGCCGCGGATGCGCGCCGTAAGCTCCGGCGCCTCGCAGGCGTTGCGGAGATCGCGTCTTAGAACCCTCGGCCCGGCATAATCGCGCAGAATCAGCCAGGCCGATTCGGTCCACTCCTCGTTGTAGAACGGATTCTCGCCGGCGGTCACTTCGCCCCAGCCGGCAGCGCCGCCGGCTTCCTCTACCTCGACCAGAACAATCCGGCGCTGGGTCGTGCGGCCGAAGCTGGTCTCGAAGAAATGGACCAGGGGTAGATGAATTTCGCGGAGCGTGATGCGAGTGATTTTCATAAGCCCGAAATGGATCGCCCGCGCAGCCGCGCGCCATCAAGACCGGGAGGGCCCGGCCCGCCCCGGTTCAGGATTCAACGGCCCCTCGCCGCCTTCCCATTTTCCAAAAAGGAACGCCCCGGCTCGCGGGCCTATCTCGTAACCGAGAACGGCCAGCCCGCGCGCCAGCCACATCTGAAACTGCTCGCGAATGCCGCTCTGAACTTCCCGGGCCCGCGCCGGATTTTCCCGTTTCCAGGCATCGATCTCGCGCGGCACCTCGATCCGCGCTTCCGCCGTAAACAGGGCCCGGCGGCCCTCCACAATCGCCCGCACGCGCGGACTATCAATCCACCACTCGGCCACGCACCGGTCCGTGGGCAGCCCTCCGTGTAGAGGGCTCGAGGAGACGCCGTACTGGTTCGGAACGAAGCGCCGCACCACGGCTCCGAGCCGCTCGATGTTGAAATGGGCGTTCTTGATTTCGAGCGGATCGAACGTCCACTCAATCAGCCGGATCCCGCGCTCCAACGCTTCTTTCCGCTGCGCCAGCTTTAGCTCCCGCCCGATGCCCCGGTTCTGATG
>Ga0070741_10007333_pt1 | contig 22882 bp, 18 predicted proteins | sample Coa_R1_4_FD_66440 | JGI IMG/M metagenome (GOLD analysis project Ga0070741, IMG submission 66440) | Surface soil microbial communities from Centralia Pennsylvania, which are recovering from an underground coalmine fire - Coalmine... | ecosystem: Environmental > Terrestrial > Soil > Unclassified ... | reverse complement strand
CGTCGGGTCGTTCGAGGAGCAGCGCGCGGCGAAGCGCGCGCGCGAGGTAGGTGAAGTAGTTCATCGCGCGGCGGTGGAGCTGGACACGTTCGTACGACGTCGAGTGCACGCGAATGATCTCGACACCGTTGCGGCGCTCGTAGTCGGGTTGTGACTCGTGGTGGCGGAGCCGGCCCGTGACGACGGTCACGTCCCAGTCGGGTGCGAGCGACTCGCACAGCTGCGTGAGGAGCTGAGCCGTCGCCTCGAGGCCGGGTTCGTAGTACTGGTTGAGGACGAGCAGCTTCGGCTTCCGCGGCGACCCGGGCAATCGGCCAAGGTTAACCTCAGTCGAGAAACGCTCGGGCCCACAGCTCGACCGAAAGCGCGCGCCAGACTGCGCGGGGCGATTTGCCTGCGCGAAGACGCGCCAGCGTCTCGTCCACGTCGATGAAGCCGCGCTCCCGGGTTGTCCGCGAGTCGAGCACCTCCTCGGCGTGGCGGCCGAGCGCTCCGGCGAGAAAGCCGCTCTCCGGCGTCACGAACCCGAGCTTGTCGCGCCGGTCGCGCACCGCCGGCGGCAGCAGGTCTCCGAGGGCACGGCGCAAGACGCGTTTGGTGCTGCCGCTCGCATAGAGCTCAGCCGCGGGAAGCCCGTAGGTGAGCTCGACGAGGCGATGGTCGAGGAACGGGACTCGGCCCTCGAGCGAGTGCGCCATCGTGTTGCGGTCCTCGTAGCGCAGGAGCTCGGGCAGGCCGCGCTGCGCGAGCACCACGTGGTACTGGCGGCGGAGCCGGTCGGGGAGGCCGAGTGCTCCGTCCGGGCTCGGCGGGCGCTCGCCGACGGCGCGCAATGGTCGGTGGACGACACGGTCGCTGCGGTCCCGTCGCGCGCGCAGCCACCAGCGGGCGCGCTCGGGAAGCGCCGGGGTGAGAAGCGCTTGCGCGAGCGCGGCGCGGGACAGGCGAGCGGCGCGCACCTCGCGAGCGAGCTCGGCGAGGTGCCCGCGGCGAGCGAGATCGGCGAAGCGGTAGGTATGCGTGGTCGTCGGATAGCCCGCGAGGATCTCGTCGCCGCCCTGTCCGTCGAGCATCACTTTGAGCCCGCTCTCGGCGGCGGCCCGCATCACGAACCATTGCGCGACGATGCTCGTCGAGGCGAACGGCTCGCCCTGCGCGCGAACCACCTTCGGAAGGAGTGACACGGCCTGCCGGTCGTCGAAGGTGAGCAGATGCGGACGGGAAACGATCTGCCCGGCGACCGCGTCCGCGTACTCGCGCTCGTCGTGACCGGGGTCCGGGAACCACACCGTGAACGTCTGCTGCCGGTCGCCGACCGGCCGTGCCGAGGCGGCTTCGGTGCGTAGCAGGTGGTCGATGACGACCGCGACGGACGATGAGTCGAGGCCGCCCGAGAGTGCGGTGCCGAGCGGGACGTCGCTACGGAGGCGAAGGCGTACGGCGTCGACGAAGAGCTCCCGAAAGGCGCCGGCGGCATCGGTGGGAGGCGGTGCCGGCTCGAGCATCCACCACCGCGCGGTCTGCAGCCCGCGTTCGTCGAGGACGAGCGAGTGTCCCGGCGGCAGCTGCTCGATGCCGGCGAAGAAGGTGCCGGTGAGATGATCGGAGTACGACTGTTCGATGAAGTCGCGCACAGCGGCGAGATTCGGCGCGATGCTCGTGTGCGGGTCGCCGCGGAGCGCCTGCGGCTCGCTTGCGAACACGAGCCGGCTGCCGTCCCAGCGGTATGCGAACGGCTTGATGCCGAAGCGATCGCGAGAGCAGAGCAAGCGCTGCCGGTTCCCGTCCCACAGTGCGAACGCCCACATGCCGTTGAAGCGGTGGACGCAGTCGTCGCCCCACTGCTCGTAGGCGGCGAGCAGCACCTCGGTGTCCGTCTGTGTGTGGAACCGGCGTCCGAGCCGCGCGAGCTCCTCGCGCAACTCGAGGTAGTTGAAGATCTCGCCGTTGTGCAGCAGCTGAAGCCGACCGTCGGCGCTCGCAAACGGTTGCCGGCCGCCGTCACCGAGGTCGATGATCGCGAGGCGCGCGTGCGCGAGCGCGACTCCGGCGGGATCGGAGAACTCGCCGTCGCCGTCGGGCCCGCGATGACGGAGCAACGCGAGCATTGCGCGTGCCGTTTCGGTCTCGGGCGGGCGGCCGAGCCGCACGACCCCGCAGATGCCGCACATCTAGATTCCCCATGCTGCGTAGAGGGCGGGCCGCTGCGCCTCGGCGTTGTAGCGTTCGGCGGCAGCCGCGCGTGCGCGCACTCGCATCTTCTCGACTGCAGGGCGATCCTGCGCGAGTGCGGTGAGGGTGTCGCCGAGTTCCCCGGGTGCGTACGTCACCCCGACGCGCTCGCGCTCGACGAGTGCGCGCATCGCCGGAACGTCGGGGACGACGACGGCGAGCCCTGCCATCAGGTACTCGAAGAGCTTGTTCGGCAGCGCGAGCCGCGCGTTCTCGGTTTCGGGCCGGTCGATCACGAGACCGATGTCGAACGGAACGAGACTCCGGACGAGCTCATCGGGCGGGACCGGATCGAGCAGCGTGACGTGTGCCGGCGCGGCTGTCGCGCCGAGGACGCGCGCGAAGACATCGACGCCGGGCACGTCCGGCAGGTCCTCGAGATGTCGGCCGGGCCCCGCGGCGGCCTGGTAGACGGCGCGCAGCGGACCTTGGTGCGGCTCGAGCTGGATCTCCTCGAGCGGAGGCGCGTTGAGCACGACGAACGGCTTCCGAGGAAGGTGATGGCGACGCTGAAGCTCCTCGGCAATCGGCTCGGAGACGGTGACAACCGCGTCGGCCCGCCGCGCGAGCGCGCCTTCGAGCCGCGAGATCGCCCAGAGCCAGACCCGCGGAGGGTCGCGGTCGAAGCCTGTATAGAGCTCGTGCGCGTCGTACACGAGGCGTGCGTTGCACCGGCGTGCGATCAGCCACCCGGCTGGAAGCGTGTCCAGGTCATGCGCATGGATGACATTTCCTTCACTGACTCGACCTGACGAGGACAAGATCCGTGCCGACCGCTGGGCGCTGCGAAGAAGACGCGCTGAGCCTCTTGCGTGACGCAAGGCACGGATCCGCCGGAGCTTTTGATGCTTGTGGCTTTCTGACGACCTGGACGCAGCTAGTTCGCTTCTGGAAGCTGTCTCGGCCCCTTTTGGAGTTCGCGGCCGAGCGGCGGTGATTGACTTGACGGTCGTACCAGTGGGATCCGCTGCCGCTGCAGCTCGCCTGGCGCGCGGGTCAAGCGAAGCCGGGCCAACGGTGAGCATGACGATTTCTGCCGACAATCCTGTGTTACCGGGAGCTCCCGTTCGCGGAGTCGGCAAGCAGCACGGCACGCAACACCTGCCCGAGGTCGGAGCCAACGTACGTGCATGCCGCGGCCAGTGCACGGAAGTTGTGAGTCCCGCCAGGGTCATCGAAGGTAGTTGACGTGTGCGGATCGACCATGAGCGTCCCGCCGAAAGCCGAGTGATCCCAGACCATCTCCGTCACCCGTGGCCCATCTTCGGGAATCCTCAAGTGGGGCGCCCCAGTTGGAACGGTTCTGATTCTTAAGCTGTGGCCATCTCGAAGAATTTCAAGACCAGCCCGTCGCGCGAGTGTTTGCGATGACGTGTCGTTCGCGACACGCTCCAGCATCGCTAGCTTGAGGATGTCATCGAGCAACTCAAGTGGGTTGATAGCTGCCCGAATTTCTCTGCGCCTTCCGTAAGCGCGTAGCAACGCGCGGACGGGTGGGTTGTGTGCCGCGAACTTAAGAGCAACGCTCGTCTGACGTGCATACCTCCCGGGATCTCGCGCCATGAGTGTAAAAGCAGCGCCGATCACTCCGGGGAGCGGGGGAGCCTTTCGGCGGAACTCGCGTCCGGACAGGTCGGCCGCTGGAGCCATCGCCGCTTGGTAGGCCGTGATCACATGCGACCGAAGACTTCGCTCCAGGCGTTCCAGACCAGTAAAGCGGTGAACCCCGTTCAGGCCGTAGTAGCCAACCTCCATGGGCACTGCCAGCGCGCCGCGCGCGAGATTCAAGACCACCGATGATCCCAGGCTCATGTGGTGCCAGCTCACCTCGTGAACGGAGCCTTCACGCAAAAGCTGGAGCGCCTCCTGGGCGTGAGCGCGGGCGTCACTGACGCTTTGGGTGGTTCGCTCGCGAGCTGCGAGAACGAGACGATCACCAGAGACGATCGGATCAATCACCAGTGGAAGGCGAGATTTCAGCCTGTTCTGCTGTAGACCGGCAAGCATCGCCAGCTTTCGCAGGTCTTCATTGAAGCGCCGCTCCGACACCAGGGCCCTTGCTTGAGGTGAGCGCCGGTACGCGCCCCGAAGGCGGCGAGTCTCCTTACTTCGAAGGACAGCGTACTCGCCCGCGAGGTGCTTAGCTCTCGCACGCAGACGCCTGGAAATCGTAAGACCTGTGGCTTCTCGGCGGCGACGCTGTGAGACTTGCAAGAAAGTGGTCTTCGGTCTTTCCGCTCGCAATGGCGCGCGCTCGTCGACCAGAAGATCGAATGACTGGATGAAGCGCGAAAGGGAGTAGTCACCAGTCTCCACCAACGCAGTGAACGCACGGTCCACCATTGCATCCACGAAGTCATCGTCCCGGATCGCCGCAACGACCTCATCGATATTCGAGAGATCCCTCGCCAACGGAACATAGTGCTCCCACGGTGCTACGACACCCGAGTATTCGCCCGGGAACAGCACCAGCCCCGTTCTTAGCGCCGCAGCTTCGAAGATGCGAGGGGAGACAACGTTGATAACAGCGTTGCCCTCATGGGGTGCGAGGAGCTTTGCGTGGACTTCGTCGAACGTAGCTGCCGGGTGCGCCGCCATGTAAGCGGTCACCGTGTTCTCGATCTCACCAGTAAAATCGACAATGGACGCACCGCTCTCGGTCCCGAGCGTCGTGCGGCAGCGCATCAGGAAGTCAATCCACGCTTCGCCATACATTCGGTCGCTTTCGGTCCAAGAGATATCCAGCTTCAACGACTGGGTCTTGGGATGCTCCAGGAACCGATGCCCGATCTCGATCTTGTCTTGGCCGAGGCTCCCGAGCCAATAGGGGACGTGGCGACCTCTGTACCCAACGTCGATTGGCCTCTTTGAGGCAGGCTTCCCTACGCGTTGGGGAAGCTCATCAGGAACGAACCCTGCGAGTGTCGTTATCAGCTGTGTGTCGGGTAGCCTGGAGCCATAGACCGCCGCGAGAGCATCCTCTGGAACAAGGGTGTACAGCACATCGATGCCGAGCCGCCGGATCGTGTCTGTGATTTCGTCAACCCACCGGTACTCGTCCTGGATGAATTGGATCTTGAGCCCGTTAAAGTCCGCGATCTTTTCCGCGAGCTCTGCGGGAAGGTATGTGTTGTAGCTCACGACGATCGTGTAATGGATGACGACGACGTCGAACTCGTCAAGATCGAGCTCGCGAGCCCTTGCTAGACCGCGGGGGTTCATGAGGGACACCGCGTGATGCGATTTCTGGAACGCCTGAAGATGATCGTGGACGTTCCCAGCTAGAGAGGGATCGTCATCGCAGAGCAGCAGTACCGAGCGTGGCGACGTCGCCCTCATGAAACGGCTCTAACGTAGATGTCGAGTCCCACCTTCCGGGCGAGCGAGTACAGGAACCGATCTCTCTTGATAACGAGCCTGCCGAGGGAGATGTCTGGGAAGTTCTGGATGTCAACCACCACCGACGAGAAGCGCGAAAAGAGATCCTTTACGTCTGTCGCGCTCGCGTATTCGGTGTGCGGTGGGGCTGCACCGCGGGAATCTTGGTCATACAAACCCCGGAGCTGCTCGTCAAACGACTGAGCATCGCGATGGAAGGCGCGCCGTGCGAGCTGGATGAGGCGCCGAAGCGAGTAGCGGTAATAGACCATCACCACGGCTCGCCCCCCTGGTCGCAGGACTCGGTGCACTTCATTTACGGCGCGCTGAAGATCCCCGGTGTGGTGCAGGCAGCCGATCGAGTAGACCCAATCGAAGCTTGAATCTTCGAAAGGCAATTCCAGTGCGGATGCCACTTCTGCTCGCGCCCGGCTGGCCGCCCCCGCACCGGCTATCCGCGTGTTCATCAACGCGACCGGGGCCTGCGCAACATCCACCCCGGTGTAGCGCGCCCCGCTCTTGACGAGAAGTTGGCCGAGTGTCCCGTAGCCCAATCCGATCTCTAGAACATCCCGTCCACTCAGCGCTCGGGGATCAACGTAGTCGAGTAGATACGGGTAATAATCAAGATACGCCGAGTCGAATCGCCGCAGATCTTCGTCGGGATCGCCGCTGGGTTCGATCGTCTGCGCCATGAGCCAGCCGCAGAGCGTGTCCCAGTAGCTGGCGTTCAGCGCGTCGGCGCCGCTGGCGCCCGTGTGAGTCATTCGAGATCGGCGCTCGAGCCGACAGGTGAGGAGTGCTTCACTGTCCACTCCGCGTCATGGCGGAACACTCCGTTGTCGAAGACCTCGTTTCCGCGGACCTCGAATTCGTAGCTGCGGTCGAGAAGGTCGTACACTTGAGGCGCGTCGGCGGCTAGTCGTCTGTAGAGGGCGACCGAAGCCAGGTACAAGCCGTCGCCGAGGTTCAGACTCTCGAGCCCCAACCGAAAAACCAGGAGCTGGTCCGGGCGAACGTCCACGTCAAACCGTTGGCCCACGAAGTTGGTCGCCAGTATTCCGTCGCTTCGGTAGATCGTTGCGGCAGGAGTGACCGGTAGTTGGCCGGTGGCGTGCGAGCGTGCCTCGATATAGAGAGACATTGATTCACCCGGTGCAAAGACAGCCCTCTCTGTTCCGTCGCTCTCGAGATGCACTCGCTCGATCAACAGCGATTGCTCGCCCGGCCATCGGCTGACACGCGTATCGGAAGTGCTGAGTCCGGTTGAGCCCTGCCCACGCCGCGTGTCCAGCGCCATCGAGAACCACGCCGGCCCGTCGCTTTCGAACTCTTCAGAACAGAGAATGGTTGTGCCGTGCCTTCCTGTCAGCGTTCCTCGTCCGCATGCTCGGACTCGCACTGCATATGCAGACGAGCCGTGAAGCAGCCAGAGATGGAAGAGAACCGATCCGCTCGTCTCTACGCGTCGGCATAGGTCTCCTGCCTCGGTTGAAGGTGCCGACCAAGTCGAGCTGTCGAGTACCACGCTCGCGCTCTGTGCTGGGTCTGCGTCCTGCGGTCCTCCGACATCCACGGAATCTTCGGTCTGCCCGTCGCGAGTCAGTTCGACGGCCCAGACGATGAAGGCACCTTCGAAGGTGACCAAGATGTGATCGGTGTAACTCTCACGCTCGAACGCGTCGTAACGGCTCGAAAGAGACTTCTCGTTCCGTGCGCGGAGACGCCGGTCTTCAAGCTGACGAACGAACTTCTCGTATGACTTCACAATTTCCGTGCTCGGTCCCCGGTCGACGATCCGGCCGCGATCGATCCAAATAGCCTCTGTACAGAAGCGCACGACCTGGTCGAGGGCGTGCGACACGAGTAGGACCGCAGCGCCACTGTCGAGCAATTCGCGCATCCTGGCGCTCGACTTGGCGAAGAAGTACGCGTCTCCCGCTCCGAGGACTTCGTCAACGATGAGGATCTCGGGTCGGATAGTTGTCGCGATCGCGAAGGCGAGGCGCGCCTGCATGCCGGTGGAGTAGGTCTTGAATGGCTGGTCTAGGAACCGGCCAAGCTCTGTGAATTCGGCGATTCCACGCTCTGCCTCGGTGATCTCCTTCGGCCGGAGGCCGAGGAAGGAGAGCGAAGCGCGAATGTTCTCGTAGCCCGTGAACTCGGGGTGAAGCCCGCCGCCTGTCTCGAGCAGCGCCTGTACGTCGCCTCCGACGCGCAGAGTTCCTTCGGTGGGTTCGATGTTCTGCGTGATGAGACGGAGGAGCGTCGACTTACCCGCTCCGTTGCGGCCGATAATGCCAATGCGCTCCCCACGGTCCAGCGTGAAGTCGATCCCGCGCAGCGCCCAGAACTCTCGGTAGGAGGCGCGGGCTTTCCCAGGCAGGCCGAGCGCATCAATCAGCCGGCCGGAACGTGACGAGAAGATCTTGTACATCTTCCCGACGTTGTCCAGTTCGATGACAGGCCTAGACATAGTCGATTACGACCTGTTTCGCTCTCGAAAAGAACCAGCTTCCTAGGGCGAACGTGCCGCCGGACAGCACGATGAGGCCGATGAAATGCTTCGTGCTCGGAACTGCCCCGAGAATCATCAGGCGCTGGTAAGCCACAATGAAGTACGCGAACGGGTTTAGCGCCAAGAGCGGTTTGAGCGACTCCGGAACCTGCGTTGGCACATAGGCGATTGGCGAGAGGACGAGCAGCATCATCAACAGCGCCGTGAGGAGGTTCTGAATGTCACGAAAGAGCACGTTCAAGAGCGACAGGATCCAAACGAGCCCGATCAGCCAGAACAGGTGCAGAACGAGGACGATGGGGAAGAGGACGATCGGCCAATGCAGGTTCCCCGTGAACGTGACGCCGCAGATGATGACGACTGAGCCGACCACCATGGTTGCCATGCTCGCGAGCACGGACTTGACGGGCGCCAGATCGATCGGGAAGACGGTGTTGCTCAACACGGCTTTGTTGGAGATCACCGAACTCGTGCCCGTCGTCAGGGCCTCTGACGTCATCAAAAACGGGACGAGCCCCGCAAACACGTAAAGCACGTATACGGTGGACGACATCCCCGGGGCCTTGATTCGGTAGATCGCGACGTACACGAGTCCGTAGACGGCCAGGATGAGAGTCGGCGCCGCGAAGACCCAGCCGATCCCCAACATGGATCCCGCGAAACGCCCAGCGATGTCGTTGCGTGTACTTCGTAGGAGGAGCCGTGTGTGCGTCAGCAGATACCTGGACGAGCCAAGTCGAAGGCTCTGTAGCTTCCTGACATGTCCAGCGGGCGTAGTGACCTCCACGACCGGACAGGTTAGACGGAAGGCAGTCCGCTTCCTGTCTGCTAGATCCGTTCACGCGGGCCCGGCGGGTCCAGTTCTCCTCCTGTATTGGAACCCCTACCGGCGTCTACGAGAGGCTGTCGCAAGCCATCTGCGTGCGGTGCGCGCGGCTGTGCCCACCGGCTCGGTTCTGGCTGTCAACACCGCTCTTCTCGGCGCGCCTCAGTTTCTGAGCACAGTGCGGCCTTCGGCCGTCGTCCTGCACACGACGTTCCTTGGGATGCGCTGGGCATCGAATTTCGAGCGCACCCGGCAGCAGACCGAGTGGATAGGAAAGTGCGGTGTCGATGTGATTGCACTTCCCCAAGACGACTATGACCACGCCGATGTCCTCGATGAGTGGCTTGTCGAGATGGGCGCTACTGCTGTGTTGAGCCCGTTTGCAGAGCATGGTGACTTCTATTCGAAGGCTCGGAAGCAGGCGAGAATGGTTCGAATCCTGACCGGCTACGTCGACCGATCTCGCGCCGCCGTCGCTCCCGCCCTACCGCTTGCCGATCGCCCCCACGACGTCGTGTACCGCGCGTCATCTCTTCCCTACTGGTTTGGCTCGTTCGGGCAGATGAAGAGCTCGGTTGCGAGGGTCGCGCTGGCCGAGGCGGCCTCGCGTGGGCTCTCGGCAGACATATCGACAACGGACGTCATCTATGGGAGTGACTGGTACCGACATTTGAGCTCCGGTCGGGTAGTTGTCGGCTGTGAGGGAGGCTCGAGCGTTTTCGACGGCCGCGGAAACGTGCGACGCAGGATCGAAGAGATCCTCAGCGAGAGCCCGGACGCAGCGTTCGAGGAAGTCGACAGGCGAATGCCTGCCGGCTGGGACAGCCGGATGTACTCCGCGCTCTCGCCGCGGCATCTCGAAGCGGTTCTGACGCGCACCCCACAGGTTCTCGTCGAGGGCGAATACAGCGGAGTTCTGCTTCCAGGAAAGCACTACGTTCCGGTGTCGAGAGACCTGTCCGACCTGGGTGATGCCCTCGAAGAGGCTCTCCATCCGGAGGTTGGACGTCGGCTAGCCGATCAGGCGTTCGTCGATGTCGTGGAAAGCGGCGAATATGGCTATGAGCATCTGACAGAACTAGTTCGCCGCGAGTTGCCTCCTCGTGTCGGCATCGTGCCGGCCTGGTCGCGCTCAATGACAGTTGCTTTGGGTCTTGGAGCTCGCGGGCGGCGGGCGGGCTCGGCACTTCGGCGTCGGGTGCGGAGAGCGGGCTCTATCCTTCGCTAGCGATGTGCGGTATAGGGGGGATCATCGACAGACGCCGGCGGCCACTCGAGCATGGAAGGGCTGCTGTTGCGGTGATGAACGATCTACTCGCCCACCGAGGCCCTGACGGCGAAGGGTCCTGGGTGCACCCCAGGGGCCACCTAGCTCTTGCGCACCGAAGACTGACGGTCATCGATTTGGACACCGGTGACCAGCCGATGACGGATGGCCATGACAACTGGCTGACCTACAACGGGGAGATCTACAACTACCGGGAGCTTCGGCGAGAGCTCGACGATCATCGATTCAGGACACACTCGGACACCGAGACGATTTTGCACGGTTATCGGGAGTGGGGAGCTGACGTATTGACGCGCCTGCGAGGGATGTTCGCATTCGCCCTCTGGGATGAAGCTGAGCAGGCCCTCGTGCTCGCACGCGATCCGTTCGGGATCAAGCCGATGTACTGGACGGTTGTAGACGACATCTTCTATTTCGCATCAGAGGTCAAGGCGCTGCTGCCCTTCCTCAAGAGCATCGAGACCGATCCTGAGGCATTCAAGGATTATTTGGCATTCCAGTTTTGTCTGCGCGGGAGGACGATGTTCAAAGGTGTACACGAGCTCCCGCCCGGTCACTTTCTTCGGGTCGACGCGACTGGAGGCATTTCGACGCAGCGTTACTGGGAGATCTACTACGAGCCTGACTTCACCCATACGGAGAAGTACTTCGAGGAGGCGGTTCGCTCCCTCGTGCGCGAGTCGGTAGCCCTTCACCTTCGTGCCGACGTTCCCGTGGGCTCATATGTCAGCGGAGGGTTCGACTCGAGCGTCATCGCATCGCTTGCGGCAAAGATCCATCCCCACGAGCTCATGGGATTCACCGGAAAGTTTCCCGAGCGTGCCGCGTATGACGAGAGCGAGTTTGCGCGAGCGGTTGCCGATCGCGCCGGGTTCCCCATGCAGGAGGTCGCCATCAGTGCGCAAGACTTCGTCGAGACGATCGAGGACGTCGTCTACCACCTCGACTACCCGGTAGCCGGGCCCGGGTCGTTCCCGCAGTACGTCGTCTCGCGTCTCGCCGCGAGTCATCGCAAGGTGCTATTGGGAGGACAAGGCGGCGATGAAGTCTTCGGCGGCTACACCCGGTACCTGATCGCCTACTTCGAGCAGTGCATTAAAGGCGCTATCGACGGGACGATGAACGCTGGACGTTTTGTCGTCACCTACGAGTCAATCATTCCGAATCTCACAGCGCTGGCGAGTTACAAGCCGCTCTTGAAAGAGTTCTTCCGCGACGGTCTGTTCGACGAGATCGATGCCCGGTACTTCAGACTCATCAATCGCAGCCCTGATCTCAGACGCGAGGTCAACTGGGACAACCTGGGCGACTACTCGCCGTACGAGAGCTTTCGCGACGTCTTCCACGGCAGCAACGTCGCCAAGGAGTCGTACTTCGACTCCATGACTCACTTCGACTTCAAGACGCTGCTACCGGCGCTGCTCCATGTCGAAGACCGGATGTCAATGGCCCACGGTGTCGAGTCTCGAGTGCCGCTCCTCGACAGGCCGCTGGTCGAGTTGGCAGCCACCATCCCGGCCGATGTCAAGTTCCGCAATGGCTCGATGAAGCACATTCTGCGACAGGCTCTCGGAGACGAGCTCCCCAAATCTGTCGTCGAGCGCAAGGACAAGATGGGGTTCCCCGTCCCGCTTCAAGAATGGGTTGTCGCCCAGCGCAGTGCAGTCCGCGACTTCGTCACGCAGATCCTCACCGATGATGTTGCTCGTGGACGCGCGCTCGTCGACAATCGTGCGGTTGTCGCCGGAATGGACGCCGAACCGTTGTACGGGCGTCGTGTATGGGGATTCCTCTGCCTCGAACTGTGGCAGCGTGCGTTCCACGACCGTGCGGCGGAATTTCAGAAACTGCTCAAGGACAAGGAAGGTGTGCCTGTATGAAAGTCCTCATAACCGGCGGTGCTGGCTTCATCGGCTCGACGCTCGCGGACCGGCTCCTCGAGCGCGGCGACGAGGTCGTCGTCATCGACAACTACGCCACCGGCCGACGGGACAATCTCACGCCGAACGCAAAGCTCGCGGTCGTCGAGGGATCGATCGCGGATGAGGACAAGGTGGCCGAGGCATTCGCGGCGAACGGCGCCCCGGACGTGGTGATCCATGCCGCGGCGGCCTACAAGGATCCGGAGGCGTGGGCCGAGGACGCGAGCTCGAACGTTCTCGGGTCCGCGAACGTTGTGCGGGCGGCCGAAGCGGACGGCGTCGGCCGCCTCATCTACTTCCAAACGGCCCTCTGCTACGGCCTCAAGCCGCTCGAGCAGCCGATTACGCTCGCACACCCTGTGCGTCCGGAGGGCTCGAGCTACGCGATCTCGAAGACGGCTGGGGAGCAGTACATCGCGCTCAGCTCGCTGGACTGGATTTCCTTTCGGCTCGCCAACGCGTACGGGCCGCGGAACCTTTCTGGTCCGCTGCCGACGTTCTACGCACGCCTGACGCAAGAGAAGAGCGTCTTCGTCATGGACACACGCCGCGACTTCATCTTCGTCGACGACCTCGTGGACTGCGTCATGAAGGCCGTCGACGGCGTGGGCAAGAGCGGTCCGTATCACATTTCATCCGGCTCGGACTACTCGATCAAGGAGCTTTACGACTGCACCATCAAAGCTCTGGACATGCCGGAGAAGTCCGACGTCGAAGTGCGGCCGCGGAGTGAGGACGACGCTGCGACGATCCTCCTCGATCCGTCGGAAACCGAGCGCGAATTCGACTGGCAGATTTCGACTTCGCTCGAAGACGGCGTGAGCCGAGCGATCGACTATTACCGCGAGTACGGGATCGAAGAGACGTTCACTCATCTCAAACCCCTGGGCTCCACGCAAGAGCAGATCGAAGAGAAGATCGGTTCGTGACGGCGACTGCCGTCCTTGTAGTCGGCGGCGCCGGCTTTGTCGGCAGCAACCTGGTTGTCGAGTTGCTCCGAAGGAGTGCATCGGAGGTAGTCATCGTCGACAACCTGATGTCGTCGGAGCGAGTCAACGTACCCGAGGATCCGCGCGTGACGTTTGTCGAGGGTTCGATCGCCGACGACGAAGTGCTCGAGCGGTTGGATGACCGCTTCGACGTTGCGTTCCACCTCGCGACCTACCACGGCAACCAAAGTTCGATCGCGAATCCTCTCGAAGATCACGACAACAATCTCATCACGACGCTCAAGCTTTACGAGCACGCCAAGAGCTGGACGAAGTTGCAGAAGCTCGTCTATGCCGCCTCGGGGTGCACGCTCGCTGAGCACACGTATGGCGAAGCAAGTGCGACGCAAGAGGACGGCCCAGTGCCGCTCGACCTCGACAGCCCGTATCAGATTTCAAAAGTCGTCGGCGAATTTTACTCGGTCTACTACGAGCGCATGACCGGCTTGCCGACCGTTCGCGCCCGCTTCCAGAACGTGTACGGGCCGCGCGAGATCCTCGGCGCGGGCCGGTGGCGAGGGACCCCGGCGACCGTATGGCGCAACGTCGCGCCAACGTTCATCTACCGAGCGCTCAAGGGGCTGCCGCTGCACCTGGACAACGGCGGAATCGCGAGCCGCGACTTCATCTATGTGGGCGACATCGTCGAAGGTCTAATCGCATGCGCGGAGCGCGGCGAGCCGGGTGCCGTCTACAACTTGGCGAGCGGCGCGGAGACTCAGATCCGCGAGCTAGCCGAGTCGATCCTTCGTATCTCGGGCTCCGACTCCCAGCTGACGGTGGCACCGGCCAGGGAATGGGACCGCTCCGGCCATCGCTTTGGCAGCACCGAAAAGGCAGAGCGCGAGATTGGCTTTCGAGCGCAGGTCAACCTCGAGGACGGCCTCATGCAGACGATCGAATGGACGCGTCAGAATCTGGAGTTGGTCGATCGCTGCGTGGAGCAGCATCGCTTGGATCTCCAGGCGGTCGCGTAGCGAAAAGACGGCCGTAGACCGCAAGTACCGCCGCCGCCGTCAGCGGCGGTGCCCATGACATCGCCAACACTGCAGCGGCCTCACCGAGCCGCGCGCGTTGCTCTTTGTCACGCGCAAGCCGTTCGAGTGCATTCGCAATGGCGCTCGGACTCGCATCGGGCAGGAGGATGCCGGTCTGATTCGGCACGAGGACGCCTCCGCCTGCAGGCGATCCTGCGGCGACTGCGGGCTTGCCGTACGCCGCCGCCTCGAGCACAGGGCGACCTAGGCCTACGCCACGATTTGGGAAGACGACGATGTCGAGAGCTTCATAGAGCGGCCCCGGATCGTCGGTGAACGGCATGAACGTAAATCGGTCTCCCACTCCGGCGTTGCGGACACTGAGGCGCATCTCGGCCTCCTCGTCGGTGACACCGGCGGCCCGAAAAAAAGCGCCGCGAATCCCGTTCAGCATGTCGCGAGTGCGCACACTTCCGCCGACGACGACGATGTGGACGGGCGCTTCTCGGCGAGCGAGGAGGGCAACCGCGTCGACGAGCTGGGGCCAGCCCTTTTGTCGGCGCAAGTAGCCGAAGAAACCAACCGTGACTCGCCCCGACGGGACGGGCAGCTGCGCTGCTGGAGAACGACCCACTTCGACCGGGTTGTGGATCACCTCGATATTCGCGATCGAGTAGGTCGATGCAACGTCCTCATCGATGGCGATCACAGCGGACGCGTGCCGGCCGATGACACGCCCAATCCAGCGCGAGCGGCGGTCTCGCCCGCCGTTCGGAAGCGACGAGCGCAGATGCCACACGACCGGCACTCCCGAGCGCACGGCGACGACTCCCGAGACGAGCATCACGACGTCGTTGACGTGCACGATGTCCGGGCGCAGCCGGTGCAACGTGCGCCGCAAGTGACGCACGTGACCCGGGATCCACAGCGCCTCGCGCACCGCAACGAGCCACCGAAGCCCGTGATACTGCACGTCCCACGTGTGCGCGAACGCGGGCACGGGGCCGCGGTGCACCGTCGCGCCCGAGCGTTCGAAGAGCTCCGCAGCCGCGCCGTCGGGAACGATGACGTGCGCATCCCACTCCGGGCCGAGCGCTCCGATCAGCAGCGCGAGGCTGCGCGCTGCTCCGCTCGCCTGCGGCCGATGATGGACGAAGAGGACGCGAGGCACGGCGGGCGCGCTACGACAGCCGCACGCGCATGAGCACCCAGAGCGCCTTGAAGCCGTCGCGCCAGGTGATCTTCTTGCCCTCCGCGTACGTGCGCCCGTAATACGAGATCGGCAACTCGTAGATGCGGAGGTTCTGCTTGCAGATCCGTCCCGTGATCTCCGGCTCGATCGCGAAGTCGTCCTCGCGCAGGTCGAGCGAGCGCAGGACGTCGGCACGGAATGCCTTGTAGCCGGTCTCCATGTCGGAGAGCGTCGTGTTGAACAGAAGCCCCGTGACCAGGCTCAGAAAGCGGTTGCCGACGAGATGCCAGAAGAGATAGGCGCGCTGCGGCCGTCCGCCGGAGAGCCGCGAGCCGTAGACGACGTCGGCGACGCCGCGGACGATCGGCTCGATCAGTCCCGGGACCTCGACCGGGTCATACTCCATGTCGGCGTCCTGGATCACCGCGATTTCACCCTCGATGTGCGGGATCGCTGCCCGGATCGCCGCGCCCTTGCCACGGTTCGCCTGTCTGATGACGTGCACGTCGGGAAAGCCGTCGGCGACGTCGCCGGTTCCGTCCGTCGAGCCGTCGTCGACGACGATCACCTGGCGTTCGAGATCGAGTGCCTCGATCCGGCGGAGCACCTCGCCGATCGACGCGGCCTCGTTGTAGGCGGGGACGATGAACGTCACCTTCATGCTGCGGGAGCATAGGGTGCACCGCGGGCGCGCCGCTCCGTACCATCCCGCGGATGATCGTCGTCGAGGTTTTCTTCTGGGCGTCGCTCGCCGGCCTGATCTGGACGCACGCTGCGTATCCGCTCGCCGCGACAGCGGCTGCGCGGGTCGCGCCCCGGCGTGTCCGCAAAGGGGACGTGCTGCCCGCCGTTTCGGTCATCGTCGCCGCCTACAACGAAGAGACTGTCATCGCACGCCGCCTCGAGAACCTGCTCGCGCTCGACTACCCGCGCGACCTCCTCGAGATCGTCGTGTCATCGGACGCCTCTTCCGATCGCACCGAGGAGATCGCGCTCCAGTTCCCCGACGTGCGCGTGATCTCGAACCCGCGCGGCGGCAAGGTCGCGGCGCAGGATCGCGCCGTGCGGCAGACCTCCGGCGAGATCGTCGCGTTCTCCGATGCGAACTGCACCTGGTCGCCGGATGCGCTTAGTACGCTCGTGCGGGCATTCGACGACCCCGACGTCGCCTATGTCTGCGGCCAGCTCGGCATCCTCGCCGCCGACGGTGGCAACAAAGAGGGCCTGTACTGGCGGTACGAGATGGGTGTCCGTACGGCGGAGTCAGAGCTCGGATCGGTCACCGGCGGCAACGGGTCGATCTATGCCGTTCGTCGATCCGACTACGTCGAGGTCGATCCGCGCTTCGGCCACGACCTCTCGCTTCCGTACCTGATGGTCCAGCGCGGGCGGCGCGCGGTCTACGAGCCCGCGGCCCACGCGTTCGAGAAGCCGACGCCCACGAACGAAGCAGAGTTCCGCCGCAAGGTGCGCATGTTCGAGCACTGTTGGCTGATCGTGCTGCGCGGGAAGATGCTGCGCGGCCTCGGCCCTCTGTACGGGCTCGAGATCGTCTCGCATCGACATCTTCGTTATGCGTCCGGCGTATTGCACGTCGTTCTGCTTGCGACGTCGTTCGCGCTGATAGCCCACGGTTGGTTCTACGACGTCGTTCTTGGTGCGCAGCTCGGGCTACTCGGTGCGGCGCTCCTCGGGGTCGGCATCGCGCGCTACTACGTCCTCGTCTCGTGGGCGACGCTCATCGCACTGTGCAACTACGTTCGTCGGGGCGTGCCCGCGACCTGGGAAGCCGCCGAGGGCACGCGGTAGACATCCCTAGGGGCCGTGAACGTGATCCGGATCGGTGCCGTGCATCAGACCGCCGATATAGACCCACCGCTTCGTGCCGAGCTTGCGCACCTTCACCACGAACTGGCTCGGTGTCGCGACGAAGTGGTGTATCTCGTCAGTCGCAGAGTCGCCTGCCGTGATGCCGTCGTAGCCGACGACGTGCACGAACATGAGGATGAACGACCACCCGATGCACGCTGCGAGCGGCACATAGAGCGACCGGCCGAACCGGCGGCGTAGCTCGGCGATGCCGATCAGCACGAGCGGAAACTCCGCTGTCAGGAACCGGGACGAGTAGGAGTACGCCCCGTCCCACTCCGCCCAGAACGTGTGTCCGACGAGTAGCGCGACCGAGGCGCCGAGGAGCGTCCAGAGAAACCGGCGTCGCCCTGCCTCGTGCTCCCTGCGAAGCGCCAGCGCGTATCCAACCGCGCCGAAGGCTGTCAACGGCGTCCACACGAACATGCCACGGTGATCCGTGAACAGCATCTTCAGCGGGATCAACGGGTCGAACCCGTTGAACGGATTGGTCGTGCTCGCGACCGGCCCGGTCGAGCCGCCTGACGCCAGATGCGCGATCGCCGAACGCGGGAAGTAACTCGGCTCGAAGTACGAGATCCCACGCAGCGCCGGCAGGGCGAAGAGAAGCCCGCCCACGAGAACGGCGACGCTTCCCGCAAGTATGAGCGCTCGCTTGTTCGTCAGCGCGAACGCGACCGCGATTGCGAAGAAGAACGCGGCATTCACGTAGCGCGTGTTCACCGACACGCCGGCAAGCGCACCGAGCGCGACCACGTGGCGGTCGCTGAAGCTCCTCGTCTGGATCCGCAGCAGCAACACGACGGCGGCGGTGATGTAGAGCGTGTCGACTGCGTGTTTCATCGCCGGCTCGAACATCACGTAGTAGAAGAGCTGCGAGCCGAGCACGGTCACGAAGAGGACGCTCGCCGACGCAGGAAGTCGCAAGCCGCGCAGCAGCTTCCACCCGAGATACAGCGTGACGAGAAACGCGACCTGGCACGCGACGGTGATCGAGATCTCCTCGATCGACACATGGAAGATCTTCGGCTCCGGGCTGAAGATCGCGCTCAGGACCCGCCCGACGGCGAAAAACGGTGCATTCCAGACGTCGCTGCCGAACTGGTAGGCGAACGCGAAATCCGGGTGCTCACCCGCGAACCGCCGCAGCAGGTTGAAGTAGACCAGCGCGTCGCCGTAGACCTGGAAGTGGACAAACGTGAGCGCGAAGAGCGCGTAGAGCGCGAGCCAGATCCACATCTGCCGGCTGAAGAATTTGCCGCCGGCCTCCGCGTTCGTCACGCGCGGAGACTAGCGCCGAGCCTCCCCGTAGCATTCGGGCCCGTGACGATGCTCGCGCGCGGCGCTTACCGGCTCGCCTCGCCGACCCGCGTGTTCCTGGCGAGCCGACTCGCGATTTGGCTCTTCGCACTCTTCGCTTTCTTCGAGTTCGACCCGAACCGCAGTGTCTATGCCGGTCGCCTGGACGTTCCCCGGCTGACGCACGATCTCGGCGCGGTCACGGACGTCTGGGCGCGATGGGACAGCGTCCCGTATCTCCAAATCGCGGAGCACGGTTACGGCGGCGTCAAGGGCAGCCCGGCGTTCTACCCGCTCTACCCGTGGCTGATGGGTGGGCTCGGCTGGGTCCTCGGCGGTCACTACGTCCTCGCCGGCGTCCTCCTGTCGCTCGCCTTCACCCTCGCCGCGTTCGTTCTCTTCGATCGCCTTGCACGACGTCATCTCGACCGGGCGGCTGCCGGGCGGGCGCTCGTCTACCTCGCCGTGTTCCCGGCCACGCTGTTCCTGCAGGCTGTCTACGCGGAGTCGCTGTTCCTGCTGCTCGTCCTCGCGGCATTCCTAGCGGCCGAGCATCGGCGCTGGACGGTCGCGTGGGCCTGTGTCGGGCTGGCGCTCATAACGCGTCCGGCCGGGATCGCGCTCGTGCCGCCGCTTCTGATCCTCGCGCTGCGCGATCCTGCGCGAAGACGAGCGCTCGCGCCGCTCCCGCTTGCGGCTGCGATCTTCGCCGCGTATCCGATCGTGCTCCACGAGCAGCTGGGCGACGCCACGGCCTTTCTGCACGCCGAGCGCTTCTGGCATCGACATGTCTCGCCGCTCGGCCCGCTCTCCGGCATCTGGCGCGCGCTGCACGCGGCATGGGCGGGCGTCTTGCAGCTGACGGTCGGGTCCGCGACGCACTGGTACTGGACGCCCGTCAACCCGGCGCGCACCGCCGTGCTGAACCTCGAGTACCTCGGCTACCTGGTGGTTCTGGTGTGGCTCTGCTTTCTCGCGTGGCGCCGCATCGGCGCCGCCTACGGCGTGTACGTCGCGGCGAGCCTCCTGATCCCGCTCAGCGCGCCTTCGGATCTCTACCCGCTGCTCTCACTGCCACGACTCGCGCTTGCGATGTTCCCGGTGTTCTTCGCGCTTGCGACTATCACCGACGACAGCCGCGCGCACGACTTCGTCGTGGTCGTCAGCTCGTTGTTGCTCGGCGTATCCGTTGCAGGCTGGGCCACCTGGCAGTGGGTTTCATGACGACGACGATCAGCGTGCCGAGCAGAGCGAGCAATACGCCGTCGCGCGCGACGAGGAGCCACGTCGGGAGGGCTTCGAACCGGATCAGTGCACTCCAACGGCCGGGAAAGTAGGCGCGCGTCAAGACGACTGCGGCGGCGACGGCGGTGCATGCCGATAGGCCGAGAACGCCACCGAGGAGCGGTGCGAGGGGGATCAGCCAGATCAGGAACTGGGGCGAGAAGACCTTCCCGAGCGATACGAACGCGAGCACGGCCGCGGTCGCCGCGATCGCAAGACCGCGTGCATCGCGGCGACGGCGCGCAAACGCGATCCAGATCGCGAGCAGCGCGACGATCTCGAGGACGGTCGTCCCCGCTCCGCCGGCGGCGGCCGGCTTCCCGCCGAGATTCACCGACGCGTGCGAGAACGAGACCGCGAGCGGGCGGCCGAGCAGCTGGTGTGTGGCGAGAAGCGCGGCCGCCGCCGAGCTCTCGAGCTGAAGCGGACGGTCGGCCTGACTCGTGAGGCTCGAAACCACACCGTGCGGCGCGAGGACGAAGAACGGCACGAAGCACGCGAGCGCGGCCGCAACCGCGGCGGCGAGGTAGCGCGCCGCGTCACGCGAGCCGTGCGTTCTCCAGAGCCACGCAACGGCGATCGGCACCAGCACCGCCGGGTAGACCTTCGCGGCCGCGGCGACGCCGACGAGCGCGCCGGACACGACTCGCCGGTCGTGCGCGAGCGCGGCAAGCGACGCCGAGACGAGGAGCGCGGGCCAGAGGTCGAAGTGCCCGAGCGCAAGCGGGCCGAGTGCGAGCGTGGCGGCGGCGACGAACGCGAGCCCCGGCAGCACGGACCCGCCGAGGTGGCGAAGGATCACGGCCGAGCAGGCGAGCGCACCGGCGCCGCACAGCCCCATCAGAACCTCGAAGGCGATGCGGTAGCCGCGGGTCCCGGTCGACACGAGTGCCGGGAGCTCGAAGGGGACGAGCGCTGCCGGGGGGTACTCGACGGCGAAGTCGCGGTACGGCACCAGACCGTGACGCATCTCCGTTCCGTACAGCTGATACCGCGGCACATCCGTCGCATTCGTGGCGAGGTGAATGCTCATCAGCACGCACCACCCGATCGCGAACGCGCCGAGCGCTACCGGAAGAGAGACGCGCACCGGCCTCGATCGTAGTGCGGGCAGGTTACGTTCTGGTCGTGAACCGCGCCCTCGACGTCGCGATCGCCGGAGCCGGGCTCGTCGTCACGAGCCCGCTCCTGGCAGTCGGCGCACTTGCGGTGAAGGTCGAGGACGGCGGGCCGGTCCTCTACCGCCAAACTCGTGTCGGCAAGAACGGCATCGACTTCGAGTTGCTGAAGCTCCGGACAATGGTCGTGGGCGCCGAGCACAAGGGCGCCGGCTTCGCCGTCGACAGGGGCGATGCGCGCATCACGCGTGTCGGACGCGTGCTTCGCCGGCTCAGCCTCGATGAGCTGCCACAGCTCTGGAACGTCGTGCGCGGCGACATGTCGGTGATCGGGCCGCGCCCGACGCTCCGCTATCAGGTCGAACGCTACGACGAGCGTCAGCTGCACCGGCTCGACGTGAAGCCTGGTATCACCGGTTGGGCGCAGATCCACGGGCGCGCATCGCTGCCGTGGGCCGAGCGGATCGAGCTCGACCTCTGGTACGTCCGCCACCGGGACTGGAAGACGGATCTGCTGATCATGCTGCGAACGCCGCTCGCGCTCTTCGGCGGGACGTACAAGGGATCCACCGGCGGGTGGCGAGCCTAGACTCGCCGGATGCTCGGGGTTCCGGCCGCCTCCGCCGCGACGACGGCTCTCCTCGTGCTCTGCGGCCTCCTGCTCGCATCGGCACTCATCGTCCCTGCCCGCCGCTTCTTCCGGCCGTCGGGGAACGAGGAATGGCTCGTTTTCTGTGCGGTGGGCGTGGCGGTCGTCGCGCTGCCGTGGATCGGCTGGCGGTTCGCCGAGGATCTCTCGTACACGACGAAGCTCGACAGCTACTCGGCGCAGAGCGCTGGGCCGATCCAGGCGTACCTCCCCGGCTATCTCGCGAGTGACGCCGCAAAGGTGATCCCGCGCAGCGCAACGTGGGCAACTGCGGTCGGCGCCTCGTCCGCGAACCCGATCGCGCAGAAGGCGTTCCCGGCGCTCGTGTTGATCACGCTCTTCCCCCGGCCGTCTGCCCCACCACACGAAGCCGGGTGGATCGTCGGCTGGGGGGCTCCGCCAGGGCGAGTGGCCAGGGTGAAAGACGCACGGGTCGTCCATCCACGGCAAGGACCATTGCCCGCCGTCGTCGTCGCCAAGACTGTGCGGCCGTGACGCAGGACGCCCTCTGGCTCCTCGTCGTCAACGCCCTGTTCCTGCTCGGCGGGCTCGGCGTCACGAGCGCGGCCGGGCTCCGCCGCGAGCTCCACCGCAGGCTCGGCGTCTCGTATCTCGCGGGAGTGGCGGCGTACGGTGTGATCGCGCAGACGCTGTTCGTGCTCGGTGTACGCATGACCCGCGTCGAGATCGTCGTCGTCTGCCTCGTGCTCGCGCTCGGGCTGGCTCGGCAACGGCCGTCCCTCCGGCGACTGCGGATCGGGGTTCCCGGGACCGCCGTTGTAGCCGTCGTCGTGCTCCTGGTCGTGCTCGCCGTCGACCTTTGGTACCAGCCGCTCTGGGCGTATGACGCATGGACATTCTGGACGCCGAAGGCGCACGCGCTCGCGGCTCTCGGTCTGCAGCCGGCTTGGTTCGCGCAGCCCGAGTTGCTGAATCGCGACTACCCGCTGCTCTTGCCATCGGTCGAAGCGGCGGGCTTTCGCTTCACGGGGTACGAGACGGGGCTGCTCGATCTCCAGTCGTGGCTGTTCGTCGTGGCATTGCTCGGTGCGTTCGCAGAGCTCGTGGTCGCGCGCGCGCCTCGGTGGGCCGTTGCGCTCCCGACTCTGATCGTCGTCTCGCCGTCGATCGCCGATCAACTGGCCGCCGCGGAAGCCGACGTCCCGCTGGCGGCGTTCTTTGCCTGCGCCGCAGCCTTCGCGTACCTGTGGCATGTCGAGCGCGACCGCTCGTCGCTCTTGCTCTTCGGGCTCTTCTGCGCGGGCACCGCCGCGACCAAGGCCGAGGGGCTCGGCTTCGTGGTCGCGCTCGCCCTCGTCTTCGCCGTGGCCGACGCGCGGC
>Ga0070741_10007332_pt1 | contig 22885 bp, 17 predicted proteins | sample Coa_R1_4_FD_66440 | JGI IMG/M metagenome (GOLD analysis project Ga0070741, IMG submission 66440) | Surface soil microbial communities from Centralia Pennsylvania, which are recovering from an underground coalmine fire - Coalmine... | ecosystem: Environmental > Terrestrial > Soil > Unclassified ... | reverse complement strand
CGCCCTCGTCTATGAGCTTCGTCCCTCCGCCACCAGGTCTTCCTCTGCCATCGCCCCGTGGAATGACACCACGATCAATTCAGGTGCGCAACCGAACAGTAATCTGGCTATCGATGCCAGCGGCAACTTATATGGCGTTTCTTCGATTTCCGGCAACGGAACGGTTTTCGAGTTGTCACCAACTCAGGGTGGATATAGGTTGACTACGCTGTACGCGTTTCAAGGTGGCGCCGACGGCGCTTCTCCCAAGAACGGCGTGCTGCTCGATCCAGCTGGCAATCTCTACGGCACCACCAGCCAGGACGGCAGTGGTAACTGCGGAACGATATTTCAGCTCACCAACAACGGCTCCGGCTGGACGAATACGACACTGTACGCCTTTCAAGGAGGCAGCGACGGCTGCCGGCCTTCCGGCCCACTCACTCGCGATGCTGCCGGAAATCTGTACGGCGGTAACAGCGGCACCACCAGCACGGTTTACGAGCTTTCCCCACAGAACGGCGGCTGGACGTTTTCGGTTCTTCAGACATTTAACACCGGCGCCCCGACCGGCTCGCTGGCGCTCGATGCCGCCGGAAACGTTTATGGGACGACGGGCGCCAGCATCTTCAAGCTGACGCCCTCGGGCGGCAATTGGACCTACACCTCATTGCACAATTTCGCTTGCAATGCCGGCGACGGCTGCGGTCCCGAAGGAGTAGCCATTGATGGCAATGGCAATCTATTCGGCGCGACTTATCTAGGCGGCCCGGTGAATTCTTATTGCGGGTCAGGTTGCGGCACGGTGTGGGAGATCGCGCCGTAGCGCAGCAGGCAATCGACCAGGTGTTCGGGAACGGGTCAGTTTGGAATGGGCAGCGGTGGAAAGAGCCGGATTCTGCCCGGCGCAACCACCCTCCACTGACGGCGGCTTAGCCGTGGCAACCGGGAGCTAGAGCCCTGTTCTACGCCGTCCTGTCGGCACGGCTGAAGCCGTGCCCTTTCGTCGCTACCAGTGTTCGCACTTACGTCTGAAGGACGCCGACGCTGAATTTCGGCACGTCGGGATTGAGCGAGGCAGCTTCGAGCGCCGTGATGATGGCCTGGCGCGTCTCGGCTGGATCGATGATCTTGTCGATCCACAGCCGGGCGGCGCCGTATCGGGGGTCCATCTGCTCGTCGTAGGTGGCCTTCACTTCGTCGTAGAGCTTCTTCTTCTCTTCCTCGCTCAGCTTCTTGCCGCCACGTTCCAGTTGCTTGATCTTGATCTCGACCAGGGTGTTCGCGGCCGAGGCGCCGCTCATGACCGCGTATTTCGCCGTCGGCCAGGCAAAGACGAAGCGGGGATCGTAGGCTTTGCCGCACATGGCATAGTGACCGGCGCCGAAGGAGCCGCCGACGATCACCGCGATCTTCGGCACCACCGAATTGGAGACGGCATTCACCATTTTGGCCCCGGCGCGTATGATGCCGCTCCACTCAGCGTCGCGTCCCACCATGAAGCCGTTGACGTCATGCAGGAAGAGCAGCGGCACCAGGTTCTGATTGCAGTCCATGATGAAGCGCGCCGCCTTCTCCGCCGACTCGGTGTAGATCACGCCGCCAAATTCAATACGTTTGTTGCCGGCGGGATCGGTCTGCTGCACGTGCGTTTTCTGGTTGGCGACAATTCCGACAGCGAAACCGCCGATGCGCGCGTAGCCGCACAGCACCGTCTCGCCGTATTCGCCCTTGTATTCGCCGAAGTCGCTGTCGTCGACGATCCGGGCGATGATCTCCTTCATGTTGTACTGGCGCGCGGGATCGCTGTCGAAGATGCCGTAGATTTCTTCGGCAGGATAGCGCGGGTCTTCGGCCGGCTTGCGGTCGAAGATGCCGGGAGGACGGCTGCCCATCTTGTCCACCAGCTTGCGAATGCGCGCGATGCAGGACTCGTCGTCGGGCTCACGGAAATCGACGGTGCCGCTGATCTGCGAATGCATCTTCGCGCCGCCAAGCTCCTCGGCGGAATACTTTGCGCCGATCGCCGCCTGCACCAGCGCAGGTCCGGCCAGGAACAACCCGCTGCCCTCGGTCATGAGGATGTGGTCGCACATCAGCGGCAGATAGGCGCCTCCCGCGACGCACATGCCCATGATGGCTGCGATCTGCGGAACACCCATCGCCGACATTACCGCGTTATTGCGGAAGACCCGGCCGAAGTCATCAGTGTCCGGGAAAACATCTTCCTGCAGCGGCAGAAAAACTCCAGCGGAATCGACCAGATAGATCGTCGGGATGCGGTTTTCGATAGAGATGTTCTGGACCCGAATGACCTTCTTCGCGGTCATGGGGAAGAACGCGCCGGCTTTTACGGTGGCGTCATTCACGATGAGCATGACCAGGCGGCCCTGCACGCGCGCCAGTCCGGTGACCACGCCTGCGCATGGGGCGCCCCCCCACTCCTCGTACATGCCCCAAGCCGTGTAAATGCCGAGTTCGAAGAACTCCGTCCCTGGATCGATGAGCAGCGCGATGCGCTCACGCGCGGTCAGCCGTCCTTTCTTGTGTTGCGACTCGGTCGCCTTCTCCCCGCCTCCCTGCGCGATGATCTCCTGTTCATTGCGCAGCTGCGCGACCAGTTCGGCAACGGCTTTCTGGTTGCGCTCGAAGCGAGGTGAGTCAGGCTTGACTTTAGTTTCGAACACGGCAGCGGTACGGGGATGGTCAGTCATGGGCGCGTCAGGCAAACCATCTACGATAAAGCAGGCGCGTGACGGCGCGCAACGGAGGGGGTTATTGGTTGTCAGTCGAGTCTCGCTTCTCGGCTGTCGATTGATGGTGGCCCACGTTCGCCCTTACCTTGGGCTAACCCGGGCCGTCAGTCGAGGTACTCCGGCTCGCGCTTCCATCCTGTAATCATCGAGTAGAAGTTGTTCCAACCATGCAGCGCCACCATGATCAGGTGGCCGGGAATAAACGCCACGAATCCGCACATCGAGATGAAGTGCCAGATGCGGGTGAGCCGGAAGCCGCCGAAGAGCAGCGTCAGCCACCAGAACTGCACCGGTTTCCACAGCACCAGGCCGGTGAGGGTGGATAGCACGCCGAAAAATAATGTTGAAGTATAGGCGAGTTTTTGCAGGGAATTGTAAGCGGCCTTCACGGGCGGCTTCTTGCCGAAGAAGAAATAGTGCTTCGCCATCGGCCATACGCCTTTGATGTCGTGCGGCAGGAACAGCACTTGCCGCCAGTGTCCGCTGACAACCTGGTAAATCACGTACAGCAGCCCGCTACCCATGAAGAACCACATGAAAGTAAAGTGCCATTGCAGGGAGCCGCCGAGCCAGCCGCCCAAGGTGATTGCCTTCGGCGGAACGAAGAAATTCTTTTGCGGAATCTTCGGCCCAAAGCTAGGAAATGCAACAAATACCTGCAGCCCGCTGCCGATCATCACCAGCAGGGCAACGGCATTCACCCAATGGGCGAAGCGCACGATGAACGGGTGCTCGTACACCATCGTGACTGGCTGCGCCTGCTTTCGATCGATTGCATTCGCGGTGGACGCCATAGTTTTCACAATCCCCCATACCAGTCATAGCCCTGGTCTTCCCAATAGCCCTGTCGGTCATCCTTCAGCACGTTTGTCACTCGGATTGTGTCCAGGTACTTGGCTTGCTTGTAACCGAGCTTGGTGGGCATCTGCAGACGCAACGGCGCGCCGTGACCGGGTGGCAGCGGTTGGCCGTACATTTCGTAACACAACAGCGTCTGCGGATGCAGGATCGTCTCCATGTCGATGGACTCGTAATATTGGTCCAGACACTCTACTTCCAGGTAACGCGCCGTGAGGTCGGCGCCGATGGCCCGCAGAAAATCGGAGGCCCGCGCGCCGCCGAAGTTTCCTATCACGTCCCAGCCTTCGACGCAGACGTGGCGCGTATTCTGAACGATTTTGGGGAACGCCTGAATCTGCTGGAGCTTGTAGTCGCCGGGACGCTGCACCAGGCCCTCAACGGTCAGCGTCCAGGTGCTAAAGTCGATATCGGGATACAGGACATCGTAATAGTTGTAGGGAAAGCGCTCGAGCGGGGCCACCTCATGGTCGCTGAAGGTGCGGGCCAGGCGATGGCGGCCAAAGAGCTTGCCGGATGCCCAGTCGCCGAAGGCATAACCCTCGTTTAGCAGCGGCTGCTGCCACTTAGGAATGGCAAAGGCCCCGAGCACGATGACCGGGGCCAGCTTCAGCAGCTCGCGGCGGTTCATGCGCTTGCTTTCAGCAGGCGGCAGATCGCGCACCGGCTCCCCCGACGGCCCTACGCGCGGGGGATGTGCAGGTTGCCGGGGCTGCTCGCTTGCAGTACGCGAGGCTCCGCCGTCCGGGGCCGACTCCGCTTCCGGCCCGTGACTTTCACCCGGCTGCCCGGGAGGCTCCCGCTCGTCTGGCATCTTGCACCTCTGCTCAATGTTTCAAGAAATTCGATCGCCGTGAAGAACAAAAAGTTACAAAGCTAAACGCTTCCCGCGTCGTTTTACTTACCTGGTTCATCTCTTAAGTATCGATACGTTGTCAGTGGTGTGCCGGATTGGCCGGGTCGCCTGGAAAGACATGCAGGCCGACCGGGCAGTTTGTGACGTATAGCACAGATTACAAGTGACAGGGTATGCCAATCTATTGCTAGGTCGCTAAACCGTCACACACCAATGCTGTGCGGCAGACAGGGAGCTAACGGTATGAATACACAGCACTCGCTGGAATCACAAATTCGTTATGGGCGGGAACTGGTCAAGTCTGGCGTATCCGGGCTGAATCGCGGGCGTGAAGCCCACCTGAATGGCCGTCCCCTGTCGGATGTTCTTGCCGAGTCTGCGCGCGCCTCGCTGGGAGTGGCGACGCTCGGCGCCTGTGCCGGTCTGCTGCGCTATTATCTTCCCGCTCGCCGAGGACGAATTGCGAAAACGGTAGCGTGCGGCTTGCTTGGCGGCGCCTTCGGCTTTCTCGCCGGTTTCGGATGGAGAACGCGCGAGCTGACCGAAAGCATGACACGCTCAGCCACCAGACAGATGGGCACGGTTCGCGACCAGCACTGGCTGGACATGCATCCGATTGACTACGCGTAAACGCCGCCTTATCGAACCCGCAGCGCCTGAGCCAGCCACGCCGCCAGCCATACCAGCAGGGCCAGCGGCCAGATCCATTTGAATGTTGTATCTTTTCGGGCGCCGCTTCCTGCCACCCTCCAAGGTTGCAGCAGCCACGCGGCGAAACCCAAGACCAGCGGGCCACCCAACCACGCCAGCGTCTCCTGGCCGCCTGTTCCCAGCTCCACATTCCGCAAGATGAACCTTATGAGCGCGAGCGCTATGAAGCCGATAACAAGCAGCTGAAGCCACTTCGTTTCGCCCCGCAGCTGCGCACTCTCATTGCTCCGTTTCTCCAGCCGGCGCTTTGCCTCGGCCGCCTCATCGTGGCCCAGACGCTCGACAATCGCCTGATTCAGCTCTCGCAACCGTGACACCAACTGCTCAAAGCCGATTGCTTCCGAAAAGCGGCGCAGCAACTCCCGGTTCGGCAGCGCCAGCATGTGCTGCAACTCAAGTGCCCGACGGGCCAGAGTCTCGCCTTCGGAAGCAATCTCCAGCCGCTCGGATTTTGGCGGCCTCCGGTTGTCCCCATACCGTTGCTGCAATTCGGGAAACGATTTCCACTCCGCGGCGAGCTGATCGATGTCGCGGGCGAAAGCAACGACCGCCCGGAACGCCCGGACTTCATCACTGTCGGCGAGAGACGCGTCAGTTGAATCCGGAGCGAGCTTCTGCGCAAGGGCAATGCCTCGTGCACCCCACACGCCTATCGCGTCGGGACGAACCACGAGATGCTCCTCGAAATCCTGCGGCACCACACCCGGCAATTCGGGATGCAGTGTGTGCCAGAGGCTCTCGCCGACCTGTCGCGCCAGGCGCCCACCAGCCGCATCCGAGCTGATTGGGACATCTGAGCGCAGACCAATCGTCGAGAAACGAAAACAATCCGGAGCAGGCGGGGGCATGCGGAGCGGGGCATTAAACGCTAACTCCTGCGGCGGGGCGTCCTCGTTATTCAGTGAGGCCGCACAATCAAAGACCGTGAATTGAGGACCGGCCGCCGGTGATGTGGTGGCGTAGACGGGAGCCTCCAGCTCGGTACGAACCGCCTCGCCCACCGGGTCGTCTCGCAGGTCGCTCCTTGTTCCCGGCGGCCCGACGTGCGTGCCGCGGGCGGGAGTATCTATGGTGCTGGAGCGGCTCTGCCCGCCCGACCACGGATCGGAAAGCAAGCTGTCCAACGCGCGGCTACGCGGCTCGCCGGTCGCCAGCTCCGGCCTTAACATCTGCTGCCGGGCGCCAAGCGCCTCGAACTCCTCGGTCTGCAGTCGCGACCAGACGGTGAACAGATGTCGGCCCCTCGCCCGCATAGGGTCGATCGCGAAGACGTATTCGCTGGAATTTGCCGCGCTCTCGGGACGGCGATTCGAGTAGGCGAGCGCCGTCATTTCAAAACCCATTCCCAAGGCTGAGTTCTCAAGGTCGACGCGAGCCCACTCCTGGAACAGACTGCACTCAGGATCACGCAGGAAGATGGCATCGGTTGCCGTGCGAAAGCTAGCAGCCAACAGCAATTGTTGTTCGGTGAAAGCATCGGCAGTTACGACCTTGTTGGGATGCTCAAAAAAATCGGGGGAGGGCGCCTCCGACTCCGGCAAGTAGACCAGGGACATACGCGCACGCTGAACGTCGCGCTGGTAAGCCGGCGCCTCGCGGTCGAGCATGGCGAGCTCCGGTGCGAAATTCGTACTGCCCTCCAGCACAGAGTCATACACGGGATTGAGTTGCTGTGTCTGCAGGCAACTCCTGACCTCCTCGAAGAGCTCGGTTGCACCGCTAGTCTCACTCAGATAGTCGCGGCCGCGCTTCAGCGCCGCGTGCAGGACGGAGCGCAATGCGCGCTCGCGAGGACACGGGATATGGCGGCGGCTCTCCAGCATGGAGGCGTAGGAGGCAAGCAACAACGCCCAGCGATGCTGCGCGGCAACGCCGCGGCCGTCGAAATCGAGCCAGTCGATCTTCCCTGCTCCCGGCGGGTTCGTCCACGCATTGGGATCGAGGGCTTGGGTCACCCAATCGATTCCTGGATCGGAGTCCGCAATCAGCCAGCGCGCCAGATACATCGAGCAGAAGGCATCGAAGTCCGGCTCGCTGTGCGTGACCAGCCACACAATCTCGTCGACAGGCGCAAACTTCTCGCGGATCAGTTTCGCTTTGTGCAGGACCGCCGCAGAGGCGGAAGGAAACTGCCGCTCCGATGGGAGGCGATGGTCGATGATGGCCAGCGGCTCGTTCGGTCCCCAGCAGGTCCCGCCAACATCGCAGGCCAGTTCATTGGAAAACAAAATCGAAGGAGAGTCAGCGCCGCTCTGGGCATCTCGCTTGCGCAAGTCGCCGGTGAACACCGTTCCAATATCTACGTAGCGATATCTGAACGCAGGCGCCATCTATGCGACTCGTCTCGCGATGCGGGCGCTAGATTCTAGCATGTCAGCGTGGCGCAGGAGCGAGTCGCCCGTGTAGTGATTGCACAACCATAGCAGCGCGACTCACTGAGAGGCCTCCGGCACTCCGCGCCGAGAAAGAGTTTTGCGATAATGGTAGATGGCATTCCGCACGTGGGCCCGTAGCTCAATTGGATAGAGCATCAGCCTTCTAAGCTGAGGGTTGCTGGTTCGATCCCAGCCGGGCCTACCACGTCTGAGCCCGTCAATTCATCAATGATCGCGGCGATTTGTGACCTCGCGCTCAAGCGGCCGCAAGCTCTCCTGTGCCATCATGAAGCGAGCGGCTCGACAGCTTCATGCGCGCATTTTTTAGACACTGGTTGCGTTCGCGGATTCCCGCCGCACTCTTCCTGGGTGCGGTGCTGGCGACGGTAGTTGCTTACGTGCGGAGCGTCGCAGCACCTGTCATCACTGTTTGCACAATCGCCTGCATCGTATTTGCGTTTGTATTGGGCTATTCCGTTCGCATGGGTCGCGAGTGGCCCAGACTGCACGGGCTCCGGCGTGGCGAGTACTCCCAGGTGTGGGACCAGCTGGGAACCAGTGCGTCGGCCGCTGCGAACGCAGCGACCGGCATTTCCGATGAAGATTCGCTGCGCGCCTCGGGCAGAAGTGTCGCTGAGCGCATCGCCAGGTTTGTTTCGCTGGAGCCCGGCGATGATGTCCTGGAAATTGGCTGTGGCGTGGGACGTGTCGGATGGGCGATTGCACCGCTGTGTCGGAGCTGGACCGGCTGCGATATTTCGAGGCAAATGCTGAAATACGCGCAACAGAGGCTGGCAGCCTTCGACAACGTCCACTTCGTTCAGCTCTCCGGTGCGCAGCTGGCCGGCGTCCCGGACCACTCCATCGATGTGGTTTACTGCACGAACATGCTGCCGCACTTGGACGAGATGGAGCGCTGGCAATACGCCAGGGAAGCCTACCGCGTCCTGCGCCACGGCGGCAGAATTTATCTCGATTCAATTGCATTGGATTCGCCGGAAGGCTGGGCAATGCTGACCAATAACTTGGAGCAGCGGCGTTATGGCACGGAGCCTCCGTACATGCCGTTGCCGTCGACCGGTGAGGAACTCGGCGCGTATTGCAAGCAGGCCGGAAATCGCTGCTCATTGTGACCGGAACGAAAGCGACCGCGGCTTCGGCACGCGAGTCGTAGGCCGCCCCGACAAAGCGTCCCATAGGGAAACGATCTGTGGGAGCACCATCGGCGAAAAGGCTACAAGCTTATTGTCTATTCGGACCCATTGTGCGTCAGCGATCCGGCAGTAAAGAAATACATCTTATCCGGAGTACCGCTTCATCCCCGCTTCAGTAAAATGCGCTCAAAATTCCTAATGGTCATGATGCGATTACCCGGTTGGCATGATCAGTGTTTCCAAAATGTTGACATCTGCTTCACCAATCGCTGACAAAGGTCACATTTCATCATCGTAAGTTGAGTGCGTCGCGCCGCGCTGGAATCGCCGATGCACAGAAGCCTGCTTCCAAAATTATTAACGGGTATTTTGCTGCTGGGCGGCCTGTCTTTGCATGCGGTCGATTCGGCTCGCAATGACAGACCAGTGAGCTCGGTTACCGGGGAAAGCTGGCTTAACCATCTGCATCGCTCCTTCGGTGATACCAGCATGGGTAAGACAGGCAGACTTGGGCCTCCCCCTTCCGAGCAAGAAGCGCAAGTGCAGAGTTGGCAAGCTGGGCTGCTTGCACCTTCCGGTCCGGAAATCACGCTCCGCGGTCAGGATCTATACCGGCTGAATTGTCGGGCATGTCACGGTGAAAATGGGCTGGGAGCGCCTCCAGAAATCAATTCGATCGTCGATCCCGTTCGTGCAACCTCGGCTGCTCTGATGCTCGAACGAATGAAGAAAAGAGGAATGGACATTACGCCGGCGGCCGCGACGGAAATGGCAAGACAGGCCCAGAGTTCGCTAATGGAGCGGCTAAATAAAGGTGGCCAAAGTATGCCACCTTTCTCGCAGCTAAACGATGTGGAGGTCCACGCACTAATCGAATATGTGAAGCAACTGTCCCAGACACCGGGAACTGCGCAAGTGACGTTACGTGAGGCTCCGGTGCGGGTTGGCGAGCTTATCGTTAAGTCAACCTGCCACATCTGTCATGACGCCACGGGCTCGAATCCTACTGCTGCACAGCTCGAAGACGGCCAGATTCCGCCGCTGGAAACACTAACCTCGCGTACGGATGAAGCGCAATTCATTCGCAAAGTCACGACCGGGGCTCCCGTGCTGATGGGTACGCCACCAACTCTACACCGTGGCAGAATGCCCGTATTCTTTTACTTGACCCGCGAAGAAGCGGCCGATATTTATCTGTATCTCAGCAGCTACCCACCGTCGCCCCTAAATGCTGAACTCCCGCTACTAACGGCAACTACCCAGCAGAGCAGCGGTGCAGGCCTCAACCCGCCGACAATATATTCTTCCTCAGTTCGGGCAGTGTCCCCCAATCAGCAGCCTGCAGCAACCGCGGTAAATTGGGCCATCGCGCTTATCTTCCTCGCGGCTATTGGATTCGGACTTTCACTGCTTTTACTTTTTTGTGGTCTCGCCAGTTACCAACTCTCCCGACCGAGGCAATCCACGCTCGAGCCTGGCGAGCTGCCTATAGCGATTCCATCGAAGGCTGAGGCAACTGGTTCCGGTATCGCGACAGCGAACTGCAGGAGAACGTAATGCTTCGATTGTTTATCGACTTTTGCGATCGTAGGTGGTTCTTCTTCACCTTCCACTTGGGAATACTTCTGGCACTCTCTGGCTGGGCACATGCTATTCCCGCCTTTGCGCGGATGTATGGCACTAGTTGCAGCACCTGTCATCTCGACTTTCCGAAGCTGAACGATTTCGGCAAAGCCTTCAAAGATGCCGGATTCAAGTTCCCTAAGGATGATGAATCGATGCTGAAGATTCCACCGGTGATGCTGGGCGCACCGGCCAACAAGGAGTTGTGGCCGAACGCGATCTGGCCGGGGACAATTCCTGGGATTCCTCCGATTGGATTGCGCTACACTAACTACTTTCAGTACACCGGGTCGAGCAGCAGCAAGTTCGCCGCGCTAACTCCACCCGGAAGCTTGCCTCCGCTCACACCTACAACCGATTTTGAAACCGGAGTGTTCACTCTACTCAGCGCCGGGAACTTTGGCGGCGATGTCGCCTTTTGGATTAATAATGATTTGAGTGTTGCCGGCAATAATTCGGGAGGCGGACTTGGAGATGCCTATCTTAAATTCGTAGATATCGGGCGCCTCCTCAAGCTGCCGAAGTACGCGCTCAATTTACGGGTTGGTCAATTTGAGCTGGAAATACCATTCACGCAGGCGCGCAGTATCTGGACCAGCCCTTACGATATTTACTTGCAGTCGAATGTAGGAGCGATGAACCCGCTATTCCCCCAGCAGTTCGTGAACAATAACTACGTGCTTGCCGAAACCGGAAAAGGTATTGAGCTCAGCGGCGGACGCCACACGGGGGGCTACAACTACTCGATTGCATTCATTGACCAGAGGACAGGCGGCCGTATCGGCTTCAGTCCTTATGTTCCTACAGCTCTGGGCAGTAGTGACGGGGGCCTGGGCGTACAGTCGGACGCCGATTTCAAAGACATCTATGCCGGCTTTAACTATCGATTCAACCTGGAGCGTGACAAGGAGAGCCGGAATGCGATCCAGGCAGCTGGTCCCACTGGACCTCGCGATCATACCTACCTGAATCTCGGCAGCTATTATTTCTATGGACGGTCAGAACAGCGACTGCTGGGGGCCGGCGCTGACGGCACTGCCAGCGTGCTGACGGCACGCGAACCCTTCTACCGGGTCGGCGGCAACATGACCTTCAACTATCGCTGCTGCCTACAATTCAACGCGCTCTACATGTTCGGGCATGACATGAACCTGCTGCCGGTAGACGCCACAGGCACGCTGATACCGCTGAACCAGCTAGGGCAGATTACCCCTGCCGGCTTCGTGCAGGGACGCGCCGCGACCTTCAGCGGCGGCTTCGCCGATGTGGAGTGGCTCGCCTATCCCTGGATGATGGTGCTGATGCGTTACGACGGCGTGAACTCTAACGCGGATCGCGTGAACGCGTTGATCGCCAACCCGCCCTTTACTGGCGCGCCGTTTAATGCGGGCGTCGGTTCCACGCGCAACCGCTTCACGCCGGGCGTGCAGTTCCTGATTCATGCCAATGTTAAAGCTACCTTCGAGTACCAGTTCCGGCCGGCGCAATCTGTAATTGTCGCAACTAACCCCACCACCGGACTGCCTATCGCATTAAATCCATTCCATACCAACACGGCAGTTCTGGGGTTCGACTTTGCCTATTAACTGGGTGAATGCTTATTTGTGGAGGGAGTCCTATGAAACACAATGTCTTGCTGACGGTGATGTTCATAAGTGTGATACCGGCCGTGTCAGTCGCAGGAACCCTGGAAGGCAAGGTTTCGGCCGGCAACTCGGCAGTCTATGTTGATGCGATTTCCGGAAAAACCTTTCCCGCTCCGACCAAGAGCATCGTAATTAGCCAACACGGCCTGCAGTTCGTGCCGCATATCGCAGTTGTGCAGCAGGGAACAACGGTCGACTTCCGTAACGACGATTCCGTGCAACACAACGTCTTCTGGCCTTCGGTTGGGGGGAACAGGAAGGATGCGCACAATATGGGCACCTGGCCGCAGGGTGACAAGCGCTCCTACAAGTTTGACCATCCCGGAGTAGTGCCGCTGCTGTGCAACGTTCACTCCGAAATGTCGGGATACATCATTGTCAGTCCTACACCATATTTCGCCGAGACGGATGCAGCCGGCAATTTTCGCATCGATAACGTTCCCGACGGCAAGTACACCGTCGTTGCCTGGCATGAGGATTCAAAGCCCGAGAAGAAGCCTGTCGAGGTGACCGGGACGGCGAAGGTGGATTTTACGCTGACGAAATGAAGCTTAGGAATTAGGGAGGTGCGCTCGTGGGCCATAGGTTATTTGGGTTGACGATGCTGTTCGTCGTAAGCATCAGGCTAGCTGCGGTGGCGCAGGTGGTCACGCCGATGGAACTTCCGGAGCCGAGAATGCAGCGCCTGCAGCAGCGCCACCTCGAGACACTGATGGCGATCGGCAGGGAAATCGAGCAGCACAAATTCGCCTATCCCTTCTACTTGTGCCGTACCCTGGATGTGGACCTGGATAAAGTGCAAGTCGCCGATCAGCGCTCGATCCGCTTCGAGGCTTATCGACAGAAGACTGTACTGGCCATAACCGGAAACTATTACGCGTCCTATTCCGCGCAGCGCATGGACGAGGATGCAAGGCTAAAGGAGACCTTTAGTCAGGTGATCGTGCCGATCTTACAGGCCGAGGTTCCGCGCTTCCCGGACGATTCGGAGTTCGCCGCCTTTGCCATTGAAGTGTCCCATCACGTGCGTCGAAAGGTGATGGGCATGAGTTCGGAGGCGCCGGAGAACGTGGCGCTGATCATGCCGGTGACGGCGGCTCAGAAATTTGTGGACGCAAAGAGCGACGAGCAGAAACAGGCGGCGCTGCTGGACGGGGAACTTTTCTTGAACGGCGAAGCGCATTCGTTATGGCTGGGCCAGGGAGCTCCGCCGGAGGAATGGAAGGACCGCCCTCCGCGGGAAGCCGCACCTCTTCCCGTGGCTGCCACAAGCGCACCAGCGGCATCTCCTGCGCTTGCAGCCACGGTTTCCGCCGCCCTGCTGAATCCGACGCCAGCCCGGATCATTACGCCCGAAGCCCTTGCCGGATTGCAGCGCCAGAACCAGGAAGCCATCGATCGCATGGTGGCGGCGCTCGATCCGCAGGCGCACTTCTTTCCGTATGCCCCACCTTCTTTCATCGGCTTCCGTCAGGGCACGTACTTGCAGCTGTCGACGACGACTGCACTGGAAGCCGCTGCCACCAGTTCGCGCTACAAACTCGCAGCGCTGGCCTTCGACGAGCACATCTCGCACTTGATCCGGCCGCTGCTCGACTATTTTTCTCCCGCGGTGCAGTTTGACGGAGTGGACTTCAGCACCACCATCCGTCTACCGGGTGGAGAGAAGAGTGAGGCGGTAGAGTTCTTTCTGCCTTATCGAATGATGCGCTGTTTTGCCAACTACGACTGCACAGGTCAACAACTGCTGGACGCGGGCACAGTGGTAGTTGATGGCGAGCGCGCCGCGCTTGACTTGCAGATTGCCGAAGGAAAGAACTAACGGCGGAGAAGATGAATGAGGGCTGAAGCCGAGAGGATGACCGTCTTGCCGGATATCCTTCGAGACTATCTGCAGGCCGCAAGAAGCTCGCCCGCTCGCATCTTCCAATGGGGTATGGAGCGTTGTGGGTTTCTCGTCACGCGGGCGGCCGACTATTACTCGCCGCTTCCCTCGCGCAGGAGACTGAAGCAATCAATTCATCGATGGTCGAAGCCGAGCGCGATGCGCGGAGTTGATTATGACCTTGCCGCGATAGAGAGCAGACTCAGGATCCTGGTGGACAGCTACTATCGCGAATTTGCAATCCTGCCCACATATGACCGAGTTTTCGAGATGGGTTTCGGCCCTGGTTTTACGCGGGTCGACGCGATCGTGCTGTACGCCATGATTCGCGCAAAAAAGCCGAGAAAGTACCTGGAGATTGGGTCGGGCGTCTCTACTTATTACGCAAGCGCGGCAGCTGGAAGAAATGCTCAGGAGGGTCATCCGATGAACATCGTGTGCATCGATGCTCATCCGCGCGGGGCGCTGTCGGCCATCCCCGGAATATCCGTGAAGACGCAGGAGGTTCAGGACGAGCCTTTGGATAGCTTTACAGCGCTGGGTAAAAACGATATTTTATTTATCGATTCGACGCACATGGTTCGGCTCGACGGTGATGTTCCCTTCCTTCTGCTGGAGGTCTTGCCGGCATTGCGGGCGGGCGTAGCCATTCACATCCATGACATAGCCTTTCCATTTCACACTCCTTATCCGCCCAGCCACTGGATTTACAAGAACACGTGGCCGGTATGGTGGAACGAATCCATGTTGCTACACGCGTTGCTAAGCGGAAACAAGCAATTTTCCATCAGTGTTTCCGCGCCGCTGGTTCGTTATCACGATGAGGGGTTCCTCGCCCACCTGATCCCGGGTTACACCAGCCTGGAAGAAGAGCCAAACACCTTCTCATCGATTTGGCTGGAGAAGTGCTTCTAATCAAAGCCTGGGAGACTCAGGCCTTGCCACGGGCAAAGCACTGGCGCGGAAAACCCTCGGAAGGGACAACCCAGCGCATTTCGTATGAAGCCGATTCGAGTACGCTGGTGACCGCTTCGCATTGCGACGCGGTGTGAACTTCCACCAGCAGCGCAGGCCGGTATGTTCGGAGGATATCGGCGGCGCCTTTTAGCACCTCAGACTCGCCACCCTCCACATCGATCTTGAGTATTTGCGGCGGACTCTCGCCGCCTGCCACGAATTCGTCCAGGCTACAGGCCGGCACCGCGATGGATTCGCCGCTGGCCAACACTGCACTGTGCTCGCCGCTTGAGACACCTCCCTGCGACCGAGGCAGGCCCCGGCGGAACGTTATACCTGGGTTGGCATTCGACCACACCGCCGCCTCGACGACACGAAGCTTGTCCCCTAAGCCATTGCGCTCGGCGTGACTCCGCAGCCGCGCCGCGCTTTCCGGGTCGGGTTCAAACGCGATCACTCTTGCTCCCTGCCGCGCAGCCGGAAGTGCGTAGAAGCCAATGTGCGCGCCGACATCGTACATAACAACGTCTGGAAGTATCCGCCGTTGCAGCTCCGCTTGCACCTCCGGCTCATGCCTACCGGCCCACCAGTTCCGCTCGTCCGCAACGTCAATGCGAAGCCACAGGCCTTGCCCGAAGCCGCTCTGGATCTGCACCCACTCCATGCGGTGCGGCACAAGATGCCGGCGCAGGAACTGACGAACGCCGCTGTGCACGTGCGAAGCTCCGGGAATGCGCGTCAGCTGCGCCTCCGGCGAACAGCGGGCGAGCCAGGCCCGGCTTCGTTGCAGTAGGCGAACGTAGGTCAGCAGCGCGGCAGGCATGGGCCATCGCCCTCTTCGCTCGAGATCATTGCATAGAGCCGGACGGCAGAGTCTGTCGGGTGGTGATGGCGACCGGCGCCGGGCCGACGCTGATTGTCCCGTTAGCGCGCGAACTTCCCCCGCGCCAACTCAGAACGGTTTCCGCCTGCCATGATGGAGGTATGGCAAACGATTGCGTGCGATTTTCGGACCACAGCACCATGGTCGTTGTGCTTGCGCGATCTAGCCGGCACGTCCACAGGCCGGTGGGGTTGCGGTTGCATCGATATAAGGTCGCCCCGAGCATCCACTGGCGGATGACGTCGTAGCTCCCGCCCGCGTCCGTCATTTCACCGGAGCGCGCGGTCAGGTCCAGCGTGCTCCAGTTGTGGTTGTCCCAGGCATACCAGTAGCAACGTTGCACGCCGAGCAGCCAGTTGAGAAGGTAGGACCGCATCAGGTAGGCTGCGGCTTCCTCATCGGAGGAAAATCGCTTGGGTTCTGCCCAACCCGATTCCGTATTCCACAGCGGCTTACGGTCGCAACCGCGCCGATGAAGCACCCTCCTGACCGACCGGACGAGAGCGGGGACCGCCTCCGGAGGCTGGGGTGTCACATAGAAGTGATAACCGATAACGTCGGCAGACTCGCAGCCTCCATGTCGAAGGAAGTCGTCGAGCCAGCCGACGCCTTGCTCCGCCGTCGCAGCCGGTGAGATCACGGTTATTGTGGGATCGACTGATTTGAGCACGCGATAGGCTGCACGCGACAATTGCGCCATCTCGTCGGCACTTCCGGTGAAGGTGCCCTTTACGTTCGGCTCATTCCATATCTCATACTCGTGGATGCGCCCCCGATAGCGGGTGGCAACGACACGAACGTATTCTTCCCAATCCGCGATTCTTCGTGGCTGGGCGGCGTTGCCTCTTCCGTAAGCCGAGGGCTCATCAGGACGCGCCGAAGCCCACGCCGGCGTCAGCCCCAGAGTCAAGAGTAGATCGACCTTGTGCTCAGTGGCTAAGGTAACGTACGTGTCGAGTAATTCGAAGTCCCACTTGCCCGGCTCGGTTTCGAGTTGCGGCCACGTCACGCCCGCATCCCACAGCCGCCATTCGGAGAAAGTGACTGCCGGCCACGCTGTCCCCGCGGCCGCGCGATGGATGTGCATCCCGAAAAATGCGGCTTCAACGGCCCCCGGCGGCCCCGGATACGCTAGCGGTTCTTCGAGTGCGGGAACTGCCGCGAATATAAGCGCCAGGATCCCTGCGGTCACTGTGAACAATCGAGACGGCATACCTCGCGAGCGATACCAGCCCACTCACCGAACAACTTGTTGCCGATAAAGTGCGGTAAACCAGAGCGCGCGTCCGCAGTCGCTGGCGTACAGCAGCGTCTTGGAGTCGGACTGCCATGCGGGCGAAATAGTGTTGCAGGCCTCATTGGTCAGGCGGCGCGTCGCGCCAGCGCGCCAATCGCGCATCCAGAGATTCCAGACACCGCGCTCGAGCCGGCTGTAAGCCAACCAGCGGCCGTCGGGTGATGCGGCGGGGTAGCGCGCCTCGCCGCTATCAATGGGCCGGATCGTTCCATCCTGCGCGGCAATATATAACTTCGACGGCCCCTCATGCTGCATGGCAGCGAAAATCAAAGAGCCGTCGGGACGCCAGGTCATCTCCTCCACATCGAACTGTGGCGGGGTAATGGCGAGATCTATGCCCAACCCGATCAGGCTATGACGCCACAGCGTGCTTCTACCTCGATTTGATCGCAGATAAGCTAGCCATCGCCCGTCACGGGAGACGATCGGGAGTTCGGCGTCGCTCACTTCCATGCTGCGTGTATGGCTGTTTGGCGTGACGCGGAAAATCTTCGGAGTGGTCGCGGTCTCCTCGACCCATATCGTTTGTCCGTCCGAGCTCTGGCTGAGCTGGTCGGCGCTGCCGGCATCGAACTGCACGCCGGAGCTGCCGATGCGGCCCGCAAAGTAGCCGCCGGTGCGCATTCCGATGAAGCCGATTTCATCGTCGAGAGAGATTGGCTCGGTCGCCAGAAAGATGTCGAGTGTGGTCGCGATTCGAGTATGGTGATTGCCGTCGTCAGCGTGCTGTCTGCGAACGGTCCACGTGATTTGCACTAACAGCACGAGTGACAGCGCCGCGATCCAAATGCTCCAGCCGGCACGTCTGCCCGTAGTAGCGTTTTCCTGGCGCGAGAGCGTGATGTAAGCCAGTGCGCAAAACAGCAGCACGAAGTAGAGCCGGGGCACGGCCGTCAGCGCCCACCACCCATCCGCACTGCCACGAGGCCACGCCGGAAAGCAGATTGCGATGTAAAGCAGCAGCAGTAGCGCCAGCGAGGGATAATCCCTCTCTCGTAAATACGCGTCGCCTAATATCGTGACCGGCAGAATCAAGAGGACAAAATGATACGAAGCCGGCATCGTCGAGATTGCCAGCAAGCCCACCAGAAACGTAGACCACTCGAGCTGAATGCACCGCACGTCGCGATCGCGCGACGATACCAGGTAAAGCGCGGGCGCCAACACCAGCATTGGCAGCAAAGCCTGCAGCACGGCGAACAGGGCCGGCGCATGCAGCACAGGATACGGGTTCCATTCCGGCTCGAATAGCAGCAGCCGGTGCAGCAATGACGAGAGCGAGTTCCACGTGGGGCTATAGGGATTTAGAATCTCGCCGCGCAACGCCCACGGCAACACTTGGGTGACATAGGTGCGATGCAGTTGAAGTCCAAATGCCAGTAACGATGCGGCCACCGATAACGCCGCCCCGCTCACGACGCCGCCCGCAGCCCGCAAATCCCTTTTGCGAAGAAAAAACAGCAGGAAGATTGCTGGAAAGATCTTCAAGCCTCCCGCAATGCCAAGCAGTATGCCCGCAAGCAGCGGCCTCCGCCTTACGTATAGCCACAGTGCTGCCGTAATCAGGAAGAGCACGAGCACATAGAGCTGTCCGTACTCCAGATTGCGAAGCAGGGGGAAGGAAAGGCAGATGGGCAGCGCTATCCGTCGCCAGGGAAGACCAGTGAGGTCACGCAGCCAGCACGCAACGGCAGCGAGCAGCAGCAGGTTGATCACGATCCATACCCGCTTGGCCGCCAAGGGCGACCAGTCGCTCAACGGCCACACCACCAACGCGGAAAAAGGCGTGTCAGGAACGAAGCCCACCACCGGCTGTTCGCTGCGCGTGATGCCAATGCGGTCCTTCTGGCGCTGCAACCAGATCCATTCATACAGACGATTGGTGCTATAGCCTTCGCGCAACAGGCGGGCGGTCAGGTAGTAGTTGGGGAAGTCGGTGTTGAGGCGCTGCCACGCGCGCGGCACGGCGCGGCCTCCGATGTAAGCGATGGAGGCGAGCAGCACCAGCCACTCGGCGACGTACACGATGCGTCCAGCTCTCGCGTGCCAGGGAGCTCGAGCGCATGCACGCGGCGGGACTGCCCTAACCGAGGAAGCCGATGCAGGCAGAAGCGACGCCATGGTTGTCGCTCAGGCTACCTCGACGGCGTTGCGCTCGCAGGGCTGTGCCGCCACCTGGGCTTCGATCCAGGCATACGTTCTCGCCAGCCCATCCTCGAGGCTGATCTCCGGCTCCCAGCGCAGAACCTCGCGCAGCAGGCGATTATCGGAGTTCCTGCCGCGCACGCCCTGTGGGCCGCTAACATGCTTCAGCCGAACTCCAAAATCGGCGATGCCGGCAATGATGCGCGCCAATTCATTGATGCTGACCATACGGTCCTGCCCCAGGTTCAGCGGCTGATTGAAATCAGACAGCATCAGCTTGTAAATCCCGCGGACGCAATCGTCGATATAGCAGAAGGACCGCGTCTGCTCGCCATCGCCCCAGATTTCAATTTCCGGATTCCCTGCCAGCTTAGCGGCAGCGATCTTGCGGCACAGTGCCGCCGGCGCTTTCTCGCGTCCGCCGTTGTACGTTCCAAACGGGCCGAAGATGTTATGGAAGCGCACAATGCGAGTTTCCATCCCAAAGTCACGGTAATAATGCGTGCACAACTGTTCGCTGATCAGCTTTTCCCATCCGTAGGCATCCTGGGGATCGGCGGGATAGGCCTCAGCCTCGCGCAGCGGTGCGATGTCGGTGCGTTGCTGACGGTATTCCGGGTAGACGCAGGCGGACGAAGTGAACAGGTACCGGCGCACGCCGTTCTGGCGCGCGGCCTCCAGCGTGTGCAGATTGATGAGCGAGTTGTTATGCAGAATGCGGGCATGGTTGCTGGAGATATAGCCCATACCGCCCATGTCGGCGGCTAGCGCGTACACCACGTCGACTTCGCGCGTGGTCGCCTGGCAGTTCTCCCAGCGTCGCAGATCGAGCAATTGGAATTCGTCCGCGCTGGTCACGCAAAACTCAGGCAGCTTCAGGTCGACGCCGCGCACCCAGTGCCCCTGGTCCTTGAGGAATGTGACCAGATGATGGCCGATGAAGCCGCCGGCCCCAGTGACGAGAACTCTGTGATTGCCGGAAGTCATGTGTGTCTCTCCAGTGAAAAGCAGGTTTTCGGGCGAATTGAAGGTCTGCAGGGGAGCTATGTGGCGCCGATCCCGCGCACCACCGCCGTTAGCGTGCGCAGCAGGATGGCGAGATCAAGAAAGATATTGCGGTTGGCGATATAGAAGAGGTCGAGCTCGAGGTTTTGGTGGATGGGCATAGCGCGCGCCGGGCTGATCTGCCAAAGGCCGGTGATTCCCGGCGTCGCGTCGAGGCGCAGCCGCTCGCGGGGCTGGTAGTTTCGCACTATGAAGGGCATCTCCGGACGCGGACCAACCAGGCTCATCTCGCCGCGCAGCACGTTCATAAGCTGCGGTAGTTCGTCGATGCTGAGCCGCCGCAGCGCCTGGCCCACGCGCGTCAGCCGGGGATCGCTATCGCTGACGGGTGACGGCGCGTAGCGGCACACGCCGGCATGCATGCTGCGGAACTTCCACATGAAGAAGGGCACACCGGCTTTACCAATGCGTCGCTGGCGAATCAGCACCGGGCCGCGGGAGTCCAGCCGGATCAGTGCCGCCACAACAAGCAACAGCGGCGAAACCAGCAAGAGCACCAGTAGCGCAACAACGACATCTAGGCCACGCTTCAGCAGGTACCCTGGCGCGTTCGGGTGATTCGGTATCCCACAGCGGCACATGTAATCGTCACCGGCGGCCGGTGGGAAGGGTCGTCGCGCCATCGCACCCCCACGGGCGGGCTTCCCGCCGAGGACATGCGCCAATTCGCGTTGCAATATCAGCAATGCAAGGAGCACAAACACCGCCCTCAGCGCGGCAGCCGGCGGTGTGGTGCGCATTGCTGCACTGCTCAAACCCAGCAGCAGTGAAGCGCAGCAAAGCCCGCGGACCAGACCTTCCGTCCCTCCAATATCGATGGGGGTCGCACGGGATGGGTACGCACCCGAGAACGCCAGGACGATCGTGATCATCGCCGCAACGGCGGCCAGCGACAGGAACGACAGCCCCGCCACCGCAGCGAAGAAGCTTGCGCCGGATGCCGCGTGCACAATTACGAGTCCCAGCGCAATCGTCAGAAAATCCAACATAGCCTGCCGCCAGCTCGGGCCGACTGGTCGACCGAAACGGATCTCGGCCGTTGCCTGCCGCACGCCGGCGGCGCCGGCAAGGCTGCTCACAATACGTTCAGAAGTTGCCATCGAATGAGTTCGCGAAACTAAGGGATGGAAAGGTTCTCGCTATTAGGACCCTGTCGCCGGACCTGCATGGCGGCGCAGAGATGAGCGCCTGCTTCCGGCGGTGCATCCAGCGAAAACTGACGAATGCCGGTCAGCTGCAAGAAGGCGTGCATAAGAAACCTGGGATTGTTTGACAGATAACGCTTGCCTAGACGTGCCGGCTCCTGCGCAAGCCGATGCAGCCACTGCAGGCCCATCTGCTTCACCCAGGGCGGGCTATCCTTCAGCCTGCCAGTATGAAAATCGAATGCGGCACCCACGCCAATCATCAGCGTCGTATCCAGGCGCGGCAGATACTCGGCCATGAAGCGCTCCTGCTTTGGGGTGCTGAGGCCAACCCACATGATGTCGGGTCGGGTGAGCGCGACGGTCTCGAACAGTCTGTCGTTTTCCGCATCGTTCAGTGGACGGAAGGGTGGCGTGTAAGTGCCCACAATGCGCGCTTGCGGGAAGCGCCGCTGGAGGTTGGCTTGAAGCTGCCGTGCTACTCCTTTATTTCCGCCGTAAAGGAAGTGCGAACAGCGGCGCAACGCGGGACTGCCAAAAGCAGCCAGCATCAGGTCGGGCCCGAAGACGCGCCGCATGTGGCGCAATCCCTGCAAGCGGCCCATCCATACTGTCGGCATCCCATCGGGCACCACGAGCAATGCCTGCGAGAAGATCCTGCGCAGTGAGGTGTCGCGCTGCGCCTCCATGACGCCATGTACCCCGGCCGCACAAATATAGCCGCGCGTGTGCGTCGTGATCGCGTGTGCAATGGTTCCGAGGGCAGCACCCATATCGGTGGCATGGATCCCGATGCCGAGAACGTTGGCTCGCGCGCAAGGTGGCCGGTTTGCGCGCGTGTCGCTAAGGGGCAGATTCATGGCAGAGCTGGGGAGGCAATGCGGGTTGCTGGCTGCCTGCAAGCAAGCTCGAGTACAGCACCAGATACTGGCGAGCGATTTCGTCTGGGCTGAAGCGGTCGGAGGTATGCGGGCAAGGCAATGGTCTGAGCAACGCCGCTTCTATAGCCGAGGCCAGCGCGGCAGGATTGTCCGGTTGCAAGCGGAAGTAGTCGCAGCGCGATTCGCCGATCTCGCGCAGGATGGCAATATCCGAGCATAGGACGCGGCTGCCGCAACGCAATGCTTCCGCCAGTGGAAAGCAGAACCCTTCGATGCTGGAGGGCACAACCATGAGCTCGCAGCTGTGGTACAGCCGGCAGAGTTCCTGATCGCTGAGCTGCGACAGGAAGAGCACGTGCTGATCGACCGATAGCCGTTTCGCTATCGCGTGCAATGCGGTCGTCTCCGGTCCGGCAGAGCCGACAATGACCAACCGAAACTCTCGTTTTGACTCCTGCTGCCGGAACTGGGCAAACGCCGACAGCAGCAGGTCGAGATTCTTGTTGCGGCGATGCTGCGCCACAGCCAGCAAGAATGGTTGACGGAGATGATGGAGGGCGGCAAGCGCGGCCTCGGCGCCGGGGTCGAACGTAACGCTCTGATAGATCTGCGTAGCTTTCTGCGCGGCAATCTGACGTGCATAGTGGCGCAGGCGGTCGAGCGTGAATC
>Ga0070741_10007331_pt1 | contig 22887 bp, 25 predicted proteins | sample Coa_R1_4_FD_66440 | JGI IMG/M metagenome (GOLD analysis project Ga0070741, IMG submission 66440) | Surface soil microbial communities from Centralia Pennsylvania, which are recovering from an underground coalmine fire - Coalmine... | ecosystem: Environmental > Terrestrial > Soil > Unclassified ... | reverse complement strand
CCGCAGGACGCCCATCTTGTACCAGTGCGTCGTCGCGGGCCGGCCTTTCAGGATACCCGCTGCTCCCAGGATCAACGCGCCGGTGCAGACGGAAGCGGTCCACGTCGTCCTCTCGTGCACCTTGCGCAACCAGTCGAGGACCTCGTCATCCACCATCTGGCCCGGCGTCGTCGAGCCGCCTGGCACCACCACCACGTCGGGCGAGGGAGTTTCAGCCACCGAATGCGTGGCCCCGAGCAGCAGCGCTCCGCCTTCGACGACGACCGGCCCCACCTCCTTGGCCACAAAGCGCACGTCCGCGCCTGGAATGCGCGACAGGACCTCCCACGGCCCGACCGCATCGAGGGCCGTCACGCCCTGATAAAGCAGGATCGCGATCTGAAGAGGGTTTTCCTTTTGATCCATGCCGGTGGCTCCTTGCCGTCTGTTGACGTGGCCTGGCCCTCAGCCCTTCTGCGAATAGTGACGGAGCCGACCACGCGCAATGGCACGAAAGTCGAGCGCCTCAATGGAACCTCGATCCCGCAGCTGAACCCATCACGCGGCGGTACCTCATCGAAGCGATGTCGTGTCGCGCACCCGCGGATGATCTGCAAAGCGGCGTGATCGTCTCTCCATCGTCATTCCGTAAGCCGCGCAGCGGCTATCCGGAATCCATTTCTCCTAGTATTCATGCGGCCTGATGGATTCCGGGTTCTCGCTTCGCGAGCCCCGGAATGACGAAACAATTCGGTCTGGAAGCCAATATATGACCCCACCCCTCCGCATTCTCGGCCGCGCCTCCTCGATCAACGTCCGCAAGGTTCTCTGGACCTGCCGCGAGATCGGCATCGACTACAGCCGCGAGGATTTCGGCGCCGGTTTTGCGCCGACCAACACGCCCGAATTCCTCGCGATGAATCCGAATGGCATGGTGCCCGTCATAGAGGATGAAGCCGGCGTGCTTTGGGAATCCAACACCATCTGCCGCTATCTCGCCGGCAAGCATGGCCGCACCGATCTGCTGCCGGCAGGTCCGCGCGAGCGCGCCGGCGTCGAGCAATGGATGGATTGGGGCGCAACCGACCTCAACACGTCCTGGCGTTATGCCTTTGTCGGGTTGATCTGGCGCGATCCGGCGTTTCAGGATGCTCAGCAGATCGCCGCCAGCATTGCCAAGTGGAATGCGATGATGGGCATTCTGGAGCAACGCCTCGCTGCAACGGGCGCGTTCGTCGCGGGCGAGACCTTCACGCTCGCCGATGTGGTGCTGGGACTGTCGGTCAATCGCTGGCTGATGACGCCGATCGAACGGCCGGACTATCCGGCCGTCGCGGCCTACTACGAGCGCCTCAAAGCACGGCCGGGATTCCGCGAACACGGATGTAATGGATTGCCGTGAACTAACTGTCGTCATTCCGGGATGGTCCGAAGGACCAGACCCGGAATCTCGAGATTCCGGGTTCGCGCTGACGCGCGCCCCGGAATGACGAAAAAACTTGACACCTCTTCGCTACCTCAACTGATTTGCCCGTCGTGCCAATCTGTCGCAGCACGCCTGCTTGTGACGACGGGCAAATCACGGGCACATCTTTGCGCGTCTTCCGCCCGGTAAAGAGGGGCGTTTCGCGATCGTCACTAAACGTGGGGCGGAAGATGCGGTGGACGCGTTGACGCACGAGACGAGTGCGCGCGGCGCGGACGGCGAAGTCGTGGCGTCCTGATATCTCGACGCTGGTATCAACCTGGTGACGCTGCTTGCGCGGCGCACCGGGGATGGTGGCAAGAAAGCCCGATCACCAGGGAGACCACGAAGGAAACCGTTAAAACCATTGCGCGGGGAATGCCGGAACGTTATCGGCGAACTCGCGGTGACTAACTCGTACGCTTTTTTCTTTTGCGTGCGAGGCTGCGGGCGAGCCAAACGCCCGGCATTCCCTGCGCCCTCTGATTTCGGGGGCATGTTTGCAATAACCCGGAGGCGATTTGCCGCGCGGGAATATTTCCTTGCGTCATTGCGAGGAGCCCTGCGACAAAATTGCGGAGCAATTTTGCGCTGGAGCGACGACCCGTCTTCGCTCGGCAGGCGAGCTTCGCCGGGTAGGAGACCGCCGAAGCGCATCAGCGCGAAGGCGGAAGCAATCCAGCTCTTCTGGATCGCTTCGCTAACGCTCGCGATGACGGTGTGGGCTGTTTGACATGTGAATCGATGTGACCGCGGGAACCGCGCGCGACAGCCACCGCCGTCAACCCGGCGGTAACCTGTTTTATTTACGCTTCACGAACCATGAATCCTCCGGCCATCGGGGGACACGGTGCGTAGGGGCGTATCCATGTTGCGTTTGAACGTGCGTTTGAAAGTCCTTGCCTCGGTTGTTCCCCTGGCTCTCGTCGCGCTGCTCGTGCGCGGCAATCTGTTATCCAGCGCGCACCCCTGCATCGCGATCGCCAATACCTCGGTCGAAATCGCCGAGCTGCCCTGGCACGCCGACCTCCATGTCGCCTTCACGGACGATCCCGCGGCCGCGACGGTGCGGGTGCAGATCACCGAAGACGCGCAGACGGCCGACTTCGCGATCGTCGACGACAACAATGCCGCAGACGCCAGCGCCTGCGAGCTCAACCCCGCTACACGCGCGGTGTCGATTTCGGACATGGTGGAGCGCGGCACGCCCGTCATCTATCTGACGCATGACGGCCCCGCCGACTATCGGATCTTCGTCCGCTCGAACAATTTCAGCCAGCGCGATGCCGCCGCGCTGGTCGTCGGTGCCGGCATTTCGGGCCGACCGCAGGAAGCCGCTTCGCTCTGACCGCGCCAGGGAGCCCGCGGAGCGCGCGTAACTCGTCATCAACCATGTTCGTAACGCACGGGCGGAACCCGCGCGCCTTCAAGCACTTCGCAAGGTGGTGGGCGGCATCTTCGTGAACCAACAAGACGTTGCATAATCTTCAGGTGATCGGCGATGGGGCGGATGATCCGGATCAAATTGCACCTGCGCCGCTTCTCGCGACGTCATCCGCGCATTGCATTTTCCATTCGTTCGTTTGCGATCTTCTCCGCCACCTTCGGCGGCGCCTACGGCTTCATCGCCGGCAGCCGGTCACAAAATTCGGGCTACGATCCCAACAATTTCGCGATCGGCGCCAGTTTCCTGTTTGCGCTGGCCTGCCTTGCGCTGGTGACGCTGAGCATGCGCTTGCGCTTTTTGCGCAAGAAGATGCGCAAGATCGCGCTGCATAACGAAGCGATGGCCGATCGCAATTGGGAATTGCAGGAAGCCGCCGATCGCGCGCGCAGCCTGTTCGAGCAGCAAGGCGATCTGATCGTGCTGCGCGACGCCGACGACAGCATCACCTTTGTCAACGACGCCTATTGCGAGCTGGCCCGAAAACAGCGCGCCGCGCTGATCGGCAGCCGCTTTCAGTTTAGCGTGCTCGAGCAGGGCGAAAGCGCCATCGAATCGAACGGCACGCGAATTCATGACCAGCGAATCGAAACCGAACTCGGTCCGCGCTGGATCGCATGGCGCGAAGCGCTGGTTCGCTTCGATGCCGGGGCGCCCGCCGAATTGCAATGCGTCGGGCGCGACGTCACCGACCGCACCGAAACCGAGCGTGCGCTGGCCGAGGCACGCGACCAGGCCGACGCCGCCAACCGCGCCAAGTCGCGCTTCCTCGCGATGGCGAGCCACGAGATACGCACGCCGCTCAATGGCATCATCGGCATGAGCAGCCTGTTGCTCGACACCGCGCTGACACCCGAGCAGATGACCTACGCCAAGGCGGTGAAGACGTCGGGCGATGCGCTGCTCGCGCTGATCGAGGAATTGCTCGACTACTCCAAGATCGAGGCCGGCAAGATCGACCTGGAATCGCGGCCCTTCGCGCTGCAAAGCCTGATCGAAGACATCACCGAGCTGCTGGCGCCGCGCGCGCAGGCGCGCAAGCTTGAAATCGCCGCTTACGTCGACGACAGCCTGCCGACCGAGGTGATCGGCGATGCCGCGCGCTTGCGGCAGGTGCTGCTCAACCTCGCCGGCAATGCCATCAAGTTCACGACGACGGGCGGCGTGGCGCTGATCGTCGAGCCCGGCATCTGGCCGGATGAGATCTCCTTCATCGTGCGCGACACCGGCATCGGCATCGCGCCGGAAGCGCAGGTGCGCATCTTCCGCGAATTCGAACAGGCCGACGACAAGATTGCCCGCAGCTATGGCGGCACTGGATTGGGCCTCTCCATTTCCGAGCGCATCGTCAAGCGCATGGGCGGCCGCATCACGCTTCAGAGCGAGCCCGGCAAGGGGTCGACCTTCGAGGTCAGCATTCGGCTGGCGGCCAGCCAACATGCGCCGCAGCCATTCCCCACGCCCGACCTTGCCGGACGGTCGGTGATGCTGGTGGCGCCGCAGAGCATCGAGGCCTCGCTGATCGCGCGGCGGCTGGAGCGCTGGGGCGGCCAGACCTGCGTCGTTTCCGATCCCGACGTGGCGCAGGCATTGCTGCCCGAGCGAAGCTGGCACGCCGTTCTGCTCGATCACGGCCTCGGCATCGGCAAAGTCGAGGCGCTGGCAACAGCAGCTCGGTCCTACGTGTCCCAGCGCATCGTCATGTTCACGCCGGCATCGCGGCAGGAACTGCAATTCTCGGCCGCATCGAGCTTGACCGGCTATCTGGTCAAGCCCTTACGCGCGGCCTCGCTCGCGGCCCGCCTCGCCGGCCCGCCGGAAATTTCCGCACCTCACCTCGTCGACGACGCGCTGACCGGACAGACCGAGACGGCGGCACCGGCCATCACGCCACGGGGCCTGTCGGTGCTGGTGGCGGAGGACAACGAGATCAATGCGCTGCTGATGCGCTCGCTGCTGACCCGGCTCGGACATCAGGCGGTCATCACCACCAATGGCGAGGAGGCGCTGGAATCCTGGCTTGCGGCGAAATCCGCTGGCACGCCTTACGACCTGGTGCTGATGGATATCCAGATGCCGGGCCTCGATGGCATCGAGACCACCAAACGCATCCGCAGCCATGAAGCCGCGCAAGGTCACAAGCGAACGCCGATCCTGGCGCTGACTGCAAATACGCTGGTTGAGGATCGCTATGCCTGTTTCGAGGCGGGCATGGACGGCTTCCTGGTCAAGCCGCTCGACCGCGACAAGCTCGCGGAAGCCCTCGCCGGACTTGGCGCGACGCCACATCCGGTTACTTAAGGCGCGACATCGGACCAGTGCCGTCATTGCGAGCGTGAGCGAAGCAATCCAGAACTCTTGCCCGAGGCGGACTGGATTGCTTCGTCGCTTCAGCGCAAAATTGCTTTGCAATTTTGTCGCGAGCTCCTCGCAATGACGACGCCCGGCGCAAAGCACGGTTGCTTCTACCAGTCTTGACAGCGGCGGCCGATTCCATCGAGCATCACCGCCAACAAAAAAGGCATGGGAGGCATTCGATGCGCGCCAAGGTTTTGCAGGTTTCTTCTTTGTTGGCGTCAGCGTTGCTGGCCAGCATTTCTTTTTTGCCTCGGGCAAACGCCGAAGAACCCAAGTTCGACACCTCTGACACCATGATTCCGTCGGGCGATCCCGGCATCGAGCTGTTCGTGCGCAACAAGCATCTCGCCGGCCGCGAGAGCTCGCCGGACAAGATCTTGCTGTTCGTGCATGGCGCGACCTATCCGGCCGAGACGGCGTTCGACCTGCCGATCGAAGGCGTGTCGATGATGGATTTGATCGCAAGCCGTGGTTACGACGTCTACCTTGTCGACGTCCGCGGCTACGGCCATTCGACCCGGCCTGCTGAGATGAGCCAGCCGCCGGAGGCCAACAAGCCGATCGTGTCGACGAAGGTTGCCGCCCACGATCTTGGCGCGGCGGTCGACTACATCCTGAACAAGCGCAAGGTAGCGAAGATCAATGTCATGGGCTGGTCATGGGGCACATCGATCGCCGGCTCCTACACGTCAGAACACAATGACAAGGTCGAGAAGCTTGTACTGTACGCGCCGCAATGGATTCGCAACGAACCGGCCGCGCCACCCACAACGCCGCTCGGCGCCTACCGGCTGGTGTCGAAGGATTCCGCGAAAGCGCGCTGGCTGAAGGGCGTCGCCGAAGACAAGCAGGCCGGCTTGATCCCGCCCGGCGTGTTCGAGGCCTGGGCGTCCGCGACGTGGGCGACCGATCCCGAGGCGTCTAAACACAATCCGCCGATGCTGCGCGCGCCGAACGGCGTGATGGAGGACAGTGCGAACACCTACGGCGCCGGCAAGGCGCTCTACGACCCCGGCAAGATCACGGTGCCGACGCTGCTATTGCACGCCGAATGGGATGCGGATCTGCCGAGCTATCAGGCGCAGGGCTATTTCGCGCAGCTCACGCATACGCCCTACAAGCGGCTGATCGAGCTTTCCGAGGGGACGCATACGGTGATGATGGAAAAGAACCGCATGCAGTTCTTCCACGAGCTGATGGGTTTCCTCGACGAGGAACGGCCGCTGGCGCTGAAGTGACACGCATGATCCGGACCGGTACGGCCGCGTTAGCGCAAAGTGGGAACCGGTTTTCCCTCGCGACAAACGCGCAGGCGTTTGCGCGGAGATCATGCTTCAAAGAAGATTATGTCAGAGCCGGCGCAGCGCCACGGTCTCGACCACGTGGTCGGCGCCCTTCTTGAGGATCAGCGTCGCGCGCGGGCGTGTCGGCAGGATGTTGTCTTCGAGATTGGCGAGGTTGGTGCGTTCCCAGATCGCAATCGCGGTCGCCGTGGCTTCGTCGTCGGACAATAGCGCGTAGCGGTGGAAATAAGACTTGGGATCGTGGAAGGCGGTATCGCGCAGGGTCAGGAAGCGACGGATGTACCAGTCGCGCAGCACCGGCTCTTCCGCATCGATATAAATGGAGAAATCGAAGAAGTCGGAGACGACAGGCACGGCCTTGCCGTCGCGCGGCAGCCGTCCGGTCTGCAACACATTGACGCCTTCGACGATCAGGATGTCGGGCTGGCCGACCTCTTGCCATTGGTTTGGAACGATGTCCCAGCTCAAATGCGAATAGACCGGCGCGCGTACCCCTCTGCGTCCGGCCTTGATGTCGCTGAGGAACGACAACAACAAGGCCTGGTCGTAGCTCGCCGGGAAACCCTTCTTCTGTATCAAACCCAACCGTTCGAGCACCGCGTTCGGATAAAGGAAGCCATCGGTTGTCACGAGATCAACCTTGGGCCGCGGCGACCATCGAGCCAGCAGAGCCTGAAGCACGCGTGCCGTGGTCGACTTGCCGCCGGCAACCGAGCCGGCAATGCCGATGATGTACGGCACCTTGCGGTCGCGGATGCCAAGAAACTGGCGCTGTGCCTGAAACAGGCGAGTCGTGGCGTCGACATAGATCGACAACAGGCGCGACAGCGGAAGGTAAATGTCTTCGACTTCCTTGAGGTCGAGGCGATCGTGCAGCGAGCGCAAGCGTTCGAACTCGCCCGGCTCCAGCGTCATCGGGGTGTCGTCGCGAAGGCGCGCCCACTGCTCCCGGGTAAAGATCCGATAAGGGTTATATTGCTGATCCGGTGCCCTGATATCCATGACGCCTATTATCCAGCTCTAGTCACGCTTGCGCGCGGCCTTCTCTTCAAGCCCCGACATGCCGGTGCGGCCTTCCAACGCCGCCTCGACTTCCTCAAGCCGAACGCCACGCGACTTCAGCAGCACCAGCAGATGAAACAACGCGTCCGCGCTTTCCGCGATCAGATGGTCGCGGTTGGTGCCGACAGCGGCGATCAGGGTTTCCACCGCCTCCTCGCCGAACTTCTTGGCGCAATGCTCCGGTCCCTTGTCCAGCAGCTTGCGAGTATACGAGGCCTCGCCACCCGACGCGGCGCGCGCGTCGATAATGCCGGCAAGATCGTGGAGCGAAAAACGCGACATCACTTCGAACTCGACTTCAAAATTACAGGCGCCCGCTGTCACGAGCGCCAACGATCCCGACATGTAGCACTTCTGTCACAAAGAGTCGTCAGGGATCGAGCCGCATGGCCAAGCCGGCGCGGGCCATGTGGTCCTTGGCCTGCCGAATGGTAAATTCGCCAAAATGGAAGATCGAGGCCGCCAGCACCGCGGTCGCGTGCCCCTCGCGGATACCGTCGACCAGATGGTCGAGATTGCCGACCCCGCCGGAGGCGATCACCGGCACGCCAACGCTGTCGGCAATCGCCTGGGTCAGCGGAAGGTCGAAGCCCTGCTTGGTGCCGTCGCGGTCCATCGAGGTCAGGAGGATTTCGCCGGCGCCGAGCGACACGACTTCCTGCGCATATTCGATGGCGTCGATTCCAGTAGCGTTGCGCCCGCCATGGGTGAAGATCTCCCAGCGGTCTGAGCCGCCGGGGCGTTTCACCCGCTTGGCGTCGATGGCGACCACGATGCACTGGTCGCCAAATTTTTCGGCAGCTTCCTTGACGAATTCCCGCCGGCTGACGGCGGCGGAGTTGATCGAGACCTTGTCGGCCCCCGACCGCAACAGCGTGTTGATATCGTCGACTTTGCGCACGCCGCCGCCGACCGTGAGCGGCATGAAGCAGGCTTCCGCCGTGCGCCGCACCACGTCCAGCATGATGCCGCGGTTCTCGTGGGTCGCGGTGATGTCGAGAAAGCAAAGCTCGTCGGCACCGGCGGCGTCATAGGCGATTGCTGCCTCGACGGGGTCGCCAGCATCGCGCAGGTCGACGAAGTTGACGCCCTTGACTACGCGGCCGTCTTTCACGTCGAGACAGGGAATGACGCGGACCTTGAACATCGGAATCTCCTACGTCTTTTTCCTGCGCATGATCTCCGCGCAAACGCATTTTGCGTTTGTCGCGAGGGAAAACCGGTTCCCACTTTTCCGGATCATGCGATCGCCCGCGCGCTGCGGATCAGCTTCAGCGCCGCGGCCGGATCGAGGCGGCCGTCATAGAGCGCGCGGCCGACGATGGCGCCGGCGAGCTTCTTGGCCCGCGGGTCGAGCAGCGCCTCCACATCGTCGATCGAGGCAAATCCACCGGAGGCGATGACGGGAATGGAAATGCGATCGGCAAGCGCGATCGTGGCCTCAAGATTGAGGCCCTTCAGCAGGCCGTCGCGCGCGATGTCGGTAAAGATGATCGCGGCAACCCCGGCATCCTCGAAACGCTGCGCGATATCGAGCGCGGTGACTTCCGACGTCTCCGCCCAGCCTTCGACCGCGACCTTGCCGTCGCGCGCGTCGAGACCGACAGCAACGCAGCCCGGAAATTTCTTCGCGGCGCTCTTGACGAGTTCAGGATCGCGCACCGCCGCGGTGCCGATGATGACACGTGTAATGCCCTTTGAGAGCCAGGCCTCAACCGTCTTCAGATCGCGGATGCCGCCGCCAAGCTGCACCGGCATGGTGATGTTCGCGAGCATGGCTTCGACCGCATGCGCATTCACCGGCTTGCCGGCAAAGGCGCCGTCGAGATCGACGACGTGGAGATATTCGAAACCCTGCGCGGCAAAGCTTGTGGCCTGCGCCGCCGGATCGAGATTGAAGACAGTAGCGCGCGCCATGTCGCCTTGCTCGAGGCGCACGCACTGCCCGTTCTTCAGGTCAATGGCGGGAAAAAGAATCACGGCTTCCACTTCAAGAAGTTCGAAATCAGAGCGAGCCCGAAACGCTGGCTCTTTTCGGGGTGGAATTGCGTGCCGATGGCGGTGTCGCGCGCAACGATCGCCGTGACCGGCCCGCCATAGTCGGCGCGCGCCAGCACATCCGCCTCATTGGCGGCGTTGAGGTGATAGGAGTGCACGAAATAGGCATGCCGGCCCTTTGGCCCCAGCGGCAAACGCTCCAGCACCGGGTGCTCGCGCAGCACGTCGAGCGTATTCCATCCCATGTGCGGGATCTTCAGGTTTTCGTCGCGCGGCGAAATCTTTTCGACATCGCCCGCAATCCAGTCGAAGCCCTTCGTCGTGACGTATTCTTTGCCCTGCGTCGCCATCAATTGCATGCCGACGCAAATGCCGAAAAACGGCCGCGCCTTGTTGCGTACGGCCTCGGTCAGCGCATCGACCATGCCGTTCACTGCATCGAGGCCGTGGCGGCAATCTGCGAATGCGCCGACGCCGGGCAGCACGATGCGATCGGCGCGATAGACTGCGTCCGGATCGCGCGTGACAACGATCTTGTCGGGATTCTCCATGCTGCGGCTGGCACGCTCGAAAGCTTTCGCCGCCGAGTGCAGGTTGCCGGAGCCGTAATCGATGATCGCAACACTCATCGTGGCGCTCCCGGTTCCGGAAACAGGCCAATGATGTCGTCATCGCGTGGCGGTGACGGAGGCCTTGAAAAGGCCTGTCCGGGAATGTCCCGCGTCGGCGGCGGCGCACCGCGATCAACTGCCAGCTGGTCGTTGCTCGTCATATTTTGCCTTGCAGTCCAGCGATCGAAGAAGCGGCGTTCGGCAGCCTCCTCGTCGTCCGCGACCACGATGTCAAGTTGCCGCCATCTGCGCCGCGACAACGTCCAGCGCTTCAGGCTTGCGGCCTCAAAGCCCAGGAGCAACGCGAGCAGGGCATCGACGAGAAAGACAATTCCGCCCCCGACGCCAAGCTTGACGAAGGCAATATCGATCACCGCCATCAGCACGATCCAGCCGATCAGCGCCAGCCAGAGACGATGCCACGCAAGCCAGATCACGCCGAAGATCGCGGCCCACACGTGAAAGCCGTCGCGCACGAAGGCAAAGCGATCGGTGGCGCGAAAATCCATATTGTTCGCCACGGGGGCATGAACGGTATAGACCGGCATCTTACTCTCCGCCTGAAAAGCGGGATCAGCCGCCGAGCTGACCCTTGGTGGATGGCACCTCACCCGCGGCGCGCGGATCGATGGCTATCGCCAACCGCAGCGCCCGCGCCAAGCCCTTGAAACAGGACTCGGCAATATGATGGCTATTCTCGCCATATAGGGTTTCGACGTGCAAAGTCACCCCGGCATTCATCGCAAAGGCGTTGAACCATTCGCGCACCAGCTCGGTGTCGAACTGGCCGACCTTGTCGCGGGGAAACTCGGCCTTGAACACCAGGACCGGCCGGCCGGAAATATCGATCACCACGCGAGACAGCGTTTCGTCCATCGGCATGTGGACGCTGGCATAGCGCGTGATGCCGGCCATGGTTCCGAGCGCCTGCTTCACCGCCTGACCGAGCGCAATGCCGACATCTTCGGTGGTGTGGTGGTGATCGACATGGAGATCGCCCGCCGCTTTCACCGTAATGTCGATGCGGGAATGGCGGGCCAGCAAGTCAAGCATATGGTCGAAGAAGCCGATCCCGGTCGCGACATTGGACGCGCCCGTGCCATCGAGGTTGACGGTCACCTCGATGTCGGTCTCTTTCGTCTTGCGCTTGATGGTGGCGCTGCGCATGAGGCTTTCTCTCCAGACCAACCCATTGGCCGAAAACGCGGTTCTTTGACAGGCCGCCTTTTAACAGGCCCCCTTGCGCTTCGCTACCGCAGGACACCGTTTTGGGGGTGCGAATTCGGCCTATGGTGACCGGAATCCGCGCTCCCCGCCCCGTCAAAAAGTGACCTGGTCGAGCGGCCTCCGTTGTAACGGCGTGCGGCTAGCCCTAAATGGCCTGGTGGTCCGCTTCTGACATTCGCATCCCGTTGCGGCAGGCTCTGTCGGAAGCATCGGACCACCAGCAAATATATGGGTTTCTAGTGGAGTTTCGGATTTGACATTCGCTTAACGCATTCGCGGCCGGGTGGGCGCGAATGTCAAATCCACTCCACTGGTTATGAGGTATTCCATGCATTCAGCAGCCCCAAATACGCCGGTTTGGCACGGCACCACCATTCTGACGGTCCGCAAGGGCGGCAAGGTCGTGGTCGGCGGCGACGGCCAGGTCTCGATCGGCCAGACCGTGATCAAGTCCAACGCCAAGAAGGTCCGCAAACTCGGCAAGGGCGAGGTGATCGGCGGCTTTGCCGGCGCCACCGCCGATGCCTTCACGCTGTTCGAGCGGCTGGAAGCCAAGCTCGAGCAATATCCGGGACAATTAACTCGCGCCGCGGTCGAACTTGCCAAGGACTGGCGGACCGACCGTTATTTGCGGCGCCTGGAAGCGATGATGATCGTCGCCGACAAGGACGTTTCGCTGGTCCTGACCGGAACCGGCGACGTGCTGGAGCCGGAAGGCGGCGTGATGGCGATCGGCTCGGGCGGCAATTATGCGCTGGCGGCTGCGCGCGCGCTGGTCGAGACCGACAAGGACGCCGAGACGATCGTGCGCCGGGCGCTCGATATCGCGGCCGACATTTGTGTCTACACCAACCGCAACGTCACCATCGAGACGCTGCAAGGCGGGTAGGCATGGCGGATTATGCGTTCCGCCCGATGTCGTCCGGTGACCTCCCAGTCATCAAACGATGGCTGGAAACGCCGCACGTCCGTGAATGGTGGCACGACCCGGCCGAGCAGTTCGAACTCGTGAGCGGCGACCTCGGCCATCCCGATATGGCGCAGTTCATCGTCGCGGTGGACGGACAGGAATTCGCTTACTTGCAGTGCTACGCCTTAAGCGCCTGGAATTGCGGTTTCGGCCCACAGCCCGACGGCACCCGCGGGCTCGATCAATTCATCGGCGAAGCCGGCATGATTGGACGCGGCCATGGCTCGGCCTTCGTTCGCGCCTTTGCCGACCGGTTGCTCGCGAACGGAACGCCGCGTGTCGTCACTGATCCTGATCCCGACAACGCACGGGCAATCCAGGCCTACGAAAAGGCCGGGTTTCGCCGCGACCGCCTTGTCGAGACGCCCGACGGAACGGCGCTACTGATGATCCGTGATCCCTGATGCCAGCGCGCTTGCTTTCACGGTCTTCCCTGAGCTGGCTCCTGATCGCGACAGGCCTGCTTGCCGCTCAGGCGGCGTTGCTGTTGGCCATGGGCCGCGTACCGATCTGCACCTGCGGCTATGTCAAGCTGTGGCATGGCGTCGTTCAGAGCTCCGAGAACTCGCAACACATCGCGGATTGGTATTCGTTCTCCCATATCATCCATGGCTTCCTGTTCTATGCCGTAACCTAGATGCTGTTTTCGAAACTGCCCTGGCCGGCGCGGCTGACCATGGCCATGATGATCGAAATCGGCTGGGAGCTGGTTGAGAACTCGAACTGGATCATCGAGCGCTATCGCAGCGCCACCATCTCGCTCGACTATTTCGGCGACAGCATCGTCAATTCCGTCTCGGACACCCTTTTTATGGTGGCCGGCTTTCTGCTGGCGAGGAACTTCCCCGTCTGGGTAACCGTCCTGCTGGCGGCCAGCTTAGAAATTCTGGTCGGTCTTCACATTCGCGACAATCTGACGCTGAATATCATCATGCTGATCCACCCGTTCGAGGCGATCCGGCAATGGCAAGCCGGCCCTCCCCTCATCTGAGACGTAAAATCGCTTGCCCCCACCAGATTCCGATCCTAGCTAGAGCCTCATGACCGACTTTTCCCCCCGCGAAATCGTCTCCGAACTCGACCGCTTCATCGTCGGCCAGACCGACGCCAAACGAGCGGTATCGATCGCGCTGCGCAATCGATGGCGTCGCCTGCAGCTCGCCGAGGGCTTGCGCGAGGAAGTGCTGCCGAAAAACATTCTCATGATCGGACCGACCGGCGTCGGCAAAACCGAGATCGCGCGGCGGCTGGCGAAGCTCGCGGGCGCGCCCTTCCTCAAGGTCGAGGCCACGAAGTTCACCGAGGTCGGTTATGTCGGCCGCGATGTCGAACAGATCGTCCGCGATCTCGTTGAGGTCGCGATCGCGCAAACCCGTGAGCGCAAGCGCAAGGATGTGCAGGCGCGCGCGCAACTCGCGGCCGAGGAACGCGTGCTGGATGCGCTGGTCGGCGCCAGTTCCAGCGCCGCGACGCGGGACTCTTTTCGTAAAAAGCTGCGCGCCGGCGAACTCAACGACAAGGAAATCGAGATCGAGACGCAGGCGTCCGGCGGCATGCCGATGTTCGAAATCCCGGGCATGCCTGGCGCGCAGATGGGCGCGATCTCGATCGGCGATATCTTCGGCAAGCTGGGCGGCCGCACCAAGACGCGGCGGCTGACGGTCGAGGGTTCGCACGAAATTCTCGTCAATGAAGAAGCGGACAAGCTGCTGGATAGCGATCAGCTCGTGCTCGAGGCGATCGCGGCGGTCGAAAGCAACGGCATCGTCTTCCTGGACGAGATCGACAAGATCTGCGTGCGCGATGGCCGCGTCGGCGGCGAAGTATCGCGCGAAGGCGTGCAGCGCGACCTGTTGCCGCTGATCGAAGGCACGACGGTTTCGACCAAGCACGGCGCGGTGAAAACCGATCATATCCTGTTCATCGCGTCCGGCGCGTTTCATATCGCCAAGCCCTCGGACCTGTTGCCGGAGTTGCAGGGACGCCTGCCGATTCGCGTCGAGCTCGAGGCGCTCAGCCGCGACGACATGCGGCGGATCCTGACCGAGCCGGAGGCCTCGCTGATCAAGCAGTATGTCGCGCTGATGCAGACCGAAGGCGTGACGCTCGACATCACCGACAGCGCGATCGACGCGCTCGCCGATATCGCGGTTGCCGTCAATTCGACGGTGGAGAATATCGGCGCGCGACGTTTGCAAACCGTGATGGAGCGCGTGCTCGACGACATTTCCTTTGCCGCGCCCGATCGTCACGGCGAAACGGTCCGGATCGATGCGGACTACGTCCAGAAGCATGTCGGCGACCTCGCCAAGAATGCCGATCTAAGCCGGTTCATTCTGTAGTCTCACGGATGAATTGGCTCACCCGGCAAAATCCCTGGCGCTTGATGCTTGTCGTCAACGCCGCGGTGATATCAGGGGTGTTGATCCATAAGATCCTGCTGCCGCCTTACGTCCCCTACATCCATCTTCTCGTCGACTACCATTTCGGGTTCGTCAAACGCGCGCTGATCGGTGCGATTGTCGCGCTCTTTGCCCAGAAGGTGCCGGTGTGGCTGGTGTTCGCGCTCGGCGCCGCGACCTGGCTCGTCACCGCCGGACTTTTCGTCAAACTGTTCCGGCGCACATTCGGTTTCGACGATGCTCATCTGCCGCTGTTCGTCTTCATCGCGGGCTCGCCGTTCTTTCTGAAGAATTTCATGCACACGCTCGGGCATTTCGACATCTACGGATGCCTGTTCGCGATCGTCTTGCTGCTCATCCCTGCACGATCGATTGGCTATGTGCTGCTGGCCGCGGCCTTTTCAATCGTCCTGATCCTGATCCACCACATCCATCTTCTGATGTATGTGCCAACCATCGCCGTGATCGCCCTGCTCCGGCATTATCTGGCAGTCGGGTTCGATCGCTCGAACCTCATCGTGGGAACGATCTCGATCCTTGCGCTCGGCGCGCTCTTTTTCGTGCTGCAGTTTTTGGGGACGATGCCGATCCCCGAAGCTGAATTCGTCGCCTATCTGAAGACGCGGATGGCCGACCCGTCTCGCACCGACCTCTTGGGCTTCAGCTACATCTGGTACCAGCCGCTTGCGAAGGAAATCAGCGATACCTGGGCGCGGCTGCCGTCGAATCTTCTCGGCCTGCCTGTCTTTGCGTTGTTGATCTGGCTGCACACGCCGCTCTGGCGATATTTTGCCGATCTGGTTCGCTCGCTTACGGATGATACCCATCGCCGCATCGTTGTCGTCAGCATCGCCGGCGTGACCATGGGTTACCTGATCATGTTTGCGATCGTGTTCGACTATTCCAGGTGGATTTCGAACTGGGCGGTGTGCCTGTTCCTGATCCTGCACGCAATCAAGACGCTGCCATCCGCGCAAGCCGTTCTGCCCATCAAAGGCGCCGACCGAAAGCCCAATATCTTCGGCTGGATCGTGACGCTAATCCCGCGCGTCGGCGTGATCCGGCCGTTCTGATTTCGATCGGATTTAAATCCGCGATCGCCGGATGCGCACGTAGAGTGCGCCCTCGCCGCCATGGCCGATATGCGCCTCTTCAAAGCCGACAACGAGCGTTCGAAATTCCGGCTGGCTCAGCCATTGCGGCACCTGGCGGCGAAGCACGCCGCGCTCCGACGGAGTGCCGACCTTGCCCTTGCCGGTGATCACAAGCACGAAGGTCAAGCCATCGCCATGCGCCCGGTGCAGAAATCCCGACAATGCGCGATGCGCTCTCGCCTGCGTCATGCCGTGAAGATCGAGACGGGCTTCGATCTCCTTCTTGCCTTTCGACAGTTGCGACCGCTCGCGGCGACCGAGCGGCGCAAGCGGCGGCGGCAGCGGTTTCTTCGACGCCGGAGCCACGACCGGAAGCGCCGCTTTTGGATGCAGCATGGCGTTGGCGGCCACCGGCGACTCCATCTTTGAGGCGGCGGCCTGCGGCGCGGCAGCACGATGCTTCTTTCGCAGCGGTTTGATTTGCTTTGCGACACTCTCCCACAACGCGTGCTCTTCCTCGCTCAGGATTCGCTTGCGGCGCGGCGGATCAAGGATGGGAGGCGGTCGTTTCATGGTCTAGTGGTCCGATTTCAACATTCGCATCCCATCGCGGCAGGCACTTTTGCGAATGTTGAAATCATAGGCCCACTAGCAAATATAAGTTTCTAGTGGAGTTTCGGATTTGACATTCGCTTAAGAATTTGTGGCTAGCGGGTAGCGAATGTCAAATCCACTGCACTAGCGGTGATGGACAAAACGACGAAGGCGAAGGCCCGTGCGCCCGGGCTTGATCACAGGCCGCGCCTCCGGCAACGGCACCTTCTCGGCCGCTTGCGCCGTGGTGGTTGGAGCCGCCGTTGACTTTACACCGTCCGCCGGCTCATTCGGCTTGGCTGCCAAAGGATCCGTTTGCGGAAACAGCTTTGCGATCGTCTCCGACGGACGCGGGTCCGGGAGCGGCATCTTGCGGCCGCGGGCGACGGGGTCAAGGCTCTTCGGCACCAGCATGACAAAGTGCATGCTGTGACGAAACCGGCCGGAGATCCGCCCTGCTTCAGGACCGGCGCCATAATAAATGTCGGCGCGCGCAGGCCCGGTGATCGCCGAGCCGGTATCTTGCGCGACCATCAGCCGCCGGAACGGCGTTTTCGCCTGCGGCGACTGGATCGGCAGTTCGCCCTCGATGAAAAACAGCGTGCCGTAGACGTGGAGCGAATTGTCGACCGCGATCGATCGTCCCGGCGTCAGCGGCACGCCTTGCGCGCCGACCGCTTCGTCCTTGTTGGAGAGCGGCACTTCGCGGAAGAATACATAAGCGCGATTTTGTCGCCGTACTTCGTTGGCCCCGTCTGGATTTTGCTCCATCCACTCCCTGATCTTTTGCATCGACATCTGTTCTTTCGGAATGATGCCGCGGTCGATCAGGATGCGGCCGACCGCCGTATAGGGATAGCCGTTGTGCGCATCGTAGTTGATGCGAATGGTCGAGCCGTCCTGAAGGCGGACGCGCGCCGATCCCTGGATCTGCGAGAACAGCAGATCGGTTTGATTCTTGAGCCAGCAGATTTCGAGACCGCGGCCTGCAATTGCGCCATCTTCGATTTCGGCCCGATCGTAGTAAGGCACGAGCTTGCGGCGTCCGATCTTGCGAAACACCTGGCCTTTGTTGGGCAGGCTCGGGGAATCCTGCGTGAAACCCCGCACAAACAAATTGGACGGCCGGCGGTAGACCGGCACGTTGTAAACATCCGTCTTCGTCCGCGAGCCCTCGATGATCGGCTCGTAGTAGCCGGTGACAAAGCCCGCATCCTCGCCAAGCCGCGATATCTGGAGCGGCACGAAATTGCTTTCGAAGAAGGCGCGCGCCTTGCCGTCGTCGGTGATCTCCTTTGCCTTGGCGGCCCGGCAGGGTTCGCGCAACGAAGCGCCGAGCGCTTTGGAATCATCGGGTGGATTTTGTTGCGCGGCTATCGACTTGCAGCTGACACGAAACGCCTTGTAGGCCTCGACGTGATCATCGCTGGCCCAGCCGGCCATGCCGCTCCAGGCAAGCGGCATATATTGTCCGCCATGGACGACCAGCGGCCAGTCAAGCCTCGGATAGGGAATCTGTCGCGGCGCTGGGGCTTGCGAAAGAGTGTGACCGGCGAGCGATGAACGCACCTTGCGCGCAGCCATGGCCGCAAGCGGGATGAGGGGCAGCGCCATAATCACTAAACCGAGCGCGGCGACGATGCGCCACTTTCGATTAGTGAGCGCTACCCGTGCCAACCAGCTTCCAGTTAGGATCGCGCGAAGACGGATCGCGGGCGAATGTCCAGACATCGGTGATATCGGCGACCTTGTCCGGGTTGCCGTCGACAATGGCGCCGGTCTTGTCGCGGGTGACCGAGATCATTTGCGAGACAAAGCGGACCGTGAGCTGGGCGTTGCGGTCGCGCGCGTCGGCGCCGACGATTTCAGCCTTGTCGATCGAGACAAAGCGCGTCTCGGTCTTGCGCTCCTGCCGCTCCCGATCCTTGATCGCGGCGTCGAAACTGTCATAGACCTCGGTCGAGAGCAGGTCCTTGAGCGCGCGCCGATCGCCATTGGCAAACGCCAGGACGATCATTTCATAGGCGCTGCGCGCGCCACTGACGAAGTGGCGGGGATCGAACGACGAATCCTGGGCGGCAATCCCGTCGAGACCCTGGGCGAGCGGCGTTCCCGGCTCGGCAATCCCCTTCCAGCGATCGGTGGGCGGCGCGACATCGGCGGTCGGCGCCATCGGCGTCTGGTCGATCACGGTTCCCGGAATCGGAACGACATTGCTCTCCGGCGCGCCCTGCACGACGTTGCGCGCCGCGCGATCGTAAGGCGGCCGCTCATTTCCGGTGCGCTGTCCAAGGACGTTGCGCAAGCGGAGGAAGATGAACACGGCCAACGCCAGGAAGATGATCGTATAAATATCCACGTCGAATTCGCTTTCTGATTCTAGGCGCCGGCAGTGGACCCGGCGGTAGAGTGCCCTTTGAGCGGGCTGACATTACATCATGGACGAGTCAGCCGCATGTAAGAACGAAACCTTGGCCGGCCAATGGCACCTGCCGGCAAGATTGCCGGATCAATGACGTGCCAGCCTGTCCCGGGCTTTCACCGGCGCGCCAACGATAAGCAAGTGAATTCTAGCGCGTTTCGGCGGCGGGAGGAAACCCCGCACTGGCTATAAATCGCGCATATTCAATTATTTAGAAGCACCTCTCGTTCCCTTCCGCGGGAGTCATAAATAAAATTGAGCTTAGTCTGCGACCCACCTTGAGGTCGTCCTTGTGGAACGAGGCAGGGCTATGTTAGCCACTCGCCCCGACGAGGCTTTTTCCTTTCAGGCGAGCGCGGATGCGACAATTGGCTCCGCTCGCCAAACCGTTCCAGGAGCGATTCGCATGACCAACGGCAATGGTACGCCTCCCGAGGCGGCCCCTCCTCCGCAGCTGAACGTGTTGGCGCAATACACCAAGGACCTGTCGTTCGAAAATCCGAACGCGCCGGCTTCCCTGAGCCCGCAACAGCAGCAGCCCGCGATCAACATCCAGATCAACGTCAACGCCAATACCGTTGCCGAAACCGACTACGAAGTGGCGCTGTCGGTCGAGGGCAAGGCCGAAACCGGCGGCAAGGTGATGTTCTCTTTCGAGCTCGTCTATGCCGGCGTGTTCCGGATCGTCAACGTGCCGAAGGAAAACCTGCATCCGCTGGTCATGATCGAATGCCCGCGTCTGCTGTTTCCGTTCGCCCGCGAGATCATCGCTAACGCCGTTCGCGACGGCGGCTTCCCGCCCTTGATGCTGGATCCCGTCGACTTCGTTGGCCTGTATCGCCAGAACATGGAACGGCAGGCGGCGCAGATGCAGGCCGCCCAGGTCAAGCCGAGCTGAGGCAAATCAAGCTGAAGATCAAGCCGGGCTGATTTCGGCCGGAGCCAAAACCGGCAGGAACTCGTTCCAGATCGGCTTGTCGCCAAGCGTCAGAACAAACTCCCGATGCGCCGCGCGGTCGGCCTCTGATATCCGCGGCACGAGCGGGATCTCGCGCTGCCGCCGTGGCATTTCGCCGGCGCCGGCGACGCGGATTTCGCGCGATTCGGACGCCAGGATCAGCTGCGACTGCCGCGCCCCGATCAGATCGACATACACCTCGGCCAGAAGCTCGGCGTCGAGCAACGCGCCATGCTTGGTGCGGCGGGAATTATCGATCGAATATCGCGAGCAGAGATCGTCGAGGCGATTGGACACGCCCGGATGCTTGCGACGCGCCAGCAGCAGAGTATCGACCAGCCGTTCCCGCAGGATCGGAGGCCGCTTGATCCGGTCGAGTTCTGCATTGATGAAGCTGACATCGAACGAGGCATTGTGGATGACGAGCGGCGCGTCGGCGATGAACGCCAGGAAGTCCTCGACCTCTTCCTCGAACAGCGGCTTTGAGGACAGAAATTCGCTCGACAGCCCGTGCACGGCGAAGGCCTCCGCCGGCATGTCCCTTTGCGGATTGAAATAGCGATGGAAAGTCTGCCCGGTCGGCATGCGGTTGAAAATCTCGACACAGCCGATTTCGACCAGCCGATCGCCGCGCAAGGGATCAAGGCCGGTGGTTTCGGTATCGAGAACGATTTCGCGCATGGAAGTGAGGGAACCGACGAGGAAAGACGAAAGAGACGAGGGCGAATCAGGATCGCCCGGGCGGCAATTTAGCAGCCTCGACCAGAATGTCGCGAATTCGCGCGCGGACGGGATCAAGACCGTGCGAGGTATCCACCACGAAATGCGCCCGCTTTCTCTTCTCGGCGTCGGGCATCTGCCGCGCCAGAATGCCGGCGAGCTTTTCCTCGGTCATATTGGGCCGCGCCAAAATGCGCTCGCGTTGGACTTCCGGCGTCGTGGTGACCACGACAACCGCATCGACGCGCTTTTCGCCGCCGGTCTCGAATAGCAAGGGGACATCGACCAGCGCAACCGGCGCGCCCGACTGTTCCGCCTCCTGAAGAAATTTCTGCCGCGAGGCCCCGAGCATCGGGTGAACGATGTCCTCGAGCTTTTGCATGGCGGCAGGATCGTGCACCACGCGGGCCGAAAGCTTGTTGCGATCGACCTTGCCGTTTTCGGTCGTCCCCGGAAACGCGGCCTCGATCGCGGCCACGGCCTCGCCTTCGTACAGCCGATGAACGGCGGCATCGGCGTCATAGACGGGAACGCCGGCTTCCGCGAACAGGTTTGCGGTCGTCGACTTTCCCATCCCGATCGAACCGGTCAATCCAAGGACGATCATGTTAAAGGCTCAACAAATGCTGGCTGCGCAGAAACGCCAGCAGGGGAAACAACGGCAGGCCGAGGATGGTGAAATGATCGCCCTCGATGCGCTCGAACAAATGAATACCAAGTCCTTCGAGCTGATAGGCGCCGACGCTTGTCGTCACCGCGCTGCCTGCCTCATCGAGATAGGCGTCGATTTCGGCATCGCTGAGCTGACGCATGGTCATACGAGCAATCGACACATGGTCGAACAGTATTTTCTCATCGCGAGCGAGCGCAATCGCCGAGTGCAATTCATGGCAGTGGCCGGACAGCGCGCGCAGCTGATCGGCCGCCTGCACCCTCCCCGCGGGCTTGTTGAAAATTCGCGTTCCCAGCGCCAGCGTCTGATCGGCGCCGATGACATACTGGCCAGGGCGCCGCGCAGAAACAGCGCGGGCTTTCTCGCGCGCAAGTAAGCTTGCGACCTCCCCCGGCGCCGAAAGTTCAGATGATTGCTGGATCGCGCGTTCGTCGATATCGGCCGGCTGGCTTTCAAATGCGAAGCCGGCATTGGCCAGCAAGGTTTGCCGCGCTTTGCTCTGCGACGCCAGGATCAACGGCGCTTTGCCCAGCCACAGTGTCATTCGGCCAGCCGCTGCCTTTGCCGGTCGGAGAAGAGCTTCATGACGGCAGCCGCGGTTTCCTCGATCGAGCGGCGCGTGACGTCAAGCTGCGCCCAGTTGAACCTGGCGGAGAGCCGCCGCGCAAAGGCGACCTCATCCGCCACCGCCTGACGGTCGATATAGGTGTCGTTGTCGCGATCACCCATGCTCAGCAATCGATTTTGCCTGACCTGAATGAGACGCTCCGGCGTGGCGTGCAGACTGACGACCAGCGGCTTGGTCAGGACTTCGAGCTGATGCGGGAGAGGAATGCCCGGCACCAGCGGTACATTGGCGGTCCGGATGCCGCGGTTGGCGAGATAAATCGAAGTCGGCGTCTTCGAGGTGCGAGACACCCCGACCAGAATCACGTCCGCCTCGTCGAGGCCTTCGACGTGCTGACCGTCGTCATGCATCATCGTGTAATTCAGCGCATCGATCCGCTTGAAGTATTCGGCGTTCAGCGTGTGCTGGGCCCCTACCCGCCCCGAGGTCGGCGCGCCGAGATAGGCCTGGAACAGTTGCATCACCGGCCCGATGATCGACAAGCTCGGAATGTTGATTTCCTGGCATTTCGACTGAAGTTTCGAGACGAGATCCTTCTCCAGCAGCGTGAACAGGACGATGCCGGGTGCTTCCTCGATTTCGCTGAGCACCCGATCAAGCTGCTTCTGGCTGCGCACCAGCGGATAGACATGCTCGACAGGCGTCACATTGGTGTATTGCGCGGCGACCGCGCGCGCCACGGTGATCAATGTCTCGCCGGTCGAGTCGGACACCAGATGAAGATGGAAATAGTTGCTGGACGGGGACACGAAAAACCCTGTGTAACCTGTGAATCCTTGTGGAGCTTATCCGAGTGAATCGCAGCCGCCTCGCCTCCTCCGGGATAACCGGCTTTTTTCTTCACAAGGCTCCCTGCGAGGATAACTCCATGACGACGCGACGACGTTAGTGGGGTTTTGTGGATTTGTCTCTTTATAAACGGACGAGACGGCCTGCCAAGAGATTGAAACATTGGACGTAACGGCGATTGGCGGGACA
>Ga0070741_10007330_pt1 | contig 22887 bp, 24 predicted proteins | sample Coa_R1_4_FD_66440 | JGI IMG/M metagenome (GOLD analysis project Ga0070741, IMG submission 66440) | Surface soil microbial communities from Centralia Pennsylvania, which are recovering from an underground coalmine fire - Coalmine... | ecosystem: Environmental > Terrestrial > Soil > Unclassified ... | reverse complement strand
CTGCGGGGTTGCACCTTTTTTCTTGCCCGTATAATTCGGCGCGCTTTCGCATCCGTATCTCGCAGTCTCATCATGTTGTTGCACTAGAAAGCCCCACCCATGCCCCGCATTTATGTTGCCCTGGATTTGGAATTCACCGGACTCCATCCCGAACACGACGCCATTCTCGAAGTCGGCGCGGTCAAATTTCGCGGCGACGAGGTATTGGATACCTGGAGCTGCCTTGTCAATCCCGGACGCGCGCTCGGCGCCAAAGTCGAACGTTTGACCGGCATCACGCGCGCCGACATTGAACGCGCGCCGTCGTTTCATTCGCTCATCCCCTCGCTCGGACGCTTTCTCGGCGAAAGTCCCATCGTCGGACACAGCATTTCGCTCGATATGCAGTTTCTCCAACACGGCGGAATGCGTTTGCCCAATCCGACACTCGACACGTTTGAACTCGCGTCCATTTTGATTCCGTACGCCGCGCGCTATTCGCTCGCCCAACTCGCGCATGAATTGGGCATCGAATACAACACCAAACACCGCGCGCTCGAAGACGCGCAGGCGACGCGCCAACTCTTTCTCGCGCTGCTGGAACGCGCCACGCAGTTGAATCCGAAAACAATTCAAGAAATCGTGCGCGTCTCTGCCAAGAGCGATTGGTCGCTGCGCTTGGTGTGGCAGGATATTCAACGCGACGCGGCGCGCCAAGCGTTCCGCGCGGGCAGCATCGGCGCGCAATTAAAAGCCAAAGGCATTGTCGAACCGGATGAAAATTTCGGCACCCTCTTTTCGCGCGACAAAGATGTGCGCCCGCTCAAACCCAAAGCGACTAAAGCGCCGCTCGATTCGGACGCGCTCACCGCGATGCTTTCGCCGGGCGGTTTGTTCGAAGCGCAGTTTCCCGGCTTTGAATATCGCGACGAACAAGTCCAAATGCTGCAAGCCGTCGCCAGCGCGTTCAACGACAGCGGCGTCTTGTTAGTCGAAGCGGGCACGGGCACCGGCAAATCGCTCGCATACCTCTTGCCTGCCATCATGTGGGCAACGCAAAACAACGAGCGCGTCGTCATTTCCACCAACACCATCAATCTGCAAGACCAACTCTCCGGCAAAGACCTTCCGGCGATTCAAAAAGTTTTGCCGCTTGATTTCAAATTCATGGTCTTGAAAGGACGCCACAATTACTTGTGCTTGCGGCGTTTCGACGCGCTGCGCCGTCAAGAATCGCACACGCCCGACGAAATTCGCGTGCTTGCCAAAATTCTCGCGTGGCTGCCTTCGACGACGACGGGTGATATGGCGGAACTTACGTTTACGCCCGGCGAACTCAAAGTCTGGGCGCGTCTGGCGAGCGACCCCGAACACTGCACCGTCGAACGCTGCGCGAATCGTCCCGACAAATGTTTTTTCTGGCGCGCCCGCGAACGCGCCGAAAGCGCGCATCTCGTCGTCGTCAATCACTCGCTCTTGCTCGCCGATATGGCGCTCGAAAATCGCGTGCTGCCTGACTTTCAATATCTCATCATTGACGAAGCGCATCACCTCGAAGCGCGCGCCACCGACGCGCTCGCCTTTTCCGCGACACGCAATTCGCTCGACGCGCTTTTGCGCCAAATCGCGTCAGAGCGCGGCGGCTTGCTCGCGAATCTCGGCGCGGCGGTGCGCCATTCCAAATACGCGGACAAGGCGCGCGAATTTCAACGCGCGCTCGACCAACTCGGACGCGAGACCGAAACCGCGCAGCGCGTCGCGTTCAACTTATTCGACGCGCTGGAACGTTTTCTCGCGCAGCAGCAGGAATCGCCCGGCGAAAGCGAATCGGGCAGCGACAAACAATATCGCCTCACCGCGTCACGGCGCAGTCAACCGGGTTGGGCGAACGTGGAAATCGAATACGAAAATGTGGCGACGCGTTTTTTGAGCGTCCGCGAAGGATTGGAAAAAATTTATCGCGCGTGGCAAGAACTCGAAAATCAGGATGTGGTCGGCTATGCCGATCTGCTCCAAGACATTTTGTTCCAGCAACGCCGCTTGCAAGAAACGCACAACGCGCTCGAACGCATCATCATCAAGCCCGCGCAGAGCGACATCTATTGGATTAGCGTCAATCGCACCACAGGCGACATCGGCTTGAACGCCGCGCCGCTGCATGTCGGCGATGTGTTGAACAAAAATTTGTTTGCGACGCGCGAAACAGTCATCCTCACGTCCGCGACCATGAGCATCGGCGGCTCGTTCACGTTCATCGAAAATCGTCTCGGCATTGGCGATTGGGCGGAACATTTGCAGGTCGGCTCGCCGTTCGATTACGAACACGCCGCGCTGGTGTACGTCCCAAACGACATTCCCGAACCCGGGCAACCCGGCTATCAAAAAGCAATTGAAACGGGACTGGAAGAATTATTGAAAGCGACGCGCGGACGCGCGCTCGTGCTATTCACATCGCATTCGCAATTGCAGTCCACCTATCGCGCGCTCGCGCGCAAACTCGAAGAAGCGGACATTTTAATTCTCGCGCAAGGGCTCGACGGTTCGCGCCGCCAGGTGCTCGACACGTTCCGCACGCAAGAACGCATGGCGCTCTTTGGCACGAAATCGTTTTGGGAAGGCATTGATGTGGTGGGCGAAGCCTTGTCGTGTTTGGCGATGGCGCGTTTGCCGTTCAACGTTCCAAGCGATCCCATCTTTTCCGCGCGCAGTGAAACGTTCGACGACCCGTTCGCGCAATACGCGGTGCCGGAAGCGATTTTGCGTTTTCGGCAAGGGTTCGGGCGTTTGATTCGCAGCAAAACGGACCGCGGCATCGTCGTTATTCTCGACAAACGCGTGCTGACGAAACAGTACGGCAGATTGTTTATGGAAGCGCTGCCCAACTGCACCAAGCAGCAAGGACCGTTGAAAGAATTGCCAAAACGCGCGGCGCAGTGGATTGATGGAGCAAAGGAAACAGGGAAACAAGGAGAGATGTAACGCGGAACGGAACTGTCAGGGACATCGTCTTGTTTGCAAAATGTTGAAGGGTCAAGCAACCGTTAGAAGTGAAGACGACGGCTGCGCCGTTTTCACGGCGCAGCCGTCGAAATTTTTTTCGCAAAGGAGGTGAGCCGACCCAACTTGCATTCGCTGTTTTATTGGCATCCAAATATTTTCATTGGAGTGAAGTGTACCCCAAAAGCTGGACAGACTGGATAATGAATATAATCCAGCTCAGGAGTACACGAAATGGGAACCCGACGAACCTTTACAGCCGAATTCAAGACCGAACGCGTCCTGGAAGTGCTCACGGGCGATTTCACGCCTGCGGAGTTGTGTCGCCGTCATCAACTCAGTCCGCAACAACTCGCGGCGTGGAAAGCGGAATTTCTGGCGAATGCCTCCCTGGTCTTTCAACGCGACCGCGAAAGTGAAGTCTTGGCGGAGCGCGTCCACGAACTGGAACGCGTGGTCGGACGACTCACGCTCGAACTGGATGCGGCAAAAAAAGTATCGCGCTTTTTGAGCTAACCGTTGGACAGAAACGGGCGCTCGTGAGTCAACTGGCATCTCGTTTTCCCGTGACGATGCTTTGTCGTCTCGTAGCCTTGCGGCGCAGCAGTTATTACTATTGCGCTGCGAACAGTGACGATGCGCCCTTGCAAGCGCAGATTCGCCACGTCACCGGGCAATCCCCGACGTATGGCGTGCGACGCGTGACGGCACAACTACGGCGCGAGTTCCATGTCCAAGTCAACCATATGCGCTGGGAATTAACCGCAAAATCAAGCGCAAAAAACGGAAAACGACGCAAAGCCGCCATGAATTCCCACGCTATCCGAACTTGCTCAAGGACTTGCTGGTCGAACGCCCCAATCAAGTGTGGGTTAGCGACATCACCTATATTCATCTCGCGCGCGGCGATGTGTATCTGGCAGTCCTGATGGACCTATTCACGCGTTGCATTCGCGGTTGGTTCTTGAGCCGTTCGCTGGAACAGACGCTGACGTTGCGTGCTTTAGAGCGTGCGTTGCAAACGGGCTGTCCCGCCATCCATCATTCCGATCAAGGCGTGCAATATGCGTCACCCAAATATGTTCAAGTCCTGCAGGCGCATCAGGTGCAGATCAGCATGGCAGAGGTCGGCGAAGCCACCCAGAATGCGCATGCCGAGCGCTTGATGCGCACGATCAAAGAAGAGGAGGTGAATCTTTCCGAGTATCGCGATTACTATGATGCGCGCCGCCGCATTGGGCAGTTTCTCGAGGAGGTGTATCAACACAAACGGATTCATTCCGCCTTGGGTTATCTCACCCCTGCCGAGTTCGAAGAAAATTATCGCGCGCGCGCGATGAATTTAAAACCAAGCGTCATACAAAAAACATGATTTTTGTGTCCAGTTTTTGGGGTACAGTACAAACATTCTCGAAGTCTGACAATGTTTTTTTTGCTTTTCTTTTGACGCATTCTCCTCCCCGCGCTATAATCTTCGCTTGCTTGTTCGGTGCATCGTAAAACGCGCCGACATTTCATCTCGCAATTCTATTTGTACGGCAAATTGCGAACATTGTTCGCCGCAAATTTGCCCTATCTTCAGGAGAAGTTAGTCACATGATTGGCGTACAAGATTTACGCAAAGGCACGACCTTTATTGACGACGACGGGAATTTGTTTGTCGTTTTGGATTATCAACACAATAAACAGGGGCGCGGCAACGCGACCATCAATATCAGGGCACGCAATCTGCGCACGGGCGCGACGATTCAGAAAAATTTTCAATCGGGCGGACGCGTGCAGGACGTGCGCCTCGAAACAAAAAAGGTGCAATACCTGTACAAAGACGGCGACAATTACGTGTTTATGGACCAGGAAACCTACGAGCAGCCGACATTGACCGCCGAAACCTTGGGCGAACACGCGCGGTGGCTCAAAGAAGGCGTCACCGTCGAATTGTTGGTGTACGAAGATGAACCGCTCGACATCGAATTGCCGACCACTGTGGATTTGGTCGTCACGGACACCGCGCCAGCGTTCAAAGGCAATACCGCATCGGGGGGCAGCAAACCCGCGACGCTCGAAACCGGCGCCGTCGTCAATGTTCCATTTTTCGTCAACACAGGCGATACTGTGCGCGTCAATACCGAAACGGGCGAATATTTGACGCGCGTCTAGTAGATGAATCAAATAAAGTTCGTAGTATCGGACTCGTCCGCTCGCCAGCGAGCGGCGCATTTATGCGGTGATCGCCCGCTAACCCGCTAAAGCGTAGAATCCATTCATACGACTTTTGATTGAGTGCCCTATAATGGATGAATCAAATAAACTCCGTAGTATCGGACTAGAGCATTTATGCGGTTCCTGCCAATTAACCCGCTGAAGCGTAGAATCCATCACACGACTCTTATTTGTGTTGTCTATTAGTCGCCTCAGGTCCTTTAGTTCCCTCGGGGGCGAGGTTTACTCGCCCCTTATTTCATTCATGCCATTCTCTCTTTCCACTCCCACCATGATCAGCGTCAGCCAATTGACCGCGCACTTGCGCCGCGTCGTCGAAGCCGACGAACTGATGGCAGACGTGTGGGTGCAGGGCGAAATCGCGAACGCGAATCGTTACGCGTCGGGACATTTTTATTTTTCCCTCAAAGATGCGAACGCGTCCCTGCGCGGCGTGATGTGGAAAGGTCAAGTGGCGCGCTTGCCGCGTCTCCCGCGCGAAGGCGAAGCGGTATACGCGCACGGACATGTTTCGGTGTACGACGCGCGCGGCGAAGTGCAATTGTATGTGGACACGATGGAGCTGCTCGGCGCGGGGGCGCTGTGGCAAGAATTCGAGCAGTTGAAACAAAAACTCGCCGCCGAAGGATTGTTTGACGAAGCGCGCAAACGCGCGCTGCCCAAATTTCCGCAGCGCATCGGCATTGTGACTTCGCGCTCCGGCGCGGTGCTGCAAGACATTCGCCACATCTTGGAGCGCCGCTATCCGCTGCCGGAAGTATTTCTCGCCTCCACTGCCGTACAAGGCGCGGACGCTCCGCCGCAAATTGTCGCCGCGCTGCAACGCGTCCAACAAGTACCCGCCCTCGACGTGATTATTCTCGCGCGCGGCGGCGGTTCCATCGAAGACTTGTGGGCATTCAACGACGAACGCGTCGCGCGCGCCGTCGCCGCCGCGCGCGTGCCAGTGATCTGCGGCGTGGGGCACGAAACCGATTTCACCATCGCCGATTTTTGCGCCGACCTGCGCGCGCCAACGCCCACCGCGGCCGCGCAATTTTGCACGCCCGACCAAAACGAACTGCGCGCGAATCTATTGTTGTATCAGCAGCGCTTGCGGCGCGCGACGCGCGAACAGGTGCGCGACGCGCGGCGGCGCTTGCTTCAAGACCTCAGCGCCCTGCGCCGCGCCTCGCCCCGCGCGCAGATCGCGCAGCGGCGGCAGCAGCTGGACGACCTGACGCGTGACGCGACGCGTCATCTGAAACTGCGTCTCGAAAAACATCGCGCGGCATTGGCAAGCGCGCAGCGGCATCTCCACGCGTTGAATCCCTTGGCGACGCTCGAACGCGGGTACGCGATTGTGCGCCGTGAGAATGTCGTGGTGACCAATCCCGCCCAAGTGCAATTCAACGACCGCATCCACATTCGCGTGCGCGACGGTGAATTCGACGCCCGCGTCGAATAATCTCATCCCCAATTTCCGATTCGCTTATGGCAAAGAAAAACCCGAACTCGCCCCCAACGTTTGAACAGCTCTTTACCGAACTGGAAACGACCATTCAAGCCCTCGAAGCCGGTAACATATCGCTCGATGAGGCATTGGCGCTGTACGAGCGCGGTATGGCATTGGCAAAAGAGTGTGTTGAAATGCTCGACCGCGCCGAGTTACGCATCCAAGAGCTCGCGCCGGGTCCAAACGAAATCGAGGCGGACGAAGAGATTGAATTGCTCGACGAAGAGGAAGAGGAATAGGGAGGAAAGCGGAAAGCGGGATTCGGAATTCGGAAAGCGGAAAGCGGGATTCGGAATTCGGAAAGCGGGATTCGGAATTCGGAAAGCGGGATTCGGAATTCGGAAAGCGGAATTCGGAATTTGCATTCGCCTGTATGGAAGATTTGCTGAGGAACCGCGCTTTGCAAGCGTCGCTGATCGCCTGGGGCATTGCGCAAATTTCAAAATTTTTCATTGACCTGCTGTGGCGGCGCAAAATCAATTTCCGCGCGTTGACGACGATGGGCGGAATGCCTTCATCGCACTCTGCCGCGGTCAGTTCCCTCGCCACCGGCATTGCCATCAAAGACGGTTTGGATTCGACTATTTTCGCGCTCGCGTTGTGGTTCGCCGCCGTGACCATGTACGACGCTGCCGGCATTCGCCGCGCGGCAATGATTCAAGCGCGCATTTTGAATCAAATCATTGACGAGTTGTTTCAAGGACATCCGATTTCGGAAGTGAAACTACGCGAGTTGTTGGGACATACGCCCATCGAAGTTTTTGCCGGAATGGTTTTGGGCATCGCCGTCGCCTATTGGTGGATGGTGAGATAAATGCCGAACGCGTAAAGAGGAGGAATCATGCCGCATCAAGTCATTCGCACGCGCAATGCGCCTGAACCCAAGGGACCGTACAATCAAGCCATCGTCGCGGGCAATACGATTTACGTCGCGGGGCAAGGACCGATTGACCCGCAAACCGGCAAGGTTGTGATTGGCACCATCGAAGAACAAGCGACGCTAACCTTTGAAAATATTCGCGCGATTTTGCGCGCCGCCGGTTTTGAAATGTCCGATGTCGTCAAGGTCACTGCCTACTTGACGGATTTGGCAGATTTCCCAAAATACAACGAGGTCTATAAAAAATTCTTTACCGAACCCTACCCTGCCCGCGCTACCGTCGGCTGTCAATTGCTCATGCACACCTTTATTGAAGTGGACTGTATCGCGGTCAAAGATAATGCTTGATGCACAATGCCAAATCCCAAATCGAATGTTTGTCGTTGGAGTATTATGCATTGTGCATTAAGCATTGAGCATTCATGAGAATCATTACTTTCCAAGTACACGGACGCACGCGCTGGGGCGCAATGCATCACGGACGCGCAGTGGATTTGAATGCTGCGCATGATGCGCGCAACACTGGCGTATTTTTCGCCGCAGGCGCGCTCGAATTTTTGCAGCAGGGCGAACCCGCCTGGCACGCCGCGCAAGAAACGCTCGCTTGGCTCGGCGACAGGGAATTGCGCGAAGTCACGTTTCCGCTCGAACAGGTGAAACTGCTTGCGCCGATTCCGCGTCCCGGCAAAATTATGGGCATCGGCTTGAATTATCGCGACCACGCGCGCGAAACCGGAGCAGCCATTCCCACCAAACCGATTTTGTTTGCCAAATTTTCCACGTCGGTGATTGGTCCGTACGACACGATTCATGTGCATCCCGACCAAACGCAGCGCGTGGATTACGAAGCCGAACTCGGCGTCGTCATCGGCAAACCCACGTATCGCGTCCAACGCGCGGACGCGCTGAATTACGTTTTCGGCTACACTGTCATCAATGACGTGAGCGCGCGGGATATCCAACTCGATGCCGAATACGGTAAGCAGTGGGTGCGCGGCAAATCGCTCGATACGTTTTGCCCGATGGGTCCGAGTATCACCTCGCGGGATCAAGTGCCCGAGCCGCAAAACTTGCCGGTGCGCGCGATTTTGAATGGCAAGGTGATGCAAGATGGCAACACACGCGAAATGATTTTCGACGTTGCTGCCCTGATTGAATATCTTTCACAGGGCATGACGCTGGAACCCGGCGATGTCATTGCCACAGGCACACCGCCCGGCGTCGGCGACGCGCGCAAGCCGCCCGTGTATTTGAAAAAAGGGGACGTGATTGAAATCGAGGTCGGCAATCTCGGCAAACTCGTGAATCCGGTGGAGGATTGAGTCAAGCGCGCCAAGCCGCGCGGCGATGTATCGCGTTTCAAAATTCTGTGCGCTTGGCGCGCGAGACGAAATAAGTGAGATATGGCAAATGATTTTCGCCCTGTGATTGGCATTCCCGCGCGTTCGATTGTGGATTCCAACAACGGTTTTCGCTATTCGGGCATCCCGCTTACGTATTCCAACAGCGTGGAGCGCGCGGGCGGCGCGCCGATTTTGATTCCGCTGCACCTTTCAGAAGAAACGCTCAAGGCAATTTATGCGCGTATTGACGCGCTGCTGCTCGCGGGCGGCGTGGATGTGCATCCCAAAGAATTCGGCGAAGAGGTGATGCCGTACTGCGGCGAAATTGATACGGCGCGCGATGAAACGGAATTGCGCGTCACGCGTTGGGCGCTTGCCGACGGGCGTCCGATTTTTGGCATTTGTCGCGGCATTCAAATGTTGAATGTCGCGGCGGGCGGCAGTTTGTATCAGGACATTCCCGCGCAGATTCAGACGGAACAGAATCATTCCTACCGGCAGGGCGACCCGTACAATTTGCGCGCGCATCCGATTGAACTTGACCCCGACTCGCGCGTCGCGCGCTGGCTCGGCACACCGAAATTACAAGTCAACTCACTGCACCACCAAGCGGTGAAAAAGGTCGCGCCCGGATTGCGCGTGACCGGACGCGCGCCCGACGGCGTGGTCGAAGCGATTGAATCCGCCGACGACCGTTTTCGCGTCGGCGTGCAGTTTCATCCCGAATTATTGGACGACGACGCGCGCATGTTGAACCTGTTCAAAGCGTTCGTGGAGAGCGCACGCGAATATCGCGCGAAACGGAATGGGCATTGAGAGACCCATGCAACGTTGCCCAAAAATGGTTTCACGACACTGGCGTGTCGTAGAGTACAAGTTCTGCAACAACCTTTCCATGAATGAACAAAATCGGTCTTTTTGATTCCGGCGTCGGCGGGCTTTCGGTTTTTCGCGCGGTCGCGCGCGAGTTACCAAATCACGACCTCGTTTATTTCGCGGACCAAAAGTATTGCCCCTACGGTCCGCGTCCCCAAGAAGAAATCCGCGCGTTGTCCAAACGCATCGTCGAATTTTTGATTTCACAAGAATGCAGCGTCGTCGTCGTCGCGTGCAACACCGCATCGGCAGCGGCGCTCTATTTTTTGCGCGAACAATTTCCGCACATCACTTTTGTCGGAATGGAGCCCGCCGTGAAACCTGCCGCGCGCGCGACGCGTTCGGGAACAATTGCGGTGCTGGCAACGCGCGGCACGTTCGATGGCGCGTTATTCAATCACACGCGCGACGAACACGCGCGCGATGTCGAGGTGCTAACCGTATATCCACCCGATTGGGTGGAAGGCGTCGAACGCGGCGACATTGACTCGCCCGAAACGTTCGCGAGCGTACAGCGTATTGTGGAACCACTGCTCGCGCAAGGCGTGGACGAAATTGTTTTGGGCTGCACGCATTACCCATTTCTCCAACCACTCATTCAACAACTCGCGCAGGGTCGCGCGACGATCCTCGACCCCAGCGACGCGGTGGCGAAACAAACCGCGCGCGTGGTCGCAGAGCGCGGTCTGTCACCGTCGCGCAACGCGACGCAAACGTTTTACACGAGCGGCGATCTTGCATCGTTTCAACGCGTCCTGACAAAACTACTTGGTGTCTCTCACACCAATGTGTACCAAACCCTGCTGTGAATCCGAGTGCTTTGTTGAAGGTTCAAAATTGAAAAATAAGACCGCGTCTCGCATGAGACGCGCTGAAGTTAGCGGCGATCAATTCCAGTGATTGAATCCCCATCCTTGAATGGCGCTTCATTTTCTGACTTCGACGTTGGGTTGTTTTGACGCCTTGGCGAAGCGGTGGCGGGGAGGAGCTAACATCAGATTGTGCAGTTGAGACCGGGAATCCATTCCAAAGCCATAGCGATTATCGCAAGTATTAATGGTACCAGCAAAGCTGCACGACCACCTGGGGAGAGAAAAAAATAGTAGGAGAACGGGAGTGCCGTTATGGCACTGGCAAGCACGGTTACACTCGATCTTCGCCATATGCCCCAAACCGCTAGTACAACGGAGAGTAAGATCGAGCTCCAAATTGTGACGGCAGCAATCCAAAATTGCAATTCGTCAATACCACCAAGCCACGGCAGGAGGGCTCCAAAGAACGCGATAGGTAGCAACAGCGCACATCCAAGTATCAGCATTTTTCGCGAGCGGCGGTACACACCCCAACTGAGCAAGATAAGGCAAACCACAGTACAAAACCAAAAGGCGCTTACCACTATAATCTCGCCGTGCGTAAGTATCCATTCGATCATACTGGCCTCCGTTGGTTTACTCTTATGGAAATAAGTAGGGTGAAGAAAATGTTTGCTCCTTCACCCCGCTTGTACCAAACCGATTAACCACTACGGATTTACAAACTGTGTAAATCCGTGCAACAAGCCAGAATATTCACCTGTGTGACTTGCCCACCAAGGATATGCCCACGAGCCATCATTGTGTCCCTCGATACGCACATAGTGTTCAGCGCGCGTCATTAGATTTGGATCTTGAAAATCCCAGTTATAGTATGCGCCATCGAGAGCGGAGTACACAGTGTTGCCAGATATGGTTGGGTTTGCCTTGGCACAACTTTCCAGGAACCAGTGCGTATTGATTAAGGTAGGATTCTCCGGATGGCAGCTTTTGGACTTGGCTGTCCATTGAACTGTGCCATTTGCAAATGATGACCACCATAACTTATTTGTTGATTCCGCCTCCCAAATATTGACAGGATCCGAAGTAACAACTTGGATACCTGCAAACCAGTTACCGGCAGCATTTGGTGACATAAGGTGAGAACTGGGTATTTGAACTGGAAGCAACCTCTTTGCCTTATAGGTGCATTTCGATAAATCAACAAACCATTCAACGCCTCAAGCTTGTCCTGGCTTGACCAAGCCATGACCGGAAACCTTAACTTGGTTTCCATCAATCGAGACCTTAAATTCTGATGGATTCAACTCGTTTGCCGCCTCTGGGACAACAGCCTGACACTTTTTATGGGGTGCATCCGCCCGCGCCACACTCGCACCAGCACTCACTGCAAGGATCAGCAGCGCCAACACCGCCAAGACTTTGAACCACTTCATTTCAGTCCTCCATTGAGAGAAACTCATCGCGTCCGGCGCGATGGCACCTCATCTTTACCACACCTCCTCTCCCGCGCACACCGTCCAAAGCGATAGTTTCAACCTGTCGCATCCGACAGGCTATGATCTATCGTTTGCGCGAGGTCCGACCTGTCGGAAACGCTAGGCGCGCCGCGATCGTTTCTTTTAACCTCTCCGCGCCAATTCCTTGATCAATCGCATAGACGATCGCCTCGCCGCGCCTCTTGACGCCCAGCTTGGCGTATACGTTTCGCAGATGAAAGCGCACTGTGCTTTCCGCGATAGACAATTCCGCCGCGATTTGCGGATTCGTCATGCCGCGCCGCAACAATTCTAGAATCTCGACCTCGCGCGCCGTTAAATCGCCAGAGACGCGCGGCGGATGCTGTGCCCATTCCGCCATCTTTGCCGCGATCTTTTGGCTGTACCACGCGCCGCCTGCAGCCACCGCCTGTACTGCTTCAACAATTTTTTCCGGTGGTTCGTTCTTGAGCACATATCCCGCCGCGCCGCTCGCCAACATTCCGCGAACGGATTCGTCATCCTCATCGGAGCAGATCGCCAAAATGCGCGCGGCGAGTCCCCTTCGCCGTACTTCCGCCACCACTTCCATTCCGCACGCATCGGGCAAGCGCGATTCAAGCGCAACGACATCGGCTTGGAGAGATTGAACGAGTTCAAGCGCGTTGGCTCCATCTTGCGCTTCCCCAACCACCTCCAGACCTACAGCATGCTCCAAAATTTGGCGCAGACCCAGGCGCGCCGGCACACTCGGGTCCACCATCAAGACCCGAATCGGTTCAACCATGTCTTGTTCCTTTCCAACCAACCAGCAAAATAGGCAGTCACCAAAACACAAACAAATTGTACATGCGGGGACAGGTGTCCGCAAATGGAACGCCCGGAATTTGCCTGGCAATTGTAATTGACATCCGCTTTCAAGCGTGCTAGCTTGTAAGTGGCAAGCCCGCCGCCGCCGAGTCGTACCCGCCACGAGGACTTGTCGGCGGCATTTGCGTTGTCGGTACAACGCGTTAGGAAGTGCGAGTGAGATGGATGACGAAAAAACGGCGATTCGCCGCACCGATCGCGCCGAGGGAAACGCGTCCGATTTGACGCGTGACCTTGCGCGTCTGCGCAAACCGCTCGCGGGCGAAAGCGAATTGGCATCGGCATTGAATGTATTGGTGCGCGAGGGTGATTTGTACGAAAAATTGCCCGACAATCGCGTGCATTGCTACGCGTGCGCGCACAATTGCAACATCGCGGACGGCGGGCGCGGCATTTGTCAGGTGCGTTACAACGTCAATGGAACATTGTTTGTGCCGCGCGGTTATGTCGCCGCGCTGCAATGCGACCCCATCGAAAAGAAACCGTTCTTTCATGTGCTGCCGTCGAGTGATGCGTTGACGTTCGGAATGCTCGGCTGCGATCTGCACTGCGGCTATTGTCAAAACTGGGATATTTCGCAAGCGCTGCGCGATCCCGCGTCGGGACATTTGCCGTCGCTTGTCACGCCGCAGCAAATGGTCGAAATCGGCAAACAGCAGCACGCGCGCGTGTTTGCTAGTTCCTACAATGAGCCGTTGATTACCAGTGAATGGGCAGTCGAAATTTTCAAGGAAGCGACGAAAGCAGGATTCTTGTGCGCGTACGTGTCGAACGGGAACGCGACGCGCGAGGTGTTGGAATATATCAAGCCCTATGTGCGCGCGTACAAGATTGATTTGAAATCCATGCGCGACAAAAATTATCGCCAACTCGGCGCGCCGCTGGAACACATTCTCGAAGGCATTCGTCTGGTGCATCAGATGGGCTTTTGGCTCGAAATCGTGACGCTGGTAGTGCCCGGCTTTAACGATTCCGTCGCAGAATTGCGCGACGCGGCACAGTTTATTGCGTCGCTTTCGCCCGACATTCCATGGCACGTCACGGCGTTTCATCAAGATTACAAGATGTTGGACAAGGACAATACGACGGTGCAAGATTTACTGCGCGCGTGCGAAATCGGACGCGACGCGGGGCTGCATTTTGTGTATGCGGGGAATTTGCCGGGTCACGTGGGCGAATGGGAGAACACGTATTGTCCAAACTGCCGTGCGCTGTTGATTCGACGGCACGGCTATATGCTCACCGAATATCACATTACCGCGCAAGGCACCTGTCCAAAATGTCAACACGCCATTCCCGGCATCTGGCATCAAGACCCGCGCGCGGTGCGATTGGGTGACGCGAACCTGTGGTGGACGCGTCGCCCCCGCGCGGTGTAATGTTGTAATGCTTGATGGAATTGTCAATTGGTATAGAATAGACGCAGTCTGCGCATTTCTGTAACTATCGCAGTGCGTCTTTTTTTTGCGGCGCACGCGTTCCCAACAGGTCTGCATTGATTAACCAACAACGCATCGAGTCCAATCCTTACCTCAAGGCGCGCGGTGAATCGCAGCTGCGCGCGAAACACGCGTTCGAGCGCCGGGCGGGTTGGCGTTTCGGTCTCGTGTTCGGCATCGCGGTCATCGTGTCCGGCTACGTCTTGGACGCCATCCAGCTCTTTCAGGTTCGCGCCGAATTTTGGTGGGCTCATCTCGCGTTGGCGTGTGTGACCATTTTGCCGCTGGCGCTTCTTGCCGGAGGTATCGGCGGCTATTTGAATTGGCTGTTGAAATTGGTCATCTGGGCATTGTTCGGCGTTACGGCGGGATGGTGCGCCATCCACATTCCTTTTGACGCCGCGCGCCTTGTCTTGCAGTGGTTCGACCCCAATTTGAAACAAGTGGAATATCTCGTCATTCCAACCGGCGCGGCGGATTCGTACGGAATGCTCGCCGCGCTCGGCGCTTGTCTCGGACTCTTGACCGGGCTGATGCAAACTGTAATCGCCGGATGGGCATGGGAACGTTCCACCGCCGATTTGCAATTCACTTTGGGCAGTTGGGCAACTCTGTTGGTCGGTTTGCCTTTTGCTCTGGCGTATGGTTTGCTCTTCGACGGTTCGGCTCAAGCTCCATTGCGCGCGCCGCTGCAAACCGTTCATGCCATCATTCAAAGCGGTTTGAACGAACAGTCCGACTTGGACCCCAGCCAAGCCGAGCTTCATCGCGCGCTGACCTATTTGGTCGGGCAAAGCATTCGCGCCAAGATAACACCGGAATATACACTTTATTTAGCAGCGAGCGAACCCAAAGTGAAAGGCGAAACGTATGTGGACGCGTCTTTTCGCAATGGGACCAACCTGCGCTGTCGCATTACGACGTTCGGCGAATTTTCCGGCGGCTGTATTGATTTGAACCAAACGTACGCCAATTACATGTCCGAATTTTTGCGGCGCGGCACATTTGATTGCCAAGACTGCGAAAGCGTCATCGCGCCGCAAGCCGCCGCGTGGCAAAAAGAAAACGCGCGCACCTTGACGCGCGGCGACGCGACAATGGTCGCGCACGGCGCGGGCAGCAGTGTGAACGTCCGCGTCAACACCACAGACGGCAAGACGCTCGAATGTCTCCTTTGGGGCGCTAACCCCGTCACAATCGCAGCATGTCAATAAACTCTTTGGAGGAAGCTATGAGTATGGCAGTCATTGAAGATATCGTCGCGCGCGAGATTTTAGATTCGCGCGGCAATCCGACGGTTGAAGTGGATGTATATCTGAGCGACGGCAAAATGGGACGCGCCGCTGTACCGAGCGGCGCATCCACCGGCGTGCATGAAGCGCTGGAATTGCGCGACGGCGACAGCGCGCGCTACGGCGGCAAAGGCGTGGAAAAGGCGGTCCAAAATGTCAACAGCGTCATCGCCGAAGAGCTGCTGGGCTGGGACCCGACCGACCAGGCAGGCATTGACGAATTGATGCTGAATCTGGACAATACGCCCAACAAATCGTCGCTCGGCGCGAATGCGATTTTGGGTGTTTCGCTCGCGGTTGCCAAAGCGGCGGCAAATTCCCTCGACCTGCCTTTGTATCGCTATCTCGGCGGCGTCAATGCGCGCACCTTGCCCGTGCCGTTGATGAATATCCTGAACGGCGGCGAACACACGTCGTGGCAGTCCACCGACATTCAGGAATTCATGATTGCGCCCGCGGGCGCGCCGGATTTTCCGACGGCGTTGGAATGGGGCGCGGAAATTTATCACGCACTCAAAGCCCTATTGAAAAAACGCGGCTTTAGTGTGCAGGTCGGCGACGAGGGCGGTTTTGCGCCGCCGGTCAAATCCAACGCCGAAGCGCTCGACCTCATCATGGAAGCCATCGCCAACGCGGGATACCAGGCGGGCGAGCAAGTGTATATCGCGCTTGACCCTGCCGCGTCAGAATTTTACGAAGGAGACAAATATCATTTGCGCAAAGAAGGCAAGGCGCTGACGGCGACGGAATTGATTGATTGGTACGCGTGGCTGATTGAAAAATATCCCATCCTTTCGCTTGAAGATGGACTCGCCGAAGACGATTGGGAGAATTGGGTGCAGCTGCATCAACGGCTCGGTTCGCGCATTCAACTTGTCGGCGATGATTTTCTGGTGACGAATGCGCAACGGCTCCAGCGCGCCATCCGCGCCCAAGCCGCCAATTCCATCCTCATCAAACTGAATCAAATCGGCTCACTGACGGAAACGCTCAACGCGGTGGACATGGCACATCGCGCGGGTTGGACCTGCATAGTCTCACATCGCAGCGGCGAGACGGAAGACGCGACCATTGCGGACCTTGTCGTCGCCACCAATGCGGGGCAAATCAAAACCGGCGCGCCCGCGCGCACCGACCGCGTCGCCAAATACAATCAACTCTTGCGCATTGACGAAGAATTGGGCGAGACCGCGATGTATGCCGGCAAGAGCGCGTTCAAGGGATTACGATAATCAGGAGACAGAAGGCAGAAAGCCGTCCGAGTCCTGCAGACTGCCTTCTGCTCCCTGCCTACTCATGGGATACACACCACGCGGCAAATACTTTGAAGATTTTCAGGTCGGACAGGAACTCGCTACGGTGGGGCGCACCATCACCGAAGCGGACCTCGTCAATTTTGCAGCTCTGACGTGGGACACGAACCCCATGCACACCGACGCCGAATATGGCAAAACGACCCTGTTCGGGGAACGCATCGCGCACGGCATGTTGGGTTTGTCGTACGCCATCGGTCTCGTCTGGCAAACGGGTGTTCTCGAAGGCACCGTCATCGCATTTCGCGGCTTGGAAATGAAATTCAAAGGTCCGCTCAAAATCGGCGATACGATGCGCGTCGTCGCTCAAGTTGTCGAGACCAAACCGGTTCGTAGTGCGGGCGGCATGGTCGTCATCGAACTGCGCGTGATGAATCAACGCGACGAAGTTTCCTATCAAGGGACGATGACCGTGCTCGTCAAAGGACGCGAAGGATAGCGACCGCGCAGAAGGCGAATCGAACGCATCGGGAAAATTCGTTTTGTTCATCCAATGCGCGCAGGACTTATGCAAGCCCAAATTCTGACGACGCCCAAAGCGGTGGAGGCGCAACCGCTGACGCTCCGAGAGATTGAAACGCCCACGCCGCGCGCCAACGAAATCCGCATCCAGATTTCCGTCTGCGGCGTATGTCACACCGATTTGCACATCTGCGAAGGCGAAATTCATCCGTCGCAGATGCCAATTGTGCCGGGGCATCAAATCGTCGGCGTGGTCGAAGCGCGCGGCGCGAACGCGCGCCGCTTTGAACTCGGCGCGCGCGTCGGCGTGCCGTGGCTGAATTGGATTGACCCCAATTGCAAATGGTTCGGCACCGACCGCGAAAACCTGTGCGAAAACATTCGCTTTACGGGATTCGACACCCACGGCGGATATGCAGAATTTATTTGTGTGGACGAAAATTTTGCGTACGCCCTGCCCGACGGGTTCGACGCCGAACCTCTCGCGCCGCTCTTGTGCGCGGGCGTCATCGGCTATCGCGCGCTGCGCTTGAGTGAAATCCAACGCGGCGAAACGCTGGGGCTGTTTGGGTTTGGCGCGAGCGCGCATATCGTGTTACAAATCGCGCGGCATTGGGGCAAACGCGTTTTTGTGTTCACGCGCAGCGCGATGCATCAAGAACACGCGCGGCAGCTCGGCGCGGATTGGGTCGGCAATTCCGCCGACGCGCCGCCGCGAAAACTCGACAGCGCGGTGATTTTCGCGCCCGTCGGCGATTTGGTCGTCCGCGCGTTGGAATGGAGCGAACGCGGCGCGACGGTCGTGGATGCCGGAATTCATTCGTCGCCGATTCCGTCGTTCGCCTATGATTTGTTGTATCATGAGCGCACAATTCGCAGCGCGGCAAATTCCACGCGCCGCGACGTGACCGAGCTCTTGCAGTTGGCAGTCGAAATTCCCATTCATACGGAAACCACGCCGTATCCGCTCGCGGACGCGAACCGCGCGCTGCAAGAGGTCAAACATTCGCGCGTGAACGGCGCGGCAGTGCTGCAAATTTCCTAACGTCAAGCCATGAGAGACTATATTCGTTTCATTTACGCCTACAACCATTGGGCGAATCAACGCATTCTCGACACGTGCGAGAAATTAACGCCGGAACAATTTCTTGCCGGCGCAGGAAGTTCCACTGCGAATCCATCCATCCGCGATACGCTCGTACATACGATGGGTTCGCACGAGGTCTGGCTGGCGCGTTGGAACGGCGTGATGCCGACGCGCAACCTCAACCCGCAGGACTTTGGCACACTCGCGCTGGTGCGTCAATATTGGGACCAAATCGAAGCGCACACGCAGAGCTATTTGCAGAGCGTTCAAGACGACGTACTGCTGGCGGAAATGGAATACAAAAATTTTGCCGGCAAAACCTTCGCGCATCCGCGTTGGCAAACGCTGGTGCATCAGGTGAATCATGCGACGCAGCACCGCGCCGAAGTTGCCATGTTACTCACGCGGCTCGATCACTCGCCGGGCGATTTGGATTTGATTGTCTATATGCGGGAGCGCGCCTGAGCGCAAACTCGCGCGGCGGCGTTTCCCGGCGCGCTCGACGGTGTTATATCAAGCACATCATGGCATTATCATCCCTCAAGGAGTCATCCATGTCCGAACACGACAAAGGTTGGGTTCTCATTCTCGGTTCTTCGTCAGGCTTTGGCGCGGCGTGCAGCAAGGCGCTCGCGGCAGCGGGGTATAATATTTTTGGCGTACATCTCGACCGCGCGGCGGCGATGCCGCGCGTCAACGAGTTACTTCAAGAGATCGCGGCGACGGGCGCGCAGGTGCGCTTTTGGAACAAGAATGTCGCGCGCGACGAAGTGCGTCTCGAAGTCATCGCGGGCATTGCCGAAACGCTGACGGGCAAGCCCGTAGATTTTGGCGGGTTGAATCTTGCCGACGAAAACAATCGCGACGCCGCGCTCACGATTTTGTCCGATGCGCTCAAGGAACATCACGGCGCGCTCAAGGCGATGCTCCATTCCATTGCGTTCGGTTCGCTTCAGCCATTTGTATCCGACAATTTGAAAGAACAGACCTCGCGCAAGCAACTCGAAATGACGCTCGACGTGATGGCAAACTCGATGGTGTATTGGGTGCAAGACCTGTGCCGCGTGCGTTTGTTGGATCGCGGCTCGAAAGTCTTTTCGATGACCAGCGCGGGTTCGCGGCGCGCGTGGGCGGGTTACGGTCCGGTCTCTGCCGCCAAAGCCGCGCTCGAAGCGCACACGCGCCAACTCGCGCGCGAGCTCGGTCCGCGCGGCATCTTGGTCAATTGTTTTGAAGCGGGCGTCACCGACACACCGGCGATGCGTTTGATTCCCGGCGCGGACGTCATCAAGTCGGAAGCGCTGCGCCGCAATCCGGGCGGGCGTTTGACGACGCCCGAAGACATTGCCAATACGTTTGTCGCGTTGATGGACCCGCGCGTGCATTGGATTAGCGGCACGACCGTGCGCGTGGACGGCGGCGAAGATACGCTGTAACGGTTGACAGTGTGTATAGGAGTGTGTAAGATTATGCCGCTGCTCGCCTTGGGCGGGCGGCGGTATTTGTTTTGGCGGGCAAGCGCGGCGCGAGGAGGCAAGGCATGGGTGAATTGCAGCGCGTCCAAGTGTTAATTGGCGCGGACCAACGAAAACGATTGGCGCGGATTGCGCGCCGCGAAGGAGTCAGCGTATCCGAATTGCTGCGCGAGCTCATCGAGCGCGGTTTGGAACAGCGGGCACAGGAACAGCCCGAATGGCAAACCGCGTTGGAACGGTTGGCGCGTCGTCGTCAAGCGCAAAAACCGTATCGCGGAAAATCTTTGCTTGCGCAAGCGCGCGCGGAACGTGACCGCCAGTTGGAGCGCGCATGGCGACAGTCGTAATTGACGCCAATATCGGACTCGCGTTGGTCGTGAATTTGGCGTACTCGACGCGAGTTCAAACACAGCTGATGGCGTGGCGTTCCCAAAACACTGAAATCGTTGTGCCTGCCTTATGGTGGTACGAAATGGTTTCGGGACTGCGCCAAGCGGTGAGCGCCGGCATTCTGCCTGCCCAAGACGCCATCGCCGCATTGGATGACTTGACCGCATTGAATCTCAAGACCGTCGCCGCCACCCCTTTGCTGCTCCGGCGTGCGCTGTATTGGGCGGAACAGCTCAAACAGACTGTCGCATACGACGCGCAGTATCTCGCGCTGGCGGAACACTTGAAAGCAGATTTTTGGACTGCTGATACGCGCCTTGTCAAAGCAGCACGCGCAAAAGCCATCGAGTTTGTGCGCGCATTACAGGAATCCTCCGAATAGAATCATCGAGAGTGCGGCAATCATTTGCATGAACATTGCCGCTCCCCCACCCCAAAATCGTCATGGCAACCGATTGGTATCCACAAGCGGAAAAATTTGAAACCACAAAATTCTATTCCGGCAATCAAGGACGCCGCGCCGTCGTCATGCACATCGCGGAAGGCAGTTACGACGCGGCGGTGCGTTGGCTGCAAGACGCGCAGCTCAATCCAAATTCGTCCGCGCATTTTGTCATCGCCAAAGACGGACGCGTCGCGCAATTGGTTTCGGTCAACAACGGCGCGTGGGCGAACGGCTTGCGCTGGAATGTGGATGCGACGCAGCCGAACGGCGGCTATTGGACCAATCCGCGCGGCGTCCGCGTCAAACCTTCGTGGCAAGATATTGTGCCCGGGCAAAATCCAAATTTCTACACCATCAGCGTCGAACACGAAGGTTTTTATCAAGAAGTGTGGACGCCCGAAATGTACGCGGCGAACAACAAACTATTGGTGTGGCTCGCCAACGAGTTTGATCTGTGGTGGGTGCCGTATCGCAATCTCATCGGACACTATGCGATTGACAATGTGGACCGCGCGAATTGTCCGGGACCCAACGTGGATTTTGTCAAAATGGCGGCGGATGCCAACACTACGCGCATCTTGAGCATGGTCGTGCCGCAAGCGCAAAACGCGCACGTGTACGGCACCACCGCGTTATTGTCCCTGCCGACGAACTCGATCATTACGTACCTGCGCGAGACCGACGTGCAAGTGTACGGCTATCTCGATTTCGGCGGCAAGCGGTGGTACATTTCGCAATACAGTTTCAGCAGCAACCTGCCCTATTTCTTTGAACAAGCCGCAACGGTTCAAACGCCCGCGCTGTTTCCGTCGCTGTGCCTCAATCCCGGTTATCGCGATGCGGTCACTCCGAGCGCGGACGAATTGCGCGACCTCGCGCCGCAGTGGTTGCGCGTGCTGTTGTTTCAGCCGTACCAAAATTTCACGACGGGACAAAACACCGAACTCGATTGGCTCATCGCCCGCGCGCAGCAAGCCAATCCGAATATCAAAATTCTCGCGCTCATCAATCCCGAAACGTTCAATCAAATTCCGCCCGCAGCGGGCAGCAGCGAGTGGAGCAATTATATTGCGCGCGTCGCCGACCTCGCGCAAAAAGTCGCGCAATTTTATCGCGGCAAAATCAGCGCGCTCGAAGTGTGGAATGAGCCCGACGTGCAGCAGATTGTGCCGGAAGATTACGCGGCGCTGCTGAAAGCGTGTTATCCAAAAATCAAAGCCGGCAATCCCGACCTGCCGGTGATTTCGGCGGGCATTTGCTGCGGCGAAAATTTCGATTATCTCAAACGTGTGGTCGCCGCCGCGCCCAATGCGTACGACGGCGTGGGCTGGCACGTGTACGCCGAACGCGCGGACGGTTATCCGTTCGCGTCGTGGGGCTTTGGCGAACTGCGGAATGCCATCAATCAAGCGCGCGCGATTGCAGGCAAGCCGCTGTGGATTACCGAAATCGGCGCGCAATTGGATTGGAGCTGGGGTAATCTGCCACCCCCTCAAGCCGTAGCCGATTACATGAAACGCGCGTACGCGATTATGAGCGATGTCGGGCGCAATCAAGTCGCGCAAGCGTTTTGGTTCACCTGGCGCATCGCCAACGAATCGTGGGGCATGGTGGACGACGCAGGCAACAAACGCCCGGCATGGTTCATGTTCCAACAACTCGCGCAGAACGCGCCACAGCCCCCGACGGGCAATGTCGAAATTACCAACGTGTCACTTACGCCGACCACGCTCGCAACCGGGCAAGTGTTGAACGTGAGCATCACGGTCAAGAACGGCACCAACGCGACGCTTCCGACACAAGCGCCCGCGCCCGGTTTGGTGTACAACGAAGGCGAAACGTTCCTCACGCGCGGTTACGCCGAAGTGAACGGCGCGTATCGCGTCGGCATTGATTTTGACGGGCGCGCCGGCATTGACCACCCGTACCGCTGGGGATTTGGTTCTGCGCTCGCGCCGAATGAAACACGCGTCATCACCGGGCAGATTCGTTTGAACAATGCCGCGTCCAAAAATTATTGGGCGGGCTTGGTGC
>Ga0070741_10007329_pt1 | contig 22896 bp, 23 predicted proteins | sample Coa_R1_4_FD_66440 | JGI IMG/M metagenome (GOLD analysis project Ga0070741, IMG submission 66440) | Surface soil microbial communities from Centralia Pennsylvania, which are recovering from an underground coalmine fire - Coalmine... | ecosystem: Environmental > Terrestrial > Soil > Unclassified ... | reverse complement strand
GCTCGAACCGGCGACCTTTTGGCTGCCAGCCAAACGCTCTCCCAACTGAGCTATGGGCCCCAGCAGCAGCATCAGTGTAGCCCCGAGCTGCGCCTGTTTCGAGAGAGCCGCGCGACCACCACGTCGTCGCGCCCGACCGCCCGCCTGCACCACGAGCGTCCGCTCAGGCCGTGGCCGCTTCGACCGTCTCGTGCGGCACGTCGTCCCAGAGGTCCTCGAGCCGGTAGAACGCGCGCGCCTCGGGGGTGAAGACGTGGAGGACGACGTCGCTGTAGTCGGCGACGATCCAGGTCGCCTCCTGCTCGCCGTCGGCGGCGCGCGGCTGCAGGCCGTGGTCGTTCTTCAGGCGCAGGTGCACCTCGTCCCAGATCGCCTTCGTCTGGCGCGGGTTGCCGCCCGTGACGACGACGAAGTAGTCCGTGTAGGCGCAGACCGGCTGCATGTCGAGGATGACGACGTCGCGGCCGAGCTTGTCGTGGGCGATGGCCGCGATGCGGCGTGCCTGTTCGAGCGGGCTCAATCGGTCTCAGTGTACCCGGGCGGGGCCCTGTACAGCCCCTCGGCCCGGATGATGTCCGCCACCGCGGACGGCACCTCGCCGCTCACGTCCTCGCCGCGCTCGAGCCGCTCGCGCAGCGCAGTCGAGGCCACCGGGGTCGGCGCGATGTCGAAGAAGAGGACGCGGTCGGGGCGCTCGAGCCGGCCGAGCACGGCCTCGAGGCGCTCCCGCGGGAAGCCGGGGCGGGTCGCGACCGCGAGGCGCACCCGCCGGAGCACGCCGTCCGGCTCCTTCCACGAGGGGAAGTCGCAGAACTCGTCCGCGCCGATCAGGAACAGCGCTCCGTCCCAGTCCGGGTGCGCGCGCAGCGTGTCGATCGTGCGGGCGTGCTCGTCGAGCACCACGTCGTCGCCGGGGAACGCCGCCCGGGCGAGCGCGAGCCGCGTCCCGGCCGGCGTCTCGACCCGCTTGTGGCCGGGCGCGGCGGAGACGAGCACGACCAGCCTCGAGACGCCGAGCTCCCGCTTCGCCGCCCGCGCGAGCTCGACGTGGCCGCGGTGGGGCGGGTCGAACGCCCCCCCGTACAGCGCGAGCGTCATGCGAGCTCGAGCTCGTCGTCGCCGACCTCCACGGTCGCGCCCCGCTTCGCGCCGGCGGCGCGCAGCGCACGCTCGAGCTCCTCGGCCGGCGGCGGCGTCCCAAGCACGCGGAACCCTCGCTCGGTGCGCAGAAGCCGCCACGGCCGGGCGGTGGGCCGCGGGCGGTAGACGAGGAAGTCGGCGAGGCCGTCCGCGTCCGGCTCGACCGGCTCCGGCTCGGGGACGAGCGCGAAGAGGCCCCGCCGCAGCTCCTCGATCCCCCGGCCCGTGGCGCAGGAGACGCGGAAGACGCCGGCGATCCGGCCGTCCTCGACCGTGAACGCGGGGTCGGGCTCGAGGTCGACCTTGTTCAGGACGACGACCTGCGGCCGCTCGTCGAGCCCCGCCCCGTAGGCCGAGAGCTCGGCGTCGATCGTCCGCCACTGCCCGTCCGCAGGCTTGGAGGCGTCGATCACGTGCAGCAGCGTGCGGGCGCGCTCGAGGTGCGCGAGGAACTCGTGCCCGAGGCCGACGCCCTCGCTCGCGCCCTCGATCAGCCCCGGCACGTCGGCCAGGACGAGCTGGCGCCCGTCCGGCGCCTCGACGGTGCCGAGCACGGGCTGCAGGGTCGTGAACGGGTAGTCCGCCACCTTCGGGCGGGCGTTCGAGAGCCGCGCGAGGAGCGACGACTTGCCGGCGTTCGGCAGCCCGACGAGCGCAGCGTCGGCGAGCAGCTTCAGGTGCAGCTCGAGCTCGAGCTCGTCGCCCGGCAGCCCCACCTCGGCGAAGCGCGGCACCTGGCGGGTCGACGAGACGAAGCGGGCGTTGCCGCGGCCGCCCTGCCCGCCGCGCGCGATCACGACGCGGGCGGCCGGATGCGCGAGGTCGGCGACCAGGCCGCCGTCCGCCCCGAGCACCTGCGTGCCGACGGGCACGTGCAGCTCGGCGTCGCCGCCGTCGGCGCCGTGCTTGCGCGCGCCGCGGCCGTTGCCGCCGCGGGCCGCCCTGATCAGCCGCCGGCGCTGCAGCGACGAGAGGTCGCGCAGCGACGGGTCGGCGACCAGCACGACGTCGCCGCCGCGGCCGCCGTCGCCGCCGTCGGGGCCGCCCTTGGGCACGTACTTCTCGCGGCGGAAGCTGAGGCCGCCGTCGCCGCCCTTCCCGGCCTGGACGCGAATCCGGGCCCGGTCGCTGAACACGGAGCGCTACGCGGGCTCGACGACCGAGACGAAACGGCGCTCGCCGCTCGTCCGGAACGAGACCGTCCCCTCGCGCACCGCGAAGATCGTGTCGTCGCGGCCGATCTCCGTGCCGGGGCCCGGGCGGAACTTCGTGCCGCGCTGGCGGACGATGATGTTGCCGGGCCGGACGGACTGGCCGTCGAAGATCTTCACGCCGAGGTACTTGGGGTTCGAGTCGCGGCCGTTCTTCGAGGAGCCGAGACCTTTCTTGTGTGCCATCTAGGCGTTCTCCTCCTTCGCCTTGAGCGCCGAGGCGAGCGCTGCGAGCGCGCCCTTGCGCGCGGCGTGCGCCTGCTCGTAGGCGAGCGCGGCCTCGAGCATCGGCCGGTTCCAGGTCTTCGCGCCCTCGGCCACCTGCGCGACCGTCATCTCCTCGTAGCCGCCGGGCATCCCCTTCACGTGCTCCTCGGCGGCCGGCGCCGCCGCCTTCTCCTTCCTGGCGGGCGCGGCCTTGCCCGCCGCGCCGAGCGAGATCTCGATGCGGCTCGTGGCGGCGCGGAAGCCGTTGTGCCGGCGGTAGCCGGTGCGCCGCTTCAGCTTCCCGATGCGGATCTTCGGGCCGCGCTCGTGCGCGACGACCGTCGCCGTGACGGTCGCGTCGCCGAGCAGCACGTCGGGCTGGAACGTCTTGCCGGCGTCGGTCCTCACCCGGTCGACGACGAGCGTCTCGCCCTCGCGGACCCGGTACTGCTTGCCACCGAGACGGATGATCGCGTAGTCCATTTGCCGAAGACCTGCCGAAGGAGGTGCGCGCAGGCTGAGCGCCCGCGAAGCGGCGGAAGTGTAGCGACTCCCGCTAGGAGTCGTCCAACCCCCATTCGCTCATCGGCGTGTAGCCCCACCGGTCGTCGCCCGCGCCGTTCGCCTCGGGCTCGACGGCGGGCGGCGCCTCCGCCTCGGGCTCGACGGCGGGCGGCGCCTCCGCCTCGGGCGCCTCGACGGTGGCCGTGCCCGCCGCCGGCGCGGCGGTCTTCTTCTTCCGGTTGCGCCCGCCGCGCGAGCCGCGCCGCGTCCGCTTGCGCGGCGCCGCCGGCGCCTCGCCGTTCTCGGAGGCCTCCTCGCCGAGGTCGCGGTCCGGGACGTGGATCACCGGGCCGGCGGTCTCCTCGTCCGGCTCGAGCTCCGCCTCCGGCGGCCCGTCGGGCGCCGCGCCGTTCGCCGGCGCGGCGGCGGCCTTCTTCTTGCGGCCGCGGCCGCCGCGGGAGCCGCGGCGCGTCCGCTTCTTCGCGGGCGCGGCCGCCTCCTCGCCGTCGCCGGCGGCGGGCTCCGCCTCGTCCTCGTCCTCCTCCTCGACCTCGACGTCGAGGACGACGGCGACGTCGGCCGCCTCCGGCGCCTCCGCGTCCTTGCGCGGCGACGGCCGGCGCGCCCGAGTCGGGCGCTCGGCCTCGGACTCGGCGGTGAGCGGCTCGTCGGCCCGCTCGACCGGCGAGAGCAGCTCGGCCCAGGCGAGCCCCTCGGTGACGGCGGTAATCCGCGCGGTCACCTTCTTGCCGACGAGCTTCGCGGCGCCGCCGACGGCGACGTCGACGTCGCCGACCTTGCCGGCGCCCGCCTGCGGGTCGTGCAGGCCGACCTCGCCGAGCTTCAGCTCGACCTCCTGGCCGACCTCGACCGGGAGCTTCGGCGCGACCTTCTCGAGCGTGCCCTGCTCGAGCACGACGAAGTGGTCGAGGTGCGCACCCTCCTTGCCGACGAGGAAGAACCTGCGGCGGGTCGTGTCTTCGAGCTCGCGGAGCCGCGCGCCGGCGGAGCCGGCGACGAGCCACGCGACCCGCGCCGAGACCTCGACCTTGAACGCCTTCGCGCGCGAGCCCGGCGTGACGAGGCTGCGCAGACGCCGCTCGACGTCGACCGCCGCCGTGTGCTCGGAGACGACGATGCCGTCGCCGCCGCACGTCGGACACTTCTTGGTCATCACCTCGCGCGGACCGTCGGTGACGTTCTGGCGCGTCATCTCGACGAGGCCGAGCGGGGAGATCTCGACGACGTAGGTCTTCGTGCGGTCGCGCTCCAGCTCCTCGGCAAGCGCCTGCTCGACCGCCGCCCGGTTCTTCGGGCTCGCCATGTCGATGAAGTCGATGACGATGATCCCGCCGATGTCGCGCAGCCGGAGCTGGCGCACGACCTCCTTCACCGCCTCGAGGTTGTTCTTGGTGATCGTGTCCTCGAGCCGCGCACCCGACTTCTTCGAGCGGGAGCCGACGAAGCGGCCGGTGTTGACGTCGATGACCGTGAACGCCTCGGCGTAGTCGAAGATCAGGTAGCCGCCCGACGGCAGGTCGACGCGGCGGTTCAGGGTGGAGCGGATCTCCTCCTCGACGCCGAAGGCCTCCATCAGCGGCTCGCGCTCCCGGTAGCGGGTGACGCGCTCCGCCATGTGCGGCGAGGTCTTCTTCAGGTAGCCGACGATCCGCTTGTGCGTGCGGTCGTGGTCGACGAGCAGCCGCTCGAAGTCGCCGGTGAAGAGGTCGCGCACGACGCGCAGCGGCAGCTCCGCCTCCTGGTAGACGAGCGACGGCGCCTTGCCGTCCTTCGCCTTCGCCTCGATCGCGCGCCACAGGCGCTGCAGGAAGTCGAGGTCGCGCTCGATGTCCTCGGCGGAGGCGCCCTCGGCGGCGGTGCGGACGATCACGCCGCCCGTCTTCGGCGCGAGCTCCTTGAGGATCCCCTTCAGCCGGTTGCGCTCCTCGTCCTCGAGGCGGCGCGAGACGCCGAGCCCCTCGCCGTGCGGGACGTACACGACGAAGCGGCCGGGCAGCGAGATCTCGGTGGTGAGCCGGGCGCCCTTCGTCTTCATCGGGTCCTTCACCGCCTGCACGAGGATGCGCTCGCCGCGCTGGATCAGATCCTGGATCTTGCGGGCGCCCTTCCGGCCTTCCAGCTCGGGGCCGACGATCTCGTCGACGTAGAGGAAGCCGTTCTTCTCGAGGCCAATCTCGACGAACGCCGCCTCCATGCCGGGCAGCACGTTGTCGACGACGCCCAGGTAGATGTTGCCGGCGATCGAGCGCCGCTCGGGGCGCTCGAGATACACCTCGGCGACGCGGTCGTCCTCGAGCACGGCGACGCGCTTCTCGCCGGCGTCGACCGAGATCAGGAGCTCGCGCTTGGCCTTCGGCAGCGGCGCCCGCTTCGGCGCCGTCCGGCGGCGCGCCGGCGCCGTCCGCGTCTTGCGCTCGGCCTGCTTGCGCTCGGCCGGCTTCTCCGCCTCGTCGGGCTCGACGGCGGCGGTCGCGGCCTTCTCGCCGGAGGCGGCGGCGGTCTTCTTCTTGCGGTTGCGCCCGCCGCGGCTGCCGCGGCGGCGCCTGCGGGCGGCGGTGGAGCTGCTGTCGGTTCCGTCCTCGGCCGCCGGGTCGGCGGGCTCGGGGGCGGTCTCTACCTCACGAACGTCGTGTGCGTCCGGCGCGCTCTCCGGGCGCGCCTCGTTCTCCGAGCGCTTGCGTCGGAACCAGGGAAGCGGCAAAGAATGTCTCCTGCGTCATGGGCGCGCGCGCTCGAATCGGTCGGCGCGCGGCGCGGTGGATGGGGAAAAGCCTTGGCATGGCCTGCCCCCAGGGTATCAGGGGCGTTGCGTCAGGCTGCTTCGGCGGCCGGGCGCAGCTTCGCGCGGCGGGCGCGGATCGCCCGCAGCCGCTGCGAGAGCCGCGACCAGGCCCACGGCTCGACCTCGACGTACCTCGTCGGCGACTGGCCGCGGGTGGCGTCGAGGTACTCGAACCAGGCGTCCGCCTCCTCGATCAGCAGCAGCTCGAACGCCTCTTGATGTCCGGTCAGCGCCATACGCGTCGTCACCTCCAGTCGATGCCGAGAGCCTAGGACCGGGACCGGACGGACCGCGTCAGGGGTTGACCGGACGGGAGACGGCGCTCAGAGTGCGTGCGACGACCTGCGGCAGGCGAATGGGCTGCTGCAGGCCGACACGGACTTTCCGCCCGACGCGGCCGCGCCGCGCCCACGCCTCCATCTCGAGCAAGGGAGCGTGGCATGAGGAGAGCGTTCGGCATCTGCGTGATCGGCCTCGCGGCGATCATCCTCGCCGCCGGGCCGGCGGCGGCGGCCCCGGCGAGCAACACCCAGACCGTTCCGGTGACGAGCGGCTCGTTCGACCTGGGCGGCTTCGTGATCCCGGGCCCGATCCCGCTTCCGGCGCCGCTGCCGGTGGTCGTCAGCGACCTGACGATCACGGCGAGCGCCGCGTGGAGCGGTGACATCCAGACCACGGTCGCCTGGGACGGCGACCAGGTACGGCAGGGCTCGAGCATCGACGTCACCCGGAGCTCGCCGTCGACCGACGGCAAGATCGACGTCACCTGGACCGTGTCGGGCAAGGTGGACGGCGCCGGCTTCGGCCCGACCACCGTCTCCAAGGACGACGTCGCCTGCACGCCGGCGCTCTCGGGCGGCGGCTTCGCCTGCACCGGGCGCTCGGGCGGCCTGCTCCTGCCGGGCGCGATCCCGTCGCCGATCCCGTTCACGCTGATCGAGGCGCAGCTCGCGATCGACGTCTCGTTCGACGTGACCCCGACCGGGGCGATCGTCGGGCGCGACTTCACGATCGGCGGCACGAGCATCCCCGGCCCGACCGCGAACCCCGGCACGATCGGGCTTTCGGACTCGCCGAGCACCGAGACGTTCACCGTCCCGTGCGGCGCGAAAGCCGGCGACGCCGTCGCCTACGCCCTCGGCGGCTACCACTGGACGCCCACCACCGCGGCCGCCCAGCAGACCGTGATCCGGATCATCAACTCGGTCCCGTTCGGGACGGACGAGGCGTTCCAGTACGGCAGCGACATCGACGTCGGCCCGGAGACGGACACCGCACCCGCGTTCGACCTCGCAGGCTCCGGCTTCCTGACGTCGCTCGGCCCGCTGCTCGCAAACGACGTCGACCCGACGATCGCGCCCTTCGGCGCGTTCTCCGGGACGGAGGGAACGCCGATCGCATTCTCCGCCGGCGTCTCGTCGCAGTGCCCGATCGCGTCGTACGTGTGGCAGTTCTCGAACGGGACGACGTCGTTCGGGCCGTCGCCGCAGCGCACGTTCGCCGACAACGGCGTCTACGACGGGCAGCTGACGGTGACCGACGTCACCGGGCTGACCGCGACCCGGAGCTTCACCGTCGACGTGGCCAACGCGGCGCCGACCGTGAACGCGGGGCCGGACACGACCGCCGACTGGGGCAGGCTCGTCGCGTTCAACGGGCAGGCCGTCGACCCGGGCTCCGCCGACCAGTCCACGCTCCAGTACACCTGGACGTTCGGCGACGGCACGCCGAGCGCAAGCGGCGGCCCGGACGTCCTCCACGCCTACTCGGCGCCCGGCGACTACGTGGCGGCGCTGCAGGTGTGCGACAAGGACGGCGGCTGCGCGAGCAGCTCGCGCACCGTCCACGTGACAAAGCGCGACACGACGCTCGGCTACACCGGGCCGCTGTCCTCCTCGCCGTCGAAGACGGTGACGTTCACCGCCTCGCTCGTCGACGAGTACGGCCAGGCGGTGGCGGGCCGCAAGGTGACGTTCAAGGTCGGCTCGCAGACCGCGACCGGCACCACCGACGCCGCCGGCAAGGCAACCGTGAGCTTCAAGCTCACCCAGAAGGGGTCGCTGCCGCTGACCGTCACGTTCCCGGCGGGCGACGCGAAGTACAACGCGTCGGCCGACTCGGCGACGTTCCAGGTCGGCAGGTAGCGGCTGGCGGCGGTGCGCTACTTCCGGGCTTCGAAGTAGCGCACCGCCGCCTCGCCGATCGCGCGCGTCCCGGAGTACGCGACGGCTCCCTTCACCGCCCAGCCGGCGACGGGCACGAGGTCGAGCAGCTCGCGCGCGGCGGCGCGAAAGCCGAAGCCGGCGCCGACGACGCCGAGCAGCTCGAGCGCGCGGCGGTTGTCGAGCTCCTCGCCGTAGGCGAGCGCGATCCGCAGCACGAGCCGCACCTGGTTCAGCGTCAGCACCGGCAGGTCGACGCCCGGCACGAACACCGCCGCCGCGATCAGCCCGTTGCGGCGCGCGAAGGAGGCGGTCAGCGCGGCGCAGACGGGGCGCCGCAGCACCGGCAGGCGCGCGGCGAGCGACGTGCCGTTCTCGCCGAGGCGCCCGGCGAGCGCGGCGGCGATCTCCTCGACCGGGAACCCCTGGCCGGGCGGGACGCGGACGAGGTCGGTGGCGAGGACGTACGGCACCGCGGCGGCGTCGGTGACCGCGACGATCGGGATGTCGTCGCGGTCGGCCCGGCGAAGCTGCTCCTCGTCGGGCGGCCCGATCCAGACGAGCGCGGCGGCCCCGTCGATCCTGCCCTCGACCACGGCCGAGGCGTCGCCGCCCGCGCGGAGCTCGCGCGCGAGCAGCGGGACGAGCTCGCGCGCGCCGGCGACGGCCAGCGGACGCCGGTCGCCCGCGCCGCGGCGCAGCTCGCGCACGACCGACAGGACGGCGAGCGGCCCGAGCTTCGACGCCTTCTTCTTCATCGGCCCCGCCGCTCGACGCGCCGCATGTGGATCGCCTGCAGGATCCCGAGCGCGAGGAAGTTCGTCAGCAGCGACGACCCGCCGACCGACACGAACGGCAGCGGGATGCCGGTGATCGGCGCGAGGCCCATCGTCATCGCGACGTTCTCGAAAACCTGGAACAGGAACATGAACGCGATGCCGCCGGCGACGATCGCGGAGTAGAGGTCGGGCGCGACCGTCACCACCTTCAGCGCCCTCCACACGACGAGCAGGTAGAGGAGCAGCAGGATCGACGCGCCGAAGAAGCCGTGCTCCTCGGCGAGCGACGCGAACGCGAAGTCGGTGGAGTGCGCCGGCAGGTAGTTGAGGCGCGTCTGGGTGGCGCCGACGATCCCGCGCCCGCGCAGCCCGCCGGCGCCGACGGCGGTGATCGACTGGCGCAGGTTGTAGGTCGCGCCGCGCGGATCGTTCGACGGGTGGGTGAAGCCGGTGAGGCGGGCCGTCTGGTACGGCTTGAGGACGTTCACGCCGGCCGCCGGCAGGAACCAGAGGATGGCGAGGGCGCCGATCACGGTCGCGGCGCCGAGGAGCGCCAGGTGCAGCCAGCGCACGCCGGCGACGAACAGCACGCCGGCGAGGGCTGCGCTGTAGACGAGCGCCGTGCCGAAGTCGGGCTGCACGAACACGAGGGCGATCGCGGCCAGGCCGTAGCCGACCGCCCGCAGCGGCGCACGTGCCGAGCTCACCGGCACGGAGCGGTCGGCGAGCAGGCCCGCGAGCGCGAGCACGAACAGCACCTTCCCGAACTCGGAGGGCTGGAAGGCGAAGAAGCCGATGTCGATCCACCGCCGGGAGCCGTGGCTCGCCGCGCCCGCGCCGAGCACGAGCAGCATCAGGCCGAGCGTCCCGAAGTAGAGCGGCTTCGCGAACCGCCGGTACCGGGCCGGGTCGACGAGCAGCGCGCCGGCGAAGATCAGCGCGCCGGCGGCGGCGTAGAGCATCTGCCGCGACAGCGCGGAGCCGCCGCCGTCGTGCTTGGTGATCCCGTCGATCGCATACAGGCCGTACAGCGCGAGCGCGACGACGGCTGCGAGCAGCACCCAGTCGAGGCGGCGCAGCCTCGCGGCCAGCCCGAGCGCCTCCGCGTTGCGGCGCCTGCGCAGCCTGGTGTCGACGGTCTCGATCGCCATTCCGCTCCTGCTCAGTCGCTCGCGTGCTGGGTGACGTTGGCCCGCTTGCCGAACCACTGCTCGAACACCTTCAGCGCCGCCGGCGCGGCCGCCGTGCCGCCGTGGCCGCCGTTCTCGATCAGCGCGCAGACGACGATCGACGGCTTGTCGAACGGCCCGTAGCCGCACCACCAGGACTGCGTCAGCGTCAGTGGCTGCGGGTAGCCGGGCACCGACACGACCTTCTCCGCCGAGCCCGTCTTGCCGGCGATGTCGACCGGGAAGGTGCCGAAGACGCCCGACGAGGTGCCGATCGACGCGTGCGTCGCCTCCTCGAGGCCCTGCTGCACGACCGCGAGCGCGCCCGGGTCGACGTCGGTCGGCTCGGGCGCCTGCGCCGCGAACCGCCGCAGCACGCGCGAGGCCTGCCCCTTCGAGCTCGGCAGCTCGACGTCCTCGGCGACGTGCGGCGTGACGAGCTTGCCGCCGTTCGCGATCATCGCGTAGAAGCGCGCCATCTGGAGCGGCGTCACGAGCAGGTCGCCCTGCCCGATCGCGAGCTGGATGGAGTAGCCGGGCTTCCAGATCCGGTCGACGTAGCCCTTGCACGGCGGCCCGCCGTAGTGCGCGCAGCGCCACTCGGGCGTCGGCACGAGCCCCGTCGCCGTCTCGCCGATGTCGATGCCCGTCGGCTCGCCGAAGCCGAAGCGGTTCGCCCAGGCCTGCAGCGGGTGGCCGCGGTCGGACGGCAGGTTGTAGAACCGCTGGCCGACCCGGTAGAAGTAGGTGTCGCACGATTCGGCGATCGCCGTCTTCAGGTCCATCGGCTGGTCGACGAGCGGCGTCCAGTTCCTGAAGATCTGGCCGTGGTCGAGCAGGTCGGGCGTGCACGGGAGCTCCTCGTACGGGGTCAGCAGGTGCTCCTGCATCGCGGCGAGCGCGGTGACCGGCTTCCACGTCGAGCCTGGCGGGTACGCGGCGCCGGTGGCGCGGTTGATGCCGGGGTTGTTGTCCTTGTCGGCGACGGCCTGGTTGAGGAGCGGCGCCAGCTTCTGCTTGTCCGGGACGCCGGCGAAGATCGACGGCTTGTAGGTGGGGTTCGACGCCATCGCCAGGATCGCGCCGGTGTTCGGGTCGATCGCGACGATCGCGCCGCCGTCGGCGTGCGCTCCCTCGGCGGTGCCGCGCGCCAGCTTGATGCCGTAGGTGAGCGCGCGCTCGGCCGCACGCTGCAGGTCGATGTCGATCGTCAGGCGGAGCGCCTGGCCCGAGGCCGGCTTGGTCACCGTGACCGCCGCCCCCTTCGGGCGGCCGAGCGAGTCGACCGTGAGCTGCGCCGAGCCGTCCTTGCCGCGCAGGTAGGTGTCGTACGCCGACTCGACGCCCGTCTGCCCGATCGCGTCGGTCGGCTGGTAGCCCTGCTTGCGGAGCTTCCGGTACTCCGCCGCGGTGATCCGCCCGACGTAGCCGAGCACCTGGGCGGCAAGCGACTGGTACGGGTAGGTGCGCAGCCAGCTCTCCTGCATGCGGACGCCGGGGAACTCGGCCGCGTGCTCCTCCAGGTAGAAGATCTGGTCCTGGCGGAGGCCGCGCTGGACGACGATCGGCGTCAGCGGGTCGCCCTTGTACTCGTTCATGCGCGCCAGCATCTCCTGCACCGAGACGCCGGTGATCTGCGAGAGCGCGCGCAGCTCGCTGCGCTCGGCCGGCCACCGCTTCGGCAGGTCGGCCGGCCAGAGCTCGACGCGTGTGCCGGCGACGTTGCCGACGACCACCTTGCCGTTGCGGTCGAGGATCGGCCCGCGCGGCGCGTCGATGCGGATCGTGCGCACGCGGTTGTCGTTCGCGACCGCGAGGTAGCGGTCGCTCGAGAGCACCTGCAGCGCCCAGAGGCGCAGGAAGAGCACCGCGAACGCGCCGAGGGCGAGGAAGGCGAGGATCGCGACGCGCATGGCGAGCTGCGGCGTCAGCCGGTACGGCTCCTCGACCCGCGGGTCGCCCGGCAGGAAGCGGCGGCTGCGGCGGACGTCGGCGCTAGCCAAGGAGCCGCACCTCCCGGACGCGGTCGCCGAGCTCGAGCGGCGGGAAGAGCCGGCGGACGAGCCCGTAGACGGGCAGCGTGAGGATCAGGTTGAGGAGCAGGCCGGGCAGGAGCGCGTGCACGACGAGCCGGGCCGGCGCCGGCTCGCCGAGCACGAACTGCAGCGCGAGGTTGCAGAACGCGTAGAGCACCGTCACGACGGCCACCGACAGGAACGGCGCGTGCAGGCGGTCGCGCGCGGTCGTCTCGCCGTAGCGGCCGATCCAGAAGCCGGAGACGGTCAGGAGCAGCGAGGTGACGCCGAGCGTCCCCATGGTCGCGGTGTCGATCAGCAGGCCGGTCAGGAACCCGGCGAGCGCGCCGAAGACCGAGCCGCGCAGCAGCGCGAGCGAGAGCAGCGTGACGAGGACGATGCTGCCGGAGCGGAAGGTGACGTACTGCGTCAGCACGACGAGCTGCAGCAGCGCCGCGACGAAGAGGACGACTGCGGCCTTCGTTCCGTCCATCACTGCTTGGGCACGAGCACGATCACCGAGTCGAGCGACGAGAGGTCGACGAAGGGCTGGATCTGGATCGTCTGGAACGCGTCGGCGTCGCTGACCGACTGGCTCGAGACCTTGCCGATCTCGATCCCCTTCGGATAGAGCGACGGCAGGTCGCCCTTGCCGAGGGTGCCGGACGTGACGATCGTGTCGCCGACGAGGACGCGCTTCGACTTGGAGACGCGGTCGAAGATCAGCACGTTGCCGCTGCCGCCGCTCGAGACGACGCCGATCGCGCTCGGCGAGGTGAGGTCGCGCGCGGTCACGTGGCTCGAGCTGTCGGTGAGCAGCGTCACGCGCGACTGGTGCGCCCACACGCGCGACACCGTGCCGACGAGCCCGCCGGCCCCGCCGCCGGTCGCGGCGATCACGACGTCCCCGGGGACGAGCCCCTTGCTGGAGCCGGCGGCGATCGTGACGGTCTCGTCGATCGGGCTCTGCGGGTTCGTGAACACCTCGGCGGTGACGCGGCGGAAGTCCGCGATCGACGGCGGCCCCTGGTAGTCGAGCGCCTTCTGCAGCTGCACGTTCTGGTAGACGGCGGCCTGGTCGAGCACGAGCTCGTGGCGAAGGCGGGCGTTCTCGGCGCGGAGGCGCTGGTTCTCGGAGCGCGCGTTGACGAGCCCGTGGAACCAGTGGACGGTGTCCCGGAACGGCGCGGAGACGCGGTCGGCGGCGACCTCGAACGGCGACAGGGCGGTCGCGGCGGTGCTCTCGACCCCGTCGAGCGCGCTCGAGCGGAACGAGACGGTGATCAGGGCGAGCGAGGCGAGCACCAGGGCGCCGACGACGATCCGGCGCCGGAGGGCGCTGGAGCGGTTCGTCGCGTACCCGGAGGCGGCGGTGCGCTGGACGGATGAGCCCAGGACCGCGAAGCGGACGGTCCGGTTGCGAGGCACAGGCGGTCGAAGTCTAGCCGTGGTTCCGGGACGGCCTCGGGCGGGACGCAGGGCGCGCCCCGCTACCGCGTGCGGCCGTTGCGCGAGCGGGCCCGGGAGCTGCGGTGGATCGCGTCGAACTCCTCCAGGCTGCGCCCCGAGCCGACGGCCACGCAGGTGAGCGGCGACTCGGCGAGATGGACGGGCATGTGGGTCTCGTGGCGCAGCCGCTCGTCGAGCCCCTGCAGCAGCGCGCCGCCGCCGGCGAGCACGATGCCGCGATCCATGATGTCGGCGGCCAGCTCGGGCGGCGTCTTGTCGAGCGTCGACTTGATCGCGTCGATGATCTGGTTGACCGGCTCCTCGAGCGCGTGCCGCACCTCCTCGCTCGAGAGGATCACCGTCTTCGGCAGGCCGGTGAGCATGTCGCGGCCCCGCACCTCCGCCTGCACCTCCTCCTTCATCGCGTGCGCCGAGCCGACCTCGAGCTTGATCTCCTCGGCCGTCTGCTGGCCGATCAGCAGCTTGTACTCGCGCTTGATGTGGTTGATGATCGCCTCGTCCATCTCGTCGCCGCCGACGCGCAGCGACTGCGAGACGACGATCCCGCCGAGCGAGATGACGGCCACCTCGGTGGTGCCGCCGCCGATGTCGACGATCATGTTCCCGGTCGGCTCGGCCACCGGCAGCCCGGCGCCGATCGCCGCAGCCATCGGCTCCTCGATCAGGTACGCCTTCCTGGCGCCTGCCGACAGCGTCGCCTCCTCGACGGCGCGCTTCTCCACGCCGGTCACGCCCGACGGGACGCAGACGACGACGCGCGGATGCGCGAAGCGGTGCTGGTGCACCTTCTGGATGAAGTGGCGCAGCATCTGCTCGGTGACGTCGAAGTCGGCGATCACGCCGTCCTTCAGCGGCCGGATGGCGCTGATCGTGCCGGGCGTGCGGCCGAGCATCCGCTTCGCCTCGAGCCCGACGGCGTGCACCTCGCCGGAGCGCTGGTCGATCGCGACGACGGACGGCTCCGACAGCACGATCCCGCGCCCGCGCACGTAGACGAGCGTGTTCGCGGTGCCGAGGTCGACGGCCATGTCGCGGCCGCCGAAGCCCGTCAGGTAGTTGAAGACGCCCATCGCGCGTCCCGAGGCTAGCCGAACCCGTAGGCGCCCGGGAATCTCGCCGCCAGGACGGAGACGAGCAGCGAGCCCGGGAGGCCGACCACGTTGAGGAAATCGCCGTCGACCCGCTCGACCAGGCTCGCGCCCAGGCCCTGGATCGCGTAGCCGCCGGCGCGCCCCTCCCACTCGCCCGCGGCGACGTAGCGGGCGAGGTCGCCCGGGGTGAGCGCACGGAACGTGACGAGGGTCGAGGCCTCGTGCAGCTCCTCCCAGGCGGGGGTGCGCAGGCAGAGGCCCGACACCACCTCGTGCGTGCGGCCCGAGAGCGCCGCGAGCATCGCCTCGGCCTCCTCGGCGCCCGCCGGCTTGCCGAGCAGCTCGCCGCCGAACAGCACCTCGGTGTCGACGCCGAGGACGGGCCGCCGGCCGCCGTCAACCGAGCGGGCCTTGCCGGCAGCGCGCTCGAGCGGCCCGGCGCCGTCGACCTCGTCGTAGGCGGGCGCGACCACGTCGAACGGGATCCGCAGCTGCTCGAGGATCGCGCGCCGCTGCGGCGAGGTCGAGGCGAGGACTAGCGGGGTGACTTCCGGGCGGCCCAGATCTCCTCGCAGGGCCACTTGCGCGCCCAGTCGGCGGTGACGTACGCGTAGTGCTCGTGCGTGACGGCGTCGGGGGGCGCCTGGATCTCGACCAGCCGCTCGATCTCGAAGCCGTTTGCGCGCAGCAGGTCGATCCACTCGCCGTGCGGCAGATGGAACTCGACCCCGCCCTCCGGCCATTCGAAGCGCTTCATCCCGAACTGCGGGTGGACGAGGCGCTCCTTCGCCGGCGGCTCGTCGTCGGAGCAGAGGACGACGAGCGTCGAGTTGCGCAGGAAGACGAGCCGCCCGCCGGGCCGGAGCAGCCGCGCCGCCTCGGGGATCCAGCGGTACGGGTCGACCCAGATCGACGCGCCGTACTCGGAGACGACGAGGTCGCAGCACGCGTCCGGCAGACCGGTCTCGGCCGCGTCGGCCTCGACGAGCGGGAACTCGATCCCGGTCTTCGCCATCAGCCGGCGCGCGGTGGCGAGCTGCGCCGGCGTCACGTCGACGCCGGTCGGCCGCGCGCCCAGCCTGGCGAGCCACGCGGAGAAGTACGCCGTGCCGCAGCCGAGCTCGACGACGTCGAGGCCGGCGACGTCGCCGAGGACGTTCAGCTCCGACTCGTCGATCCCCCAGATGCCCCACGACACCTCGTCGAGCGCCCAGTTGACCTCGGCGTTCGCGTCCGTGTACTCGGCGTTGCTTCTCGTCCAGAGCGCGGCGTTCCGGGCCGCGTCGTCAGACCAGCCCATCGGGGAACCAGATCCCGATCTCGCGCTCGGCCGACTCGGGCGAGTCCGACCCGTGCACCAGGTTGTTCGGCATCGCGAGCGCGAACTGCCCGCGCAGGCTGCCGGGATCGGCGTCGGCCGGGTTCGTCGCCCCGATCGTCTTGCGGCAGGTGGCGATCGCGCCCTCGCCTTCGAGCACGAACGCGAGCGTCGGCCCCGACGTGATGAAGTCGACGAGCTCGCCGAAGAACGGCTTCTCCCGGTGCTCGGCGTAGTGCGTCTCGCCGAGCTCGCGGCTCGCGGCGACGAGGCGCGCAGCGCGCAGCGTGAGGCCGCGGCGCTCGAAGCGCGCGAGGATCTCGCCCGCGAGGTTGCGCGCGACGGCGTCCGGCTTGGCGAGGATCAGCGTGCGTTCGACGGCCATTGCGGCCGCGCAGGTTACCCGGACCGGCGCCTGCGCGCGGCGGGGCGCTTCGCCGTGATCGGCACTGCCGCCGCGCCGGCGGGGACGGGGGTCTCGCAGAACGGGCAGACCTGCCAGGCGCCCTCGAGCGGCCGCCCGCAGCCCGCGCACGCCTGCCGCAGCTTGGTCGTGCACACCGGGCAGACGAGGTAGTCGTCCTCGACATCGGCGCGGCAGACGGGGCAGCGCAGGTCGCGGCCGCCGAGGCGGCGCTCGATCGCGCGGATCTCCAGCTCGCGCTCGCGGACGTCGTCGAGGTACTCGGGCGGCCGGAAGAGCATGTAGATCAGCGGCCCGATGAACGGGACGAGGCCGACGACCGACGAGACGGCGACGATCAGCGGGTCGGCGATCCGGCGCCGGGCGTCCTTGTACACCCAGTAGACGGTCGCCACCCAGAACACGACCACGAAGAAGATCGCCAGGTTCCTGGTCACGTACCACGCCGACGAGTGGAAGAAGTCGTGGACGCTCGAGAACGCGGATGCGGTCACAGCAGCATTCTCCCTACTCCGTACCCCGCGGCAAACGCCAGCCCGACGAAGAGGGCCAGCAGGGCGAGCGCGAAGAGCGTGACGGAGATGCGCTCACGTGACCGGCTCATCGTAGGCATTTCACTGGTCGGCGGCGAGATCGGCAAGCAGGTACAGCGAGCCGGTGACGAGGACGGGGCGGCCGGCGGCGCGGGCGCGGGCGAGCGCGGCGTGCGGGTCGGAGACGGTCTCGACGGCGGCGAAGTGGGCGCGGGCGCTGCGGGCCAGCGTGGCGGCGGGCAGCGCGCGGGGGCTCGTCGAGCAGGTGGCGACGAGCGTGTCGCCGGCGCGCGCCAGGCGGGCGAGGATCCCGTCGGCGTCCTTGTCGGCGAGGAGCGAGACGACGAGCGTGTACGGGCCGGGCTCGGGGAGGCGCTCGAGGAGCCAGTCGACCGCCTCGGGGGTGTGGGCGCCGTCGCGGACCTCGCCCGGCCTCAGCTCGAGCCGCCCGGGGAGCGTCGCGGCGGCGAGCTCGACGTCACGGCCGAGGAGCGCGGCGGCCGCCTCGCGGGCGCCGCCGACGCGGACGTCCCGGCCGGGGACGAGGTGGGCGAACTCGTCGTCGGGGAGGACGACGGTCGCGTGCGCGGCGGCGACCGCGAGCTTCTCGGCTGCGATCGCCTCGCGGGTGGCGCCGAGCACGTCGGTGTGCTCGAGCCCGACGTTCGTCAGGAGGACGACGGGCGCGTCGAGCACGTTCGTGGCGTCGCGGCGGCCGCCGAGCCCGGCCTCGATCGCGGCCCGCTCGACGCCGGCGGCGGCGAAGTCGGCGAACGCGGCGGCGGTCAGCGCCTCGAACTGGGTGGCGCCGACGGCCTCGGCGTGGGGGCGGATGCGGGCGACGGCGCGCTCGAAGCCGGCCGGGTCCGTCTGCAGCCGCTCGTGCCAGCCGGCGACGTGCGGGGAGGTGTAGGCGCGCCCGCCGACCGTGGCGGCGATCCGCCGCGCGGCCGTCGACTTGCCGTTCGTCCCGACGACGTGCACCGCCCGGAACGAGCGCTGCGGGTCGCCGAGCCGGCGCAGCAGCTCGCGCATCCGCTCCGTCCCGAACCCGTCGAGCGGCCACGGGGCAAGCGTCCCGAGCCACGCAGTCGCGGGCCCGCCTTTCGAGCCATGTCCGGCGGCAGCCACCGTCACGAAAGTGTGACCGGTCCGTGACGAGAGGCGCGCACGGCGGCAGCCACCCGCGCAGAACAGCAACGAAAGTGGAACGGCTTCGTGACGTCAGCCGCCGAGGGCGTCGAGCTCTCGGCGGTAGCGCTCGAGCTTCTCGCGCTCGGCGGCGACCACCTCGGCGGGGGCGTTCGCGACGAACTTCTCGTTCGCGAGCATCGCCTCGGCGCGCGCCACCTCGGCGCGGAGCCGGCCCCGCTCCGCGTCGGCGTTCCCGTTCTGCCGCTGCGGCGCACGGTCAGGCTTGACGACCGCCTCGAAGATCCGCTGCTCGTCGCCGCCGAGCGGAGGCACGACGCCCGACCGCCGGAACACCTGCGCGACCTCCTGCACCCGCTCGAGCGCGCCGGCCTCCTCCTCGTCGCCCGCCTCCGGCCACGGGGCCACGATCAGCCGGCTCGCGCGGTCCGGCAGGTGCGACCAGATCTCCTCGGTGACGTGCGGCATCGCCGGATGGAGCAGCTTCAGGAGCCGCTCGAGCGCCGCCGTCGCGGTCGCGCGCGCGTCGGCGTCGCCGTCGTACAGCCGGCCCTTGACCGCCTCCAGGTACCAGTCGCAGAAGTCGTCGAACGTCAGGTGGTAGAGCTCGTCCATCGCGTGCGCGAAGTCGAACGCGTCGTAGAGCGACTCGACCCGGCGCTGCGTCTGGGAGAGCCGCGCGAGGATCCACCGCTCCTCGAGCGACGCCGGCCGCTCGGCGGCCACCGCGCCTTCGCACGCGGTGACGATCAGCCGCGCCGCGTTCCACAGCTTGTTCGCGAGCTTGCCGCCCTCCTCGATCGCCGAGTACGAGAAGCGCACGTCCTGCGTCAGCGAGTTCTTCATCAGCCCGTAGCGGGTGGCGTCGGTGCCGTAGCGCTCGATCAGCTCGAGCGGGTCGATCCCGGTGCCGAGCGACTTCGACATCCGGCGGCCGTCCGGCGCGAGCACGGTCGAGTGGATGATCACGTCGGTGAACGGCGCCTCGCCGAGCAGCTCGAGCCCGGAGAAGATCATGCGGTTCTCCCAGAGGCGGATGATCTCGCGCGCCGTCGTCTGCAGGTGCCCGGGGTAGAAGTAGGCGAGGTCGGGCGTGTCGTCCGGCCAGCCGAGCGTCGCGAACGGCCAGAGCGCCGAGCTGAACCACGTGTCGAGCACGTCCGTCTCGCGGCGAAGCTCCGCCGAGCCGCACTCGGCGCACGCGCCGGGCTCCGTCTCGCGCACCGTCACGTGGCCGTCCGGGCAGTACCACGCCGGGATCTGGTGGCCCCACCAGATCTGCCGCGAGATGTTCCAGTCCGGTGCGTTCTCGAGCGAGTCGACGGCGAAGCGGTGCTGGCTCTCGGGATGGAAGCGCACCTCGCGCGCGCGCAGCGCCGTGAGCGCGCGCTGCTTCAGCTCGCCCATCGCACACCACCACTGCATCGAGATCAGCGGCTCGATGCGCGAGTGGCAGCGTTCGCAGTAGGCGACCGCGTGCCGGTAGTGCTCGCGCCGCTCGAGCAGTCCCCGCTCCCTGCACCAGTCGAGGATGCGCCGCCCGGCCTCTTCCTGGTCGAGACCCTCGAGCCCGGCGGCGGTCACGCGCCCGTCGGGGCCGATGCAGCTCGGCTCCGGCAGACCGTGGTCGCGGCCGATCTCGAAGTCCTTCGGGTCGTGCGCGGGAGTGACCTTCAGCGCACCGGTGCCGAACTCGCGCTCGACGCGTTCGTCGGCGATCACCGGCACCCGGCGCTCGACCCACGGAACGATCACCTCCCGGCCGACGAGCCCACGGTAGCGGTCGTCGTCCGGGTGGACGGCCACCGCGACGTCGGCGGGGATCGTCGCCGGCCGGACCGTCGCGATCGCGACGTACCCGTCGCCGTCGGCGAGGGGATAGCGGATCGTCGAGAGCGTGTCGTCGGTCTCCTCGTGCTCCAGCTCGAGGTCGGAGAGCGACGTCTCGTGGAACGGGCACCAGTTGATGATCCGGTTCGCGCGGTAGATCCAGCCGCGCTCGTGCAGATGCACGAAGAACCGCATCACCGCGCGAACGTAGGCCTCGTCCATCGTGAACCGGGTGCGGCGGTAGTCGAGCGACGCGCCCATCCGCCGGAACTGGTGCAGGATCTTGCCGCCGTACTCCTCGAGCCACGCCCAGACGCGCTGCTCGAACGCCTCCCGCCCGAGCTCGCGGCGCGACGTGCCCTCGGCGACGAGCGCCTTCTCGACCGCGTTCTGCGTCGAGATGCCCGCGTGGTCGTAGCCGGGCTGGAAGAGCACGTTGAAGCCCTGCATGCGCCTCATGCGCACGACCGTGTCGCCGAGCGCGAGCTGGAGCGCGTGCCCCATGTGCAGCTCGCCCGTCACGTTGGGCGGCGGGTGCGCGTCCACGAACGGCGTCCGCGCCGGGTCGGGGTCGGCGGCGTACAGGCCCTCGCCCTCCCACGTGCGCTGCCAGCGCTCCTCGACGCCGTGCGGGTCGTACCGCGGCTGCATGCTCGGCTCGTCGCCCATCAGGAGCGCCATCCTACGCAGACCGGATACGTGGAAAGTCCGACGCAGCCTCGCCGGCCGGCATCGATGCTCGGGCCATGGGTGCAGTGTTCGAGGAGCTCCTCGCTCCGCTCTCCGAGCCGGAAGCGGTGCTCGAGGCGGACCGCTGCCTCGAGTGCGGCGGCCCGGCCGGCGCCCCGTGCGTCCACGGCTGCCCCGCCGACGTCGACGTCCCCACCTTCGTCGCCGCGATCGCCTCGGGCGACCCGGCGAAGGCGGCGCGGACGATCTTCGCCGCGAACATCCTCGGCGGCACCTGCGCGCGTGTCTGCCCCGTCGAGGAGCTCTGCGCACGCGACTGCGTGCTGCTCCACGAGGGCCGCGATGCGATCGCGATCGGCCGGCTGCAGCGCTACGCCACGGAGTGGGCGTTCCACCACGTTCTCGCGACCCGCAAGCGGGCCCCGTCGACCGGACGCCGCGTCGCCGTGATCGGCGCCGGCCCGGCGGGCCTCGCCGCCGCCGGCGAGCTCGCCGCGCTCGGCCACGACGTCACCGTCTTCGACACGCACGAGGAGCCCGGCGGCCTCGTCCGCTACGGGATCGCCCCCTACCGCCAGCAGAACGAGCCGCTGCCCGACGAGGTGCGCGCGCTCGGCGAGCTCGGCGTCAAGCTCAGGCTCCGCACGACCGTCGACGAGGCGCTGCTCGCGGAGCTGCGCGACGAGACCGACGCGATCGTCCTCGCGATCGGCATGGGCGGCGACAGCGACGTCCCCTACCCCGGCGACGAGCTGGAGGGCGTCTGGGATTCGCTCGACTTCATCGCCGCCCTGAAGACCGGCGCGACGATCGAGCCCGGCGCGAGCGCGATCGTGGTCGGCGGCGGCAACACCGCGATCGACTGCGCGATCGAGCTCGCGCGGCTCGGCGCCCGCGAGGTGACGATGCTCTACCGCCGCACCGAGGCCGAGATGCCCGCCTACCGCCACGAGGTAGAGCTCGCCCGCTCCGAAGGCGTCCGCTTCGAGTGGCTCGCCGCCCCGGTCCGTTTCCTCGGCGACGGCCGCGTGCACGCCGTCGAGGCGAGGCGGATGGAGCTCGGCCCGCCCGACGAGAGCGGCCGCCGGCGGCCGGTCGAGGTTCCGGGGAGCGAGTTCGTCCTCCTCGCCGACACGGTCGTGAAGGCGATCGGGCAGCGGCCCCGGGACGAGTTCCTCGGGCTCGTGCCGGGCCTCGAGCGCGACCGCGGCCGCATCCTGATCGACGCCGACGGGCGCACCACCGTCCCCCACGTCTACTCGGCCGGCGACGCCGTCAACGGCGGCGCCACCGTCGTCGAGGCCGTGCGCGTCGCGAAGCGCGTCGCGCAGGCCGTGCACGAGGAGCTCTCGTGATCGAGGTCCGCTGGCACGCCCGTGCGGGCCAGGGGGCGAAGACCGCCGCGCAGCTGCTTGCCGAGGGGATGCTGCGCGCCGGCAAGAGCGTCCAAGCCTTTCCCGAATACGGCCCCGAGCGCCGCGGCGCACCCATGCGCGCCTACACGCGGATCGCCGACTCCCCGATCCGCCGCCACGACTCCGTCACGTCTCCCGACGTCGTCGTCGTCCTCGACTCGTCCCTCGTGCACGAGGCCGACGTCACCGACGGGCTGACGGAGGACGGGCTCGTGATCCTGAATGCAGCCGAGATTCCGCCCGAGCTCTCCGGGTGTCGAGTCGCGTGCGTTCCGGTGACGAGCAACGTCAACGTGGCGATGCTAGGCGCGGTTGCCGCGGCGCTCGGTGGTCCGTCCGTCGACGATCTCGCCGACGTGGCGGAAGAGCACCTGGGCCGCAAGGCCGACCGGGCCGCGCTGCGCGCGTCGATCGAGGAGGGTCACGCATGCCTGGCCTGAAGGCGTCCGAGGAGCTGCGCCCCGGCGGCGTCGTCGTCCGCGGCGACGCCGAGCGCGTCCGCACCGGCGGCTGGCGCACCGGCCTCCGGCCCGAGGTCGAGCTCGCCGGCTGCGTCGACTGCCTGCTCTGCTGGCTCTACTGCCCGGACTCGGCGATCGTCCTCGACGGCACGCACTTCACCGGCTTCGACCTCGACGTCTGCAAGGGCTGCGAGCTCTGCGCCGTCGTCTGCCCGACCGGCGCGATCACGATGGTGGCCGAATGACGGCGCGTCTTCTCACCGGCGGCGAGGCCGTCGCGCACGCGATGCGCCAGGTCGACCCGGACGTTGTCCCGGTCTACCCGATCACGCCGCAGACGCCGATCATCCAGGTGTTCGCAAAGCTCGTCGCCGACGGCGGCGCGCACACCGAGATCGTCAACGTCGAGTCGGAGCATTCCGCGATGAGCGCGGCGATCGGCGCGGCGCTGGCCGGCGCGCGGACGATCACCGCGACGAGCTCCCAGGGGCTCGCGCTGATGGCCGAGGTGGTCTACATCGC
>Ga0070741_10007328_pt1 | contig 22901 bp, 18 predicted proteins | sample Coa_R1_4_FD_66440 | JGI IMG/M metagenome (GOLD analysis project Ga0070741, IMG submission 66440) | Surface soil microbial communities from Centralia Pennsylvania, which are recovering from an underground coalmine fire - Coalmine... | ecosystem: Environmental > Terrestrial > Soil > Unclassified ... | reverse complement strand
ACTTCGACGGAGTGGATCTCGCGCGGATGGAGCGCTGTGTCGTCGGCGCGTTTGGGCCACGCGGCGCGCCAGAGCTCGTCGATGCTCAGCACGCGGCCGGAGTAGCGGATGCCGAGTGCGGTGATGGCGCGCTCGATGAGCGATAAACTGAACCGACGAGATCCGCGCAGCGCGGCGCCGGTGACTGGATCGTACGTCAGGTCGCCGGCGGTAACCGGTGTCGTCGACGCGTACTCGCGGGCGCGTCGTAGGCCGCTTCTGACGTGCGCCTCGAGGACGTTCAAGTCCATCGGCTTGGTGAGCCAGGCATCGGCGCCTGACTCGATCGCGGCCACCGCGTAGCGATCCGGTTCAATGCCGGAGATCGCGATGATGTGTTCGCGCACACCGCGCGCACGGAGCTCGGAGATGACGTCCAAGCCGTGCTTATTCGGCAGAACGAGATCGACGAGCATGACATCGGGGCGCGCGCGAATCGCCTCGGTGACGCCCTGCTCGCCATCGGCGGCAGCCAGCACGGCAAAACCTGCCGCTCGGAGCGCCGCAGCGAGCATTGAACGGACCGCATCATCGTCGTCGACGATGAGAACGCTGGCTCGATCTGACTCAGCCGACATTACAAGTCACAAGGTGAGCAAACCGACGTATTTCGGCAAGCAAGGGCGGACTCTGTGTACAAATTGTAACGTATTGCAGTAACGGCGGCGCCACCCTAAAATGGGCGCGTGCTTGAATTTCACAGCGCTGTGAAGCTCCGGGACTGCTGTCCCCGCGCCTTTAATGTAACGGAGCGCCCCACGTGAGCTATCGGCCCGGTCTTCCGCATATGGCGTATTTCCGGGCGCTGGCGGATGCGCCGAGCGAGCAGGATGCGACGTGGCGGTCGACGCTGGCTGGGCTCGTGGCGATGCGGTTGATCGACGCGTGGGCGACGGAAGCGCCGCTGCCTGAGCCGGGCCTTCGCGCGCTCGAGCGCGCCGTCAATATGATGGATGTCGACGCGCTTGAACGTCCCGCGTTGGGACGTCTGCGCAGCGCGTTGACCTCGGAAGAGCGGGGTCGTGCGGGCGCCGCATCAGAGGTGCTGCACTGCACACGAGAGTATGCGGAGTCACTTTGGCTGACGGCTGAGTGGGCGTTGGCAAGTGATTCGTGTCGAACCATCATTCGACACGCCCGGACGTCCACCGAGCAGGCGATCGTACCGTCTGCTTATAGTCGCCTTGGTCACTGCCTTCTGATTCGCGGCCGCCAGGATGCGGCCATCGAAGCGTTCCAGGCCGGTCGCTCGATGGCGTCTTCTCAAGGCGATCTGCGTTCAGATCTTTCGTTGCGTATCGCCGAAACGACGGTAGCCGTCCAGCGCGGAAAATTCCTCGCTGCCGAATGCGTTTTGGACGAAGTCATCGCTGAGGCCACTTTCGCGGGCCTGGCCGAGACGAAAGCACGGGCGACGCACGATCGCGGCGTCATTGCCTACAAGCGTGGTGACGCGATGCGCGCGCTGACGCTCTACTTCCGGGCCCTCGCGGACTACGGCACGGACATCGGAGCCGATCGCGTGCTTGCCGACATCGCGCTGGCGGTGTTGGACCTCGGCTACCGCGAGATCGCGCGCGAGGTGTTGCGGATGCTCGAAGAGCATTCGATCGAGCTGACGCAGCGCTGGGCGGCCACGGTGAACCTGATGCGCATCGCCGCACTCGATGGCCACGAGCTGCTCTTCGATGACTATCGCCGCAAGCTCACTCGCCTCCGACTGCCCGTTCGACAACGCGCCTACTACCACCTCTTCGCTGCCCAAGGGTGGATGCGATTCGATCAGCCGTTGCTCGCCCGCCGTGAACTCGCGCGCGTCAGTCACGCGGTTCGGCATTATCAGCTAGCAGAACTGGACGCGGAGCTGGCGAAAGGCCTTCACATGTTGGAGTCGCCGTTCCCGAAGGATGACGCGCCGACCCTAATCGCGACTGCGGACTTGCAGCAGCTTGTCGATCACGCGCCGGCGGCCGCGAAAGCATGGCAAAGCGGCCGCCGGTCCGCCGTCGATCGCAGCTATCAGTTAGCTGCAGGTGCTACTGCCTGACGTCATTCCTCCGCCACCGCAGTCCTGATGGACCGGTGCGGTCGCGCTGGTGCATGCTGCGAGAACAGCGGCAGTAATTGCGAGGAGTACGGCAACCCGGGGACGCATGCAACCTCCGGCTCAAGGTAAACAGACGAGTCGAAGGTACGCGCCCCTATAATGGGCGAAAGTGTTATTGTGGGCAGATTTAAGACCCAGCGGGCGGCTGGGTGTGGCTACGCGCGAACCCAGCTAAGGCGAGTAGCGAGGGTTTTGAGACCGCGGCCTAGTTCCGCTTCGACGCCTTTGATCGACGTGCCGAGGACGAACGCGATCTCGGCGTGGCTCATTCCATAGTCCCAGCGGAGCATCATCACGAGGCGATTGCTCTCGGGGAGCTCGTGAATCGCCTGACGGCAGGCGGACTCGATCTCGGTCGTCGAAAGCTGCTGCGCGGGCGTGCGTTCGCAGTGATTCGTACCGGGGATGGAACCGTCGGCAGCGCATTCTTCCACGACGCGTGTCGCGCTGCGCCGGTGGCGAATCGCGTTGAGTGCTTGGTTGCGGGCGGCGGCGAAGAGGTACGCACGCACGCCGCCGGCCGGAGTCCATGACTCGCGCCTCCGCCAAAGCGCCAGGAACAGCTCCTGAATGACCTCTTCGCTGGTCGTGCGATCCACATACGACTCGACAAAGCCGACGAGCTCCGCATAGAAGGACTTGAACAGCGCCTCAAATGCGCCCACGTCGCCCGCGCGGATGCGGGCGAGTTGCTCGTTCTCGGACTGGTCTCTTCCGACTAGCGGGCGTGGGGCGGACATAGGCGGCTCGGGCGGACTCGGCGGTTTGCGTAACGACCCACGGTGACGAATATGCGGCGCTCTGTCAAGACGCCGTGACTTAGAGTCCACGCGCAAAACGCAACGGTTCAGTGGCCAGGAATCGCAACGTTGTGGAAACGTCTCAGCAACACCGACCAGAGCTGTAGGGAGTCTTCTACAGTGGTGGTGTTTCGCGGGCAGTAGGCGTTTGCTTCGCATGACACGTCGGTCGATCGCCTGATGGCGAACGAAGAGATCGATTGGGCCGAGCTCGATCGGTATGTAGCCGGCGAAGGATCGCCCCAAGAGCGCGAAATGATGCGTCGACGCATCCAAGCGAGCCCCGAGCTCGCGGCGATCGTCGACACGATGCGGTCCGCGCACCGCGCACCCGCTGAAATGCCGGATGCGATGGCCGACGCGGATGCGGCCTGGCGCAGCTTGTCTGCGCGCCTCGACAGCGACGTCGCAAGACCGACCAGGCGCCACGCACCAGCGCTTACGCTGCTTCCACCCAAAACGCGAGCACATAGGGCCAGCGGCCTCAATCGAATCACCGGTTGGGCCGCCGCCGTTCTGCTCATCGCCGGCGCGACCTACGCATCGTGGCGCGAGTTCCGGCCGCCTGTGCGCTCACAAGCACAGGTGCCGGCGATTCGCGCCGTGTATGCGACGGCTCGCGGAGAGCGCGCGACGGTGGAATTACGGGACGGTACGCTCGTCTCGCTCGCGCCGGAGACGGAGATGCGCGTGGCGGCCGCCGGTCGCCAAGTCTATCTCAGCGGTGAGGCGGTCTTCAGCGTGACGCACGATCCCACGCATGCCTTCCGTGTGATCGCGCCGAACGGCGTCACCGTTCAGGATATCGGAACGAAGTTCGACATACGCGACTACCAGGCGGACCACGCCGTGCGCGTCGCCGTCGCGGAAGGTTCCGTCTCGCTTCGCGGCTCGGCACAACCGGTCATTCTCGAGCGCGGCACGCTCGGGATCGTCGATTCCACCGGTCACGCGGAGATTACGCGCGCGCCGGTCGACGGCTATCTCGCTTGGTCACAAGGGCATCTGACGTTCACGAATGCGCGCATGGCCGACGTCCTCCCCGAGCTCAGTCGGTGGTTCGACGTCGATGTGCGTCTCGCCAGCCCGCAGCTCGCTGACGAGCGCCTGACGGTCACGCTTAACGACGTACCGGCGAATATCGCACTCGATGTCATTGCCCGAGCGCTCGACGCGCGGGCGGTCCGCAGTGGGCAGTCAGTCACTCTCTATCCCAGGACTTCTCCATGAAGCGCCACTTCGTCCGCGTAATGGGTGTCAGCATGGCGTTCGGCGCCGCGGCGCGCGCGCAAGTCGGTGATGGCAAACCGCTACAACTGGCGTCGCGCGAGCCAGCGTTCTACGCGATCGTGGGTTCCCATATCGAGCGAGCCGAGGCCCGCAATGTCGTGGCACTGAGACAGCGCGTGGTGCTGCGGCTGCACGATGCGACGATCGCGGAGGCGCTGAAGGCCATCGAAGCACAAACGGCCCTGCGATTCGCGTTCAAGCCATCGATCCTGCCCTCCGGCGCGGTCGTCTCCCTCGACGCCAGCGATATCACGGTCGCCGCCGCCCTCACGCAAATATTGGAAGATGCGGACGTCGACGTCGAAATCGCTCCGTATGGACTGGCCTCCATCGTCACTCGTCAGACCCACGCGGCTCCCGATACGACGACGGGAACGCTCACCGGTCGGGTGACGGATAGCAAAACGCACCTGGGGATCCCGTACGTCACGGTATCCGTGGAGGGGACGACGCGCACGTCAACGGCCAACGACAGCGGCGACTATCGGCTCACGCGCGTGCCGTCCGGTCCGCGCATCATTACCGCCCGGCGAGTGGGATACGTGGCCACTCGCCAGCCGGTGACGATCGCGAGTGGCGCCGTCACGACGCTCAACTTTGCCTTGACGCAGTCGGCCAACCCGCTCGATCAGGTCGTCGTGACCGGCACCCTCGTGCCCGCGTCCATGAAATCCGTCCCGACGCCCGTCACGATCGTCACGGACAGTGAGATCGCCAACGAGCAGCCCCGTACGATCAATCAGTTCTTTCGGCAGGCCGTGCCAACGGCCGTCGGGTTCGATGAATTTTCGCAGCCCTACGCGACATACCTGTCCGTGCGAGGCGCGACGGAACTGCTCCAAGGTGGAACTCGCATCAAGATTCTCGTCGATGGCGTCGAAGTCGCGACGAATGCATCAAACCCCGTCGACCCGGAAAGTATCGACCGCGTAGAGGTCATTCGTGGACCAGAGGCGGCGGCCATCTACGGCTCGGGCGCGATCGACGGCGTGATCGAAATTTTCACCAAACACGGCGACCAGACGAACGGCCATCCCGCGGTCGATCTCCAAGTCGCCGGCGCTGATGTCCAGACGCCGTATGCGGGATTTCGTGGCGTGCTGCGCCAGAATTATACGGGCGATGTCCGCGGTGGGACCGACGACGCGAGCTACATGATTGGCGGCGGGTACACCCAAACCAACAACTACCTTCCATTCGGGCAAAACTCGGCGCAGTCAACGCCGAGCGTGTATAGCGGCGTGCACTATTTTCGTGGGTTTACGACCCTCGACGTATCCGCTCGCTATCACATCGTCAATGCGCCGGCCGTATTCAATCCCGAATACACCAGGACCGGCCCGCCTGGCGCTGGGAATAGCACGCCGACCTATGACTACGTCGCCAACGGCAACACGACGGTGGGCGCTTCCCTTATCGTACAGCCTCTTCCGTCGTGGCGAAATGTCGTCACGATAGGCTACGACGAGTTCAACTCCAACATCACCCAGCATCGGCCGCACCTCACAAGCCCGTCGGACACCGAGCTGGCGTATTCGTACACGAACTACAACAAAATCTCGGTTCGAGCCTACGAGTCGCTCACCGAGCACATGGGGCCGGCGGTGACGACGACGCTGACTGTAGGAGCCGACTATTGGACGGCGTCGGAAGTCGGTACCGCGAGCTTCGGAGTCCTCAATACCCAAGGCCCGATTCAGACCGACCCCAACCAGCCCTTCACGACGTCGCGGGTCAATCTGTTCAACACTGGGGTATTCGCACAGGCCCAGATTGATGTGCTCGAAGCGTTGTTTATCACGGGAGGCTTGCGCGCGGAGTGGAACTCAGGGTTCGGCGACAGCATCGGTGTGCCGTTGTCACCTCGCATCGGCATCGCCTACTCGCACTCCCTCGGCGGATCGTCATCGATCAAACTCCGGTCATCGTGGGGAAGCGCGATACTACCCCCAACACCGGGAGAAAAGATTTATACGAGGGTGGGCAACACGGTCAACTTGGCGAATGCGCATCTCTTTCCGGAGCGCCAGCATGGAGGGGATGGTGGGTTCGACCTCATGTTCGGTCAGGTCGGCTCCTTTAGCGCCACCTTCTACGATCAGACCGCGGTCAATTCGCTTCAGCAGGTGAAGCTGCCCGTCGATACGCCGACGACATATCAAACGCAGAATGTTGGGACGGTCAAGAACACCGGCATCGAGCTAGAGGCGAGAGCCAATATCGATCGACTGACCCTCCGGGTGATGTACGGATTCTCACGGAGCCGCGTCGACCAGCTGGAGCCGGGGTACGTCGGTGACTATCACGTAGGCGACCAGGCGCTCGATGTGCCGAGGCATACCGCTGGTGGATCGGCGGCTATGCAGCTGACGCCGCGTACCAATATCGCGGCTGGCTTTACGTACGTGGGGCCATGGACCGACTACGACTACATTCGCCTGAACAACTGCGGTGCGACGTTTTCCGCACCGCAGTGCCCGCAAGCGTTTCTCGATGCGATAAACGCGGGCGTCTTCACCCAGCGTCCATTTTTCATTCAGTATCGAGGGTTGGTGAAGGGCAATCTGACGGTGACGCAGAAGTTGAACTCTTGGGCCTCGGCGTTCGTGGCTATTGACAATATCGGCGATAACCAAGGCTACGAAGCCAGCAATGATCAGCCACGCGTCGGACGCATATCGACGTTTGGATTGCGATTGCACTATTAGGAGAAGCATGCGATCGGTGTCGCGGAAGGCTGCAGGGCGTGACTGGCGACGAGTCGCCGGAGTATGCGCGCTGTTCCTCATCACGAGCGTGGCACGCGGACAGACGCAACGTCCGATGACCGTCGATGATCTTCTCGCCTTGCAGTCCATCGCCGACATCGCGCCTTCGCCAGACGGGGAGTGGCTGGCGGTGATGGTGAAACGGTCCGGCGGACCGCCGGACTTTCGCAATACGGACATCTGGCTCGTGCCGCGCAACGGTGGGACGCCACGGAACCTGACGGCGTCCGCGGGAAAGAGCGCGCGATGGCGGAATCCCATCTGGTCGCCCGATGGAGCACGTCTCTTCCTCATCTCGAGCACCGCCGAACGCGATCTGAGGCCCTACATCTGGACGATACGCACCGGCACGCTCCGACCACTGATCGGTCGCGACGTGGACACGCACGCCGGGTTCGAGCAGTCGTGGCCGACCGCACCCGTCGTATGGCTCGACAGCGTCACCGTCCTCGGAGCATTCTGGCCACGCGATGCGCGGCCTGCCTCGCTTTGGCGTTGGGGCACCGTCAAGACGATCGAACGGGCGGCGGAAGAGGGATGGGCAAAGACGGACTCCGGTGTCGAACCGTCGGTGAGTGAGATCGAAAGCGGTCGCGACGTTCCGATGACGGAGCGGCCGCAAGGGCAGTTGCTCCGCATCAATGTTCGCACGGGCGAGTCTCGCGTGATCGCGGACGGATGGTTTTGGAAGATCCTCCTGAACCCGACCAGACGGTCGGCCGCGCTGATCGTCGATGCCGGTCGCGTCTCGCCGACCGCGGACCGTCGGCTACTCTACCTCCACCATTGGTACCCGTCGTGGCGTCATACGCGGCTGGCCATCGTGCGCCTCGACTCGATTGCGCCAGTGCAGTGGGTCGACGCGATACGCGACCCGAACGTCTACGGGTTTGATGACGACGACAAAGAGCCACATTCGTGGTCTCCCGATGGCACCAAGCTCGCGGTCGTGGCGAAAGAAAATACCAGCGATCAGTATGGCACAACGGCATACGTCGTATCAGCCCACGGCACATCCATTGGACAGCTGACGGATCGCACGCTCAATGTGTCCGCCGCCACGTGGGCAGGGAACGGCACAGTGCTCGTGCTCGCCCGGAGAACCGTGTTTGCGGCAGCGGACGCCGACACCTCTCGGTTCGACTGGTGGAAAATCGATGCCGGGGCCGGCGCTGCTGGCAGGAACGGAACCCGCATCACGTCTGACCTCGCCGACGTGCCACTGCAGCTTCACGCCACACCGGATACCAACCAGCTGCTGGGGATCGGAGGTGGACACCTTTTCTCGATCGACGTTGGTGAAGCGGCGCCGGGGCGCCGCGCTCGCGTGCTGTCTGACAACAGCGACCTGACCTGGTCATGGCCAAATCGAAGCGAGATTGGCACGCCGCGGAACGCGCTGTTCGTCCAGGACGCTCGGGGAGACTGCTACTCGATCGCCCTGAACAGCTCAGGACCGGTGAGCCAACCGCGACTCATTCCTCGACCGTCCGCCAATGCCACGTTGGAAGCCGTGGATCCGGTGCATCATCTCATGGTCTTCACGGATATCGGATCGGCCGGGACAGCGTTGTGGGTTGGTGACGGGGAGACAAAGCAATTCGAAAAGAAGTTGGCGCTCAATCAGTACGTGCGTGAGATCGCCGAACCCAAACGGGTGCTCATTCACTACACGGGTCTGGACGGAGACTCGCTGAAAGGCCTCATTGTCCTACCGATTGGATACGCTCCGGGTCGACGCTACCCGCTGATTGTTTCCGTATACGGCGGACAGAGGGTGGAGGATACGACCCTCCCGATCGATTTCGGCAAGCAGTTTGGCACCTGGCTCAACTCCGGCTTGCTCACGGCACATGGATATGCGGTCCTCGTTCCGAGCATCCCGATGTCCGTCGAGGGCGGCTCCGGTGACCCCATGACCGAAATCCCAAAGGGGGTGGTCACCGCCGTCGACGAGGCCATCCGCGTCGGTATCGCTGATCCGGAGCGGGTCGGCATCATGGGGCACAGTTTCGGCGGCTACAGTACGTTCAGCGTGATCACGCAAACGACCCGCTTCCGCGCGGCGATCGCGCTGGCGGGGTACGATGACATGATGAGCAGCTACGGGACGTTCTCCCCAGCGGCGCGCTATCTGGACTTCGCGTACGAATTGCAGCCCGAGTGGGGATTGGATGAGAATGGACAAGGCCGCATCGGCGCGAGCCCATGGAAAGATCTCTGGCGCAATATGCGAAACAGTCCATACTTTTTCGCCGATCGCGTCCAGACGCCCATCCTGATCATTCAGGGTGACATGGATGGTGTCGGAATGCAGCAAGGCGAAGAGTTTTTCTCCGCCATGTACAGGCTGGGGAAGCCCGCGAAGTTCGTTCGATATTGGGGCGAGGGCCACGGCATCGAACGGTCGCCCGCGAACGTCCGCGACGTGTGGCAGCGCATCTTCAATTGGTTCGACACGCGCCTGGCGGTCGACCAACACTCTGCGAGCGCCGGCGAACACTAACGACCGGCTGCGACGACTCGACGGCGCTCGACTGAATCGATCACGGATCCTCAGAAGAGAATTTCCGTGTATCTCGTAAAGGTCTCGAAGAACGTCCTGTAGATGATGCCGATTTCGGTCGACCGGACGACGTCGCTGGCAATCACCATCGGAGCTGCATAGCGCTTTTTCACGGTACCCCCGTTGAATGCGTGGCGTCTAACTGATGACCTGACTGATCTTCGTGCAACACTCAGGTATCGTCTTGGGAATCAGCTTCTCCGTCGCGCGCACGACATCACTCGCCAGGATGACGGGCGTCGAGTACGTCTTTTTCATACACCCTCCACGTAAAGACGGCGGCTCCCCCTCGAGGGAGCCGCCGAGCGTGACTCGGCGATCTGGCCAATCGCCACAGGGCATAGTACGATTACATGATCGAGGTCGTTCTCGTGCCGGTCTCAGGAACCGTCTTCGAGAACAGGCCCTTCTCCGTGGCGCGCACGACGTCACTGGCCGTGACGGCTGGCATCGAATAGGTCTTTTTCATTGTTCGCTCAGTCTCAGTTTAGAGAATCGAGGTCGTTCTGGTGCCGGTCTCAGGAACCGTCTTCGAGAACAGGCCCTTCTCCGTGGCGCGCACGACATCGCTCGCCGTGACGGCGGGCGTCGCATAAGTCTTCTTCATACAGACCTCCGTTGGGTGACAGTCAACTGATACGTGTCTTGCTTGGGGACGATAGGTGCTTGGGGCATGGCAAACCCGTGCGGCCAGCGGCCAGATCGCAATTGCAGCCACGCTTCTACGTGCAACGTCGTTAACACATCGCCTTGAATCGATCCCTGCCACGTCGCGGGACTCGACGATGCCTCGAGTGCCGCCATCAGCGCACGCGGGTCGACCAAGCCCAACTCCGCCAGAATGGGATCGCGAGCCAACTCGCGTAAGAACGCTTTCTGGTGAATGAACATGTGCGCGAAGCTGTCGCCACCACCGCCCTTCAAGACCCGGGTGCGGATGGATTCCGGCAAGATGCCTTTCATAGCTTCACGGAAAATCCACTTATAGGCGAGTGGATTCGCGCACCACTCGGGCGGGAGGCAGAGAGCAAACTCCACCAGTGGACGATAGAAAAAGGGGTGTCGGACACTGACCACCTCGGACAGCGCTCGGGTCTCCTCCGCCCGCTGCGCATTGACGATCTGCGACGCCAGCCAGTTCGCGTATTTGCGCTTGAGAGGACCTTTCGAGAGTGCCTCCGACGTCGGATCGGGCGTCTGGCTGTACACGCGCCGAAACGTGTCCTTACGGAACCAGGGCTGCGCCGCTGATATCGGAGGCCGCTCGAGCCATTTCGTCCTGCCGGGGATCAACGGTTTGACGACGTTGGTGTACGCGAGGCGCCAGAACGACCCCCGCGCCAGCGCGGCCCGATGCGCCAACTCGCCAAGCACGCTCCCCACCTGCCCACGGGCGAAACGCTCCGCCAAGTACAACCCGCACCCGCTGAACAGGTGGTCGCTTCCAAAGCCTGTCAACAGCACACGAGCTCGCGCATCGCGCAGAATATCACGGAACCGCGCGTCAACCGGCCCGAACATCATGGTCTGCAATGGTTGATCCGGCACGGGCAACGTGGCATCGAACGTCTCGTCATACCACATCGGCGCATCGACGACCACTTCGTTGCGCACGCCCCATCGCTTCACGACGATATCCGAGAACGGCCGTTCGTCCGCGCCGGTGTCCGAGCCCATCACGAAGGTGATGGTCCCATCCAACCCCCGCGAGATCTGACCTCGCTCGGCGAGTTGTTGCACGATACTCACCACCGCCGACGAGTCGAGCCCTCCGGATAGCTGCGACCAGGTGCGACCATCGGGATCGAGACGCAAGCGAATCGCCGTGGTCAGTAGATCCCGACACACCTCGGCCGCCTCGTTCGCCGACGCGTACGTCGTGTATGACGGATCGAAGTTCAACGCCGACCAGTATTGACCGGTGGACACGCGGTTCTCGCGAATCGTGAGCGTCGATGCCGCCGGCACTTGATGCACATCGGCGAACACCGTGCGATCCTGCGGGAAGGCGTCGACGAGCACATCGGCGAGATAGCCGAGGTCGTAGCGATCGGTCATGCCCAACGGCTCGGCGCGCGAGCCGACCAGCATCGCGTCACGATGCCGCGTGTAATACAACCGCGCGTGGTTGAAGGCGTCCACGCCGCCAATCGCCGTTCGTGTGGCCGCATGCCATGCGACGAACCCGAAGTCGCCGAGCAGCTCCGGAATGGCGGCGGACCCCTGGCGTGCGACGAGGCGCAGGGCCAGGCCCAGGTCGCTCTCGTCCGTCAGCGGTCGGCCGTTCACTCGTACGCGGCGACCGATCTCCGCGCGATTATCCAAGCGGACCTGCCCGACCGCCATCCAATCCTCATGCCGCGCGATCGTGATCTCGCCGTCGAACTCGTCCCACCCGGTCAACACCACGGCACCGGCGAAGGTGTCCCACCGATACATGAGCTCGCGACGCTGGGCGGTGGACTCCACCCGCTCACGTACACTCGGGCTGATCCCGGACCCGGTGGTGTCCAGCACACACGCGAAGAATTTCACGGGCACACCTGCGGCAGTCGTCGATACATCGCCACATGCTCCGTGGCATCATTGATCACGCAGCCTTCGTATTCGATCCAGGCATGCGCGCTGAAGGGCAGCGTCTCCACGCCGTGATGGTACGTCACGGGGATACCGGCCCGTCGCGCCAGATAGAACAGTGCGAGCGAACGTTCGAGGCAGAGCGCGCGACCGGGATACAGGGCGGCGGCCATGGCGATCGCGTACTCGCACGCGGTGAGATACGCGTTCGGCGCGAGGGTCGTGGGCGGAATCTGCTCGTCGTGGCGCAGAATCCAGCGCAACGTGCGCCCGAGCCCGAAGACCCGAGTCCGAGTCTTGAGGGCTACGATCGTGGCGAGACACCGCGCCACGGACGGCACGCCGCCGGCGGCGTTCCTTCCTCCGTTACCGATCCATCGGACGTGCGCCACTCTCGGCATAGTCGGCTAGTGTGTCGCGCTCAACACGCGATTGGGGTGGACCGCATCGGGCACGGCGACCCCGTCGCTGGGGACGAACTGGTCGAGCATATCACCGAGGCGGGACATGACGCCGCCCCAATCGCCCGCGGCGGATTGCCGGACAAGCCGCACCGAGGGATACCACGCGGTGCGATCACCGAGACCCCAGCGGAGATCCGAGACTATAGGGAGCAAGAGATAGGTGGGGACGTCGAGACATCCAGCCAGATGACCCACCGCGGTATCCACCGAGACCACGAGGTCGAGCTCCGCGATGAGATCGGCCGTCTCTCCGAAGTTCACCAGCGGAGGCCACGGTCTTCGAAGCGACGGATAGCGGTCCGCGTCGCCGGCGCGATCACCGACTTGCAGGCTGTACCACTCGATATCGGGCCGGTCCAAGAGAGGCGCGAAGTACGCGAGCGGCATGGAACGCTGTTCATCGTTCCCGTAGAAGGGATTGCCGGCCCAGCATATTCCGGCACGGACGGGACGCATCCGTGCGGGCAGTCGCGATCGGCGTCCGGGACCCTGCCAGGGAACGAAGGCCGGCAACGTGCCGAAGAGATGGGGCAACGACATCATGTTCGTGTACCGATCGAACATGAACGGCTTGTCGACGCCGTTGATCATGACCGTCACCCGCTCATCGACATTGCACTGCACCAACGGGACGAGGCGAGGATAAACCTTCACGATGACGCTCTTGGCCCGGTCCGCGAGCGGGGCGAGATACCGAAGCATCTGAATGTTGTCGCCGACGCCTTGCTCTGAGAGCACCAGGATCGTTTTATCCGACAGATCTTCTCGACCGTCCCATGGATCTCGGATCCAACGCACCCAATCGTCTGCCGTCGTGCGCGGTGAGCGGTCGTCCGCGTACAAGGTGCGCACCTCGTAGTCGCTCCACCCCGACCACTCGCCGCGCGCCATCTGCGTCCAGGCGCGGTGCCACCGTTGCTCGGGAGAGTAGTGCGGCATGGCCAACGCCGTCTCGATCGTCGCGAGCCACCCCGGGATATCACCGGTCGCCCGGTATTCGTGCGCGCGCGCGTACCACGATAGCGGATTCGTCGGATCCTGCAGCGCGTGCTCGCCGCACGCGATCGCGAAGGCCGGCACGTACGGTTCCTGCTCCGTCACGCGCGGGATACCGGCGCGATGGGTTCCGTGACGATCACGCGCGCCTTCGCCAACCTGGCGATCAAGGCCGCGACGTCGAGCTTCATCTGCTCGACCGCGCCGTCCGTCGGCAATTCGTACTCCTCCTGGAGAGCGCCGAGGATCGCATCGAACGTCGCGCCCTCAATGATCTGCTGCCAGACGCTCGTCGCGACCTCGTTCAGCGACTCGTATTTGCCACGCTCGATGTCGAAGACGACCGTCTCGCCACGCAGCGTCGTCCAGACGACGTGCGGCGCGTGGCGAAAGATCCGACCCTGGAGGCGCTCGGGTGCCTCGGGCGTCACTTCCTTGTTGCGACGATATCGATCGAGCAGCATAGCCAACTCCGGTGAAGTGGTGATCAAACTAGAAAGCGCCGGTCAGCGTGCCATGCCTGCCGACGCTGGAGGAGGTCTGCGCGTGCATGCCTCAGTGCCGTGACGTGCCGTGACGCGCTCGTGGATGCGCACATCCAACCAGTGTCGAGCATCCAGCGTTGCCATGAGAGTCGCAACGATGCCCGACCAGTCACCGGGCACGCGCTGCCGGATCAAGCGCACGGTGGGATACCACGCCGTCGTGTCGGCGGTTTCCCAGCGGAAGTCGGGAAGCGTCGACAGGATGAGCAGCGTCGGAATACCCAACGAGGCAGCCAAGTGGGCGACGGAGGTGTCGATCGTCACCACGCCATCTAAGCCGGCAAGGACGTTGGCCGTCTGCGCCAGGTTGTACATCGGGACGGTCGGCTGGATGATCGACGGGTAGGCCGCGGCTTGAGAAGCCCACCGCCCGAGCTGCACGCTATGCCACGTCACATCACCGCGTGCAAAGAGCGGCGCCAAGTCCTCCAATGAAAGCGATCGATAGCGGTCCTCGCGATTCTGCGGATGATTGGTGCTGCCAGCCCAGCAGAGCGCGAGGTGCATCTGGCCATCGCGTGTCGTTCGACGGCCGATGGGATGCGGTGCGTGGAAGGCAACGAACGGCGGGATGTGACGGAATAGTCCGGCCAGCGACATGAGCCACGTGTGGCGCTGAAACGCGTGCAGGTACGGCACGTCGCGAATGACCACGGTCGCCAGCTGCCCCAGATTGTGCTGCGCGAACGGCAGACATCGGGGATGGACCGCCAGGATCACCTCGCGGCTCATTTCCGCGAGGAGCGGAACGTATCGCAGCATCTGAACGCAGTCGCCCAACCCTCCATCCGCGAATACGAGCAGCGCCTGGTCCGTCAGATCCTCCGCGCCGTCCCATGCTCCCGTGGCCCAACGCATCTGCTGGACCCAGTCGGACTGAAAGTCGAACTCACTGGGACTGAGGAGACGCGCCTCGCGATCAGTCCACCCTGACCAATCGCCCAGGCGAATCTTGGCTTGGCCTCGCATATACAGCTCGAGCGGCGACACGTGCGGCAACGCGAGCGCTGCCGTGACAAACCGGTGCCACAGATCGACGTAGCCACATCGCAAGCAATGCGAGGCTAACGCGTGCACCAATCGCGCATAGGACGGCTCGCGCGCGACGATGGCCAACACCTCGTCCACTTCCGATGCGCTCGTCGCATCGAGGCTCTGGCGACACAGGTCGACCACGGGCAACCCTTCGAACATCGGCGAGTTAGCCGAGGCGGCCCGCCGACACCCGCGTGCCGGCTTTCGCGTATTGCGTGTCGTGCAGCATCCGATATCGCCCGCTCATCGCCATCAGCTCCGCATGCGTCCCGCGCTCGGCGATCCGGCCGGCATCGAGCACCAGAATCTGATCCGCACTCTCAATGGTCGAGAGTCGATGCGCGATGACGAACGTGGTCCGACCCGCCCGCAACGCCGCGAGCCCGTCGCGAATCAACACCTCGCTCTCGGAATCCAGGTGCGAGGTGGCCTCGTCGAGAATGAGGATGCGCGGGTTCGCGAGAATCGCACGGGCGATCGCGATGCGTTGGCGCTGACCGCCAGAGAGTTTGACCCCGCGTTCGCCGACAACGGTGTCATAGCCAGCCGAAAATCGCGACACGAACTCATCGCAATGGGCGATCCGACTCGCCGCGCGCATCTCGGCGTCCGCCGCCGAGGGTGCGGCGAAGGTGATGTTCTCGCGGACCGTCCCGTCGAACAGAAAGTTGTCCTGCAGGACCACGCCGAGTCGTGAGCGATAGTCACGGAGCCGGATCGTGGCCAGATCGCGACCATCGATGAGGATGCGGCCCGTCATCGGTGGATCGAACGCGAGCAACAAGCGACACAAGGTGCTCTTGCCGGACCCACTCGGACCGACGAGCGCCACCGTCGAACCGACCGGCACCTCGAAGTCGATGTAGTGTAGCACCGCCTCGCCACCGCGGTAGGCGTAACTGACCCCTTCGAAGGTAACGCGACCGAGGAGGCGCTCGAGGGGAGCGCGGTGACCCTCATCGGCCTCTTCACCGGGCCGCGTTTCCAACTCACGGATACGACCCAGGGCTGCCATCGCTTTTCCCACCGAGCTTCCCATCGACGCAATCGTCAGAAATGGTGTCGAGAGGATGCTTACCAGCATAATGAAGACGAGGAGATCGCCGAGCGTCATTCCGCCTCGGATCACGATCCAACCGCCGACGACGACGAGGAGGAGACTCAGGAGGCCGTTGATCACATTCATCCCTGAGTCGAGCCACGCCCCGCCGACAATGCCGCGCTTCGCCCAGTCGAGGAGATGATCGAGACGCGCGGTGAACGCGGTCGACTCGTGTCGCTCCGCGGCATATGCCTTGACAATGGCAATGCCGCTCAAGCTCTCGGTCAACCGCGCCGTGGCGCGCGCGTTGGCCTCGCCGAATTCCGCGAACGCTTTGTACAGGCTCGAAAAGGCTCGCGTGCCCCAGATGGCGGAGCCGATCAAAATGATCGTGACGACCACCGTCAGGGGCCAATTGAGCGACACCAGGATCGCGAACCCGAACACGGCGGTCAGGATGGCGCCGGCGAATTGTACCAGGCTCGAGCCGATCAGACTTTCGACCAGGGCGGTATCCGACATGATCCGGGACACGAGCGATCCGGTGCTGGTGTCGTCGAAGAACGAGACGGGAAAGGCAAGGACGCGAATCAGCAAACTTTTCCTGAGCGCGTTCACCACGTGCTGACCCAGAAAGCCCAGCACCCGGCTCGACGCGAACGTGGTCGCTGCCTCGAGGGCTACGGCGGCGACGGCGGCGATGGCCACCGGACCCAACAGCTCGAAGTGCCGCTGCGTGATGACACGATCCACGACGATCTTGGAGAGCGCGGGAAGAACGAACGCGGCGAGCCGGTTCGCCAAGGTGAGTCCGAGACCCAATACCAACGCGCCTCGATATCGCCAGACGAGCGACCGCAGCTCAATCAAGGCGCCGTGGATTCGCATGCGCAGCGCAAGCTAGCCAGCGTGACCCGCGTCACCATGCCTATCAGTGCAATGACGCGTGCTTCAGCGAATAGCGACGGGAATTGCCCGGTCAGTCACGCGTCTCGAGGAGATGCCGGAGTCGACGGCGTAATTCGAGCGTCCGAACCTGAACCGTCTGCTTGTAGGCACGCACACGCTCACGATCGACGGCCCACAACTCTTCTTCCGGAAACGCGCGCCCGAACACGTCCATGAGCATCGAGCGAATTTTGCCGGCGAATATGCCAGGCAGGTGCTCCTGTTCCCGATATCCCACTCTTTCGGCGCTCGTCAGCGCGCACAACAGCGGATGGAGCTTACTGGAGAAGACCGTGCCGTGGCGCTGGATCCACTGAATAGTGTGATCGAGCGGCGAATTCGTGAACGTGTCTTCATCGATGTCCAGCCGATCGCTGGTCGTTGGCCGCGCCATCGGAAACGCGGTGATGAGCCAGTCACCGAGGTGACTGGCGTTGGTCAACCCCCGACCGTATCGGAACAGATCCTCTTCATAGCGCGCGTACCAGTGGTGCAAGCGACCCACCAACGTTCGGAGCTCGGGGCCGATGGGCATGCTCGGAATTTGCGTGCCGAAAATGCCAATCGAGACGCCACAACGATCCACCAGCGCTAAGAGGTCGTTGTTGATGACGCCATGGTATAGACTGTTGCCAATACCCACGACGAGCAGATCGAAGCTCGAGTCCGCGCATTCCCACGGCCACCACGGGATGTGCGTGACCTCGGCATGCGCGGGCAATGCGTCATTGATAAGGTGATAGCCCAGTCGGTCACCGAAATTGCCCCAGTGATAAAAGGACAGCACCCCGACCGTTTTCACGGGCGGAAGGACCGGGCTTGCCGGCTGCAGCTTTATGATGGAGTGAAGATCGTCGATGCGATCCGTGCGTTGTATGGAGAATCCGACGTCCAGGAGCAGGTTCGCCAACGCGTGGAGATCGTCATGCCCGGTGCGATAGCTGATCACCACTGGTAAGGCCCATTGACGTACGTGAGACAGCAACTCGCGCGGATCGGCGAGGTGTTCGAGCACATCGAAGACCGATACGATCTCGGCGCCGACCGATCGGACTTCCGGATACATGCCGGCGCCGAAGTCGCCGTTGATCAGTTGGCAAGGGATGCGCGTGCACCCCGCGGGAAGGGCGTGCTCGAGACCCGTCTCGCCGCCGTGGACGTCGAGTACAATCGCGCCATCCGGTATGTAGTCGGCGATTCGGCGCGCACGCTCATGGAGGGACATGCCGGCTAGGATGGGCACGCTCTGGACGAACGGCCATGCCTATCAGGGTTGATAGCGAGTCCACGGGTGCAGGCGACTGTCGCGAAATGGTCCGTGGCGAGCGATATTGTCCACTATGACAGTAACGGCAATCACCCGCCGCGATTTCCTCTCGGAGACCGCGGCGCTGTCCGTCGCCCTCGCTGCGCGTGGGTTGCTGGCGGCATCCGACGAGCCGATGAGGACGTGCGATATCCTGGTCTGCGGTGCCACCCCGAGCGGCATCGCCGCCGCTGTTACGGCAGCGAGAATGGGCCGAGAGGTGATTCTGGCCGAGTACGAGGATCATGTCGGCGGCATTCTGTCGAACGGCCTGACGAACACGGACCTGCAGGTCGAACGCCGTTCGGCCGTGGGAGGATTTTTCGACGAATTCACCCGCCGCATCATCGAGTACTACCGCGCGGTGGACACCGGCGCCTCCGGCGCGGCACACGTGCAGGCTGCGCGTGGTGGATGGGCCTACGAACCCCGTGTCGCGGAAGCGGTTTTTCAGAAATTGCTGGCCGAGCAGCCCCGCGTGCGGCTCATGCTCCGTCACGAACTGAAGACCGTCACGATGGACGCGAAACGCGTCACCGGCGCGGTCTTTGAGTCACGAGACGCGGCTGGTCGCACCGTTCGGGTCAATGCAGCTGTTGTACTCGACGCCACCTACGAGGGGGATGTCGCGGCGTTGGCGAAGGCAGCATATCGGCTTGGGCGTGAAGGTCGGAATGAGCTCGGTGAGCCGCATGCTGGTCTTATCTATCTCAAGTTCGGGTTCCCTGAACCGCAGCCGGGGTCGACCGGGGAGGCTGACAAAGCCATCCAAGCCTATTGCTTTCGGTTCACGGCAACGACCGACCCGCTGCTTCGCGTGCCAGTCGAGAAACCCGAACGCTACGATCGGTCTGACTACTTCTATCTCTTGAAGGACATCGAGCGCGGGCAGATTGCTCGCCTCGACCAGGTCTTCGGCGTGTTTCCACTTCCAGGCGGCAAGGTCGAGCTCAATAGCCGCCACCCATCGCCCGTGACTGGCGTGCCGAGCGAATCACTCGATCTGGCGGAGGAGTGTTGGCCCTGGCCTGAGGCCAGCCAATCCGATAGGCGACGCATCTACGAGCGCTACCTGGCCCACAATGTCGGCATGCTTTGGATGTTGCAAAACGACCCTGGCATTCCCTCCGGACTTCGCGAGGACGCTCGTCGGTATGGCTGGTGTCGGGATGAATACGTCGGTAACAATCACCTTCCGCGCCAGGTCTACGTGCGCGAAGGGCGCCGGATAGAAGGAGAGTATCTCCTCACCGAACACGATGGAGATCTGGCTGACGGATTAGACCGCGCGCGAGTCCAACCGACATCGATCGGATTGGTCGAATGGCAGTACGACAGTCATGCGTGTCATCGTTTCGACCCCGATCACCCGGGGATACGCGAGGGCTACACGTACGTCGATCACGAGGTCTTTCAGATCCCCTATGGGGTGGTCGTGCCCAAGGTGATCGACGGCCTCCTCGTGCCGGTCGCGTGCTCCGCGTCGCATATCGCGTATAACGCTTTGCGCATGGAGCCGGTGTTCATGGCGTTGGGCGAGGCCTGCGGGCAGGCGGCCCATCTCGCGGTCACCACGCGGGGACCTGTTCGGAGCGTACCGGTGGACCATCTTCAGCAAGCGTTGCTGGCGAATGGCGGCGTCATCACGTACCTCGACGATCTCGCGCGTGACAACGACGCGTTCGCCGCCTGCCAATGGCTTGGCGCGCGAGGGTTCAACAAGGGCTATCAGGCGGAGGCTGACCGACCCGTGAGTCGTGGGGAAAGCGCCGAGCGGTTGGGGCGTGTGCTTCAATACATGAAGCGCTCATGGTCCGGCGGAGGCATCGGCGATCCTTCCGCGCCGTTGCGGTCAGCGGATGTGAAGGAGTGGTTGAAATCCGCCGGCTTTGATATGGCCCCGAATCAGGCGAACGAAGCGCTCACGGTGGGGCAGTTTGCGAGACTGGTGTACGAGACCGTCGCCACAGCAGGAACACCGGAACGCCAAGCGCGATGAGGCCAGCGCCGATGAGCGCGTTGCGCGGCCCCGATCGAATGCTGCTCACCATGACATAGCCGGCCACGACGATGAAAATCAGCGGCACGACTGGATACCCCGGCACCCGAAAACCCGCGTACTTCACGCCGGTCTCTCGCTCGCGGCGTCGATAGACGAATAACGTCGCCGCGATCGACGCAAAGAACAGCCAGTCGCCGAACACCACGTAGTCGAGCAACGCACCGTAACTTCCGGACGCCGTTAGCACGACACCCCACACGGCCTGCCACCACAGCGCGACTGCCGGCGTTCTGAATCGCGGATGCAACACCGCCGCGCGCTGAAAGAACAGGCCGTCCGCCGCCATTGTCTGCAGAATCCGCGGCGCCGAAAGGATGGTGATGTTCACGAAACCGAAAGTGGAAAATGCAATGCCGAGGCCGACCAGTGTGCCACCGAGTGGTCCCACGGCGCGGCGCAACGTGTCAGTCGCCGGCGCGCGACTCACAGCAAGTCCGTCACGCCCCAATGCCGCCAAATACGCGACGTTGGCCAGCAGGTAGACGACGATCACGATCGCCATGCCCACGAGCATCGCGCGCGGCAATGTGCGCTCCGGGTCTTTCACCTCGCCGCCAACATTGTTCGCATGCGCCCACCCACCATACGCGAACAAGATCGGCACAAGCGCCACACCGATGATCCGCACTAAGTCACCTGTTACGACCGGCGCACTTGCCGTTGTAGGTGCGGGCCCCGCGCCGTGGTATCCCAATCCAAGGGCAACGCCCGCGACGATCACGGCCGCCAGCGCGACGAGCTTCAAGATCGTGAAGATGTTCTGCGTCGTCGCACCCGCACGAATGCCACGAACGTTGACGATCGTCAGCAGTAATACGGTGCCGATCGCGATCGGGCGCTCGGCACTCGCGGGCAAATGAACCAGATCGGCCGAGTAGTGCGCGAATGTGACGGCGACCGCAGCCATGCCGCCGGTGTTGATGACGACGAGGAACGTCCAACCATATAGGAAGGCGGGCAAGGGGCCGAACGCTTCCTTTAGATAGACGTAGCCGCCGCCAGCTTCCGGTCTACGCCCGCCGAGCTCGGCGAAGCAGAACGCGCCGGTCGCCGCAATGGCGCCGCCCAACACCCACACGATCACAATCAGCGTCGACGTCGGAACGCGTTGCGCAACAACCGAAGGGTTAAGAAAAATCCCGCCGCCGATAATTCCACCTGCGGTGACCATCGCCGCATCGAACAATCCGAGTCGACGCGCGTAGCCAGTCGACGTAGACGTGGTATCGCTCACAGTGGACCGAGTGCGAGAATGGCCGGCATCAGCGACTGGACATCGCCCAACCGAGTTCCAAGCGCGCCCGGCACGATATCACACGCGGCGACCGCGCGCGGCAATGCGTGGCGGGACAGCATCTCTCGAGCTGGCGCGAGGAGTCGCTCGCCGAGCACGCAGGCGAGTGAACCGATGACGATCAATTGTGGGTTGAGAACACTCACGAGTACCGCGAGACCCGCGCCGAGCCACTGGCCGGATTCGTCAACGACATCCATCGCGGCCTGATCTCCGGCCAACGCGGCTTCGACGACGTCCTTGATGCGACTCTCGGCTGTCCAACGGTTCGGATATAACCGTCGCGCAATCGAGAGCAAGCCGCGGCCGGACGAGACGCTCTCCCAGCCATCCTCCGTCGTCTGCAGCCGCATGTCATCGTCCGGCGCGACCGGCATCGCCCACACCTCGCCGGCCATCTCGTTCGCACCGCGAACGAGTCGACCGTCGATGATGATCCCCGCGCCATTCCCAGTCCCGAACGTCATGAACACCATGTCCCTGAGCCCCGGCCGCGCGGCCCCCGCACCAAACCGAAACTCCGCCAACGCACCCGCCTTCGCGTCATGCTCCACAAACGTCGGCAAACTCGGAAATCGCTGCTCCAGCGCCCGACCGATATAGACGTCGTGCCAGCCCGGCAAATTTGGCGGGTCGAGCAGATGCCCCGCCGCCGCATCGATCGGCCCCGCAACCGCTACGCCGATCGCGACCGGGCGACGACCCGCGGTCCTTGCGGCCTCGATCGTACCTTCCACCCGCTCGGCCAGTGTCGAGAAAGTTTCTGCAAACGGCCGCGCGCCGTTGGTCGGCAATACTGACCGGTGCAAGATCTCGCCGCCCGTCGTGCCCTCGACAACCGCGGTTTTCGTTCCGCCGACATCGATGCCGATGATCGTTGGGGTATCGGTCACGGTTAGGTTGTGGACGCTGTGCTACGGATGTAGGGATCGGTGATCCGAGCCGTGATGACCACCGGTGTCCCGACGTCGAGATGCCTCAGTGCACGCAAATTTTCCGATGGCGGCATGCCCCAATAAGACAGGACACTGCATGATTGACAAGATGCCCCGTCGTGATTTC
>Ga0070741_10007327_pt1 | contig 22903 bp, 23 predicted proteins | sample Coa_R1_4_FD_66440 | JGI IMG/M metagenome (GOLD analysis project Ga0070741, IMG submission 66440) | Surface soil microbial communities from Centralia Pennsylvania, which are recovering from an underground coalmine fire - Coalmine... | ecosystem: Environmental > Terrestrial > Soil > Unclassified ... | reverse complement strand
CCGGTCGAGGAGGCCCCCCAGGTCGCGGTCATCCCCGACGGTCCGGGGGCGGGCGGGAGCTACGCGATGACCATGCGCTGGGTGCACGACCTGGCCGCGTTCGACCGACTCTCCGTGCCCGACCAGGAGGCCGTGATCGGGCGGACCAAGACCGACAGCGTCGAGCTCGACGACAAGCCGCCGACCGCCCACATCAGCCGGGTCGTGGTCGAGGAAGGCGGCGAGGAGCTCGAGATCTACCGGCGCAGCGTCCCGTACGGCCGGGTCACCGAGCACGGCCTCTACTTCGTCGCCTTCAGCGCCGACCGCACGCGCTTCGACCGGATGCTCGCCCGCATGTTCGGCACGACCGGTGACGGCCTCCACGACCACCTGACGGACTTCTCGAGGCCAGTCGGCGGCTCGTACTACTTCGCCCCGCCCCTCGAGGCGCTGGCGACCCTCGGCTGACCCGGATCGGCCGCACCGTGGGGGGGTCGGGGCGGCGACCGGCTTCCCCGGTCGGATTGACATAACGGGGATTATCGGCGCTCCGCCCCCGGAGTCAGGCGGGGCGGCGCAGTGCCGTGGGTGCCGGTACCGCCGCGGGCTCGTCGTGCGCCGTGGTGTCGAGCTGGGCGCCGGGAGGCGGCGTCTGGTCACCGTCGGCCGGCTCGTCGCCGGGAAACACGTGGATGCGATTGCGACCGGCGGCCTTGGCCGACAGCAACGCCTCGTCGGCCCGGCCGACGGTCTCGGTGAGGCCGTTGTCGGGGCCGGAACGGGCGATCCCGATGCTGATCGTGAACGGCGGGACGGCCGCGCTCTGGAGGGCCTCCTCGAGCCGGCCGCGGAGGCGCTCGGCGACGGCCATGGCGTCGGCGACGGAGCAGTCGGGGAGCACCACGACGAACTCCTCGCCGCCGTAGCGGGCGGGGATGTCGGTCGGGCGGACGCTGTCGCGGAGCACGCGGGCGAAGAGGCGCAGCGCCCGGTCCCCCGTCTCGTGGCCGTGCTTGTCGTTGAGCGTCTTGAACTCGTCGAGATCGGCGAACGCGACGACGAACGGCGTTCCCTCGCGAACGAGATGGTGGGCGGCGGCTTCGATGCTCCTCCGGTTGTACAGCCCCGTGAGTGAGTCGGTCCGGGCCTGGGTCTCGGTGCGCGCGGTCGCGCGCAGCAGCCCGATGTGTGCGCCGGCGCGCTGCGCGACGAGCGTGAGGCCCGAGATCGCCTCGTCGGAGGGCAGCTCGTTCTCGCCCGCTGCGACGTGGATCACGCCGATCGGGCGTCCGGCGATCGCGACGGGCACGCACGCCGCCGCGCACGCGGCGTCGCACTGCTGGCGCAGGAAGGGGCATGCGTCGATCGCCCGGCTGCTCTCGAAGGTGCGGACCTGACCGCTCTGGCCCACCGGGCACGCCGTGGGGGCGCTGACGGCGCACGCGTGGCTCTGCGGCCCGGCCGAGAGGACTTGGCGGAAGTGGGCCCGGCTCGAGTCGGCGATGAGGAGCTCGACGGTGTACCCAGGGATCACGTGCCCGATCGCGGAGCCGATGACGCCGTACGAGTCCTCCTCGGTGCGCGCCATCTCGAGACCGCGCTGCACGCGGAACTCCAGGTCGCTGCGCCGGATCTGGCGCTCGCGCTGAACCTCGAGCGCGCGTGAGACGCGCTCGTCGCGCACCGCCCCGCGCAGGACGAGCGCGGTGATCGCGAGCCCGACCGCAACCGCGATGGCGAGCACGAGCACGGTCTCGTCGTGGAGCCGGTCGACTCCGGCGAGGGCGCGTGCCTCCGACCGACGGATCATCGGTGCGTAGAGCGAGTTCGCCAGCTCCGAGAGCGCGTGCTGTTGCTTCTCGCCGCTCGCGCGCAGCTGCGCGGTCTGGGCGGCGTACTGCAAGGGCTGAGCCTGCGGATCGGTCGCGAAGATCGAGATGGCGAGGTCCGTGCTGCGCTTCTGCTCGTCCTCGAAGGCCTGCTGGAGGCGCGCCTCGCGCGGAAGGCCGAGCGCGAGGCGAAGGTACCTCGTCCATGCCTTCTGCGCCTGGGTCTGCTCGGCTTCGGAGCCCTGCACCAACTTCGTGCGCCCAGCCGCGTCCGAGGTCGCGATCGCGTCGAAGAAGTCCGCGGTTCCCTGGTGCAGGTGTTCCGAGACTGCGGCGAGCTCCCGGGCGATCGGTTCGAGGCGGTTCGTGAGGCGGCGCAGGCCGTCGCTCGGCGCCCGGCTGCGCGCGCTCAGCACCCCGAGCACGGCGCCGGCGCCCATCACCGCGACGATCGCGACGAGGATCACCCGCTCGTGCGGGCGGAGGTGCACGACGCGGCGGACCGGTGCGCGACCGGGAAGCTTCCACTTCACACTTCCGCGTTCGACGGTGCGAGCGGAAACTTGACAGGACCAAAGTCCCAGACCACCGGCGACCGGTTCAGATCAGAGCCCGGGCGGCGGGGCGACGACCCCGGTGTCCTCCAGGAAGTCGAGCAGGCCCGGGACCAGCCGGATCTCGGAGAGCCCGGCGAGGGGCACCCAGGCTGCCTCGGCGGCGTCGTCGCCGGCGGAGGGCGGGCGCTCCGGGTCGAGCACGTCGACGACGAAGTCGAGGATGACGAAGTGGTACGGCGCTCCCCCGGCGCCGTCGCCCATGCGCTCGACGAAGCCCAGGAAGCGCTCGACCACGACCTCGAGGCCCGTCTCCTCGGCCGTCTCCCGCACGACCGCCTCGTGGAGCGTCTCCCCCGCCTCCACGCGGCCGCCCGGTACCGACCACTCCCCGGCCGCCGGCCCGCGCCCGCGCCGCACGAGCAGGATCCGGCCGTCGTGGACGGCGACCGCGCCCACGGCGACCTCGGGACGGTTCACGGCGACTCCGCGGACCGGTGCAGCACCCGGTGCATCACGAGCGAGCGGGCCGTGAACCCGTGCTCCTCGAAGAAGTTCTTCGCGGCGCGGTGCCCGGGCAGCGCGGCCGCGTCGATGCCGACGCAGCCGTGCCCGGCGCAGAACTCGACCACGACGTCGAGCAGCGCCTCCCCCACTCCCACACTCCGCGCGTCGGGCTCGACGAACAGCTCGGTCAGCACGCCGAGCCGGCTGCCGTCGCGCAACGGCTCCGCACGCACCGCCGCGAAGCCCAACACGACCTCGTCGATGCCGCCGACGGCGAGCCGGGCGTCAGGATCGTCGAGCATCGCCCGGTACTCGGCCGCGAGGGGCTCAGGACGCGCGTCGCGCCGGAACCAGATCTCGCCACCTCGCATCGGGCGCAGCTCGTCGCGTAGCAGCGTCGCGAGCTCGACGACGCGGGCGATGTCGGCCGGTGCCGCCGGGCGGGCGCGCTCCACGGTGTCGCCTCGACCTGCGACGGCTAACGCGTCAACTGCTCGATCTTGCCGAGGATCGTGTTCCGGGCCCGGTGCGCGCGCTCGTAGTCGCGGATCGCCTCGAGCTCGTGCCGGGGAAGCCCCTCCAGCCGGTCGACGACCTGCGACGCCGAGAGCTCGTCGTAGTCGGTGATCGCGAGCCCGCTCGCGTCGCCGGTGGCCGGGCCGGTTTCGGCGGCCGGACGCCACGACGTCGGCGCCGGACCCGCCGTCGGGGCGATGCCGGTTCCCGTCGCGGACGCGGCGGCCGCCGCCGCGCCGGCGGCTCCGGCCGCGGACGGCGCCGAGGATGGCGATGGGACGGCCGAAGATGACGAAGCCGGCGGGGGCGCCGGCGAGTACGGCGGCGGCTCGGTTCCGGCGGACGGCGGCGTGCCGAAGCCGGCGATCACGTCCTCCGCGCGCTCGCGCAGGCGGCCGACCTGGTCGCCGACGACACGCAGGATCTGGGGCGCGCTCTGGGCTGCGAGGTCGCCGAGGTTGCGGAACTGCGCCAGCGGGTCCGCGACCGTCCGGCTCGGTTGACCGAGCTCGTTCTTGCCGCGCGCGACGAACAGCTTGATGAACGACGGCGCGGTGTCACGCACGTAGAGCGCGAGGCCCACCGTGCCGTACACCAGCGCTTCGACGGCCTTCTCGGCTCGTTCGATCCCGTTCTCAGTCACTCGGCTTCGCCTCCCTCGCGATCGTCGAGTCTACGTGCGCGATCGGACGGCCGGACTGGACCGCGCCCGCCGTCCGGCGCCGGCTGCGGAGAGCGGCCAACGCGGCGATCACGACCAGGCCGATGCCGCTCAGCGTCACGACCCAGTCGCCGAAGCGGACGTAGGGCGTCTCCCCCGTCGTCGTGGCGATGGTTCCGGTCGTGACCTTGTTGACGAACAGGCGGCTCTTGTCGTGCACGTTGCCGTCGGCGTCGATCACGCCGGTGATGCCCGAGATCGACGCGTGGAGCACGGGTCGGGCCGTCTCGGCCGCCCGCATCTGGCTCAACGCGAGGTGCTGGGCGGCGAGGCCCGATCGGCGGTACGAGCGGTTGTTCGTGCTCACGACGATCAACTGCGCGCCGTCGTGCACGTAGTCGCGCACGAGGGGCGAGAACGCGGACTCGAAGCAGATGACCGTCCCGAACGGATGGCCGGCCGCGTGGTAGAGGCGGCGGTGGTGGCCCCTCTCGTAGTCGTACGGGATTTGGTTGAGCTCGCCGATGAAGCTCAGCTCGCTGCGCCAGGGGACGTATTCGCCGAAGGGGACGAGATGCTGCTTCGCGTACACACCCTGGAACCTGCCGTTCGGGCTGTAGGCGACGTTCGCGTTGTACAGACCACCGTCTTGCGCGCGCACGCGTGCGTTGGCGAGCACGACGGCGCCGTGGGCGGCGCCGACGGCGACGAGCTGGGCTCGCAGCTCGGGGTCGGTCGTCGGATCGCGTTCGAGCGCGGATTCGGGGAAGACGATCAGGTCGTAGTGACCGTGCAGCGTGGCAGCGAGCGCCAGGTGCTTGCGGGTCAGGTAGTCGGAGTCGATCTCGGCCTGGGTCAGGTTGCGGTTCTGGTCGTTCCCCTGGAGCAGCGCGAACTTGACGTGCCCGGTGACCGTCGGCTCGTAGCGCAGCGCGTCGGCCAGGACCACGACGACCAGGAGCCCCGCGAGCATCAGCGCGACGGCACGCAGGCCGGGCCGGCCGCGCCGCTCCGCACCGGGACGGTCGGCGTCCCTGCGGTCACGCAGCGCCAGGGCGCCGTCGAGCAGCAGCTCGTCGAAGCAGACGACGACGAAGGACACGAGGGCGACGCCGCCGAAGCTGGCGAGGGCCCGCGCCGCGTTGTAGTCGTGCAGCGCGACGCCCAACTCTCCCCACGGCAGCCCGCCCAGCGGCCAGCGTCCGCGGAGTGTCTCGACGACGACCCAGACCGCGGCGACGAGCACCGGCGAACGGACGCCGCGACGTTCGAACCCGGCGACGAGCGCACCCGCGCCCGCGAGGTAACACGCCTCGGCGATGACGAGCGGCGCGATGGCGACCGCCCCGAAGTAGCGGGACCATTCGAGCAGCACGCCGAAGAACGCGAGCCCGAAGACGAACCCGTACAGCGCCGCCCGCCGCGGCGTCGCCCCCCGCCACGCCCACAGCAACGGCAGGAGCGCGACGAACGCGAGCGGATCGAGATCGAAGGGCGGGAACGAAGCGGCGAGCAGCAGCCCCCCGGCGACGCACGCCGCGAGCCGGATCCACAGCGCGCGGTCGCGTCGGGGACGGCGGGAGGCGGGCGGCCCGGGGTCGGCCGGGAGCGCGTCGGGGGCGGCGTCGGCTACGCGCAGTCGCGGCAGAGCATTCGCTCCTCGTCCGCGAGCTGGTTCCGGGGCAGCACGAGGAAGCAGGACGAGCAGAGGAACTCGCCGGGCCGGCGGGGCACGATCCGCGTCGGTCCCTCGCCCCGGTCGTCGGCGTCGGCCTCCTCCTCGTCCAGCTCGTCCTCGTCGTCCTCGAGGGTCGCGCTCGCCGTCCGCTCCTGGAGCAGCGCGTCGAGCGGCGCCTCGACGTCGTCGGGGTGCAGCTCCTCGTCGAGGTCGAGGACGTCGTCCTCCTCGTCCTCCTCCTTGGCCTCGTCGGGCGCGACGACGGTCGCGACCGGGATCTCGGGCTCGAGATCCGTGTCGATGTCGAGGTCGAGGGTGTCCACGTCCTCGACGTCGTCATCGTCGTCGAGAACGTCGTCGCCGAGGTCCTCCTCGTCGAGGTCGTCCTCGTCGATGTCGTCGTCGTCGAGTTCGGGTTCTTCGTCGAAGTCTTCGTCGCTCATCTCTGCTCCGGCGTCACGACCGGGGTGCGCCGGCGTGCGACCGGGGGTCGCGGGGCCGCGGAGTATAACGCCGGCACTCTCGGATCCCGCGCCAACCCTCCGGGGCCTCCGGGCATTCCCGGGATCTCCCGCAATCCCGGTCTCGGCGCTGCAGCAGGCGCCGGACGCGACGGGACCCAGGAGACCGTTGGGGCCACTGTTTGGCCCGGCCTGCCCGGCAGGCGGGTTATTCCAGCGTTCTCTACTTGGTCTCCTGGGCCCCGATTCCTTGAACCCCTTCCGGTTCGCGCGATCACCGGAAGCCCACGACCGGGCTACGGAGCAAGGGTGAGTGAGTAGTACGCCCGACGCGGCGCCTCCTGTCAAGGGCCGCCCGGAACTCGTGACCTGCACCGTCGCGCGTCCGGGCAGGTCAGGCGACCGCGACTTTTTTTGGCGGGCGAGACTCAGCTCCGGTGCGCGGCGCGGCGCGCCTCCGAGGCCCGCTCCGACGCCAGGCGTTCGAGCTCGTACGTCTCGTGGTCGACGTGGCGCATCGCCTCGGCGATCGCCCGGTGCCCGGCCTCCTCCGCGACGAGGCGGTGCATCTCCTGGCAGACGCGCCGGTACGCGGCGTGGCCCTGGGGTGCGGTCCGCAGCTCGAGCATGTGCATCGCCTCACGGGCGTTCATCTGCATCGCGAAGCGCACCCGGTACGCGAACGCGACGGCGTACGCGGCCTGCTCGGGGAACGGCTCGGCGAGCGCGTCGTGGAGCTCGGCCGCGCGGTTCATCGCGGCGGTGAACTCGTCGGCGAGGCCGGCCTCCGCGACAGCCTCGGGGATCTCGTAGCCGTGCGCGGTCGTGAGCCGCTGCCATTCGATCGTCAGCATGCGGTGGCGTTGGAGGTCGCGGAACGCTCCGTAGTCGGCGAGCACGTCGAAGCGGTAGTCGGTGCGCTCGAACGCACGGCCGGGCCGGTGGCGGCGGTTGCGCCGCTCCCCGACGTACGCGCGCATGAGCGCGACCCGCTCGTCGCTGCCGAGACGGCGCACACGCGACAGGAGCTGGTCGTCGGCCAGGTCGGTGTGCGGGTAGCAGATCGCGGCGAGGACCTTGTCCTCGCCCTCGGGATCGAAGTCGCTGAGCACGACGGTCGGTCGGGGCTCGACGGCGTCGTCGTGGAAGATTCGCTCGACGAGCGCCTGCGTCGCGGCGCGGGTCTCGGCGAGGTAGGCGCTCCACTCGATCCCCCGGTCGGGGCGGTCGACACGGGTCAGGAAGGACGGGATGACCTTCCGGAGCTCGGTCAGCATCAGGGCCGCGTACGACCGGGCCTCGGGGAGCGGGTGCGAGCGCATCCGTAGGAGGAGCGCCTCGAAGGCCTGCCCGGTGCCGTAGATGCCGACGTTCGACAAGGTCGCGGCCGGCAGCACCCCTCGCGCCGCGTCACAGGCCTTGGCCTTGATCGTGCCGCGGTAGACGAAGTCGGAGTCGGCCGGGTCCTTGGGGTACCGCTCCCGGGCCCATTCGACCAGCTGCGGCTGCATGGTCTTGTAGGACTCGAACTGCGCGTCCATGTCCGCGACGTAGCGCGCGCCGAGCGGCGAGCGCAGCACCTCGGGCGGCCGGTAGAAGCGGAAGAGCCCGCCCAAGCGGACGTCGTAGGGGATGTAGCGGGTCGACTGCTCGAGATAGGCCATCAGCCGGCCCCACTCGAGGATCTTCGTGAGGAGGTTCGACGACTGCTCGCACGCGAGGTGCACGCCGCCGAGCTGCGCGACGGAGTCGTCGCCGTACTCGAGGAACACCTTCTCGTACAGCTTCTCGGCGCGCCGGAGCCCGACCGTCGCGTCGACGGTGAGGTCGCCCGTGAGGTCGAGCTCGCCGACGAACTCGTCGAGGAAGAGCCGCCGCAGGCTCAGGGGGCTCCGCGAGTAGCGGGCGAACAACGCGCCCTTCACGACCTCGGGAAGGTTGACGAGGGCGAATACGGGCCCGTCGAGGTTCGTGAAGTACGGGCGCAGCGTCGCCGCCTCCTCGGGGGTGAAATGCTCGGCGACGTACTGCATGGAGGGCCGATGGTACCGACGAGGTCCGGCCCCCCGGCGGACCTCCCGCCCGCTCCCGCCGCCCGGGGGCGCCGGGCCTCAGGCCAGGACGACCACGGCCTCGGGGACGACCCGCAGCGCCAGGGCCGGCCTCGGGGGCCGGCTCCGGCCGTCGATCGCGAGGGGGCGTGGCCGCGCGAAGCGAACGGCCACCGAACGGCCCGCGAACTGGTGGATCCCGGGGTGCGGGACGTGGGTGCCGCTCGGCAGGCGGGCGCGCATCGCCCGGCGGGCCGCCGGACGCATCGCGTAGACCTGGACCTCGCAGCGGCCGTCGCCCGGATGGCCCCGCGGGACGACGTCGAGCCCGCCGAGGAACTGCCCGTTGGCCACGACGACGGTCGTGGCCGGCCCCTCGAACACGGCGCGGCCGTCGATCGTCACGTGGCACGGCGCGCTCCGGCTCCACGCGCGGAGCCGGTCGGGGGCGACGCCCAGCACGACCATGTTCACGGCCAGCCGAGCCGTGTCGGCTCCGAGGCCGTCGAGCGCGAGCGCGTCGAGTGGAAGCTCCTGGGGTTGCTCGCGTGGCGTGCCGCCGATGCCGACGGCGCGCGCGAGGTCGGACGTCGCGTCGGGAACGAAGCGGACGCGCGCCCCCGGATGGTCGCGTGCGGCGGCCGCGAGCTCGGCGTCGCCGCCCCGGACCTCGAGATCCGGCGGCCCCGACGCCGGGGCCCCCCAGGGTTCGCCCTTCCGGACCACGGTCAGGTCGCGAGCGCGCTCGCGGCCGCGACCACGCCCCGGACGCACACCTCGGCCGTCTCACGGGCCCGCGCCCGCGTCTGCGGGTCGGGCGCGACGTCGGCGATCTGGCGGAGCAGGTCGACGATCTGCTTGACGTTGCGCACGAAGTCGCCGCCGGTCATCTCCTCGTCGGCGAGGACGTCCGCGAGGTCGTCGCCGCGGGCCCATTCCGCCGCGTACGGCGTGAAGCCCGGATCGGGTGGGCGGGTCTCCGGGAGGCCGGCGTCCTCCTCGGCGGCGGACAGCGAGCGCCACAGCGTCTCGACGGCCCGGGACCGCTCGGCCACCCGTGCGCTCGGCCAGCGTGCCGGCGGCGCCGGCGCGTCGCCCTCGGGACCGCGGCGCTCGTAGGTGAAGCACGACACGACCGCGGCCAGGTCGGCCACGCCCAGGCCGTCGAGATGACCCTCGCGGAGCGACTCGGCGAGCAGCAGGTCGCTCTCGGTGTAGAGACCGGCCAGCATCGCACCGGCGGCGGTGAGCGACCAGCCCTCGACGTAGTGACAGCTCTCCAGCACGCCGAGCACGCGGTCGAACTGGCGGGCCAGGCTCTCGCTGCGGCCACGGACGCGGCGTTCGAGCCGGGCCGCTTCCCGCTCGAGCCGTTCGACCGCGCCGGACGCGCGAACCCGGGCGTCGCGCTCGGGGTCGTCGGCAACCGGGTGCGCGGCGAGGGCAGCCTCCGCCTCGCGTACCTCGTCGCGCCCGGATCGGCGGGTCTGGCCACGCACACGCACGCGCCGCAGCGACTCGACGGCGCTGCGCCGGAACGCCGGGCTGCGCGGCGCGTACGGCTCGGGCAGCTCGATGTGGGCGACGGCCTCGGGCGGCGCGTCGAAGTCGGACGCGCCGAGGCGGACGAGGGTACGCGCCTCGTTGAGTGCCAGCACGCGGGTTGGTCCGTTGCGCCGCGACTCCTGCGCGAGCACGACGACCCGGCCCCCCCGCCGCCCGACGACGAGCACGTCGCCGGGATGCAGCGTGTCGAGGGCGCGGGCCACGCCCCGGCCGGCGCCGCGTTCGCGACGCGCCGACGCGAGCGCGGCCGCCAGGCGCCGGTACTCGTCGACGTCGCCGTAGGGGCTCACGGCCAGCTCGCGCTGGCGGCCCAGCAGCTCCTGCGTGCGGTCGAGCTCGCGCTCGAGCGCGACGATGTCGCGGTCGGTACGGAACTGCGCGAACGACAGGTTCAGGAGATGGTGCGCCGTCGCCGCCGAGTAGCGGCGCACCAGGTTGACCGCCATGTTGTACGTGGGCCGGAACGACGACGTGAGCGCGTCCGTGCGCCGCGCCGCCAGCCCGGCGACCTCCTCGAAGCGAACGAACGGGCTCCAGCACACGACCGCGTACCCGACCGGGTCGATCCCCCGGCGCCCGGCCCGGCCGGTGAGCTGGGTGTACTCGCCCGGGGTCAGGAACTCGTGGCGCTCGCCGGTGAACTTCGTCAACTTCTCGATGACGACCGAGCGGGCCGGCATGTTGATCCCGAGAGCCAGGGTCTCCGTGGCGAACACCACCTTCACCAGCCCGGCCGCGAACGCCTCCTCGACCGCCTCCTTCATCGGCGGGACGAGCCCGGCGTGGTGCGCGCCGAAACCCGCCTCGAGCCCGGCGAGCCATTCGCGGAACCGCAGGACGTCGAGCTCGTCGGCGTCGAGCCCGCGGGTGTGCTGCTCGGCGATCCGCCGGATCTGCGACCGCTCGTCGGCCGTCGTGAGCCGGATGCCGGCGGCGAGGCACTGGTCGACCGCCTGGTCGCACCCGGCCCGGCTGAACACGAACTCGATGGCCGGCAGCATCTCCTCGTCGGCGAGCAGCTCGACCGTCTCGACCCGGCCGGGCGTGCGCAGCCGCCCGCGCAGCCGGTGGCCCGAGCCCGACCCACCCCACGTCCCGGTGCCACCGGTCGCGGCCCGGCGCCGGCGTTCGAGGCGCTCGACCTCCGGGTTCGGGCGGAGCGCCTCGCCCTGCCCGACGAAGGTCGGCAGGAGGTGCAGCGCGCCGGTCGCCCGCTCCCCCACCAGGTAGAGGTTGTGCAGCTCGACCGGGCGTTGTTCCTCGATCACGGCGGTCGTCGCACCCCTGACGGTCTCGATCCACGCCGCGACCTCCTCGGCGTTCGAGACGGTCGCCGACAGGCAGACGAGGTCGACCTCGGGAGCAAGGTGGACGATCACCTCCTCCCAGACGGGGCCCCGGAAGCGGTCCTGGAGGTAGTGCACCTCGTCGAGCACCACGTAGCGCAGCCCGGCGAGCGTCGGCGACGCGGCGTAGATCATGTTGCGGAGCACCTCGGTCGTCATCACGACGACGGGCGCATCGCCGTTGACCGAGTTGTCTCCCGTGAGCAGGCCGACGCGATCGCGACCGTGGCGACGGACGAGGTCCCCGTACTTCTGGTTCGACAGCGCCTTCAACGGTGTGGTGTAGAAGGCCTTGGCGCCCGCCGCGAGGGCGCGCTCGATCGCGTACTCGGCGACGAGCGTCTTGCCCGAGCCGGTCGGCGCCGCGACCAGCACCGAGTGACCGAGATCGAGCGCGTCGAGGGCGCGTTCCTGGAAGGGGTCGAGCGTGACCCCGCGTACGGCTGCGAACGCCTGCCGCTCGCCGGGCATCCGTGCTCAGCCGGTGGACGCCGTGGTGCTCGACGAGGGCGCGGTCGTCGTCGCGGTGCCGGGCGCGGTGGTCGTGGTCGGCGTCGGCACGGTGGTCGTCGTCGACGGCGAGCTCCCTCCGTTGTCGTGGGGGCCGAGCACCCAGACCATGACCGCGGTGAACACGAGGATGGCCACGCCCGTGAGCACGGCGATCGTCACCTCGCGCCGGTCGCGCCTCGGCCGGTACGTCGACGCGGAACGTCGTGACGGGCTCATCGCTTGAGCGCCCTCCCGATCAGGATGCTCGCCTCGTAGAAGATGTACATGGGCACCGCCATGAAGAACAGAGAGTACGGGTCCTGGCTCGGCGTGATCACCGCCGCGAAGGTGACGATGATCACGATCGCCCACCGCCGCCACCGCCGGAGCTGCCGGGTCGACAGGACGCGGGCCAGCAGCAGGAACATCAGCAACACCGGGAACTCGAACGCGATCCCGAACGCGACGATCATCAGGCTGACGAGCGACAGGTACTTGTCGGCGCTGAGCAGTGGCCGGAGCCCGGAACCGCCGGCGTTGAGCAGGAAGCTGAGCGCCTCCGGCAGTGTCAGGAACGCGACGAACCCGCCCAGCGCGAACAACAGGATCGACGAGGCGAGGAACGGGACCGCGTAGCGCTTCTCACGCTTCTCGAGCCCGGGCGTGATGAAGCGCCACACCTCCCACAACCAGACCGGCAACGCCAGGACGATCCCGCCGTAGGTGGCGATCTTCACCCGCGTGACGAACCCGTCGAGCGGGCCGGTGAAGATGAACCGCTGCCGGTCGTTGTGGACCGCGTCGCGGTAGTAGTCGAGGAAGAACCGGATGATCGACGGGGCGAAGATGTAACAAACGATGGCGCCGAGCGTGACCGCGACGAGCGAGATGATGATCCGCCGGCGCAGCTCGGCGAGGTGTTCGACGACCGTCATGCGGCCGTCGGGGTTCTTCTTGGGCACCGGCGCTACGTCCGGTCGGTAGGCGGCGCGTCGTCAGGCGGCGGTGGCGGTGGCGGCGGCGAGTCGGGCCACGGCAGGGGAAGCATCGGGTCGCCGGTCTCGGCGGACAGCTCACGGGGCGGCAGCGTCGGCGCGGGCCGCGCCGCCTCGGTCTGGTCCTCGGCCTCGTCGTCGCCGAGCATCCCGTCGAGATCCCGGCGGAGGCTCTGCTGGAAGCGGCGGAACTCGTTGACCCCACGGCCGACCTGGCGGCCGATCTCCGGGAGCTTGCTGGGCCCGAAGACGAGGAGGGCCACGACGAAGATCACGAGGATCTCGAGCGGGCCGAGCTGCGGCATCGGGTTCCTACTCCCTCACTCCTCGTTCTCACCCACGAGTTCGCTCGCCCGCGAGCCCACGGATGGGTCCGTGGACGGGGTCATCGTACCGTCGGGACCTCGAGACGAACGGCCGGGGCGGAGGCATCCGGCGCCCCACCGAGCCGAGTTCCTCGCCGATCGGCGAGGCACCGGGTCAGTTGCCGGCGCCGCGCACCATCTCGTTGAGACGCTCGAGCCAGCCGTCGCGCTCGAGGAGCAGGTGGAAGTCGATGAGGTCGTCGGAGTCGATCGGCGGCCCGGCGTGGTGCTCGAAGACCTCGGCCGGGGGTGCGACGGTCTCCTGGTGGACACCGGCCGACACGAGCAGCGCCACGATGCGGGCGCTCGCGGGCCGGGTGACCACGTCGCCGCAGTGGGGACACGCGAAGGCGTAGGTCCCCGACTCGTCGCTGCCGAACAGCCGCACGCTGAGGTCGCTCGGACGCAGTCGGACGTCCCCACAGCTTGGGCACTCTGCCCTGATGCTCGCCACGGACAGACCATCGGCAGGGGTTCGGGGCCGCTTGAGCCGCCCAGGTGAGTCATTTTCGGTGCGTGGTCGCCCGGCAGAATGGCGCCGTGGCCGGGCCGATCACCTTCGCGCATCGGGGAGCCCGGGCCGTCCTGCCCGAGAACACGCTGCCCGCGTTCCGGCGGGCCCTCGACGAGGGCGCGTCCGGCCTCGAGTCCGACGCCTGGGTGGCCGGCGACGGCGAGGTCGTGCTCGTCCACGACCCGGTCGTACGGGCCGGGTTGGCACGGCTGCGGGTCGAGCGGGAGCCATCGGGCCGGCTCGTCCGCCACGGGATTCCCCGGCTCGTCGAGCTGTACCGCGAGCTCGGCTCGGACTTCGAGCTCTCGCTGGACCTGAAGGGGCCGCACGCCGGCACGGCCGTCGTCGAGGTGGCGCGCCGGCACGGCGACCCGGCCCGGCTCTGGCTCTGCACACCCGACCTCGCCGAGCTCCAACGCCTCCGCGCGTCGGCGCCCGACGTGCGCCTCGTGCACTCGCAGCGGCGGCGACGCATCGAGGACCCGCTCGAACGGCACGCGGCCCGCCTCAAGGAGCTCGGCGTGGACGCGATGAACATGCACCACACCGAATGGACCGCCGGGATCGTCGCGTTGTTCCACCGCTTCGACGTCCGTGCGTTCGCGTGGGACGCCCAGGAGGTGCGCCAGCTGCGCGCCGTGCTCGACATGAGGATCGACGCGGTCTACTGCGACCGTCCCGACCGCATGGTCGCCACGGTCAGCGAATGGACGAGCTAGGCCTTCGTCCCGAGCATCACATGAAGCCGATGTCGCCGATCGGCCAGATGCGCAGGAAGACGCGGCCGACGATCGTCGATTCCTTGATCGGCCCGAAGAAGCGGGCGTCCTTGGACTCGCCGCGATTGTCGCCCATGACGAACACGTGGCCCGCGGGCACCTTGCATCCCGGTTGGCCGTCCGCCGGTGTCCCGCACCCCGGTGGGACCTTCGGGTTGCTCGACTGGTTCGTCTCGGTCCCCTTGGCGAGGTAGGACTCCTTGAGCTGGCGCCCGTTGACGTAGAGGTGACCGTCGCCCGGGTAGGTCACGGTCTCGCCCGGGAGACCGATCACGCGCTTCACGAGGTCCTTGATGTCGTTGCTGCGCGCGAGCGGCGGCGCGTCGAACACGACGATGTCGCCGCGGTGTACGTCGTGGAAGTCGTAGGACAGCTTGTTGACGAGCACCCGGTCGCCGACGTTGAGGGTCGGCACCATCGACTCGGACGGGATGTAGAAGGCCTGGAACAGGAACGTCTTGATCAGGAACGCGATGACCAGCGCAGCCGCGATCAGGACGACCCACTCGACGACGACGCGGCGCGTCGATTTCGGTGGCTTGCGCGAGCGGCGGCGCCGGCCGGCCCCCTCCCCGTGGTCGTCGTCGGCCGCTCCTGCGTCGGGTTCCACGGTTCCGGTGGCGGGGAGGACGTCGGTCGTGGACTGTGCTGGCGACGCGACGGCCGCGGTGGCGTCTTGATCGGTCTCCGCGGCGAGCGGGTCCGGTTGGCCTTCGAGGTTCACGAAGCGGGCTCCAAGGCGAACATCCTCGCACGCCCGGCAGCGGGCCCCGGCGTCGGCGGTCTCACCGGTACCGCGCCAGGATCCGCCGGGCCGCGGCGCGGGCGGACTCGGCCGCTTCGGGTGGTTCGACGACGGTCGCGAGCGGGCCGAGTTGCAGGAGCAGTCGCTCCAGGAACGCGGGGCCGCTGACCGCGAGCACGACCTCGTACCCCCCGCCGGCGAGTGGTCGCGCCGAGTCCTGCGGGAGGTTCTCGACCACCCACGCCGCCTCGGGCGCGAGCCGCAGCGTCACCCTCGGGTCCGACGGGTCGGGCCGGTAGACGAGATCGCCCAGCTCGCCGCCCCCGTCGCCGGGGCGCGCGCGGGGCTCGAAGTGCTCGCCGGTGGCCCGGGCCGCCCGGACCCGGTCGATCCGGAACAACCGCTCCCCCGCGGCCAGCCGGCACCACGCCGCGACGTACCACGAGCCGAACGCGTGGAACACCCGTTCCGGTTCGATCACGCGGGTCGTCTCGACGTCGCGGGCGAAGGAGTAGTAGCGGACCTCGACGCACTCGTGCGCCTCGGCTGCGGCCTGGAAGGTCGCGAGATGGGTGGCGCCCCCGACCTCGACCGAGACGCCGCCGCGCGCGCCGACCGCCGTCTCGAGCTTGTCGAGGGCGCGTGCGAGCGCGCCGTGCTCGTCGGAGCCGGGGACGGCGAGCAGGGCACGGCCGGCGGCGAGCAGCGCCACCCCCTCCCCCGGTGTGAGGCGGAGCGGACGGTCGAAGTACTCGGCGAGGCGGATCGACACCGCGCCGTCGTCGCCCACCCACACGTCGATCAGCCGGTCGGCCGTGTAGGGCGGAAGGCCGCAGAGCGGCAGCAGCTCGAGATCGCGCTCGAGGTCGCGCTCGCTCACCTCGAACCGTCGCGCCAGCTCCGACAGCGTCGTGTCGGGATGCTCCAGCACCCACGGCACGAGTGCGAGCACCCGGCGCAGACGGTCGCCGGCAAGCGGTCGGGGGCTCACGGTCCTGCCTCCCCGGTCGCCGGCGCCGCGATGGCCTCGAGCCACGTCACGAGCTCGGCGCGCAGCTCGGCCGGCTCGAGGACCTCGGCGTGCTCGAGCAGTTCGAGGACGAAGGTCCGGAACGCCTCACGATTGACGACCGACAGCTCGACGACGACCGAGCCGTCCACCCGCCGTTCCGCGACGACCGCCTCGCCGAGCTGCTCGACGACCCAGTCGGCGCGCGGCTCGTCGACCAGGACGCGGGCGATCCGGGGCTGGTCCTCGCCGTAGGTCAGCGGATCGGCGCGGAGGAACGCGCCCGGGTCGACGTCGGGTGGCGGCTCGAAGGCGCCGGCGGCGCCAACCTCGGGTTCGCCGTCGATCCGGTCGACCCGGAACGCACGGGCCGCGTCGCGGTCGCGGTCGTGGCCGACGACGTACCAGTGCCCCCACCGCAGCACGACCCCGTAGGGTTCGAGCGATCGCCGCTCACCGCGGTAGTCGAACGTGATCGGCGCGCGCCGAGCCACGGCGTCGAACAGCGCCGCGAGCGACGGGGTCGTCTCGAGCTCGGCGAACGGTGCGTCGGCCGCGGTGCCCTCGAGGCCGCCGAGCTTCCGCAGCCCTTCGCGCGCTTCGTCGCCGTCGAGGCGGACGGCGGTCACCGCGACGTGCAGCGCAGCGCGCTCCTCCGGCGTGAGGCCCGGGTCGGGCAGGTAGTAGTCCTCGGGGCGGATCCGGTAGCCCTGCTCGCCGCCGAGGCCGAGCGGCTCGACCGTGATCGGGATGCCGAGGTCGCGCAGCGTCTCCTTGTCGCGTTCGAACTGGCGCCGCCGGGCCGCCTTGTCGTCGGGGTAGGGCGGCTCGAACCGCTCCGCGAGCTGGTCGAGCGTCAGGGGCTTTCGCGTCGCGAGGAGTGTGGCCGTGAGGTTCACGAGCCGCTCGAGCCGGTCGGTCATGGCGAGGACGGGCCGGCTGCTCAGCCGGGGCCGGCGAGCGTTGCCCGCTCCGCCGCGACGAGGCCGGCGGCGGCTGCGGCCTGGAACAGGACCGGATCCGCGGCCGCGGGGCGACCCATCGAGACGACGTCGAGCTCGTGGCGCGCGAACCACGCCAGCACGTCGGGGGCGGGGACGTCGACGAGCTCGTGGCGGCGGTCGATGCCGGCGGCGGCCAGGTCCGCGCGCAGTCGCGCCTCTTCCGCGCCGCCGACGCACGGGACCGGCACGAGCACCCGCTCGCGGCACGCCAGCCGCAGCGCCGTGGCGCTGTGGTGCGACAGCCCGTAATGGCGTTCGCGCGTGTCGGCGAACGAGACCCGCAGGCAGGCGACCGGCACGCCGCCGAGCGCGACGGCGGCGTCGAGAACCGGCCCGATCTCGAGGCCGGTGAAGCCGAGCCGCGTGTTCGTGCCCACGATGCCGGGCCCCATCGCGACGACCGCCACGTCCGCGTGCGCGACATGGCGGGCGACCGCGAGCGCGGAGAACACCGACACCGCCTCGTAGTCGCCGCCGAACGCGTGCCCGTAGGTGACGGTGGCGTCGAGCAGACGGCGCTCGCGCAGGACGGCGACGAGGTCGGAGAGCGCGAGGGGCAGGCCGGCGCCGTCCGACATGACGTACACCACCCGGGCGTGAGGCGCCGCGGTCTTCACCGCGACCGCGACCGCCGGCAGTTGGCTGTGGAGCGCCGCGGCCACGACCGGCATGCCGTCGAGCGACTCCACGTCGGCCAGCTCCTCCAGGAGCTCCTCGGTGCTTCCGACGTCGGCCTGCAGGCTCGTGTAGCGCCCCTTGATGATGTGGCCGGGCCCGCGTTCACTCCACGTGCTCCGTTCGAGGTTCCAGTGGACGACGTGCCAACCACCGGTCCCCAGCCCGAGCTCGACCGCGGTGGTGTTCACGACGACGCGATCGCCGGGAGCCACGCTCCCCGTGAGCTGTGGCAGCACGTACGCACGCTCGGGACCGTCGCCGAGATCGACCTCGACCCGCTGCAGCCCGGCGCGCTCCTCGAGGAGCCGCAGCACCTTGCCGGTTCGGAACGATGGCACGTCGGGCGCGGGCTACAGCGACGCGATCAACCGTTCGACGCGCTCGTCGCGCGACTTGAACGGGTCCTTGCAGAGCACCGTCCGCTGGGCCTGGTCGTTCAGCTTCAGGTGGACCCAGTCGACGGTGTAGTCACGCTTGCGTTCCTTCGCCCGCTTGATGAAGGCGCCCCGCAGGCGCGCCCGCGTCGTCTGCGGGGGCGTGTTGACCGCGTCGTCGATGGCGGCGTCGTCGGCGGTGCGCTCGACCTGACCACGCCGCTCCAGCATGTAGTAGAGGGAGCGCGCCCGGGTCACGTCGTGGTAGGCGAGGTCGATGAGGGCGACGCGAGGGTGCGTCAGGGGGAGGTCGTGCCGTTCGCGGTAGGCCTCGATCAGGTGGTACTTGACGACCCAGTCGACCTCGGTTCGCAGCTTCAGCGGATCGCTCTCGAGGTGGGTCATCACGTGCTCCCACATGTCGAGGGCCTTCTGCTCGAGCGGGGACAGCCCACGCTTCTTGGCGAACTTCAGCGCCCGGGTGAGGTACTCCGACTGGATCTCCACCGCGGAGAGCTCGCGCCCGTTGGCGAGCCGGACCCGGCGCCGGCAGCTCATGTCGTGACTGATCTCGCGGATGGCGCGGATCGGGTTCTCGAGCGACAGGTCGCGCCAGGGGCTGTTGTCCTCCTCGAGCATGCGGAGGATGATCGACGTCGTCCCGACCTTGAGGAACGTCGTGTACTCGCTCATGTTCGAGTCGCCGACGATCACGTGCAGGCGACGGAACCGCTCGGCGTCCGCGTGCGGCTCGTCGCGGGTGTTGATGATCGGGCGCGAGCGCGTCGTCGCGCTGGAGACGCCCTCCCAGATGTGCTCCGCGCGCTGCGACACGCAGTACATCGCGCCCCGTGCCGTCTGGAGCACCTTGCCCGCACCCGCGTACACCTGCCGGGTGACGAGGAACGGGATGAGCACGTCGGTGAACTTCGTGAAGTCGCCCTCACGTTCGACGAGGTAGTTCTCGTGACAGCCGTACGAGTTGCCGGCGGAGTCGGTGTTGTTCTTGAACAGGTAGACCTCGCCCCGGATGCCCTCCTCCCGCAGCCGCTGCTCCGCGCTGCGCACGAGGCTCTCGAGGATGCGCTCCCCCGCCTTGTCGTGGACGACGAGGTCCGCGATCGAGTCGCACTCCGGGGTCGCGTACTCGGGGTGGCTGCCGACGTCGAGGTAGAGGCGCGCGCCGTTCTCGAGGAAGACGTTGCTCGAACGTCCCCACGAGACGACCCGGCGGAACAGGTAGCGGGCGACCTCGTCGGGACTCAGCCGGCGCTGCCCACGGAGCGTGCACGTGACGCCGTACTCGTTCTCGAGTCCGAAGATCCGGCGCTCCACAGACTCAGCGTACCGCCGGGCGCCCGCCGCCAGGTCCTCCCGCTACCCGCCGATGATGGTCACGACGCCCTTGCACGACTTCTCGGCCTTGAACGCCCCGAGCAGGTCCTGGCTCTCCACCTTCGAGAACGGATCGCCGAGACGCGTGTCGATCGTCGCCAGGCTCGACAGCACCTGCGACACGGTGGTCAGGTAGTCGGCCGACGTTGGGTCGGCGGCGTCGACCTTGGCCAGCGCGTCGGAGATCTCCGCAGCCGCATGGGACAGGTACGTACGGAAGGACTTCGCGACCCGCTTGCCGTTGTCGACGTCCGGGATGCCCGCTTTCTTCAACTTCGCGATGGCCGCCTTGGTCGACGCCACGAGCCCGGCGAAGTAGTCGGTCGCCGCCTTCTTGGCCGCCGCCAGGTCGGTCACGTCGGGCGACGGGGCGTTGCTGCCGTCGAGGCTCTTCTGCCACGCGGTGTAGGTGCTGCACAACACCTTCGCGTACTTCTCGACCGACACGGTCTTCGCGGCGGCGGTCCGGGCCGGCGCCGCCGCGCCCGCGGCCGGGGCCGCCAGGGTCAGGGCCAGGACGGCCGCCCCCATCGTCACCATGACCTTGCGCACCGCGTCCTCCTCCGTCGTCGGCTCGGCGCCCGGTTCCCGGACGCCCGCCCGGTACCGGTTCCGTGGTTGTACGTCGGACGCCTGGGTGCCGGCTTGAGGAGCCGGTGCTCGAAGGGCGTCGTGACGCCTTCGGCGCCGCGTGGTCGTAGGCTTGCGGCGTGCTCCCGATGCGGCGCCTGACCTGGGTGAGCGGGTCCTTTCCCGCCCACGTGCTCGCGGCCCGGCTGCAGAGCGAGGGTATCGACTGCGAGCTGCGCGGCGCCGTCGACAGCCCGTACGGGCTCACGGTCGGGGCCATGGCCCGGGTCGACGTCTACGTCCCCGAGGACCAGATGGAGGACGCCCAGCTCGTGCTGCTCGTCGGCGAGGTCGACGCGACCCTCGCCGCGCCCGCCGAGTGGGCCCACGCCGGCGAGGACCGGCGTCCCCGGCGCTGGCCGATGTGGACGGCCGTCGTCCTCCTCGTGTGCGCGGTGCTGGTCCCGATCGCTTCCCACCTCGGCCGCTGAGCCCGCCCCGTCGCCGCGCCGGGACCCCCGGTCGCGGGTTCAGCCCGCGAGGGCGCTCTCGAGCTCGGCGTGCTTCACCCGGTGGAACGACCGGCGCGCACGCGAGCGGTCGAGGAACGCGACCTCGAGCTGGTTGGCACCGAGCGTCTCGTTCTCGGCGCCGGCGAGCACCTCGGCGCCGAAGCGGATCGCGGCGTCGCGCGACATGTCGCTCTCGTACCGCTGCTTGAGCACCTCGGCGATGGAGTCGGCCTGGCCGCCCAGGACGGTGAAGCCCTCCTCGTCCATGACCGTGCCGTCGTAGAGGATGTGGAACATCTCGTCGTGCTCGCGGTCGGCGCCCACCTGCGCGACGAGGATCTCGACCTCGTAGGGCTTCATCTCGTGGGTGAAGACCTGCCCGAGAGTCTGCGCGTACGCGTTCGCGAGCGAGCGCGCGTTGACGTCCTCGCGGGCGAACGAGTAACCCTTGACGTCGGCCTGCCGGACGCCTGCGATGCGCAGCATCTCGAACTCGTTGTACTTGCCGACCCCTGCGAACGCGATCCGGTCGTAGATCTCGCTGATCTTGTAGAGCGTGCGCGACGGGTTCTCGGCGACGATGACAATGCCGTCGGCGGTGCTGAAGGCGACGAGGCTGCGACCGCGGGCGATGCCCTTCCGCGCGTAGTCCGCGCGGTCCTTCATCACCTGCTCGGGCGAGACGTAGAAGGGCATGCTCACAGCCCGGCCCCTTCCTCTCGCCCGCCGAGCAGGCCCTCGGCCCGGCGCTCGATCTCGTCGTCCGGCATTGCGCTGTAGCCGTCGCGGTCGATGACAGCGACCGTCGGGAAGATGTGGCGGATCAGGTCGGGCCCGCCGGTGGCGGCGTCCTCGTCGGCGGCGGCGAACAGGGAGCGCAGCGCGAGATCGACCGCCTCGTCACGGCTCATGCCCTCCCGCCACTGCGACTTGATCCAGTTGCGGGCGTGGACACCACCGGAGCCGTTGGTCTGGAAGTCGCTCTCCTCGTAGCGGCCGCCGGTCGCGTCGTAGCTGAAGACACGCCCGCGCTCGCGGCGCTCGTCGTAGCCGGCGAAGAGCGGGATGACGACGAAGCCCTGCATCGCCGCCGGCAGGTTCGTCCGCACCATCTGGGCAAGCTGGTTCGCCTTGCCCTCGAGCGAGAGCGGTTCGCCCTCGATCTTCTCGTAGTGCTCGAGTTGCACCTGGAACAGCCGGACCATGTCGAGGCCGGGGCCGGCGGCGCCCGCGAAGGCGACGCCCGAGTAGTCGTCGGCAGGGAACACCTTCTCGATGCGGCGGCTCGCGATCGTGTAGCCGGCCGTGGCCCGCCGGTCGCCCGCCATCACGACGCCGTCCACGTAGCGGATGGCGACGACGGTCGTCCCGTGGACGACGTCGAACGGCGCGGGCGCGGCAGCGCCCGCGGCAGGTGCCGGCCCGGCGTCGGGCGCGAGACGGCGCAGCAGGTCGACGAACGACGAGCCCGGATCGTTGCCGGGCGCGAACGACGGGAGCGGTCCTTCGTTCATGGCCGCCCGATGCTAGTGGTCCGCTCGTCGTACACGTTCAGCCGCCGACGACGCCGCGGGAGGCGCCGCCGTCGATCGCCACGCCTCCGCCGGTCACGAACGCGGCGACGTCGGAGCAGAGGACGACGATCATGCGGGCCACCTCGTCGGCGGTGCCGACCCGCCCGAGCGGCAGCTCGCGGGCGACGTGGCGGTGCGCGAAGTCCTCGACCGACACGCCGGCCGCCTCGGCCGGCCGGGCCAGCATCGTCCGGAGCCGGTCGGTGAGGGTCGGCCCCGGGTGCAGCGACACGACGGTCACGCCGTCGGGCCCGACGAGCTCGGCCGTCGTGCGCGTCAGGTGCACGAGTGCGGCGTTGAGGGCAGCCAGGGCGTATCCGGAGGTGGCGCGCAGCCCCGCCGTCCCGCCGACGTTGACGATCCGGCCGAACCCCTGTGCCCGCATGGCCGGCAGCACCGCCCGCATGCAGCGGACGTAGCCCATGACCTTGAGGTCGAAGGCGGCCTGCCACTGCTCGTCGGTCACGTCGTCGAGCGTGCCCACCGGCGACGACCCGGCGTTGTTCACCAGGATGTCGACCCCGCCGAGCCCGGTGACGCACGCGTCGATGGTGTGTTCGACGCCGTGCGCGGTCCCGAGGTCACCCACCGCGTAGACCGCATGGCCGGCGTCGCCTCCGCAGTCGGCCGCCACCTCGGCCAGGCGGGCCCCGTCGCGCCCGATCAGTGCCACCCGGGCGCCCTCGGCCGCCAGGGCCCGGGCCGTCGCGGCCCCGATCCCCCGGCTCGCCCCGGTCACGATCGCC
>Ga0070741_10007326_pt1 | contig 22903 bp, 19 predicted proteins | sample Coa_R1_4_FD_66440 | JGI IMG/M metagenome (GOLD analysis project Ga0070741, IMG submission 66440) | Surface soil microbial communities from Centralia Pennsylvania, which are recovering from an underground coalmine fire - Coalmine... | ecosystem: Environmental > Terrestrial > Soil > Unclassified ... | reverse complement strand
ATCAGGATATGCGCTTTGATGTGCCGGTGATTGGGGTTAAGACCATAGAAACCATGAAGCAGGCAGGGGCGGCCTGTCTGGCGATTGATGCTGGTAAATGTTTGCTGCTGGATGGGGAAGCCATCACCCAGGCCGCCGACGCTGCTGCGGTCACGATCGTGGCCGATTAACCCCCGCCTGACTCTCGCGCGGCTTTTATTTTCTGTTTTTCAACCGGTTTATGCTGCCTGAATTGGTTTGTCCGCCGAGCCTAGCGTTTCCCGAACGGCGCGAATAACCTGCTCCGAATCGCAATTTACCGTGCGCGTTCCGAAGGCAAATTCCTGCATTTCAAAATCGGCAATCACGAGGACCGGCGTAGAGGGGCAGTAATTTCTGATGATGCGGGCCAACCGGCTGCGCTCCGCGTTGGGGATGGAATTGCACAACAGCACCAGGTCAAAATCGCCGTTGAACATGCAGTCAATGACGTCAGGAGAGTTGATCGTGTGAACCAAATAACCCGCTGCCGCCAGCAGTTGGACCCGGTTCCGGACAATTCGTTCGTCGCAACCCGCGTACAGCACGACCTTTGTCACGCAATCCATTTCTGCAACCAAGCGCTTTTGAGATTAGCTCATGACAGGGGCAGGATGGAAGCGCCAAGCTCGGCCAACACGAGCATAGTCGAGACATGCACAAGAATGATAGGGATGCGGAGTGCTCTTCTATCAGGCCGCAACGGGTGGGGACCCGCCGCCTTTTTCTTTCCAGATAGAGTATTCCTCTAAAACCACGCGGAAACTGCCGTGCACGGCTCTGTTTTCAGACACCATGCGCTCCAGGCGAAAAGTCACCAGATTGCCGCACTTGCGACACACGGGAAACTGGTCGTCCTTCAGGATAGTTACGCTGTGTTCTAAACGGTGCTGTGCATGGCGTACCTGATAAATGCCGCTGCACAGAGCTATTTCCCCAGGCTTAAAAGTGGGTTGCATACAGATCGTCCCTTTTCAGTTTCCGTGTTTTGGCCAGAGGATAAAAAATATAAAGCTGGTACCTTAAGACTACGTAGACGATGATCGGGTTGCCCGAGTTACGAAAGTACAGCCTGATTATTTATTTATTTATAATTTTGTCAATAACTTCGAGATTACTCTCTGGCTGGATTGAGAGAGGCGCGATTTGTCTTCGCGCCTTTCTCTCAAACGAAACCAGCTTGCATTATTTCTTCTCGAAGCGGCTCTGCACTTCTTTCCAGTTGACCACGTTCCACCACGCCTTCAGGTAATCGCCGCGGACATTCTTGTATTTAAGGTAGTAGGCGTGCTCCCATACATCGTTGCCCATGATGGGGTAGCTTCCCTCCATCATCGGATTATCCTGGTTAGCCGTGCTCGTAATTTCCAGCTTGCCGGCGGCATTGCGAATGAGCCAGGCCCATCCGCTGCCAAAGCGTTTCAGGCCGGCGTCATTGAATTTGCTCTGGAATTCGGCAAAACTGCCGAAGGCCTGCTTGATGGCGTCTGCCAGCGGGCCAGCAGGTTCTCCGCCGGCCTTGGGCGCCATGATCTGCCAGAACATGCTGTGATTTACGTGCCCGCCGCCGTTGTTGCGCACCGCGGTGCGGATATCCTCCGGCACGGCATTCAGGTTCTTGATCAGCTCTTCCGCGCTCTTGCTGGCCAGCTCAGGGTGCTTTTCGAGCGCGGCATTCAGGTTGGTGACGTAAGCACCGTGGTGCTTGTCATGGTGGGTTTGCATGGTCTGCGCGTCAATATGGGGCTCCAGCGCGCCGAAGTCATACGGTAGCGGGGGTACTTGGTGAGCCATCTTGGCCTCCTGGGTAGGAATAAGAAAACTCTGCAGCCAACTACTCAAACTATCTAGCCTACGCGATTTGCCAAACTTATGCCAGCGGGCCAAACAGCCGAGATGCGTCAATCGAGAGTTGTACGCGGCGGGAATCGATCCAAAGTTGTTGCCATCCCTAATAATTCTCAGATTGCTATTTGTAAGGCAAAATACCCGATTCCTCAAAAGAAAACGCTACCCTATGGTAATGTCCAGATACCTAATAGAGCTTGCTCTGCCAACTTATTCGGGTTAATCTTTACTCCTCATCCCCCAAAAATGAAGAGCTGAAAGGTCTACCTACGGCTCCAAGGAGACCAGCTATGCATCAGCACGCCATGCCATTTCACGCCCCTGCCAGAAACTTCTGTTTCACGGGAAGAATCGTCAAGACATACTCGGTAGCGGCATATTTGTTGTTGACGAGCTGTTGTATGTTTGCGCAGAAAAACGCAGGCAGGGAAATGACATTTGCGGCCCATGCGGTTGTCAACGTCGAGGAGTTGCCACAACCGGAAAAACTGGCTCCGGCGATGGCGCATCCGCAGACGGTTGCTATCCCACAGATGAGCCACCCTGCTCTGCCTATAGCGGCGGGAGCGGCTGCCATTCACCTGCACAGCAGTAGAGGGGCCACGCCTGAGGTTTCATCGACACAATCCTCCTCGTCCGCGCCGTTCTCGTCTCTACCAACCTCCCCTGCGCCGTCGCAAAGCTTTACCGCTCTCCTTGACAACGGTCTATTCGTTCCACCCGACACTCAGGGAGCAGTGAGCCCAACTCAACTGCTGGTGGTTGAGAATGGCACATTCTTGGTACAAACTCGCACTGGTGGCTTTGTACAATCCAAGTCACTCGACAATTTTTGGAGTCCATTGGGCGCCGGCATGGTTCCGAATAATTCCAGAGTGCTCTATGACCCTTACAACAATCGCTGGATCATGGTAGCCGAGGCGAACGCGCAAATGAGCACCTCAGCGTTCTTGATTGCAGTGTCGAAAACATCAGACGCTACCGGGCTTTGGTCCGAGTGGAAGGTGAATTCCGATGCGGGATATTGGGCGAATTTTCCTGCCTTGGGTTTCAACGCCAACTGGATCGCCGTGGGTATGGATATGGTTCCCTTAAGCGGATGCGGATGCAGCTTCAAGGAAAACATCTATGTCTTTAACAAGGCGCAATTGTATTCCGGAGCATCGGATCCGTTTGTCACCTTTACCGACACTACCGGCGCATTTGGATTTGTGCCGGCAGTAACCTTTGACAACAACGCGAGTACGCCGCTCTACCTGCTTCAGACCTGGAATGGCAATCAAATCGATGGCTTCGGATATCTGAGAATGGCCTGGATTACGGGAACCCCCGCCTCGCCTGTTTTCAACAATGGGTCCGACTGCTCCTCTGTCTTTTGCATCCAGTTCAGCACTCCATGGGGACAGTTCGGTACTGGCACCAACGCGGGGTTTGCGCCGCAATCTGGAACCTCGACCTTGATCGACACGCTGGACGACAGAATGCGAAGTTTGATTTTTCGCAACGGGAATTTATGGGGTGCGCAGACCGTATTTCTGCCCGCGTCGGCGCCGACGCATAGTGCCGTACAGTGGTTTGAATTTGATACCAGCGGCAATGGTTTTTTTCAGCGTATTGATGATGTCAACGCCGCCGAATTCCGGGCCTACCCTACCATTTCCGTCAACAAGTTTGATGATGCTCTCATTGGTTACTCTACTTTTTCAGCCAGTACCTTTGTCAGCGCTGCCTATTCCTTTGAGTCACACACCGATCCCGGTGTTGCGGCCGAAGGAGAAAGGCAATTGATTGCCGGCAGCGGACCCTACGTTAAATTCTTCGGAAGCACGATCAATAAATGGGGCTTTTACAGCAATACGGTTGTGGATCCTATCAATGACACAGACCTGTGGACCATTCAGGAATTTGCCAGCACTAACGTCGGCTCGACCGGAGATTTTGGAAGGTGGGGAACATGGTGGGGCAAGATTTCGGTGCCCACCAATCTTTTGGTGACGGCTCCGGCCACTGCGGTCGCGGGAGTTCCTTTTACTGTAACCGTGACTGCCAAAGATGCCTCCAATAACACCGACGCGCCTTACACCGGCACGGTCCACTTCACAGCCACCGGCTCATTCACGGTTCCCCCCGACTACACCTTTGTTCCCGGCGATAACGGGGTGCATACATTTTCCAATGGCTTTACTCTGACTACCGCGGGCAGCCAGACCGTAACTGCAACCGACACTGTTTCAGGTATCAACGGAAATGCAACGGTGGCGGTGACAGCTGCCGCCGCCAAGAGTTTCACCTGGAGCAATGTGCCGCTCACGGCTACAATCGGCGTTGCCTTCCCAGCGACGCTTACGGCATTCGATAATTTCAACAATATTGCGACCACTTATACGGGTTCTGTGCAGTTAAGCACTACCGGGACACCCACCGTTACTCCGTCCGGGCCTAATCCTTATACCTTTACTTCGGGAGCGAGTTCCGATAATGGTGTTCATACCTTTTCGTTCACAGCCAACACTGGGGTCGGCAGCACCTTCACCATCACCGGTAACGACGCTGGGAACGTGATCACCGCAACCTCGCCCTCCATTCGCGTGACCGCCGACCTGCCCATCGCCGGTGCCGGGCACAGAATTCGCATGTTCCGCTCCAATGTGCCCGTTGTTCTCGCCACCTTCACCGATAGTGACTCGGCCGAGACGGGGACGAATCTCTCTGCCACTATCAACTGGGGCGACGGTACCCCCACAGTGGGAGCTGGTGTAGTCCGGGTTGGCAGCACAAATGTGTTTAATGTAATGGGCGCGCACAACTACGCGAAGAAGAGTATGTACACAGTAACCGTCACCTTGAACGATAACAACAATGGCGCCGGCAATGGAAGCTCCGCGATTGCCATAAGCACGGTCACATTCTTGCCGCGAAATTTTTCTCGCTAGGGAATTGAAAACGGACACTTTGTTTGCCTGTGTCATGAATCTGCTTGCGTCAGTCGCACGACAAGCTGATTACAGATGCTTCTCAATTTTTGAGATGACTCTGATATCACTTCATTTATTTTTGTGTCATCACTTCATCGCCTGAGAGCCGTATAGAATAAAATGTTCCTCGAAAAATATTTCTGAACTGAGTACTGAGGACCGAGTACTGAGTACTGCTTTTGGCAAATCCTGAAAAACTTCGCATAGCAGTCATAGGCGTGGGCGCTTTCGGACGCAACCATGCCCGCGTCTATCACGACCTAGCCAAAGAAGGCGCGGTTGAATTTGTTGGCGTGGTCGATTCCAACTCCGCTCGCGCGGTCCAGGTTGCCGCCGAGTTCGGTGTCCAGGCTTTTGCTTCGCTCCCGGAGCTGCTGCAGCGTGGCAAGCCGCAGGCGGCTTCCGTCGCTGTGCCCACCCAGGCGCATCTGCAGGTAATGCGTGAGCTCGTGCAGAACGGCGTTGACGTGCTCATTGAGAAACCCGTGGCTCCCACACTGGCAGATGCCGACGAGATGCTGCATCTGGCGCAGCAGCATAACCGCATCGCTCAAGCCGGCCAGCTGGAGCGCTTCAACCCGGCCGTGCGCGCCACATTGCCTTTACTGACCAAGCCCATGTTCTTTGAGGTGCACCGTTTGAGCGTGTTCACTCCGCGCTCCCTTGACGTGGATGTCGTGCTCGATCTGATGATCCACGATATTGACGTGGTGCTTTCCTTCGTGCAGTCACCGGTCAAAGAAATTCGCGCGGTGGGCCTGCCCATCCTCACTCCCAAAGTGGATATCGCCAACGTGCGCATGGAATTCGACTCTGGTTGCGTGGCCAACTTTACCGCCAGCCGGGTAAGCACCGAACGCGTGCGCAAGCTGCGCTTCTTTCAGCCGCAGCAATACATCTCGCTCGACTACACGCGCCAGGATGTTGTGGCATTCACCGTCTCGAACGATGGCACAGGCTCGGGTGGTTTATCAGGGCTGCTGGCTGCTATGGGAGAAGATGAATCAGAGCACCCCTCCAGCCCACAGATCAAGATTGCCAAACCCGAAGTGGTGCGCGAAGAGCCTCTGCGCGCAGAAATTTGCGCCTTCCTGCATTCGGTGCGGACGCGCAGCTCTCCCGTAGTTCCACTTACAGATGGCCGGCGTGCCCTGGCCGTAGCGCTTGAGATCCTGGATGTAATCCGGGAGCATTCGCGCAACGTCAAGCTCGATAAGCTGCTGTAAAAACAGCTGCAAGCCCCCCAGCTTTCAAGATGCAAGTTGAAGGCTCCGCAACGTTCTTAAAGTTAATACTGGTTACGACTGATTACGCAGGTATGTAAAGTTTTGTACATAAGTATTTCTTACGGGGCGCGAATCTCTAAAACAATGAGAAAATAGTAAACGGGTGAGAGCTTTCAGCATCTAAGTAGCAACAAGCCTCACATTGTGATTTCCGCGAGATGCCGACCATTATCCAAATTCCGCTGCTGGAGGAGATGCGCAAATCTGAGCAGAATGGCTCTGCCGATGGCAGCGGCGACTCCGGCGCGCAAGGCTCGCTTTTTCCTTCTCCCAAAGAGCCCGCGTTTGACGATCGTCTCCACAAAACTCCGTTTGCCTTGTTGGAAGATGATTTGGAGTTGCAACTCGAGCGCTCGAAGCTGCGCGAGGCCTTCTGGATTTCGCTGACTATTCATGCTATTGCCATAGCCATCATTGCGTTGCTGCTTCCCAGGATATTGGCGCGTTATCCGGCTACGCCCAGCCGTTTAGCGCAGATTCTGCAAGACCATCAAATAACGTTCCTTGAGATGCCGCCCGCGCCTGTGCAAAAACCTCTGGACACCAACAAAATATCTGACCAGGACAGGCGTGCGGCCCTGCGCCACCCTGACCTGCAGCAATTGCGCGAACTGGAGGAGGCGCGGCGCGCTGGCTCTCCAGGGGCAATTCCGGCGCCGGCAGTAAAGACTCCGCCTCCGGGCCAGCCCGCGCAACAAAACCAGCAATCCGCCCAGGCGCAGCAGCCCCAGCCCACGCAGCAACAGCAAAAGCCTGACAACATGGCGCGCTTAGAGCAGCCACCGCCACCCGCACAGGGCAGCGGAAGAAATAACCCCTTTGCTGCAGCCGCCTCTCCTGGGTCTGCGATTGAACAGGCGGCGCGAGCTTCGGCCGAGCAGCGCAGTTATGGCAGCGCCGGCGACTATGGAGCCGGCCCCTCAGCGCAGCCTACAAAATTGCGCAGCGATATTGACATCATGAGTGACACCATGGGAGTAGATTTCGGCCCTTACCTGTCACGAGCCTTAGAGACCATCCGCCAGAACTGGTATAACGTGATTCCAGAAGAGGCCCGCCCTCCGCTGATGAAATCGGGCAATGTTTCTATTGAGTTCGCCATCCTGAAAGATGGTTCCATTGCCGGCATGCGCGTGCTTCCCCCAGGGTCGGGTGACGTAGCCCTCGACCGTGCGGCCTGGGGCGGAATCACAGGCTCCAATCCCTTCCAGCGTTTGCCGCAGGAATTTCACGGACAATATCTCGCATTACGTATCCACTTCTTTTACAATCCGCAAAAGAGCGACCTTCGCTAGTAAGCACATTTAAGGTTCGGCTTCATCTATGCCTGCCGCCAAACGCCAGAATACGCTCGGCCTCATGCTCATTGCGCTGCTTATCCTTCTGTTCACCCTGGCGCGCTTCTGGAAGGCGATTCACTGGAAAAATTTCTGATGGCAGAGAGCGAGAGGGCATTGCAGCATTCATCGCCCCGGCGCCTGCCGTTGCTGGTGGTCGTCCTGGGACCAACCGCGTCAGGCAAAACCGCGCTCTCTTTGGCATTGGCCGCGCGCTTTCATGGCGAGATTGTCAACTGCGACTCCGTGGCGGTCTACCGCGATTTTGAAATCGGGACTGCTAAGCCCACACCGCAAGAGCGCGCTCTTGTTCCACATCACCTGCTGGACATCGTTTCGCCCCCCGATCCGTTCACTGCAGGTGATTACTCGCGCTGCGCGCGTACTGCCTTGCGCCAAATCCAGCAACGCGGCAGTTTGCCCATTGTTGTGGGCGGCACCGGACTCTATCTGCGCGCGCTTCTGGAAGGGCTTTTCGCCGGCCCACCGCGTTCTGAGGAGCTGAGGGAACGGCTGCGGCAGCGAGCGGCTGAAAAAGGCTCGGCGCACCTGCATCGCGTCCTGCAAAAACTCGATTCCAGATCGGCCGTGAAGATTCATCCCAACGATGCTTCCAAGCTGGTGCGCGCCATTGAAGTATGCCTTTCGGCACAGCAGCGCATGAGCGACCTGTGGCAGCGCGGCCGCGACCCGCTCATTGGTTTTCGCGTGCTGCGCCTGGGGCTTGACCCCGAGCGCAGCGCTCTCTATGAGCGCATCAATGACCGCGCCCGCCGCATGTTTGCCGCCGGCTTGGTCGAAGAGACCCGGCACTTGCACCGGAAATATGGCGATACCGCCGTGCCCCTGGCTTCCCTGGGGTACAAGCAGGCCATGCAGTTTATTCGCGGTGAAATTGAGTATGAGCAGGCCTTAGCCGCAGCGCAGCAAGCCCACCGCAACTATGCCAAGCGACAGATGACCTGGTTCCGTCGCGAACCAGATGTTCACTGGTTCAAGAGTTTTGGTGATGATCCCCAAGCGCAAAGCGACACATTGCTGCTTGTGGAAAACCATCTCGAAACTACCGGGGTTGTAGACCTTTCGTAATCCCCGTTTGTACACCGAACCTGTAAAAATGGCATCTTACTCTGTAACGGTTTTAATTTAAGGCCACTTCAATGAATCTTATCGCCACTGCTATTCCGAACCCAGATGACTTTACAATCCGACTACGGCGGGTTACGGAAGAATTACGAGCAATCGAGAAAGACATTTGTCAGATGGCGGCTTCCAAATCTCTGGGTTCAGGTCCTCTGGATAAAGAGGAGCATCTGCAATTCGTGAACTTGTTGCTTGATATGACCTTGCTGGGAGAACTCAAAGTTGTGGTCGACCATTTGCGCCTGCTGCTACGCACCTACATGGATGGTCTGGCTGAGCGCGGAGGCGACAATAAAGAATATGCCCGCCAAGTCTGCCGCATCCAGGATGCCACCGAGGCCCTCCGTCTGCTGCATGACCAAGCCCAGGGGCTCGCCGAAGGCGAGTTGGCCAAGAAGCGCTCTTTCATCGACCGCATTGAATCACTGGTCGAACATCGTCTGCAACATCCTGAAGCCTCCAGCCATACCCCAGCAGCCGCCTTAATCACACGTTAATCGCAAATTCCCCGATGACGGCATGCAGTAATTCTGCTATTGTCGCCATCATGTATAAGTGCCTGCTTCTTCTGCTAGTGCTGGCCATCCCTTCTTTCGCCAAAGATTTTCAAAAACCTGGGCCTATTCAGACCACATCCGACGCCCAAAAATGGGCCGACAAGACTCTGCGTAAACTCAACCTCGAAGAAAAAATAGGGCAGATGTTCATGATGCGTGGCCGCGCCGAGTTCCTGAACGTCACCAGCCCTGATTACCTGCAGCTTCGCGACCAGATTCGCCGCTACCACATCGGCGGCGTGCTGCTGACCGTGCGTACCGATGGTCCCTTTCTGTTGCGAAACCAACCTTACGAAGCGGCCACGTTTACCAATCATCTGCAAGGCGAGTCGCGCCTGCCCCTGATCTTTGCCGCCGACTTTGAGCGCGGCCTCTCCACACGGCTGAACGGCGCCACGGTGTTCCCTCATGCCATGGCCTTCGGCGCAACCGGAAACCCGCAATACGTTGAGGACTTCGCGCAGATTGTTGCCCAGGAGGCCCGTGCCATCGGCGTGCAGTGGAACCTTTTTCCCATTGCCGACGTGAATTCCAATCCCGCCAATCCCATCATTAACACCCGCTCGTTTGGCGAAGACCCCAAGCAGGTTTCAGAGATGGTGACGGCTTACATCCGGGCGGCGCGCGATGCCGGCATGATGACCACGGCCAAGCATTTTCCCGGACACGGCGACACCGAATCGGATTCGCACTTGGAACTGGCGCGTGTGGGCGGCGACATGCAGCATCTTCAAAACATCGAGTTGCCGCCCTTCGAGCAGGCCATTGCCGCTGGGGTTGACTCGGTGATGGTGGCGCATGTCACGGTGCCAACCCTGGACCCTGATCCCGGGCGCGTGGCTTCGACCTCGCCCTTGGTCATCGAAAATTTATTGAAAGGCCAGCTTGGCTTCAAGGGGCTGGTTGTTCCTGATGCCATGGATATGAACGCGCTCATGCGGCTGTTCGTTGGGCACGATGCCAATCCCAGCGCCCGCGCGGCGGTCGAGGCGATTAAAGCGGGCAATGATATGATCTTGATCCCTGCCGACCTGGACGCGGCCTACAATGGCCTCCTGACAGCGGTGCGCAGCGGTGAGATTTCAGAGGCGCGTATCGACGATTCCGTGCGCAAGATCCTCGTTACCAAGGCCACCCTCGGCCTCGCCAAGACGCGATTGGTGGATATTAACGCCCTGCCCAACCTGATTGCCACCCCGGAACACGTTGCCTTTGGGCAACTGGTGGCAGACTCAGCCATTACCTTGGTACGCGACAATGGCCAGGTACTGCCTCTCAAAAAGATGGCGCCCGCCAGTGGAACTTCTGCCCCTGCACTTTCGTATCATGCAGAACAGGAGGCCGGAAAGCGGATCTTGGCGGTGATATTTTCCGACGATATACGCACAGATTCGGGCCGCACGCTGGAACGTGAACTGCGGGCGCGCATTCCCGATGTGAATGTCATTTACGTTGACCCGAGAATTGCGGCAGCTATGTCAACGCAGGTGATGCAGGCCGTAAATGACGCCCAAAGTATTGTTGCCGCCGTCTATTTAATTCCAACCGCCGGCAAGGCTGTGCGCGTGCAGGGTACGGTGCAGAATGCAATCGGCTTAACCGAGGCCCCCGCCGACCTGTTGCGACAAATCCTGGAACACGCTGCGGCCCGCACCGTGGTGGTGGCCGTGGGTACGCCCTATGTAGCCGCCGAATTCCCCGATGTGCAAACTTACCTGTGCACCTTTTCCGCCGCCAGCATCTCCGAGTTCAGCGCGGTAAAAGCATTGTTTGGTGAAATTCCCATCCGCGGCCATCTGCCGGTCACAATTCCTAATATTGCTCAAAGGGGAGCGGGCATTGAAAAACCATCCGCTGCTCCTCCGGTTCCACCAGTCGAAGGAGGCTTACTGCAACATGCGCAAGGAAAATAAATTCTCTCTTCCAGCAATCGTTAGTGCCGTTGTTCTGCTCCTGGTGCTTGCAGGATGCAACGCGGTCGTCACTAAATCCGATGACAACGGCAAGCAGGAAAAGAAGGTGGAGATCAGTACTCCGCTCGGCGGGCTCCAGGTACGCAAAGACGTTGACCCCAAAGAACTCGGCCTGACCCCTTATCCTAATGCGCGCTTGCTTCCCGAGGAGCAGGGCTCCGGCGATTCGAGCGCAAACGTCAACATCTCCACGCCGTTCTTCGCGTTAAAGGTCATTGCAGCAAAATACGAATCCGATGACCCGCCCGAGAAGATTATCGATTTCTATCGCAAAGACATGACCCGTTATGGAAAGGTGGTCCAATGCAAAGGGTCGGGCCACAATGGATCCCAAGCAGGAAGCGGCAAAGATGACGACATCAAACTGACACTTACTTGCGATGATTCAGGCAGTGAGGACAAGAACATAACGTTGAAAGCTGGCCAGGGAGAAAGCCAACACATGGTAGAAATCGAGCCCCAGTCCAAGGGAGCGCACATAGGCTTGGTCTACATCCAGATGCGCGGCAAGGCAGAAAGCATGTAAGGCAGTCTTCAAGTTTCGAGTTTCAAGTCAATAAGCTCAAGCTAGACCCTTATCTTAAACAGAGATTTCGGAGCCACCGAGCGTTGCAGGAGGATAGATGATCACTTTAGCTTTAATGTTCCTGGCCTACTGGCTTCCCTCATTGCTGGCCTTTCACTGGAACCATAAGAACCGTGTAGCTATCCTGGCGGTCAATTTTTTCCTGGGATGGACGGTATTTGGATGGGTCGTAATTCTCATCTGGGCCTGTACCAACAACCGGGAGCCGAAAACCGTTACCGCATATTAATCCGCCGGAGCTGGACCTACCAGCCCCAGCAAAAAATCGTTTAACCTGCTACCATTGTGTCTCTTCCGGCGTCTATAATGAGATGCCTTTCAGAGCGGCCCGTTGGCCGCGTGGTTCCGGCCTTAAAGGTATTTCCCCAATGCCTTCGCTGACATTGAGTCCGTTCAAATCGATTGAATTCTCGAGGAGTTCCAATATGCGCCTGACAACACTGTTGAGCCTTGCGTTGCTCATGGTTACACTGGCAACAGCGCAAGAGCCAAAATCTTCAACAAACTTTTCCTCGGATGAGATGCCAAATCTCTCCCTGGGTTTCAGCATTCATGCCATGGATACGACCGCGAACCCCTGCCAGGATTTCTATCAATATGCCTGCGGCACCTGGATGAAGGAAAATGATATTCCCGCTGACAAATCCACCTGGGGGCGCTTCAGCCAATTAGATCAAAGGAACCTGGCGGTCTTGCACGACATCCTGGAAAAAGTTTCAGCGAATGACCCGAAACGCACCCCGGTCGAACAGCAAATCGGCGACTATTACACCGCATGCATGGACAAGAGGGCCATTGACAAAAAGGGGCTGGCCCCGATCCAGGCGGAGTTGGATAGCATTGCTCAATTGAAAGATAAATCTCAGCTTGCGGGCGAAATTGCCCGCCTGCACAATCTTGGCGCGATTTCGCGTTTACACAACCTTGGGGGAAACCTATTTTCTCTCTTTCATTTTGACTCCGATGCAGATTTCAAAGACGCCAGCAAGATAATCGCCTCGGTCGATCAGGGCGGGCTGGGTCTTCCTGACCGCGATTACTATTTCAAGGACGATCCTACTTCGCAGAAACAGCGCGAGCAGTACAAACAGCACGTCCAAAACATGTTCCAGCTTTTGGGAGATAAGCCCGAAGTAGCGGCAAAAGAGGCGCAAACAGTCTTCGAGATCGAAAGCGCATTGGCAAGCGCCTCGATGAAACGAGTAGACCGGCGCGAGCCCGCTAACATTTACCACAAAATGACGACAGCCGATCTGGCAAAACTCAGCCCATCGTTCAATTGGGATGAATACTTCAAAACAGTTGGCGCGCCCGGGTTCAAGGAACTGAATGTCGCAGTCCCTGATTTCATCAAAAAAATGCAGGTATTGATTGAAGAACAACCACTGGAAAACTGGAAGACCTACCTGCGTTGGCACCTGGTTCATAACAACGCTATTTTGCTGCCCAGTCAATTCAGCGACGAAGATTTCAATTTTTACAACCGCACCTTGGGCGGCCAGAAAGAGGAGGAACCCCGCTGGCAGCGCTGCACCCGTCTGGCAGACGGCGCACTGGGTGAAGCCCTGGGACAAGAGTATGTGAGCGAAACCTTCGGCAAAGAAGGCAAAGAGCGCACTTTAAAAATGATCCACGCTCTGGAGGACGCGCTCAAAGAAGACATCAAGAACGTGCCCTGGATGACTGACGCCACCAAGCAGGCGGCGCTGGAAAAATTGACAGCTATCACCAACAAGATCGGCTATCCCGAGCACTGGCGTGACTACAGCTCGATCAAAATTGTTCGGGAGGATGCGCTCGGAAACCAGCAACGGGCTGACGCTTTTGAATTTCAGCGCGAACTGCAAAAGATCGGCAAAGACCTGGACAAGAGGGAGTGGGGCATGACTCCGCCCACAGTCAATGCTTATTACAGCCCGCTGGAAAACAATGTTAACTTCCCAGCGGGAATCTTGCAGCCGCCGTTCTACGACATCAAGATGGATGAGGGAGTAAACTTCGGCGGCATCGGCGCGGTCATTGGACACGAACTCACCCACGGATTTGACGATGAAGGCCACAAATTTGACGGTCAGGGGAACCTGCGCAACTGGTGGGCGCCGGAAGACGAGAAGGCCTTCAACCAGCGTGCTCAATGCCTGATCGACGAATACAACGACTTTGTTGCCGTAAAGGACGAAAAAGATCCCAAGAATGATGTCCACCTCAACGGGAAGCTGACGCTGGGCGAAAATACCGCCGACAACGGCGGCTTGCGCCTGGCTTACATGGCGCTGCTGCATGAACTCGCCGGCAAGGAGCCTCAGAAAATTGACGGCTTCACTCCCCAGCAGCGTTTCTTCCTCGGCTTCGGACAGATCTGGTGCACCAAGATGCGGCCGGAAGCGGCCCGGCAACTGGCGTTGACGAATCCGCACTCGCCCGGACAATTTCGCGTGAATGGGGTAGTCAGCAACATGCCCGAGTTCCAGCAAGCCTTCGGTTGCAAAAAGGGGGACGCCATGGTGCGCGAGAACGCTTGCCGTGTGTGGTAGTCGTTCCTGAATTAATCAAGAAAGGCACAGCCTCGGCTGTGCCTTAATTTTTGAATGGGGAGACGCAGCATGCCGCGACTTCACCAGTGACCGATTATCTGGCTGGATTCACTGACTCCGCCTGCTCATGGGCATGATAGCTGGAGCGCACCAGCGGCCCCGATTCAACATGGCGGAACCCCATTTTGAGAGCTTCATTCTTCAAGTAGGCAAATTCATCGGGCGTGTAGTAACGCGTCATGGGCAAATGGTCTTTGGATGGCCGCAAATATTGTCCCACCGTCAGGATATCCACTTTGCGCGCAGCCAGATCATGGAAGACATTCAGCAGCTCATCCATTTCCTCGCCCAGACCCACCATCACGCCGGTCTTGCTTACAGTCTGCGGAGAAAATTTCTTTACGTTGGCCAGCAGTTGCAGCGTACGCTCGTAGCGCGCCCCGGAGCGCACCGCGCGATACAGCCGGGGCACGGACTCGGTATTGTGATTCAGAATGTTGGGTTGGGCATCGAGCACGATCTTAAGACACTCATCAATGCCCTGGAAGTCGGGGATGAGAACCTCCACGCTGCACCCCGGCACCTGCTGCCGTATCTGGCGGATGGTTTCGGCAAACACCTGGGCGCTGCCCAGGTTGTCGTCATCGCGGTTCACGCTGGTGACGACTGCAAATTTAAGTCCGAGAGTCTTGACTGCCTCGGCCACGCGCCGGGGTTCATCATAATCAATGGGCAGCGGCTTGCCCTTGGGTACGGCGCAGAAGCCACAGCGGCGCGTGCACAAGTTGCCCAGCAGCATGAAGGTAGCAGTCTTGTGGTTCCAGCACTCGCCAATATTCGGACACTGCGCTGACTCGCAGACCGTATGCAGTCCCAGCCCGCGCGCCAGTCTCTTGAGGTCATGATAGTTCTCACCTATCGGCGCCCGCGCCTTCAGCCACTCCGGCTTGGAACGGGGAACACGCGGCGAGAGGTCAATCTGGACGAGTTCGACAGCGCTGGCCATGAAGCTTAATTCTACTAGAGTGCAGCGGAGACAATGAAGCTCTCAATTCCGAGCTTTTGGACTGAGTTCTCCACGACAATCGTCGGAACCGGGTTTCTTCGTACATTTGGTTCAACCCATTGAGTTTGGCTCAACCATTAAGTGAGTTGGTTCCGTGACTCTGAGAACAGAGAACTGAAAACCGAGAGCTGCTTTTTACAGCGTATGCAAAAATGCGAGCAGGTCACTGAGTTGCTGGTCATCCAGAACATTTTGCATTGGCGGCATGTTGCTGCGGCCAGACATGATCGCATCGCGAGCGCGGTCGTCGTTGGCGGGAGCGCCGCTGGGCAGATATTTCTTGCGGAATATTCCTTGTAATCCCGGCCCCTGGCGTGGGCGGCTGGAATAGGCATCGTGACATGCTATACAGCGCGCCTCGAAGACGCGCCGGCCGCGCTCTTCCTGCGGAGTTAATGGGCGGCTGGCGGCGTCGGGGGATGAATTGCATCCAATGGATACAAGCAATACCATGAGGCCGGCAAAGATGCCGACCCTGGAGCTGCCGCACAGCAGGCGGGATTTCCGAAACCTGAGCAAATGTTTATTATGTTAGAGAACACCTAGATTTTGCAAAGCCGTTGCCAGAGGCAAGCTGGAATGTCGGTGGAGATCAAGCGCGTCTACGAACCGCCCTCGCTTAGCGATGGGGAGAGGGTCCTCGTAGACCGGCTCTGGCCGCGCGGGCTCAAAAAAGCTGCGGCCCGCATTGACGTCTGGCTCAAGGAACTTGCTCCTTCGCACGAACTGCGTCGTTGGTTCCATGAGCGTCCTGAATATTTTTCGGTTTTTCGCAAGCGGTATTTGCAGGAGATGGCCGCTCCGGCCGCCTCGCAAGCGTTGCAGCAGCTCTATGAGATTGCGCAGAAGAAGAAAACTGTAACCCTGGTTTACGCCGCTAAAGACGAAGCGCACAACAACGCAGTCGTACTGCGTGATTTGCTGCAGGGAATGCGTAAGCCGCCTTCCAGCTCAGGTCCGGCAAGAGCAGCGGCAGCAAGGGTCCGCGCGCGTATGCCGAGAGGACGATCCTAAGTTACTCTGTGGGCAGGAGCCGGTATTCAGGATTAGAATTCCAACTGGGAGATTCCCATGAGCACATCCGCTCCAAATCCAATGCCTGTTTCCACTTCTGAAACTGAACCTGTGCTCTCGGAAGGCGAGCGGCTTGTCAACGTTTTCATCGCTCCTTCCAAAACTTTCTCTGATTTGAGACGCAAAGCAAACTGGTTTGTCCCCTGGCTGGTGCTGGCCATTGCCAGTTGGTCATTTATCGGCGTGGTATCGCAAAAGATAGGTTTCAAGCAGGTATCGGAAAACCAGATGCGCATGAACCCCAAGGCTCAGGAGCGTTTGGCCCAGCTTCCGGCTGACCGGCGGGAGCGTGGCATGGAAATCAGCACAATGATTACGAAGACGTTTGCCTTCGCCTTTCCTGTACTCGCCTTGTTGATCTACTTGGTTATTGCTGCGGTGTTAATGGGCACCTTTAACTTCGCCCTGGGTACGGAGGTCCCCTTTCATACTTCGCTGGCAATTGTCATTTATGCGCAACTGCCACGAATTATCAGGCTGGTGCTGGCTATTATTTCTCTTTTCGCAGGAGCTGATCCCGAGAGCTTTATTCTTTCTAATCCGGTGGCTAGTAATCCGGGCTTCCTGGTGGATGCAAGCGCTCATCCGGCTTTGTACGTGCTGGCTTCTTCCTTTGACATATTCACCCTCTGGACCATTGTGTTGATCGGCATTGGCTTTGCCTGCGTCAGCAAAGTAAAAAGATCAACTGCCATCGTGACCGTCTTTGGGTGGTATGTATTGATCACATTGGTAACAGTGGGTTTTACTGCCGCATTTTCGTGAAGGTGAGAGCACGCTCTAGTGGATCTTCTCCCACACGAATAGCACGCTGTGTTCCTCGCCGTGGTTGTCAAATTGGGTGCGCAGATTGAGCCGCTTGCCGTCGAGATCGAAGCGCTGCGTCGTCATCTGGTTATTGAGATAAGGCTGGTTGCTTGCCCTGATATTTTCCAGAATGACGCTATGGGTCTCGTCTACCGTCCAGCTTCCGTAATAGGCAAGGTAGGCCTCGATCACGGCCTTGGCCTGCTCCGCCGTGGCGTGTTCATAGCCGGCAGGAAAGCTTACGCGTGGAATCTTCATGATCTGCAGGGAGACATATCCTCCGGGCTCAAAAATAGCAATGCCCTGCGGCGTTTCGCCAAACGGATTCACAACACTGCCATCCAGTAATTTTTCCTGATATGAAACCAGCCGCCACGTTCCAGAGATTTGCTCGGCAATGGAAGCGCGCATGGCCGCTGTAGGCGAGACATCCTGAATCTCCTTCCTTTTTTGTGCGGGGCTGGCCGAAGGAGCGGATTGCGTGGGTGCGCTTTGTGCGCCGGCGCTTTCCCAGGCAAAAGCTAAAATTAGAACAGCAAATAACAGGCATTTCTTGCGGCCCAGATTCATGCATCCTCCATTGTTCAGGGGGTCTGGCTAACATCATAAACGATAGCCCTGAGTTGAAAGTGGGCGGTAGGGGGGAGGGCGATTATGAAGGCTTCAGGGTCTCAGCCGCGGTGCTGAGCGTTTCTTCTTTGCTCGGCTCTTCGTCTCCCTTATTCATCATCTGCGGAATGGTGACGAATTCATATCCCTGGTCGTGATAGCGTCGAATCAGGCGTTCGGTCGCTTCTACTGTGTGACTGCGGTCAGCGCCCATCTGGGCATGATCGCCATCATGCATCAGGATCAAATCGCCTCCACGAATCTGCCGGACGGCGTGCTGCTCAACCCGGTCGGCCGTGGTCGCCTTCCAGTCATAGCAGGTCACGCTCCACTTGATGGGCATGAAGCCCATATTGTGCACTGTGCGCATGACCGCCGGACGCTTCGCGCCAAAAGGCGCACGGAACAATCGCGCATGATCGCCAATGGTCTCTGTCAGCACGCGTTCGCAAATTTCCAGTTCGCGGCGGAGTCTTTGCAGGGAGGTAAAAACCAGGTTGGGATGCGAATAGGTATGATTGCCGACGGCATGACCTGCCTCGGCAATCCGCCGGGCAATAGCCGGCCGTGAATGCACATAGCGGCCAATCAGGAAAAAAGTGGCTTTAACTCCATGCTTGGCGAGCACTTCCAGCAGACGCAACGTACAGGAATCGTTGGGGCCGTCATCATAGGTCAGGGCAAGTTGCCGGGGATTATCTCCGCGGGCAAAGCTTGCGCCAAAAAGCTGGGACTGTGGCGCCATCGCGCCATAACTGTACGCTCCCGCGCCGCCCAAGACGGCTGCTCCTGTAAGCCAACCAAGCATAAAGGCTAATTCTAAACGAAGTTCCTCGAATTCAATGTAATTTTGCTGGTTACCATCGGACAATCCTTTCGGAGAATATCCCTCTACGTAACTTGATCAAAACCTGCCATTCCGCCGAAAATCCAACGTTTACTCTTTCTGCAATTGCATCGCGGGGCAAGGCGGGTTATTCTGCCATGAATCAGCGAACCCATGGCGAACCTTTTCGAGCCTCCCCGCTACATAGCAATCGAAGGGCCTATCCGAGTCGGCAAGAGCACGCTGGCCCGCATCCTGTCAGAGCGGATGAATGCCCAGAGAGTCATTGAACCGGAAGATAACCCTTTTCTCACAGCTTTTTACGAGGGCGAGCGCGGCGCTGCCTTCCAGACGCAGTTTACCTTTCTCATCCAGCGCTATGAGCAATTGCGAGCCCTGGAAGCCGGCCCCAGCTCGCGCAAGACCATTGTGGCGGACTATATCTTTGAAAAGGACAAGATCTTTGCCTGCATCAACCTCAACGACCCTGAACTCGGGGTCTATAACCGCTACTACCATATTTTTCGCGAACAGCTTCCCACCCCTGACTTGGTGATCTATCTGCAGGCATCTCCCGAGGTGCTCAAGAAGCGACTGCGTAAAAAGAATGCTCCCGGCGAGCGCGCCATCAGCGATGACTACATCGAAGAAGTCGCCAGGGCCTACGAGCATTTTTTCTTTCATTACACCGCATCGGACCTGCTGGTGGTCAACACTTCGGATATTGATTTCGTGGACCGCAACGAAGACCTGCAGGAGTTGCTGCGCCGGCTGGGCGAACCTATCCACGGAACGCAGTACTTTCTGCCCCTCGGGTCGGAGGCGGCCAACGCGTAAGGCAGTTCTCAACTTAACAGTTCTCGGTTATGCCGTTGGATCCAAGTAATTCCGGGGAATGTGCCTTGCCGTCAAAGAGTGTTAAAAAGAAGGAGGCTAAGTCGCCTTCCCCTGGGTATCGAGTATTTCCCGCACCTTGTTTGTGAGGGCCGGAGGAGTGAATGGTTTTTGCAGGAAGTAAGTGCCAGGTTCAAGAACTCCGTGCTGTCCGATTGTGTTCTCCGTGTAGCCCGACATGTATAACACTTTGATCTCAGGATTGCGGCCGAGCAACTGGCGGGCCAGCTCGCGGCCGTTGATTCCCGGCATAATGACGTCCGTAAGCAGCAAGCATATCTTCGATGCATCTTGTTCCACCATGGACAGCGCGGCCTGCGCATCCGCGGGAGCCAGCACCATGTAACCGCGGGCAGTCAGGATGGAGCGCGTAAGATCCCGCACCTGGCTGTCGTCTTCCACCAGCAGGATCGTTTCGCTGCCCCGGCTGGTGGAAACCACTGGGGGCTCCCCGATCATGGGCTCATCCGTCTCGTGCGTCTGCGGCAGATAGATCTTGAAAGTGCTCCCGTGGCCCACTTCGCTGTAAACCCATATGTGGCCGCCGCTTTGTTTCACGATGCCATAAACCGTTGACAGTCCGAGGCCGGTGCCTCTGCCCATCTCCTTGGTTGTAAAAAAGGGATCGAAGATCTGCGCTTGTGTTTCGGCCGACATGCCTACGCCGGTGTCGCTCACCGCCAGCATGACATAAGCGCCCGGGATCACACCCGCGTGCGCTGCAGCGTAGTTTTCGTCCAGGTCAACATTCGCAGTCTCCAATGTCATTGTGCCGCCCTCGGGCATGGCGTCACGAGCGTTGACCACGAGGTTCATCACTACTTGCTCGATTTGTCCGGGGTCGGCCTTCACCGGCCTCAGTTCCGGCGTTGTCCTGGTGATCAGCTCGATATCTTCTCCAATCAGCCGGTGCAGCATCTTCTCAAGATTGACCACGAGGTTGTTAAGGTTGATGACCCTGGCCTCGAGCAGTTGCATGCGGCTGAAGGCGAGCAACTGTCGCGTGAGAGCGGCAGCTTTGTCTGCCGCCTGCGCAACTCGCTTGGCTTGCTCGCGGGCTTCATCGTCGTGCTTGAGCCGGTCATGCAGAACCCCACTGTATCCCAGGATCACCGTGAGCAGGTTGTTGAAGTCGTGCGCGATACCGCCGGCAAGCCTGCCCACGGCCTCCATTTTTTGGGATTGACGCAGCATCTCTTCCAGCCGGTGCCGCTCGGTGATGTCCACTACCGTGCCCTCAATGACGTCGTTGCCCTCTGCATCCTTGACCAGCACCACATTCTGAATTGCCCACACCAGGCCGCCATTCTTGTGGCGGTAGCAAATCTCAAAATCTTTCAGTTGCCCGGTTTTGCGAAACTCGGCAATCCGCGAGTCCCGCTCTTCCTTGCCGCCCACGTAGAGCACGTGAGGCGGCAGCTTGAGAAGCTCTTCGCGCTCATAGCCAAACATCTGGGCAAAAGCGTCGTTGCAATCAAGAAAGCCCCCTCCCGGAACGCTGCGAAATACGCCCGCCTTATTGCGCTCGAAAAGGGAACGATAGCGCGCTTCCGACTGCTCAAGGGCTTTGCTCACCCACTCGCGCTTGTTGATGTCTTCCTGCAATTGCCGGTTCAGCTCGAGCAATCTTTTTCCGATGAAGTATGCCGTTAATGTCGCCAGAATGGTGGTGAAACAAATGGTCACCACATGCGATTGCCAGATTGTGATGCGAGGAAAGAGAAGTTGTTTGAGTGCTTCATAACCGGCCATCAGCACGGCTACGGTGACGGCGGCCAGGAATAATGACCGCGCCAACTCCACGCGATGGGACCGGTCGGGCATTTCACGTTCACCGACAAATTGGGCCGGAACATCTCTGGAGTGGTCGGGCTAGACCACGTACTTCAACATAAATTATATACACGATATACACGCTCGCCGCGTCGACTGGCGATTGAGAAAACTTAGGAATCCTGTCTTAACGCCACGGATGTTAGAATCAAGATTTACCTGCCTGCATGGATCGCGCACACATACGCAACTTTGCCATCATCGCGCATATCGATCATGGCAAATCGACCCTCTCTGACCGGCTCCTGGAGCTGACGGGAGCGTTGTCGGCGCGCGAGATGCAGGCCCAGGTTCTCGACGCCATGGATCTGGAGCGCGAGCGTGGCATTACCATCAAAGCCCATGCCGTGCGCATGAAGTACTTGGCGAAAGACGGGCAGGAATATCAGCTCAACCTGATTGACACTCCCGGCCACGTGGATTTTTCCTACGAGGTCTCGCGCGCACTGGCCTCCTGCGAAGGCGCTCTGCTGGTCGTGGATGCCTCCCAGGGCGTCGAGGCCCAGACCCTGGCCAACGCCTACCTGGCCGTCAACAACGGGCTTGAGATCATTCCTGTCATCAACAAGATCGATCTGCCCAGCGCCGACATCGAGCGTTCCAAAGAGATGATTGAGCAGGCCATCGGGCTTGACGCTTCGCAGGCCATCCCTATTTCCGCCAAGACCGGCGTCGGGGTGCCCGAAGTTCTGGAAGCCATCGTAAAACGTCTGCCTCCACCTAAGGGCTCGCCCAACTCGCACCTCCAGGCGCTGATCTTCGACTCATGGTTTGATTCTTACCGCGGCGTCATCGTGCTGGTGCGCGTCTTCCAGGGAACACTGAAGCGCGGACAGAAAGTTCGCCTGTGGTGGAACGGAAAAACCTTCGACGTGGAAACCCTGGGCGTGCTCACCCCCAAACCCGTAGAGATCGATGAGCTCGTCGCCGGCGAGGTTGGTTTCATCATCGCCAATATCAAGAACGTTGCCGACAGCAAGATCGGCGACACCATCACGGACGAAGCCCGCCCTGCGATCGAACCCCTCTCCGGATTCCAGGAAATCAAGCCCATGGTCTTCGCCGGGCTCTACACGGTAGAGGCGCACGAGCACACGCAATTGCGCGAAGCCCTGGAAAAACTGCGTTTGAATGATTCCTCGTTTTTCTTCGAGCCGGAGAGTTCCGTCGCTCTGGGCTTTGGTTTTCGCTGTGGTTTTCTCGGGTTGCTGCACATGGAAATCATCCAGGAACGCCTCGAGCGCGAGTTCAATCTTGCTCTCATCACCACCGCTCCGGGCGTGCGCTTCAGGGTGACCAAGACCGACGGAGAGGTGGTTGAAATTGATAATCCCTCGCGCTGGCCGGGCACCAGCGAAATTGCCAGGGTGGAAGAGCCCATCATCATGGCCACGATTATCACGAATGAGGAATATGTCGGCAACATTCTCAAGTTGGTGGAAGAGAAGCGGGGCAAGCAGAAGGGATTTGAATACGTCAGCTCTACACGCGTCATGCTGACCTATGAGCTGCCGCTGAATGAAATCGTGCTCGATTT
>Ga0070741_10007325_pt1 | contig 22905 bp, 17 predicted proteins | sample Coa_R1_4_FD_66440 | JGI IMG/M metagenome (GOLD analysis project Ga0070741, IMG submission 66440) | Surface soil microbial communities from Centralia Pennsylvania, which are recovering from an underground coalmine fire - Coalmine... | ecosystem: Environmental > Terrestrial > Soil > Unclassified ... | reverse complement strand
ATGTCCCCGGGCAGCAGCAAAACAGGCACCCGATTAATGGTTGCTAAAGCAGCGCCTGTAACCATGTTTGTCGCGCCCGGACCGATCGAACTGGTGCAAGCGAACGTGCTCAGGCGGTTTTTCATTTTGGCGTAAGCCACCGCCGTGTGCACCATCGCTTGCTCGTTACGGCACAGATAATAAGGAATTTCGGATCTCTGATGAAGCGCCTGGCCGAATCCGGCAACATTCCCGTGGCCGAAAATACCCCAAACGCCCGCGAAGAACAATGATTCGCGGCCGTCTCGCTCTACGTACTGATGCTTCAGGAAAGCTGCAAGCGCCTGTCCCGCCGTCATTCGTATTGTTCTCATCGTTCAGCTACTCCTTATCACTGCAGTCGGAGTTTAATACCCCGCCGGCCATTAGCCGTTGCGATTGCATCCTAACAAAGAGGTGTGCGTGAGCAGGTGGCGCTGCTGTCTATCACACACGTGTGCAAAGCGACAATATACCGTTTGATCGTGCTTTGTCAACTGCTAAGGAGCGGCTTTACTGGCATTGTCTTGACTGTCAAACCAGCGCAGGTTTACCATGGGGTGCAGAGAAGCACACGTGTTCATATATAGAAGAAGGCTCTAATCCGCGAACGCGTCCGTGCTCTTCGGAAGGATTATCAGCATGTCCGCCTCGCCGACCCTGGCGTTCAAGAGTCCCCTGCATGAAATGACGCAAACAACTCCCACTTGTTTGTGGAATGATTCGGCCTCCATCGCAGAACTGACCTATTCAATCGAACACGGTGCTGTGGGCGCAACCTGCAATCCGGTGATTGCGGTCGGCACGCTCAAGAAAGATTTGGCCGCCTGGAAACCGCGAATCATCGAGGTTATTAATCAGCACAAAATGGCAACTGAAGGTCAGATTGGATGGCTTTTGGTGGAAGAAATGTCCGTCCGCGCCGCCGCCCTTCTTGAGCCGATATTTCGCGAGCAGAAGGGTAAGAACGGAAGGCTTTCAATACAAACCGACCCGCGCTTCTTTAACAATCCGGAGGCAATCCTGGAGCAGGCTTTGCACTTCGACAGCCTTGCGCCAAACATGATTGTGAAGATTCCCGCCACTGCTGCGGGCCTTATCGCTATTGAAGAGGCGACTTATGGCGGAATTAGCATTAACGCCACTGTGTCATTCACGGTGCCGCAGTGTGTAGCTGTGGCGGAAGCGGTAGAGCGCGGCTTTCGGCGGCGCGAGGCGGAGGGAAAAGATATTTCCACGATGGGTCCAGTGTGTACGATCATGGTGGGTCGGCTGGATGACTGGCTCAAAGTCCTTATCGAGAAAGGGCGCATCTGCATCGACCCTGGCTATCTGGAATGGGCCGGCGTGGCCGCGTTCAAGAGAGCTTACCAGATTTTTCAAGAGCGCGGCTATCGCATTAGGTTGCTGTCCGCTGCGTTTAGAAATCACATGCATTGGAGCGAGTTTATTGGTGGTAATGTCGTGATCTCGCCGCCATATGCCTGGCAGCTTCGCTATAACGCAAGCGACGTTAGCGTCCGCCGTCGAATTGACACGCCGGTCGACAAGAAAATAGTCGATACGCTCAGCGCCAAATTCGACGATTTTCGTCGCGCATACAATGCGGACGGTCTTACACCGAACGAGTTCGATACATTTGGCGCAACCAGGCGAACGCTGCGCCAGTTTATTGCGGCATGTCATGATCTCGAATCGTTAGTTCGGGATGTCATGATTCCAAATCCTGACTAACCTCATTACTGTATAGGAATTTACTAAATGGTTGCATCAGAGAATCTGCTAATTCGCCCCAGCGCCGCACCAAATACTTATGGGGAGACGATCTCATTTACTCCCGATGAGGTGGGATGGGAACATCTCGGCTTTCGGGCGGTTAGGCTTCAGCAAGGTGGAACAATTTCGTCTACTACGGCGGAAACTGAAGTAGCAATTGTAGTTTTAGGCGGCCAGTGTTCCGTCACTTCTTCAGCGGGTAAGTGGGATCACGTTGGGAGGAGAAAGAACGTTTTCAATGGCCTTGCTTACACGGTTTACCTGCCAGTTCACACGGATTATGCCGTAACTGCGCAAACTGATTTAGACATAGCCATCTGTTCCTGTCCCGCGCAGCGAAGTTTTCCGGCCCGATTGATCACACCGCGTGATGTCAAGGTAGATACGCGCGGAGGAGGGAACGCGACGCGGCAGATTTGTAATATTATTACGCCGGATGATTCTGCGGATCGCCTAATCATCATCGAAGTTTACACTCCGGCGGGCAATTGGTCGAGTTTCCCGCCACATAAACACGATGTGCATAATCCTCCTTCCGAAGTGGATCTGGAAGAAATTTATTACTACCGCATTGAGCGTCCGGAAGGCTATGCGATTCAGCGCGTTTATTCTTATGACGGTACGCGCGATGCGACGTTGACCGTGCGGGACGGCGAGTTAGTCCTGATACCGGATGGTTATCATCCAGTGGTAGCGGCCCACGGTTATAACGTGTATTACCTGAACGCGCTTTCAGGTAGCGCAAGATCACTGGCGGCATCGCTCGACCCGAATTATGCATGGGTCAGCAATACATGGGATCAAAAAGATCCGCGCGTTCCATTCGTGAAAGAGCCGCCCAGCAACTAAGTCGGCAGCTTAGTCGACGAGATCCTCAGTTCGATCTCGGGTAGCATCCGGCGCTATTCTGAATACCGTGAAGGATCCCCTTGCGATTCTATCCATAAAGGACATTGCCCGAGCAGCTAACGTATCTCACTCGACGGTTTCTCGCGCATTACGTAATAGCCCTCTTGTTAGCGCCACAACCGCGGAAAAAATTAAGCAAATTGCGCGGGAATCCAACTTCCGAGTAAGTGCCGTTGGCCGGAGCTTGGCAACGGGTCGTACACACTCGATCGGTGTAGTGGTTACCACCGTCGCCGACCCTTTCATGGCCGATGTGGTTTATGGCATTGAAGAAATCGCAAATGCACACGGGTACTCCGTTATTCTTGCGAGTTCAAAAGCCGATGCAGAACGAGAAATGAAACTCGTTCAATCCTTTGAAGAGCGTCGCGTTGACGGCATCATCATCATTGCGTCGGTTGTGGGGTCCGTTTACGTCCCGGTACTTGCGGAGATGAAAATCCCGATCGTGCTGGTGAACAGCCAACATCCAGGCGAGTTTGCGTATTCTATTTCCATCAGCGATTTTGAGAGTTCTCGTGCCGCTACGCGCTTCCTGATCCAACTAGGGCATAGCAAAATCGGCTTTATCGCCAATCGTTACGGAGCGCGCGGGAACGCCAATCGGCAGGAAGGCTATCGTCAAGCGCTTGAAGACGCAAAGATAGCGTTACGTCCAGAATTTGTCTTTTTGGGTGATGGCAAGCCGGAGGGCGGCTTTCAATCCTTGCAGCATTTCCTGTCGCTGCCAGAACGCGTCACGGCGCTCGTTTGTTTTAACGACCTAACTGCAATCGGCGTCTTAAATGCGGCCTATCGTCAGAAGATTAGTTTGCCCGACGAGCTTTCTGTTATCGGTTTCGACGACCTAATGATCGCTTCTTACACCGTGCCGCCGCTAACTACAGTGCGCCAACCTAAACTCGAGATGGGACGAAAAGCGACTGAACTTCTTTTTAATTTACTAGCTGGGTCAACGATGGAGAGAAGCTCTGTGTTCCAAGGCGAGCTAATTTTGCGGGAGTCCACCGCGCCGCCGGTGCGACGAGATCGTTAGTTTTCCGGGTGAAGAAGCACTTTCAATGCTGTCTTTGCGGCGCATAACTCGAAGGCTTTCCGCCACTCGAATATAGATAGCTTTTCCGAGATAAGATCCGCCAGTCGCAGTTTTCCCTCGGCAAAAATATTGATCATACGCTCCCACGTCCGAGCGGTATAGCAAATAGAACCGGAAATCGCCAGTTGTTTATAGAAAACTTGATCGATGGGAAAGTTGATATCTTTGCCGCAGATCCCAACTTGAGTGTGATGGCCCATCGGGCGCAAAGCGCGCAAACAGCAATCCACTGACGCCGGATGACCGGCGCATTCAAAGGCGTTGTCCACTCCTTTGCCGAGCGTCGCCTCTTGGATAGCCAGTAGCGGGTCGATTTCACCAGCGTTTATAGTTAGCCAAGCCCCCGCGCGATTCGCTGCTTCCAGTCGAAGACGATCATTGGCCGTGCCGACAACTATGGTTTTTGCCCCTTCGGCGGCAAGCAGTTTAAGACAGAGCAGCCCGATCGGTCCTGGTCCAGAAACAAGTACGGTATCGCCAATATGCACTTTCGAAATCTCTGTTACGGCATGGACCGCCGCCGCAAACGGCTCACTGAGTGCTGCCTCCTCCAAAGAGAAGCTGTCTGGAATTTCGTACAACTGATCTGGGCGGACAACTACATATCGAGTAAATGCGCCATTTACACCATGACCCATCCCACGACGATTGTTACAAAAAATAAAGTCGCCCGACTGGCAATACCTGCACTTGCCGCAAGTCACCGCGGTGGCGCCTAATACGGTAACCCGTTTGCCTATCCAGCCCTTCGTCACGTTTTTGCCAGCCTCTACGACGGTTCCAGAAAATTCGTGACCGAGAATCACTGGGGGGTAATTAGGAAATAAATCTTTCTCAATGTGAAGATCGGTGCCACAGATACCGCAGTACGCGATTTGTATCTTTACTAAATCGTCGCCGCAGGCTGGTTCATTCATGTCTCGGATATCTATGTTGCCTACACCGATAGCATATTTGACAAGAGCTTTCATTTAGTTGTCAGTGGCCGGTAGCGAGGTTCGCTTTCGCTTGATTTAAATTGGCGCGAGCCGCTTCATGGTTAGGATCGATTGTGAGCGCTTGTTGAAAAGCTTTAATTGCTTCGCGAAAGCGTCCCATAATTGCCAACACAGTGCCGTAGTTAGTTAGCACGTCGGCGTCGTCCGAACGCAACGTTATGGAGGCCTGCAGATGTACCAGGGCATCCTGATAATTATGCAATTTAAAGTAAACAGTGCCTAAATCAGCTTGCGCCCCGGCATCGTTTGGATCTCGTTTCAGTAATTCGTTAAACTCGTCGGCGGCGCCGTTTAGATCGCCCGTCGCTGCCAGCGCATGGGCGAGATTGAAACGGGCGCTATCATAATCCCGGTCCATACGAAGCGTTTCGCGAAATTCGCCTATTGCTTCGGGAATTTTATCTTCTGCCAGCAAAGCGCTACCGAGGCTGTTGTGGACAGTTGCATTTCCGGGTTCCACACGCAACGCGTCACGATAACAATCGATAGCCTCTGCCAATTTGTCCTGTTGTTGATAAATAGCGCCTAGATTGTAGTGCGCAACAAAATCAGCCGGATACTTTTGGACGCGGCGAAGCATAACTGCTTCTTGCAAGGCCATTCGGGGATCTACCGCGTTGCTGTTGCCGGAGTGGGGCAACACTTGCAGCCACACGTGCCCCATCTCATCGGTACTTAAATCGCCTGTCTTGACCTCCTTCGGAGGATTGCTCGGGTTGCGAGGGTTCGTTGCCGAATTATCATATGTAATTCGCATCGATATTTTTGTTCCAGAAGGAAGGGCAATCGGCTGCCGGTATTCGTAAACAGCCTGCCAGTTGATATCCCAATCTGGAATACGAATGAGCCACTTACGCCCACCGTTTGGTAGAGTCGCCCAGCACTCGATCAGTTTGCCCAGGTAATGCGCATGTGGATAGATGGCAAGTACGTCAACACCTACCGGCAGCGTCAGCTCATCGACGACGGTGAACGACCGGTCTCCGGGTGGAATATCAATTGCTCCATCGTGCTCAAGTTGCAAAAGCATTGGGAACTTAGTCGGGGGATGAGAGCTGAAATAAAGGCCGATTTCCGCTTGTACGACCTCATCCTTTCCGGTGGGCTGAAGATGGAGATTCAATATCAGATCCGTTTTCGGATCAAGACGCCAGCTCATCTCGGGCGGCTCGCGCATTAGCACTGAGCCAGGCTTCCAAAACAAGAAGTGCGAATCGGGATCGAATTCGTTAGGTGCGGCCTCGGTGGTCACATCCATTCCCGGGAAACCGGGAGACCCGTCTTCCCCATCGCGTCGGCGTAGCGATTGTGTCCGATCTAAAACAACGTTAGCGTGATGAACGACCCGAGGATTGCTGAGCCGCAATTCAAAAGCCGTGACGTACTTTGTTTCCTTAAGGCCGGAGGCAATGACGAAGTTTCGGAAGATGTCTCTGCCGCCAGCCCGCATGTGAAACGGCTGAGCCATGCGAAGGATCAGATCGGGAGGCCCCAACTGCCACTCGCTAGTAAATTGTGGCTTTGGCGGCAAATCCCGTGGATCGCCTTCCGGCATTCCCGCGCGAATCCAATCGTCAATTAAATGAATTTGGGTTTCTGTTAGCGTGCGCGCGCCCGTGAAATCCCCGTAACCGGCTTGCGGAGGCCACGGGGGCATGTAACGCCGTTCCGTAACCGCTTTGATTTGCGCCGCGTGCTTGCGAACATCTTGATAAGTGATGAACGGAAACGGCCCGATGCCCCCGGCGTGATGGCACGGAGTGCAATTCGCGTAAACCAGCGGCGCGATATTTTTCGCGAATGTCGCCGGCGTGCCACTGGCCGGCTGTCCGGCGAGGAGCGGCGCCAGCAGGAAAGGCAATAAACAACAGACTGCTGCAGTTGCTCGGAGTGACAACGGACCTTCTCTGCGGCCCGCCAAATTTGGTCCAGAGAGGGAGATTCGAACCCCCACAGTGTTACACGCTAGCACGTCAGCTACTACAAGGCCGTCAGAGGCCGCCGCGGATGGCTAAATTCTTGATTCAGAATGATTCACACAATCTCAGTTTTACCTGTCGCCGCAACACGATAGAAGCTTGTGAGTGAACGAGCAATAGCCTCGACAATCAAAGTCAGATAACGCGAGCCGAGATCACTTGATCCATTTGCAGGCGAGTCTGTATAGCCGTCTATGCTTTGCCAAAACCCCGGCGCCTCGTACCGGTATGCCGGTTGTGCAGCTTGGGAATCCGACCCTTCGATGCTGCTGCGGGACGGGCGCTCGCCAGATACCATTTGGCCGCATAGCGACAGCATCAAGGACGTTTCAAACTGTCCGGCGTGTCCCGGCAGCCCGCCAGAATTGCGGGCCCCAGCGGCAATCAACGCATCCCATGCCAGCGTCCAGTACGATGCTGCTCCGATGTGCAGCGGGTGTTGAAAACCTATGTCTCGTGCCGCCAATTGGATCAACTCGTGGTTCCCTCCATGGCCGTTTAGTACAAATACCTTTCGAAAACCGTCCAGTGCTAGCGAACGCAGTAAGTCCAACATGACTTCGTAGTAAACCTTAGTCTGCAGCGAAAGCGTTCCACCGAATGGTAAATGGTAATCGGAGGAGCCGAAGGGGAGAACCGGCGCAACAAGCACCGGGAATTCGGCATCAATGGCTCGCGCGGTTTCGCGCGCCAGGTATTGGACAGTATAAAAATCCGTCCCTACAGGCAAGTGTGGCCCGTGCTGCTCGGTGGCCCCCACAGGTAGGACGACTAGCGCCGTCGGTGCGATAGAACGGAGTTCTTCTCTGGTGTAATCGGCGAACGAATAGCTCTTCTGTTTCATCCGGGGCTGATCGTAGCAGATACAGGGCGTTTCGGCAGACGCGTATAGTTAGCCGATTATAGAGAAGCCTTCAAATAGCTGAACAGTTTCGACAAATGCGATGACGCCGGCTGCGTAGGACAGTTACGCTTTTATTGAAAGGGCAGCCAATCGCGTAATTCGATAGCAGATACAGACCGTCATGGAATTTTTGTTTACGCGTGAAAATTTCCCATTTAGCGCCGCCGTTATTACTTCCGGGCGCGTGCTCGAGACCGTTTTGACAGGCATTCCGCCAAGCCACAGTATTCCGGTGGCTGGAGGCGTTGGAGCCGAACTGCGGGAAATTTTTCGCCAGCTTGATGAAGTGCTCGCGGCGGCGGGAGTTGGCAAAACATCCGTTGCATCCGTCCGCCTTTATCTTCAAGACGTCCTGCGCGATATAGGGGAAGTGAATGCCGTATACCGTGAGTACTTTGGAACGCATCCCCCAAACCGGCGCGCTTACGGTGTCAATCTTCAATCCGGAATGCTCATTGAGGGCGCTTTTGTCGCTGAGATTCCTTGAGCTAGCGGGCTGTCCCGCGATAGCCGTGCATTACATTGAACAAATTCCCGTATCGCTATCCCAGTGGAATTGACTATGTCGCTGGCAGTGCGTTTTCTTAATTGCTATGGACGCTTCATTTCGAAGAAAACATGTTGAACATTCAATTGCCGGAGATATATCAATGATCGCCAAGGTGTGTTGTTTTGCACTGCTTGCCGTGAGCTTCATGTCGGCGGCGCCGAAATCGGAGAAAAAGCACATTCGGATCAGCGCATGGTACTGGCTCAACTCCGCGCCGAAAGATGAATGGCAGCGCGATTTCAAGCAAATGGCGGATTTGGGATTTACGGATGTTCTATTTGGCTGGGGCTACGATTCAGCCGCGTTTGGAATTCGTATCAAGGACACCACGGACGCGGTGAATTGGGCGCATGAGGCAGGCTTGGGTTCATTCATGTGCATTTGGCATCCGACGCATAACTCGCTTGAGCGCCATCCTGACGTGGTACAAATCGATGCCGCCGGTCACCATTTATTTACATTCGATACATTCAACCCCGAGTGGCGGCGCACTGAATGGCGCGATTACCTGCAAAAGGTGGCCCGCGCATACGGCAAGTTGCCGGGAATGGCCGGGTATGTCTTTGACGATTCGTTCGGGATTGGTGCGATTGGGGTCTTTGGCGGTCCGGTTTCCAAGCCCGACGAACGCTATATTTCGTATGGAGAGGTGGAGCGGAGGGCGTTCGGTTCAGAGCCACCAAAGAAGCCAACCGATCCCGACTGGCAGAAGTGGGTGGATGCGCGCGCACGCTGGTGGAATGAATGGGCAGCGGATACCGTGAGGTTTATTCGAGAAGCCGACCCGGACAAACAGCATATTATCTATCTGGAGGATGGCGCGAGCGTTCTCGGCCCGCAAACAATTGATCGTCAGGGCGTAAAATTCGGTGAAGTCGCACAGCCGTTTGATGCCGTGTGCGCCTACATAGCGCCGGCTTACAGCGCGAAAGACTCAGATGAAAAGATTGTAGACGCGACGCGCCACTCAATTAACACCGTACGCGCGCTTGCCGGCCAGAACAAGCACATCATCTTCACGTTCTGGGTAGCGGATTCGGCTACGGAAAGAGCGCCGGGGGCCGCCACTTACCCGACGGTCGATCAGATTCGAAAAGTGAGTGAAACAGCTTTGGCTTTGGGCATTGATCATCTGGACATGTACGGTTATCGCATCGGTGAATATCAGGCCACTACGGAAGAATGGCCCTCTCGGCGGCCAGGCAATGGCGCGACTTATCCGATCACGGGACAATTTCCGAAGAAATTTTTGTGGGATCGGCCCGAGCTGTTCCCCGGCCTTAAACAGTACTTCACTGAGCTCAGGAGTCGCTGATACGCTAGAGTCTTAAGTCCAATTTGACGATGACGCCTGCGGCCGGTATCGTAACAGCAAAGATGGCGGATTCCAGGAAACCGCTGGTACCGGCCTTAGAACGGGGCTTGGCCATTGTTGAAATGCTTGCCAAGTCGCGATCTGGGCTAACGCTCTCACAGCTTACCCGATATCTCGAATTGCCCAAGAGTTCGGTTTTTTGCTTGCTGCGAACTCTGGAGGCAGCGGGATACGTTTACCGCGAAGCGGAACTGGGCAAGTATCGCATTAGCCTGCGCGTTTGTTCTCTAGCGCACATGGCGCTCGGCGGAATTCCTCTGCGCGAAATCGCTCGCCCATACCTGAGATGCCTGTCTGAGTCGACTGGATTGACCGTTCATATGGCTGTGCTAGAGCAGGGCACGTGCACTCTTATAGAGAAGATGTCGCGTCCAGAAGTGAAACCCGTCGCCACTTGGGTTGGCAAACATCTAAGCTTGCACTGCACCGCTCTTGGCAAAGCCCTCTCCGCGTATATTCCGGACGAGGAGCTCCAAACTCTGATTCGTGAGCAAGGTCTATTGCGTCATAACGACAATACGATCTGCTCTTTAAAACGGCTCCGCACCGAGCTGGCCCACGTTCGGGAGCGTGGCTATGCAATCGATGACGAGGAGGAGGAGATTGGAGTTCGCTGCATCGGAGTGCCGGTTTTGAACTCGCGGCGTGAGGCGCTAGCCGCAGTCAGTCTAGTTGCCACGACGACACAGCTTCATGCCGAAAATCTTCAGAGCCTCGCCGGCACCTTGATCGGCGTTGCCAAAGACATCTCGGGTCAAGTCGTTCATCAGGGAACGGAGGCGCAGTTCGGCGGTTAACCAAAGCCTCTGCATGGACCGTTCAAGGGCATGAACGCTTTCAGTTTTGGTTATTTCGTATTGCCGGTAGCTCGGCTATTCTAATTCCGGAACGATGGTCCGGAACTGTATCCTTTTAGCTCTATTTGCCGCCGCTGTCGAGCTCAGCGGGGCCTCTGCCGCACAGAAACCGTGGGTGCCGGCGGATGGTATCAAAGCGGCATACGAAGGCGGCAACACCATCGGAGGCACAATTCGCGAGGCGCGCGTGCGAAGCGATGGATATCACCACATCGATACGCCCGCCATTATTCGCAGCCTTCAAAAGCTTCATGCCAACACCTTCTTTTATCTTTTGTGGGGCAGCGCCAGCGATTGGGACGATCTCCGAAACGAGTTTATTGAGGCTGCTCAATCCGCCAAAATCGACGTCTGGCTCTATCTGGCCCCACCCTCTGAGTGCAGAGAAAATTGCTCCTACCCGTACAAGACGGACTACAAAAGGTGGGCGCGTGAGATCGCTCAACTCTCACGCCAGTACCCCAATCTGAAAGGCTGGGCTGTTGACGATTTCTTCAAGCAAGTTAGCCCGGATGCAGTCAAGGAATTCACTTCTTTGGCGAAATCGATTAATCCGAATCTCGCCTTTTATATTTGTACGTACTACTCCTCCGCGCTAAGTGATGCCTACTTGGATGAATACAAGCCGGTGGTGGATGGGATTGTCTTCCCGTTTGCCGATGAGCCGAATCACAACACGCAGGTCGCATCCTCCCTTAACCGGCAAATCGAGGAAGTCCTAGCCAAACTGGAACCTCGCCACCTCGGGATGATTGTGCTTCTTTATTGCGGGCGCAATCTTAACGCGGAACAGGCTCCAAAAGCCGGCTATGTTGATGAAGCCCTTCGACGAGTTCTACCCTATGCAGCGGATGGTCGCATTGACGGTGTGATCTGCTACGGGGCGCCGATCGAAGATCCGCCGAATCTTGGCAGCGAACATTTGGCTGGATGGGGAGATGGACGGCTTAGTTTTGCGGTTGGCCATCGCGTGCACATACAAAAAGATACGTGGGCAGCGGCATATCAGACAGTAAGTGTTGACCCCAACTCTCCGCGCTACGAATTATCTTTTTGGCAATACGATCAATACACGCGTCAAGCCCAGAGCGGCATTCACCTCAAACAGGTCCTTATCGATGATCACGTACTGTGGAGCGAAGATGTTTCGGACTATATCTGGAACATGTGGCTGCAGGGCGGGGTATTGAATCATCCGGTATCGATTCCGAAAGAATGGCTGAACGGCAAGCGGAACGCAAAACTCAGTTTCCGGCTATACGAAGGCGACAATACCGCCGAATGCCCGGTCGACGTCGGATTCGACAACCTTGAGGCAGTGGGGCTGATAATTTCTAATCCCGGCTTTGAAACACAGTCCGACTGGAAATTCGAAAGCACCACACCGGCGATCGTGCCGTCCATCGATATCTATCACGCCGACGAACCCCATCGCATTCTCGAGGCGATCGCGAAGCACTTTCGCTAGATGCTTATTGGATTTGTCAGCGACGAACGTTACGTAGCTATATCCGGCGCGTACGTGGAACTGCGCAGCCGGAGCCTCGATGAACCGGTTGTAATACGTTCTTCACCGCGCGGCGAAATTTATGCCAATGTGCCTTCCGGCGAGTATGAAGTAACTCTGGTACAGAAGGGTTTCGGTTCTAAGATCACGCGGATCACGGCCGAACGCGAGCGCCCGCATCAATTCCGTCTTTTATCCGACCGGCTCCTTGGCTATATGTGGCCGCTGTGGACAGCGGCCGGGGACAATTCCGAAATTCGAGTGCACTCCACCGAGCAGTATCGGCTTTCGCTGTGGCGTTACGGACTGAGGAAAGAATTCGAGCGGCTAATTGGCTGGTTCGATGAGCACGGGCCACGGGCGAACGCGCAGATCACTCCGGATGGCGACTATACCCAGACTGGCACGCGCTGGAATACATGGGAACGCGAATTACCGCTTGATCCGCCCACTCTTCAAGCTCCAGAACGTTCCGGGCTCTATTATCTCCACACAAAAACCGTAACTGGCGCGTTTTATTCGTTCCCTTGGATCGTAGCGCCGCGGAAGCCGCAGGCGCGGACCGCAATACTCGCATCGGCCCTGACCTGGAACGCTTACAACAACTTCGGCGGCCGTAGCAACTATATCAACGCGGACGGCCTTCCTCCAACTCCGATCGTGAACGGTCGCCAAGAGCTGCGACGGTATTTGAAAACGCAGCCTTTTGCTGTCTGGTTGCCGCGTGATGATGAGTACCCGCCGCTCTCGTTCGATCGTCCAGATCCGTCCGGTCATATTCCCGAACATACGCAGCCGTGTGATCCGATTGAAGGGCGTACGGAATGCGTTCACGCACCGGCGGAGTGGCGCCTGCTCGCGTGGATGGAACGCGAAGACTTTCCATACGATCTCTACGCCGATGCGCAACTGCACTTTGACCAAATTCCGTTGGAACAGTATCGCGTGCTCATCCTGGGCGTACATCCCGAGTACTGGACGCGCAAGATGTATTTGCGGGTAAAGAAGTGGGTTTATGAGCAAGGCGGCAAACTGATGTATTTGGGGGGCAACGGCTTGAACTGCGAAGTGGAACTCTCGAATGATTTGCGGATGCGCTGCTTGACCCATCTCTATAGCCGCAGTGGCGAGATGGGCGGCGACATCGACCAGCCGGAGAGCCAATTCGAAAGTCGTATGCATCGCACTCTTGAATCGGAGGCCAATCTGCTCGGTGTGGTCTGTTCAGAAACAGGAATCATGACCGGCGCTCCTTTTCGCGTACTCGATGCCTCACACTGGCTGTTCGCTGGAACTGAATTGCGAAATGGAGATCTCGTCGGTGAGGAGAGCCAGCATGAGCGCATTCCAGGTGGCGCTTCCGGGCATGAAACAGATAAACGCAGCGCCTCTTCTCCTGCCGGCACGCTGTTACTAGCGAAGGGAACAAATCCCGGCGAAGGGGGCGCGGAGATCGTCTACTACACTACTGATTCCGGTGGCGAAGTCTTCTCGGTAGGGTCCATCAGTTATATAGCCAGTCTTATGGTGGACGCCCATATTTCTCGGATCACCGCAAATGTTCTGTCTCGCTTCTTGGGTAAGACTTAGAAGTTAGAGAACGCCATATTTGCGGTAGACGTCCGAAAGCAAAGCCCCTCTCATCAATTCAGTACGGCTGTGATTCTCGCGCCCGACTTTCTCGGTAGCGAGCCGCACCGTATCGGTAACTACCTGTGCGGGAATCACTACAACGCCATCGTAATCAGCGAACACCAAATCTCCCGGCTTCACATGGACATCGCCGCACTCTACCGGGCAGTTGTAATCGCGTACGATGCCGCGTCCTTTAGAATCAACTGGCTTAATGCCGGTCGCAAAAACAGGAAATACCAGAGAAGTGATCTTCTGAACGTCGCGAACCAACCCGGCGATTACGGCGCCGCGGGCGCCGCGAGCTTTTGCAGCAGTCGACAGTAACTCACCCCAGGGAGCATTTCGAACTGAATTCCCTGTCGCGACCACCGCAACTTCTCCTGGCAGAAAGCTATCGAGAGCTTCAATCTCCACTGCGTACGGGTCTTCGGAAATGTCGTAGACATCTTCGCAGCGGATCGTTCGAGCCCATCCTGTAAGCCTGCAGTCCGGATTGAGCGGCCGCATGGCCGGATACATTGCCTGTTCGCGAAATCCCAGCTCGTCCAACGCATCCGCCACTACGGCGGTATACAGGTTCTGCTCAACATGACGAAACAACTCCACGTCGGATTCGCTGGCAGGCTGGCGAACGGGGCGGCAATTGCTTTGGGGTGCGGTATGAATACTCACAGGATCTCCGGGGTTATGCCGACGAATTACGAATTCAGAATCCGACTGTAAGCCGAACAAAGTCAACAAATCGTCAGTGGCATATTACAAAAGCGTTCCATTACTTGAATTCACCATTTGTGTTCAATACGTGGAACGATCCGCCCCTAATGGCTGCAACTCAGATTGACCGCCTGAAAGCTCGGCTCCAGAATGACACACAGATAAGTGGAGGTTGTCGGATGTCCAGGAGAATCGTAATACTGCTTGCTCTTGTGCTTTGCCGGATGGGGGCGCAGGTTGGAACACAAGGATCTATCGTCGGCACTGTAGTAGATCAGAGCGGGGGCGTTATTGTCGGCGCATCGGTAACGGCGTTGCAATTGGAAACTGGTTTCAAACGAACCGGTGTCACCGACGAGGGAGGAAACTTCGAATTAGTGGCTCTGCCTATCGGCCCCTATTCAGTAACCGTAACAGCAAACGGAATGCAAACCTGGGTACTGGACCGCATGGACTTAACCGTCGGGGCACGTATGCGCGTCGCTCCGGCGCTTCAGCCCGGGGCCGTCCAGCAGCGTGTCACGGTTGAAGCAAATGCCGACGTTCTGCAAACCGAGAACAGCTCCATGAGCACCACGATCCAGGTCGCTCCGTTTCTGGATTGGCCACTCGCGGTGCGCAATCCGATTTCGCTGGTGGAATTGGTTCCCGGCTTGCGCTACGACGGCGTTTCCGGCCCTGAACAGGGTGCATACCTGCACGGCAACGGTATGCGTAGCAATGCGGCTAATTTCAAGCTTGATGGCGTCAGTTCCAACGCTGCCATGGATGAAGGAGCGATGACGATGCCGATTGTCGACGATATCGCTGAAATGAATGTTCAAACCTCCAGCTTTGCAGCCGAATATGGCCGCGACCCCATTCAGGTAACGCTTGTGACGAAGTCCGGCACCAACGATTTCCACGGCTCAGGTTGGGAATATTTCAAAAATGATCTGCTAAACGCGCGCAATGCTTTCGCCATCACGCGACCGCGTCTGCGTTACAACCAATTCGGTGGGAATTTTGGCGGTCCAATCAGACATGACAAGACTTTCTTCTTCGGCAGTTTTCAGGCCACCCTGAATCCCGGCCAGACCATATACAACTCCGTCGCGGCTACCCCGACTATGCTGACGGGGGACCTCTCCTCCATCAAAACGGTTATCAAAGACCCTCTGAATGGAAGACAATTCGCGGGTAACGTCATTCCGGCGACCCGGATCAATCCCGCTTCAAACTTCTTTGTGCCTTACCTGCCGCAAGCTAATAATGGAAACTTATTCCAAGCGCTTGGCGCAAATTATGCCAACACTTATGAAGACACTGTGCGGTTGGACCATTACCTAACTTCCGCTCAGCGTATTTATGTCCGCTGGGTCCGGGATAATTACCGGCAAGAGACGCCACAGTACCTCCCGAGTTACATTTACAACAACAATACAGATCAAGACAATATCGGCGTGAACTATAGCTGGACCATCACACCGAACATACTTCTAACCGCGACCGGCGGCTATGTTCGTTCGGATAATAGCTTCTCTTCTCCATTGATTGGCAAAACCAACTACTCCGTGGAAGCCGGCATCCAAGGTATTCCTACCGCCGGCCGCGAAAACAACATAGGGCTCCCGGCCGTAGCTATCACGGGTTTCGCAGGCATCACAGAACCGTTCGGAGTGAACGGCGCATTATGGAGCCGTGTTCAGGATGGCTCGGTAGAGTTGCGGATTCTCAAGGGAACTCATTCTCTTGGGCTTGGCTATGAATTGCAGAACCGGCAGGTATACGGCGCACACGGTTCCACTTACTCTCAAGGTTCGTTCACCTTCAACGGCCAGTACACGGGCAACCCGCTAGCCGATTACTTACTGGGCTACCCATCTTCCAGCACGGTCAATCTGCCACTTGCACAATTCGGTGTTAACGCCGCCCCGTATTCGGGCCTCTACGTTGCCGATTCGTGGCGCGCCAAGCCACGCCTGACCTTTAACATCGGCCTACGTTACGAGTACTGGCATCCCATGTCGTTTGTGGCCGGCAACACGGCAACGTTCTCTCCTCAGTTGGGCAAGGTCGTTGCAGGTGAAAATGATAACGGTCAAGTCGATTTGACTCACCAGCCGATTGCTAGCGCGCTGGGCGCCGCAACGCGCAACCTCTGGGTGCCGGCCTCGCAAGTGCCAGGCGTTCCGAATGATCTATATCCGGCGCGTGGGCATTTGGAACCGCGGGTCGGTTTCGTATGGCAACCTTTTAGATTCACGGATCTCGTGATTCGCTCAGCTTACGGAATTTTCGAGAACTCGCTGGTTGGAAATCGCTCCGCTTCTACGATCGGCGCCATCCCATTCTTCTCGATCCAAACCCAGACTCTCAGCGCGTCACAACTCGTCGATTGGCGCAATCTGTGGGCGGCCAGCCCGAACGCCTTTGTCACTCCGAGTGTCAACTACACGGCCGGACTCGGAATCGATACAGCCAAGACCCAGGAATGGAACTTCTCCATCCAAAAGGCGCTGTGGTGGAAATCCGCGCTGACGGTCAGTTATGTCGGCACCAAAATTAATGGGCAGCCTTACGGCCATGCGTACAATGAAGTTCCTCCTGGACATTACACTAATTTGCAGGCCGCAAAGCCCTATCCGGCATTTGGAACCGTCTACACCCTCGAGAACGGAATAAACACCTGGTATCACGCTCTGCAGGCGCAATGGGAACGTCGCTTCAGCCGCGGTCTGATGTTGATGGCTTCCTACTCCTTTTCCAAAGCAATGCAGAATTATGCCGGCGCGACGGGCGAGACCACTTTGATCACGCCGTTTGCTCCAAACAACTATGAGCGCGGCCCAGCCGTGAACAACAGTCCGCACAACCTGAAGTTAGCCTGGGTCTACCAACTGCCGTTTGGGCAGGGTAGGCGCTGGGCAACACAAATGAACCCCGTGCTCGAAGCCGTCCTCGGCGGATGGGAGTTCAGCGGATACTATGCTTACATTTCCGGTACGCCGCTTACCATCACAGTTCCTGGTGCCACACTCGGCAATGGATGGAACACGCGCGCCAACTTGATAGGCAATCCGCACCTGGACAACCAAAGCGCGAGTCTCTGGTTCAATCCGAGCGCGTTTGCCGCGCCACCGCTCTATCAGTTCGGTAATTCGGGGATCGGCGTGGTTTACGGACCGCCCATCCATCAAGCGAATTTGGGTTTATTGAAATCGTTCTACTTTCAGGAAAAGCGATTTATTCAGATCCGCGCCGAAGCGAACAATGCTTTTAATAACGTGAATCTCGCGAATCCCAATACAAACTTCGGAACGGCGAACTTTGGCGCGATCCTTTCGGCAAATGCCGCGCGAGTCATCCAGCTTGGAGCGAAAATAGTCTTCTAAATCATGAACACCCATCCGGGCGGCCGTCTGTGCCCGCTTTCAGTTGAGTTGAGAATGTGCGGGAGCCAAGCGCGCCGCCCATGCCCTTGAACGAAGGACGCGCGCTCATCACGGGTGCGGGGGCCGGAATTGGCCGGGAAATCGCTCGCGCGTTTGCGCGCCACGGCGCTGAAATTATTGCCGTCGATTGGAATCCAGATGCAAATCGGGAGACGGCGCGCCTGATTCATGCCGAAGGAGGCCGGTGCAGAGCCGTCGAGGCCGATGTCAGTTCCTCCGGCGATATCGCTCGCGCCTTTGCGGAAGCCGGCCCGGTGGATGTCCTCGTGAACAACGCAGCATACTCACAAGGCGATGGACTTCTTCACGAGTTGAGCGAGGAAACCTGGGAATCCGTTCTCGCCATCTGTCTTAAAAGCGTGTTCCTCTGTACCCGCGAGGCGCTGAAATCAATGGTGCCGAGGCGCCGCGGTGCAATTGTCAACATCAGCTCAGTTAATGCTCTTCTCGGCATTCATCTGGCAGCCTACACCGCAGCAAAGGGAGGAATCATTTCATTGACACGAGTCACCGCCGTACAGTACGCCCGCTTCGGCATACGAGCAAATGCTATCTGCCCGGGAACAATCTTGAGCGAAAGCTCCGAAAAGTATTATCGCGAGCACCCGGAAATTTCGGCGGAACTACAGGATTTGTACCCTGGCGGTAAATTTGGCACAGTCGGCGACGTTGCAGCGTGTGCGCTTTTTCTGGCGTCCGAAGAGGCAAACTTTATCAACGGCGCGACTATACCGGTCGATGGTGCGCTCACGGCTGTACACCGGATTCCATCAATTGTCCCTCTCAAGAAAGAGCAATGAAGGGTGACTGGCGCGATTCAGTTTTGGAGCAGGTGACGATTTGAAGATTGTGTCCGTGAAAAGCACCCCGGTTTCCCAAGTAGTCCGGGAGCAGTTCGCGATCGTGAGTGCGGCGGGATCACAGCCGGAGTCTCACTTCGTCGCCGTTGAGCTCGCAGCCGAAGATGGGACAACCGGTTTCGGCGAAGCCAGTGTGGTGCCCGTCTGGAGCGGCGAAAGTCAAGTTGGAGCGGCGCATGCAATCGACCGGATCCTCGCCCCCATTCTGATCGGAAAAGACGCGCTACATACTTCTCTGCTCACGGATGAAATGGATCGTGTGCTCGCAGGCAACCCATTCACGAAAGCGGGGGTCGAGATGGCGTTGCTTGACCTGGCGGGGCGCATTCTGAACGCGCCCGTGCACATCCTGCTTGGTGGGTCACGTCGTGAGCGGGAAATACCGCTCAAATTTTCAATTGGCGCTATGACGCCGCGTCGCGCCGCGGCGGTCGCAATTGAGGCGGCCGGAATGGGCCTCAAAGCAGTAAAGGTCAAAGTTGGTCTGGAATTGAAGAACGATGTGGCTCGCGTGCAAGCCGTTCGTTCCGCATTAGGGGAAGACTTTCCGATCGGTGTGGATGCCAATGGCGGTTGGAGCGAAAGCGAAGCTCTCAATGCTATTCCTCATTTGGAGAAGCTTGGCGTGATGACGCTGGAGCAGCCGGTTGCCCGGGGCGATTTTCGCGCCAGCGCCCGTCTCAGGAATCGCACTTCGATTCCCATAATGCTGGATGAAGGCGTATTCACAACACGGGATGCCATAGAAGCCATTCGCCATGAAGCCTGCGACCTGCTGAGCATTTATCCCGGCAAGAACGGTGGTATCCGGCGGTCTATGGCGATCGCACAGCTTGCCGCCACAGCCGGCATCGAATGCATTATTGGCAGTAATCTCGAAATGGATCTCGGCACCGCGGCGATGTTGCATCTTGCCGTCGCTGTGCCGGAACTCTCGACCAGAGTTCATCACGATATCATTGGTCCCCTCTATTACCAGCGCCACTTTAGTTGTCCGGCAATTTCGTATTGCGACGGTTGTGCGGTGTTACCGGACGGCCCGGGCTTAGGTGTTCGTTTGGCGCTCGCCGGCTAAGGCATGGGCGGACTCGACTGGCTCATCCTGGCAATCTACTGCGGTGCAGTTCTTGCAGTCGCGCTTTACTTCCGCTCGCGTGCGAGTAAGGGAGTGGAAGAGTTTTTTCTCGCCGATCGCGCGCTGCCCTGGTGGGTAATCGGATTCGCCGATGTAGCCGGATACACCGGCGGCGGTCAGGGATTCATTATGATGTTCTTCCTTACCGGCTTTGCCGGCCTCTGGCTGATGGCGTGGGTAAGTTGGGTCATCTGGATGCCGTTAGTCGCGCTGCTTTGGGCCCCGATGTGGCGCAGGTTAAACGTGGTGACTACCGGTGAGTTCATCGAGCGACGCTACGCTGGTCGCCGCGCGCGCGTGTACCGCAACATATATGCCGTGTACGCCTGCTTTGCCTGGGGCGTTGTTTCGCTGTCATACATCGCCGCGTGGATGGCGGTGACAATGGCGCCGCTGCTCGGGTGGTCTCCCGGCACGCTGTTACTTGCCTTCGGCGCGCTGACAATTCTATACGCCCTGGTCTCCGGGCTCTTTGCCGTTGCTTACAATGACGTGCTGCAATTTGCGGTGTTGTTGGGTGGTAACACTGTTTTCGGTTGCTTATTGCTGATGAAAGCTGGAGGCTTGAATCAGGTCTGGCACAAGATCGTCCTCACGCGCGGCGCGGACTTCCTGCAAGCATTCCCATCGGGCGCAGGTTTATCGGGCATTTCACTGGTTGCTCTGTGCGTGCAAGGTCTATTTTTTGCGGGCTCGCCCTTTGCTGGCGAAGGTTGGACAGCGCAGCGCTATATGGCGGCGAAGAACGAGAAACACGCCATCATGGGGCAGATCTTGAACGGATTTTTGGCGCTCGTTATCCGTCTAATCCCGTTCCTATTGATCGGCCTCGCCGCTGCCGCCATGTTTCCCGTTAGCTCAGTGCCGCTGCCCGCGGCTGTGTGGAGTGTCATGGTCCGGCAGTATGCTCCTGCCGGATTGTTTGGATTGTTGTTAGTGAGCAGCCTTGCTGGGTACATGGCCGCCATTGCCTCCATCGGCAACTGGGCCGCGAGCTATCTCATGAATGACCTTTATCGCCTCAGCATCCGACCGAAGGCTTCCAACAGGGAATTCGTAATGGTCAGCCGGCTGTTATCGGGCCTCGTTCTTGCGGTCGCTTTTCTACTGGGCGCGAGAATCGATCCGGCGGGCCTGGATAAATGGGTTCTTTTCATCAACTCCGCTCTGGTGGTTTTCCCGCTGCCGCTCGCCTGGTTGAAATGGTTCTGGTGGCGTACCAATGCGGTCGGCGACATGGCGGGCGTGCTCGGCGCGTTGCCCGCGGGGTACATCGTATGGTTTGGTTCCGACGCTATTCTGCCTGCACGATTCCGTGAATGGGCTCAACATTCACTGGGCATCCAGCTCTCCAGTCTGGTTCCGGCATTCAGCGATTTCCATCGGTTCCCTTTCTGGATGGGATTCGGCATCCTCTTCGCAACGGGTTGGGCCACAATCCTCGCGGCGACGCTGCTCACCTCTCCGGAACCATTTGCGGTCTTGAAAAATTTCTTTGAGACGGTCAAACCAATCGGATTATGGGGTCCGGTCAGCCGGACGCTTCCGGAAGAAGATCGCAAGGCTCTCCGAACGAGCAATAAACGTAACGTTTTTGGTGCCGGCCTGGGGATAGCCTTCTATTTCTTGTTGGTGCTCTCGTCGTTCAGTTTCATCGGTGGGCATCTCGCCAGAGCTTCATTGGAGGCAATGATCACTATTGTCGTGGGCGTGCTCTTCTGGCGTATCGCGTTGCGCACAGAAATTACTGTCGCTTCACCCGAGGAGGTCAAACAATTTCCATGATCGTAGATGTCCACAGCCACTATTTCCGTTATCCTGAACACTTCTCCGAGAGCTTTAAGGAACAATCGCGCCGGTCACGGAACGGGCTCGAAGTCGATCTCACCGTACGTTGGCAGCAATACCACGCCTCTGCCACCTCGTGCAGCAAAACCATCGTCTTCGGAGGCAAAGCGAAGTTGGCGGGTTTATGGGTGCCGGATACCGAAGTCGCCGCGTATGTCGCGCAGCACCCGGACAACCTAATTGGCTTCCTTAGTCTCGACCCGGCGCAACCTGGGTGGCGCGAGGAACTGGAGCACGGTCATCAGCATCTGAAACTTCGCGGAATCAAGTTAATGCCCATGTACGGCGGATACATGCCAAACGCGCGCGAATTTGATGACCTTTGGGCTTATGCGACAAAGCACGGGCTCCCCGTTCTGGCCCACACGGGGACTACATTTATCGACAAAGCTCCGCTCGAGTGCACTCTGCCGCGCCTGTTTGACGATGTGGCTATCCGTTTTCCCGACGTCAAAATCATTCTGGCCCACCTTGGTCATCCTTATGAAGGCGAGTGCATTGCGACCATTCGCAAACACAAGAATGTTTACGCGGATTGCTCCGCCTTACACTACCGTCCGTTTCAGCTCTATCATTCGCTTATGCTGCTTCAGGAGTATGGTGTCTGGAGCAAACTACTGTTCGGTAGCGATTATCCGTTTACTACGGTAGACGAGAGCCTCGCGGGCATGCGAAAGCTTAACCGAATGTTCGAAGGAAGCTCCCAATCGCGCCTCGACATGGAACAAATGGAACGAATGTTCGAGCGTGACTCACTGTTGTTGCTTGGATTGACATAACAGGGAGTCTGGTGTGTTCGTTGATCGGTTCGGAGCCCACTGATCGAGCAGAGTTTGGTGCGGATGAGACGACTTGAACCTCCACAAGATTGCTCTTACTAGAACCTGAAGCTAAACAGCATACACGATTGGACGTGTTTGCAACAGGTTAGCGGAGCATTTCTGTCCGGATGAAATCGCCTCAGGGCAGGCGATTGGCACAAGAACGTCACACGCGCGCTTACGTTTCGGCCATGGAAATGGCCGCATGCAACATCACACATTCGGGTCTGGGCTAAAGTCGGCCGGAACGATTCTTCGCGAGATCCGCCCCGACCTGGTTGTCTCAAAACAGCGTCTTCGACGATCAGAAGCAATTGCCTGCGTTCGTCTGAAGCGACAGGAAGCGAACCAGAATCTCGGGTTCGCTTCGCGTCCATTCGTTCTCTGCGGGCTCCCGGTTGGCCGTCAGCGGGCCAGCTTTTGCATGAGCGAGTTGTGCTTGTCAAGTTCTGCAAATTTGAGTGGGACAGACTGGACCTTTGAAGCCGG
>Ga0070741_10007324_pt1 | contig 22907 bp, 26 predicted proteins | sample Coa_R1_4_FD_66440 | JGI IMG/M metagenome (GOLD analysis project Ga0070741, IMG submission 66440) | Surface soil microbial communities from Centralia Pennsylvania, which are recovering from an underground coalmine fire - Coalmine... | ecosystem: Environmental > Terrestrial > Soil > Unclassified ... | reverse complement strand
CGGCGGGCTCAGCTGTCTCCGGGCAGTCGTAGTCCTTCGGCGAGCGCACGGAACGCCGGCACCGGGTCTGCCTCCGCGCGAGCGACCACGAGGACGGCGCCGTAGTCGTCCCCGCCGGTGAGCGCCTCGACCAGGAGCTGGAGGCCCGCGGCGAGCGCGAACGCCTTGTGCGCCTGGCCGCCGCCGAACGGGACGAGGTCCTCGGGCGCCGCAAGGCCGGCGATGACGTCGCCGTAGGTGACCTTGCCCATCGAGACGTCGGCGACGAGCGCCCGGCCGTCGGAGCTCGGGATGCCGATCGCGAGCGGGGTCGTCCCTACGAGCGGCTCTCCGCCCTCCGGGTGGGGAAGGCGGGCCGGCGAGGTGGCGGTCAGCGCGGCGCAGAGCCCGCCGTCCGCGAGCTTCCGCACCCAGTGGCCGAGCGCCCCGGTCGGGAACGTCGACTCGGCGACGATCACGCGGGCGCGCTCGGGCGGCGCCTCGAGCTGCGCAGAGCAGACTGCGGCGAGTGTCAGGTAGCCGAGCGCCCCGCGGCCGTGCCAGCGCTCGTAGCCCGGCTCGGCGCTCACGCGCTCCGGCTGCTTCGCCGGGTCGAGCCGGTCGAGCGTCGACAGCCACTCGACTCTGGAGAAGCCGTGGCCCTTCTTGCCGCGGCGCTCGCAGTCGACGAAATGGTCGGCCAGCGTCTGCGCGTCCGCCTCGGAGAACCCGAGCGCACGGATCCGCGGGAGGACGTCCGCCTCGTTCAGGACAGGACCGGCAGCGGCTTGAACGTCTGCTTCGCCGCCTCGAGCGCGTCCGCGATCGCCGTAATCGCCTGCGCAGCCTCGGCGGACGGGTCGGACCAGACGAGCGGCTCGCCGCGGTCGCCCGCCTCGCGCAGCCGCGGGTCGAGCGGCACCGCGCCGAGCAGGGTCGAGCCGATCGCGTGGGCGAGGCGAGCGCCCCCGCCGGAGCCGAAGACGTCCGAGGTCATGTTCTCGACCACGCCGATGACGCGCATGTTCGTCTTCTGTGCCATCAGCGCGGCGCGGGCTGCGACTTCCTGCGCGAGCGGCTGCGGCGTCGTGACGATCACCGCCTCCGCGCGCGGGAGCAGCTGGCCGAGGGAGATCGACACGTCGCCGGTGCCGGGCGGCATGTCGACGAGGAGCTCGTCGAGCTCGCCCCAGTGCACGTCGGAGAGGAACTGCTCGAGCGCACGGTGCAGCATCGGGCCTCGCCACATGACCGGCGCGTTGTCCTCGAGGAAGAAGCCGATCGACATCACCTTCACGTCGCGCACGACCGGCGGGACGATCATCTGGTCGACGACGACGGGGCGCTGCTGGACGCCGAGGAGGTGCGGGACCGAGTGGCCGTAGATGTCGGCGTCGAGGATCCCGACGCGCCTACCGAGCGACGAGAGCGCAGCGGCGATGTTGACGGTCAGCGACGACTTCCCGACGCCGCCCTTGCCGCTCGCGATCGCGAGGACGCGGGTCGAGCGGTCGACGGCGATGCCCTTGGAACGCTCCGCGACGCCGCCGCGCAGCTTGGTCGTCAGCGCGGCCTTTTCCTCGGGCGACATGACGTCGAAGTCCACCGCCGTTCGTGACACGCCGGCCACCGCGCCGACGTGCTCGGCGATCTGATCCTGGAAGCTCGCGCGCAGCGGGCAACCCGCCACCGTGAGCGCGATCGTGACCGTGACGTGGCCGCCATCGATCGCGATCTCGCGCACCATGTCGAGGTCAGTCACCGGCCGGCGCAGTTCGGGGTCGATGACGCGCTCGAGCGCCTTCCAGATCTCGTCGCGGGACGGCTCCATCTCTCTGAGCGTACCTACGCCACCAGCCCGAACCGCCGCAGCCTCCGGCCCGCGGAGGCAAGGCCGGAAAACGCTCCCCACCCCATCAAGGGGCGGGGCTGACCCCGCCTCCCACCACCCGCTGGAACGATAGCCGGGGGCGGACTGCGCATCTCTGACCGGACCGTGACAAAAGCGGAAAAATTCAGCTCGATGACCTGGCCCGGGCTGGTGTGGCGGAATCTGCTTCGGCGGAGCGTCCGCACCGCGCTGACCTCCGCAGGGGTCGCTATCGGCGTGGCGCTGATCGTCGCGCTCCTCTCGATCGCCGCCGGCGTCCGCCGAACGGCGGGCGACCTGATCCACGTGGGCCGCGCCGACTTCGGCGTCTTCCAGCAGGGCGCGTCCGACCTGACACGCTCGCTTCTGCCGGAGTCGCTCGACGCGAAGCTCCGTGCGACCCCCGGCATCACGGACGTCGCCGCGATCTACCTCCGTGTCAGCCACGTCCAGAACCACGACGCGTTCCTCGTGTTCGGCCTCCGCCGCGACGAGTTCGCCTACCGCCGCTTCGTGATCGTGGCCGGCCGCCGCGCGCGCGGCCAGGAGGCGATGCTCGGCGACCTGGCCGCGAAGTCGCTCCACCTCCGACCCGGCGGCCTTCTCCAGGTCGAAAAGAAGCGCTACCGCGTCGCAGGCATCTACCACTCCGGCAACCACTTCGAGGACATCGGTGGGGCGCTCCCGCTGGCCACGGTTCAGCGGATCGCCCAGCGGCCCGGCGAGGTCACGACCTTCGGGATCACGATCCAGCTCGGCCGCCGCCCCCGCGACATCGCGAAGGAGGTCGAGCGCCGCTTCCCAGGCGTCACGGCAGTCACCGAGCCGGGCCAGGTCGTCAGGGTCGACACCTCGAGCCGGCTGATCATCGACGCGGGCTGGATATTCTCGCTGCTCGCGCTGATCGTCGGCGGGATCGGGGTCACGAACACGATGGCCATGTCCGTCTTCGAGCGGATCCACGAGATCGGGATCATGCGCGCCGTCGGCTGGCCGGGGCGCCGGATCGCAGCCCTGATCCTGAGCGAGGCCGTCGGGATCGGGTTGCTCGCGCTCGCGGCCGGGCTCGCCGCGGGCTATGGGGCGGCCGAGCTCTTCATCAGCTACGGCAACCTCTCCGAGCTGGCGTCGCCCGACTTCACGCCCGGCGTCTTCGCCTGGGGGCTCGCGTTCGCGCTCGGCGTTGCCGTGGTCGGTGCGCTCTACCCCGCTTGGCGGGCAGTCCGGCTCACGCCGATCGAGGCGCTGCGGCGCGAATGACTTCTGCGGGCTCGACCCGTCCGTCGCGGATTCGCAGCGTCCGGTCGGCCAGCTCGGCGACGTCCTCGTCGTTCGTCACGAGCAGGATCGTCATGCCGCGCCGCGCGCGCAGCGACATCAGGAGCTCGACGATCTGGCCGCCGGTCGCCGAGTCGAGCGCGCCGGTCGGCTCGTCGGCCAGGAGAAGCCGCGGCCCGTTGGCAAGCGCCCGCGCGATCGCCACCCGCTGACGCTCGCCGCCCGACAGCGTCGTCGTCGACGCCCGCGCGCGGTGCCCGATCGCGCAGTCGTCGAGCAGCTCCAGCGCCCGTTGCTCCCGCTGGGCCCGTCCCAGCCCGCGCCCGATCATCGGCAGCTGGACGTTCTCGACCGCGTTCAGCGTCGGGATCAGGTGGTGGAACTGGAAGACGAAGCCGACCGTCGCCGCGCGGTACTCCGACGGGTTCGCGAGTCGCTCGAGGTGCTCGCCGCCCACGACGATCGAGCCCGCGTCGGGTCGGTCGAGCGCGCCGATGAGGTTCAGGAGGGTGCTCTTGCCTCCGCCTGACGGGCCCGTCAGCGAGACGACGTCGCCGGCCTCGAGCCGGAACGAGACGTCCTGGAGCGCGCGGATCCGCCCGCCCTCGAACGATTTCGACACACCGTCGACGACGACCTCGACGCCGCCGGCCGGGCCGCTCACGAGTGCGGCGCCACCGGGTAGACGAGCGTCGTCCGGCCCTTCGCCGTCACGATCACCGTCTCGAACTTCAGCGTGACGCCGACGCCCGAGTTGACCGGCCACGTGATCGAGTCGCAGAAGTTTCCGAAGAACGAGAAGTTCTTGACGAACGGGTTGTGTCCCGTGCCGTCGAACTCGACCGCGTGCCGCGTGCCGAGCGGGTCGACGATGTAGGCCGAGATCCGCGCGGCAATCGGGTGGCCCTTCAGGTCGGTGACGCGGACGTGGTACTTCCAGGTGGACTTCACCTTCGGGGAGTGCCCGGCCGCGGTGAGAGTTGCCTTGAACGGGAGCTTCGACGCGCCGGCCGGCGGCGCGGCCGCCACCAGCGCGACGAGACCGAGGAAGATCGTCAGGCGTCGCATGGGCGCATGCTACGCCCGCAGCGCCCGCCTCAGATCCAGGCCGTTCGCGACCGCGAAGCCGTGCCAGTCGTTGTTGAAGTAGGCGTAGACGTCGACCCGCCGGCGCCAGCGGGCGATGCGATCGCGCCACTCTTCGAGCTGGCGCCGCGAGTAGTTGCCCGCCCTGCCGCGCCCGTAGTGGAAGCGCACGAACGTCCAGTCGGCGGTCAGCTCGTGCGTCTGGAACGGCCGGTCCGGATGGTCGCCGATCGTCAGCGCCACCTTCCGCTCGCGGAGCAGGGCGTAGACGTCGGGGGCGAACCAGCTCTCGTGGCGGAGCTCGACGGTGTGCCGTCCGGGAGGGAGCGCGGCGAGGAAGCTCGCGAGCCGCTCGTCGTCCCGGTGGAAGTTCGCCGGCAGCTGCCAGAGCACCGGCCCGAGCTTCCCCGAACGGACCATCGGCTCGATGCAGGCATAGAAGCGCTCGATGCCCTGGCCCGTGTCGCGCAGGCGCCGGATGTGCGTCAGGTAGCGGCTGCCCTTGATCGCGAACAGGAACTCCGGCGGCGACTGCTCGGCCCAGCCGGCGACCGACTTTCGCGTCGGCAGCCGGTAGAACGTCGCGTTCACCTCGACCGTGTCGAAAAGCGTTGCGTAGTGCTCGAGCCAGCGCCTCGCCGCCAGGCCCTTCGGGTAGACGACCTCGCGCCAGTGCTGGTAGTTCCAGCCGGAGCAGCCGATCCTGACCTCGGTCACCGCAACGCCGCGGCCACCTGGTCGTAGTGCTCGCGGGTCAGTGCGGCCGCGATGCGGGAGCGGCCCTCGAGGTCGAGGGGAGCGTCGTCGAGCGATCCGTCGAGAAGGCCGACGACGCCGCCTACCTCGGCAACGAGGAGTTGCCCGGCCGCGATGTCCACCGATCTGGCTTCCTTCAGCGAGCAGACGGCGTCGACCCGGCCGGCAGCGAGATGGCACAGCGACAGGGCGAGCGAGCCCATCACGCGGATCCGACGCGCAACCGGGACGAACGGCGGGATGTCGCGGGCGACGAGATCGGTGCGGGTCGCCTCCATCGACAGGAGCTCGATGGACTCACGCGGGACTGCGGAGACGGCTTCACCACTCAGCCATGCCCCCTTGCCGCGAGTCGCATGCCATTCCTCGTCCGAGCCGAAGTCGTAGACGTAGCCGAAGTGGACGTCGCCCATCGTCGCCCCGTCGGCGACGGCGATGGACAGCGAGAAGAACGGGATGCCGCGCTTGGCGTTGATCGAGCCGTCGATCGGGTCGACGACGACATGCGTCGGCCCACCCGGTCTGATGCCGAGCTCCTCCGAGACGAGCGTGAAGTCGCCTCCCTCGGCCTCGAGGCGCGCGACGACGACCCGCTCGGCCTCCGCGTCGATCGCGGTCGTGTCGTCCCCGCCTTCGCCGCGGCGGAGCACTCGTTCCCGTTGCTCGCCTGGCGGCAGCTCCGCCAGCACCGCCTGGACGTCCTCGACCGCCCGGCGGCAGACCTCCAGCCAGTCCGTCACAGGGGCAGAAACAGCAGACCCGACGGAAGCTTGGGATAGAAGTAGGTGCTCTTCTGCGGCAGCGTCTCGCCGCGCTCGACCACCTCACGGATCTGCTCGATGGTCGGCGCCCGGAGGAGCAGCGCCGCGCCGGCCTCGCCGCTGTCGACGCGCTCGACGGCTTCCGCGGCCTGCGGCGTGTAGCCGACGGTGTTCCTGATCAGCGGCTCGACGGCAGACACGTCCAGCTTGGACCCGTTCGACCGGAGGACGCGCGACTCGCCGCGTATGTAGAGCACGGGCCCGGTTCCGCGCGCGAGGAGCTCGAGCGGCGGCTCATCCCCGGTTTCCGTCCCGGCCATGTCCACGTCATCGGCCAGACGATGCGTCGGGAAGATCGTCAGCCCCGCCTGCTCGGTCGGGACGATCACTGCGAGCAGCCATGCGCTCTCCTCGGTGCCGTCCTGCTCGTGGAACGCGAGCGTCGTCTCGTAGCGGTGGTGCCCGTCGGCGATCAGGAGCTGCGCGCCGGCGAGCTCTGCCGGAGGCTCTCCTTCGACGCGCCAGAGCCGGTTGCGGACGCCCTCGAGCTCGACCTCGACCTCGGGCGGCCCGCCCGGCCCCTCGAGCGTGCCCTCGTACAGGAAGAACAGCGGCTCCACCTGCGCGCGCAGTGCGCGCAGAAGCCGCATGCGACCCTCCTTCGGCCCCGCGTGCGTGAGCTCGTGCGGAAGGACGACCCGCGCCGAGTACGGCTCCACGTGCAGCGCACAGACCAGCCCGCCGCGCGTCCGCGCGACGCCGTCCGGCCCGACGTAGTCCTGCTCGAGCCACCACAGCGCCGGTTCGTCGTCGCGGACGAGGATGCCCTCGGCGAGCCAGTCCCGCCAGAGGCCGGCGGCGCGCTCCTCGTCGTCCGGCAGCGTCAGGTGGACGACGTTGTGCGAATTCTCCGCCAGGTAGCGGGCCCGCTCCTCGGGGCCGAGAACGTCGTACGGCGGCGCGACGAGCTCCTCGATAGGCCCCGCCTTCGCCTGGTCGTAGCGCACCGCCCTGAACGGTCTGACACGTGCCACGAGCCGGACGCTACCAGCCGCTTTCGGTCCTAGAATCGACCTGTGTCGGCGATTGCAGAGCTCGCGGAAGACCGCGTCGTGGAGGGCATCTATGCGGTCGCGAGGAAGCGGCGGCTGCGGGCGCGCTCGGGCTCGGACTATCTCGCGCTCGAGCTCGTCGACCCGACCGGCCGGATCCAGGGACGGGTCTGGCACGACGTCGAGCTCCTCGACTCGCGGTTCTCCGAGGGCGACGCCGTACGAGTCCTGGGCCGGGTCGAGCGATTCCGGAACGCGCTCCAGCTCGACGTGAGGTCGATCGAACAGGCGGACGCCGACCCCGCAACGCTCGCGCCGGCGATGCGCCGCGACCCGGACGAGCTGGACGGGTTCCTCGACTTCCTCGCCGCGGAGCTGGGCCATCCGGGCCTGCGCGCCACCGTCGGCGCGGTGCTCGACCCGGAGACGCGGAAGCGCATGCGCGCGCTTCCGGCCGCACCCGAAGGACACCATGTCTACGCCGGCGGGCTGCTCGAGCACACGGTCGGCGTGGCGACGATCGGTCGCGAGCTGACCCAGCTGCATCCACGGCTACGCGCCGACCTGCTGCTGGCGGCAGCCCTCGTCCACGACGTGGGACGGACGCTCGAGCTGCGTCCCGGACCGACGTTCCAGCCCACGCAGGAGGGACTCCTCCTCGGCCATGTCCACCTCGGACTGAGACGGATCGAGGAGCGCGCGGCGCCGCTCGAAGCCGAGGCTCGCGCCGAGCTGCTCCATGCGGTCGCCTCGCACCATGACTCCCGCGCCGCGCGCACGGCCGAGGCCGCCTGCCTTTACCACGCGAACCAGCTCGACGCCGTCGCGGCCACGCGGCCCGTAGATACCGTCTAGCAGGTGCTGGCTGCGCTGCTGGCGCTCGGGGCGAGCGCGTCCTGGGGCGTCGGCGACTTCCTCGGCGGCGTCAAGAGCAGGACGCTGCATCCACTCGCGATCATGGTCGTGTCGCAGTCGGTGGGGCTGTCGGTGCTCGCCGTCTGGGTTGCCGCGCGAGCGACGGCTCCGCCCGGCGCGTCCGTCGCGTGGGCGCCGCTTTCGGCGCTGTTCGGCACCGTCGCGCTCGCGGCCTTCTACCGCGGAATGGCCGTCGGCGCCGTGACGATCGTGGCGCCCATCGCCGGCGCCGGCGCCGTGATCCCGGTCGTCGTCGGCCTGGCGACGGGCGACCACCCGAGCGCGGCGCAGGGCGCCGGTTTCGCCGCGGCAGTCGTCGGAGTCGTCCTCTCCTCCTGGGACCGCGCGCCGGGCCGCTCCCGCTGGGCGGCAGGCGCGGGCTTCGGCGTCGTCGCGATGCTGGGGTTCGGCTTCTACTTCGTGTTCCTGCACCTGGCGAGCTCGGGCGACTACCTCTGGCCCGCCTTCCTCTTCCGCGTCTCGTCGGTCTCGCTCGTGCTCGTCGCGCTGCTCGTCTCGCGTCCGGCACTCGGGCCGATCGCCGGCGCGTGGCTCGCGCTGGGCGTGATCGGCGTCCTCGACACCGGCGGCAACACGCTCTACGCGGCGTCCTCGCTGCACGGCTCCGTCAGCGTGACCGCCGTCCTCGCCTCCCTCTATCCCGTCGTGACGGTGCTGCTGGCGCGCTATCACCTGCGGGAGCGCGTGCACCGCGTCCAGGAGCTGGGGATCGGCCTGACGATCGCGGGCATCGTGCTCGTCTCGGCGGGTTAGGCTCGCGGCGTGTGGAAGGGGCTCGCAGCCCGGCTGGAAGGGCAGGTCGTCGTGGTCGAACCGCTCGCGCCGGAGCACGCGGACGGGCTGTACGAGGCCGCGCAGGACATGGACTGGAGCTGGATGTTCGTCGACGCCTCCCGCAGCCGGGAAGCGTTCCGGCGCTGGTTCGACGCGGCGCTGGCGACCGCGGAGAGCGGCGTCGAGGTGCCGTTCGCGACGCTCGACGCGCGGACGGGCGAGCCGATCGGGTCGACGCGGTTCCTGGCGCTCCGTCCGGACCACCGCGGACTCGAGATCGGCTGGACGTGGCTGCGCGCGTCTCGCTGGTCGAGCGGCGCGAACGTCGAGGCGAAGCTCCTCCAGCTCGAGCACGCGTTCGAGCGGCACGGCTGCATGCGCGTCGAGTTCAAGACGGACGCGAAGAACGAGCGGTCCCGACGTGCGCTAGCCGCCCTGCCTTCGCGCTTCGAAGGCGTGTTCCGGAAGCACATGCTCGTCGGCGACGACCGCGACCGGCTGCGCGACTCGGCCTATTACTCGATCACGGACGACGAGTGGCCCGAGGTGAAGGCCAACCTCCATCGGAGGCTCGGTCGGTGAGGGAGATCGGCGACGGCGTCTTCCAGCTCGACGCCGGCGGAAAGCTCGTCAACGTCTTCTACGTGCAGGCGAAGGTGCCCGTGCTCGTCGACGCGGGCGGGCCGCAACAGGCCGAGGCGCTGGTCGAGGAGCTGCTCGCGGACGAGGCGGAGCCGAAGCTCGTGCTGCTGACGCACGGAGACTTCGACCACTTCGGCGGGGCCGCTGCGGTCCGCGAGGAGTTCGGCGCGGCGATCGTCGCACCGGCTGCGGAACGGCCCTTGCTGACCGGCGAGATCGAACGCCGACTGTACGTCCGGCTGATGATCCGCTCGGCCTGCCGCGGGCGCCTGCCGAAGCCGCCGGAGATCGACCGCTGGATCGAGCCGGGCGAGGTCGTCGAGGGCATCGAGGCGATCCCGACACCGGGCCACACGCCCGGTCACACGGCTTTCCGGTTCGGCCGCACGCTCATCGCGGGCGACGCCCTGATCACCGGCGAGCGCTTCCGCCCGCCGGTGCCGATGTTCTGCTTCGACAACGAGGCGGTGAGGCGCTCGATCGAGAAGCTCGCCGGGCTCGACTTCGACGTCGCCGTCAGCGGCCACGGGCCGGAGACGCGCGACGCGACGCAGAAGCTGCGCGACCTCGTCGCAACCTGGGGCTAGACGTTGAAGCGGATGTTCAGCACGTCGCCCTCCTGGACGACGTAGTCCTTTCCTTCCAGCCGCTCCAGCCCGCGCTTGCGAACGTCCGAGCGCGCGCCGGCGTCGACGAGGTCGCTCCAGCGGATCACCTCGCAGCGGATGAAGCCGCGCGCAATGTCGGTGTGGATCTCGCCGGCAGCGTCGAGCGCCGTCCGGCCGCCGCGAAGGGTCCACGCGCGCGCCTCGGTGGGGCCGATCGTGAAGAACGTGATCAGGCCGAGCGACTCCTTGAGCCGGCCCGCGATCTGCTCGAGCGCCGACGCTCCGTCCCGGAAGGCCGCGGCTTCTTCGTCCGGAAGCTCGCCCAGCTCGGCCTCGAGCTGCAGGTCGATGCCGCCCGAACCGTTCTCGACAACGACCATCGGCTTCGTCGTCAGCGGCTCGAGCGCGTCCGAGACCTCCCCCGTGTAGTCGGCAATCGTGCCGCCCGCCTCGACGTGCAGAAGCAGCGCCTCCAGCCCGGCCACCTCCTGCTTCAGCTTCGCGTCGCCCGACTTGGCCTGCTGCCGCGCCCGCTCGAGCCGTTTCTCGACGTGATCGCGGTCGGCGACGAGCAGCTCGAGCTTGAGCGTCTCGTGGTCGGCGGCCGGGTCGGCTCCGGGCGAGAAGCCGTTCAGGACGCAGAGCAGGGCGTCGACCTGACGGAGGTTGCCGAGCAGCGCCGGGCCGGTGCCCGGCACGTCCTGGACGCGGATCGTCGCCGGCGTCAGCTTCGCGGACTGCTCGACTGCCGCGAGCTGCGGAAGCCGCTCGTCCGCGATCGGCGCCATGCCGACGTGCGGCTTCGCGTCGTGGACGTGCGCCCCGGCATGCGTGAGCGCGTTGAACAGCGTCGTCTTGCCGGACTTCGGAAGCCCGACGATCCCGACCTCGAGCGGCATGGGCTCGAGCGTAGCCGCCCCGGACCGCGCGACCTCCACCTCTGCCTCCTCCCCGGTGGGGGGAGAGCGAAGGTCCCTTCCGTCACGGTACGCGAGAAGCCGTCACGCGTGGGTGACCCGACTGTGCCGATTGTGTGACTTCTAGGTCGCGGCGCTGAAGCCGACGCGGCTGCCGCGGGCGTGGCGGCGGATGTAGAGCACGTGGGCGAGCGCGACGATCAGCCGGCCGTCTTCCGTCTCGAGGTCGGCGACGCCGTTCTCACCAGTCCGCAGCCGTTGCTCGAGCCCGTCGGCCTCGACGACCGTCACGGAAACGGTCAGCGTCCCGCCGCCCTCGAAGCCGATGTCGACCCGCACCTTGTCGTCGCTAGCTGCCATCGCTCACCAACTCTGCCAGCACTCCGTCGGCCGCGTCGGGGTGAACAAACGCGACGCGCAGTCCGTAGAAGCCGGGCCGGGGTTCGTGGTCGATCAGCTCTACGCCCTGACCGTCGAGCTCGGCGAGCTCCGCGTCGAGGTCGTCGACCTCGTACGCGATGTGGTGCATGCCCGGGCCGCGCTTGGCGAGGAACCGTCCGACCGGCGTGTCGTCGGCGGTCGCGGCGAGCAGCTCGATCCGGCTGTCGCCGATCCGGACGGCGGCCGCCTCGACGCCCTGGTCGGACATCGTGTCCCGGTGCTCGAGCTCCGCGCCGAACAGCCGGCCGTAGGTCTCGATCGCCTCGTCGAGGTCACGGACGGCCACGCCGAGATGGTGGATGCCTCTCACCGCCACGCCTCCGATGCTATCCCGCGACCGCTTTCCTGGGCTCGAGGATGCCGTCGACGAGCCCGTACTCCACGGCTTCCTGGGGGGACATGAACCGGTCGCGGTCGATGTCGTCGAGCACGCGTTCCACCGGCCGCCCCGAGTGCCGCGAGATGATCTCGGCCATCCGCTGCCGCATCTCCACGATCTCGGACGCGGCGATCTCGATGTCGCTCGGCGTGCCGCGCGCGCCCGCGGAGCCCTGGTGGATCATCACCTTCGCGTTCGGCAGGCAGAAGCGCTTCCCGGGCGCGCCGCCGCACAGGATCATGGCCGCCGCGGACATGCCCATTCCGAGGCAGATGGTCCGCACCTCCGGCTTGACGTGCTGCATCGTGTCGTAGATCGCCATGCCCGCGTACGCCGAGCCGCCCGGCGAGTTGATGTACAGCTCGATGTCCTTGTCGGGATCCTCGGCCTCGAGAAAGAGGAGCTGTGCGGCGATCAGGTTGGCGATGTTCTCCTCGACCTCGGTGCCGAGGAAGACGATGCGCTCGCGCAGCAGCCGCGAGTAGATGTCGAACGAGCGCTCGAGCCGGCCGTCCGACTCGACCACGACGGGGACGAGCGGGCTCACCGGCGGCTCTCGCTGCTAACGTGCAACTCCACGGTTGCCGATCATAGCGCAACCACTGGGTTGCAGATAGCAGAGCGCTGCACGTTAGGAGGTGCGAGTGATGGACGTTCGCCGAGAGATCGTGTTCCCGTCGGATCCCGCAGAGGTCTGGGAGGCGCTGACCGAGCCCGAGCGGCTCGAGGACTGGTTCGCGACCGAGGTCGAGCTCGAGCCGCGCCCCGGCGGGCGCGGGACCTTCCGCTGGGGGAACGGCGAGGAGCGGAGCGTCTCCGTCGAGGAGGTCGAGCCCGAGCGGCTGCTGACGCTCCGCTGGGAGGACGACGGCGGCGAGGTGGTCTTCACGCTCGAGCCCGTCCCCGAGGGGACCCGGCTCGTCGTCGTCGAGTCGTCGCCCGAGTGGGCGACGGCCTTCGAGCTGCAGGCGCTGGCCGCGTGCGCGATCGCGTAGACGCGGTCTTCCAGGCGCTCGCCGATCCGCACAGGCGCTTCGTCCTCGAGACGCTCGCCGGGCGCGGGTCGGCGACTGCCACGGAGCTCGCCGCCGTGCTGCCGGTCACGAGGCAGGCCGTGTCGAAGCACCTCGGCACGCTGCGGGAAGCCGAGCTCGTCGAGCCCACGCGCGCCGGCCGCGAGATCCGCTACAGCCTGCGGCCCGAGCCCCTCGGGGACGCGCTCGACTGGATGGAGCAGGTCGGTGGCCAGTGGGACGAGCGCCTCGGGGCGCTACGCCGCCACCTGGACAGCTAGCGCTGGGGCAGTAGCTGAACCGTGCCGACGGTCTCTGCTGCGTGCGACTCGCGCTGCACCGAGCCGAGCAGCTGGTTGAGCTCGGCGCCGGTCAGCGTCTCCTTCTGGAGCAGCGTCTGAGCGACGCGGTCGAGCACGGCGCGGTGCTTGGTCAGGAGCCGCGCGGCCTCGTTGTACGCATCGTCGGTGAGCCGCCCCTGCTCGGCGTCGCGGAGGCGCTTCGTCTCCTCCGAGAGCGAGTAGTTGTCGGCCCGCATCGTCCGCGACGTGACCGTGTCGGACATGCCGTACTCGAACACCATCGAACGGGCGAGCTCGGTCGCCTTCTCGAGGTCGTTCGCGGCGCCGTTCGTGACCCGCCCGAACACGACGTACTCCGCTGCCCGGCCGGCGAGGAAGACCTTCATCATGTCCACGAGCTCTTCCTTCGTGCGCAGGTAGCGGTCCTCCGCCGGCATGTTGAGCGTGTAGCCGAGCGCCTCGCCGCGGGACACGATCGTCACCTTCTGCACCGGCAGCGCGTCGCCCATCAGGTGCGACATGAGCGCGTGCCCGGCCTCGTGGTAGGCGAGGATCCGCTTCTCCTTGTCGCTGACGACGCGGCGCTGCTGAAGCCCGGCGACGACGCGCTCGAGGGCGTTGTCGAAGTCCTCGGCGCTGATCGTCTTCTTGAGGGAGCGGCCGGCGAAGATCGCCGCCTCGTTCGCGATGTTCGCGAGATCGGCGCCGGTGAGCCCCGCGGTCTGCCGCGCGATCATGTCGAGGTCGACGTCGGCGGCGAGCGGCTTACCGTTCGTGTGTACGCGCAGGATCTGCTCGCGGCCCGCGAGATCGGGCGCGGAGACGATCACCTGCCGGTCGAATCGCCCCGGCCGAAGAAGCGCGGGGTCGAGATCCTGGATGCGGTTCGAGGCGCCCATGACGACGACCTGGGCACGTGCGTCGAAGCCGTCCAGCTCGACCAGGAGCTGGTTGAGCGTCTGGTCCTGCTCGCGGTTGAAGCCGTGGCCGGTGCGGGCCGCGCCGACCGCGTCGAGCTCGTCGATGAACACGATCGCCGGCGCGTTCTTCCGCGCCTCCATGAACAGCTTGCGGATACGCGCCGCCCCGAGCCCGGCGAACATCTCCACGAACGCGGAGGCGCTCGACGAGTAGAAGCTCGCGCCCGACTCGTGGGCCACGGCCTTGGCGAGGAGCGTCTTGCCCGTTCCGGGCGGCCCGTAGAGGAGGATCCCCTTCGGCACGCGCGCCCCGAGCTGCTCGTAGCGCTTGGGGTGACGCAGGAAGTCGACGACCTCCTGGAGCTCGCCCTTGACCTCCTCGAGCCCCGCGACCTCGGCCCACTTCACGGATGTCTTCGAGCCCGGCTGGATCTGCGCCGGCTTCACGCGCGGCATGAGCTGGACCATCCTCCACAGCAGGTAGACGATCAGGCAGATCATGAGCAGCGGAAGCCACGTAAGGGCAATCCGGGCGATGTCGTCCAGAACGGTCACGGCGCTCCCGATTCGCATCGGCAGCGGGGCGAGAAAGCCTTAATGGAGGCGCCGTTTAGGTGACGAGCTCGAGCCGCGGATTCGAGCGGAACCGACGGCCCACCTTCGCCGACGGGCGGCCGTCGGTGAGCACGACGTCGCCCGTGAAGTCGTTCGCGCCGCGGATCAGGGACGAGCCGACGCCGTAGGCATCCACAGGCACGCCACGCCGCTCGAACTCGCGGATCTTCGCCACCGTGAACCCACCCGAGACGACGATCTTCACACGTTCGAACCCGTCCGCATCCAACGCGTCGCGCACCTTCCGCACCAGCCGCTCGTTGACTCCCGTCGGCTTGAAGTCGCCCATCTCACCCCAGAGCGACTTGTCGACGAGCGACTCCGACGTGTCCAGCCGCACGCCCCACAGCCGCGGGCCGAGGGCCCGCGCGACCTCGAGAGCCGTCTCCACCGAGTTGTTCTCGAAGTCGACGAGCACGGTGACGTTCAGGTCCTCAGGCGCCCACTCCGCGAACTTCGTCGCCGCCAGCACCGTGTTCCCGCCGTACGCCCCGATCAGCGCGTGCGGGACGGTGCCCACGCCCTTGCCGCCCCACCAGGACGCCTGCTCGTCCGTCGTGACGCCGATCTCCGTCCCGACGATGCGCCCGGCGACGTGCGCCGCGTACCCGTCGCCGGTCTGGATGCGGTGGTGGTCGTGGCGTGCCGGCATGAAGATCACCGGCTTGCCGTTCGCCGCCTCGAGCACGGCGACGACGTTCGTCGTCACGAGCGTCCTCCGCGCCAGGACGCCGAGGTACACGGTCTCGAGGTGCGCGAACAGGGTGAAGTCTCCCTCGATCGTCATCACCGTCTCGTACGGCTCCACACGGTCGCCGTCGTAGAGGGCGTGGACGGTCAACGCCTCCCAGTCGTGCGAGCAGAGCTTGAGCACGGCGATCGCCTCGTCCATCCCGCCCAGGTAGGCGTGGTTCTTCTGGAACACCTGCATCACGACGCGCGGACGGCGGCCGTCTGAGAGCAGCGTGTCGCGCGCGTGGTTGAAGTAGGCGTCCGTGTACCATCCCGCCCGCATCTTCTCGACCGGGAGGTCGAAGATCTCGGGCGGAAGCCGCCGGGCGAGCCTAGTGGTCTCCACGCTGCTCGAGCTCCAGGCACGCATCGAGCGCGGCCTGCGCGACCTCGACCTGCGCGGCCGAGGGCTCGGCCGTCGCGAACCGGCTCTGCAGCTCCGTCCCGGGCCAGGCGAGGAGCCTCGCGACCGGGTGCTCGGGGTTCCGGGTCATCCAGCCGAACACCTCCGTCGACGCGGCGAATGCGCCGAGCGAAGCCGCCAGCGACGCCGGCTTGCGAAGCCGGCCCGGCACACGCGCGGCGAGCCCGGCGCCGGCGGCCGACGCGAGGATCAGCGGTCCGACGAGATGTGAGCCGCAGCGCTCGTGCTCCTTCTCGGCATGACCGTGCTCGTAGGTACCGATCGAGATGTGCTCGGCGCCGTGGTAGGCCGCGAGCTCGCCGCCGCGGAGCGCGATCAGCGCCGGCGCGAGCGAGATCATGCCGCCGACGAGCTCCTGGACGGCCGGCGAGAGGCGCGCGGACTCGCGGATCGCGCGCGCCGCGACACCGGCGGCGGCCATCGCAGCGAGAACGTTCTTCCGCTCGAACGCGAAGCGTGCCTCGGGGAGCGCCCGCCGGACGCGCGGCAGGACGAGCATCGCCTCGAGCAGGCGGGCCGGCCCGCGGAGGAACGGCGCGTCGCCGGACACGGCGATCCGCGGCTTCGGCCCGGACGCGACCTTGATCTTCCCGGAGGGCGTCCGTACGGCACAGGCCCAGGAAGTCGGCCCGTGGACGAGAACTCCGTTGGCGAGCGCCATGCCGCCGAGCCGAAATTTCTTCTCAGCCACGCGTCCAGCCTAGCTACCGTATGGCCATGCGCACCCGGACCCTCGTTGCGTTCGCCGCCGTGGCCGTTGCTGCCGCGTTCGCAGCCTCCACGTCCGCCGCCGGGTCACCGCCTGCCTGCCGCGCAGCGCACCTTCGCGGCCACCTCTACGACCAGAACGGCGCGGCCGGCACGCTCGTCCTCAGCATCACGCTCACGAACAAGGGCTCGCTCTGCACGCTGAAGGGCTGGACCCAGCTGCAGCTGATGGCCGGCGCGCGGCGGAAGCTCCCGACCCACGTCACGCACGACGGCCTGTCGATCCTGAACCTGCACCAGAAGGTGAAGACCGTCTTCCTCGCGCACAACGGCGCCGCCAGCGTGCTGATCGCCTACAGCGACGTGCCGCACCAGGGCGAAACCCGCTGCCCCGACGGGACGGAGATCCTCGTCCGCGTGCCCGGCGACCTGACCTGGATCCCGGTCCTCGCGCCGACGAGCGCCTGCGCCCACGGTGCGCTCGAAGAGTCGCCGATCCTCGGCGGCAAGCGCAAGGCCGCCTAGCCAGCGTCCGCCCCAGCGGCTTATGATCGCCCAGGTGGGTCTGCGGCGATCTCTTTCGTGTGCGCTGCTCTGCGCGGCTGCGCTCCTCGCGGCGCCGGCCGCCTTCGGCGCTGCTCCTCCGAACCCGAAGGATCCGTGCGTCCAGGGCACGCGGGACTCGTGCGGGACGACGGGCGTCGGCTTCTACAAGACGTACAAGTACGGGACGCGCTGGCTCGGCGACTTCAAGGACGCGATCCCCGGATCGGCCCACAGCTACTGCGTCGACCTCAGGTTCTGGTACCCCGGCCCGCAGTACAAGTACAAGGAGGACACGAGCGGCGACCTCGTCAACAAGGACGGTGACGCCGTCCCGTTCGTGAACCGGCAGCGGATCGCGTACGCGATCTGGGTCTACGGGCGAAGCAGCGACCCTGACCAGGCTGCGGCAGTCGCGCTGTACGTCCACGGCCAGATGGGCGACGCGAGGCCCGGCGAGGTCGACCCGGCGGTCGCCGGCTCGTCCAACGTCGCCGCGCTCTACGACAGGATCTCGCGCGACGCTTCGCGCTTCCACGGGCCGTACAAGGTCGAGATCACGCTCCCGTCGACGCTGAAGGTCGGGAAAGCGGTCACCGCGACCGTGCGCGTCCTGGCCGCGGGCGGTGCGGCGCTCCCCAACCAGCCGCTGACGATCACGTCGCTCGGCCTGTCGGGCGCACCGTCGCAGGCGAAGACGGATGCGAACGGCGTCGCGCGGCTCACCGTCACGCCGACGGGCGGCTCGGCCAGGATCGGCGCTTCCGCCGGCGGCCTTCCCGCGACCCTGCCGCGCGTGTTCGTCCCGACCGCCACCGGTGCTTCCGTGAACGGCCAGCGGCTCGTGCTCCCGAGCGCGCAGACCGTCGCCGACTCCTCGACCGGGACCGCGTCGAAGACGCAGATCCAGGTCTCGACGACCGCGATCCCGGCGGCGCTCCTCCTCGGCCAGAAGAGCCAGGACAAGATCACGGTCTCGAGCGCAGGCACCGGCTGGAGCGGGACGATCCAGGTCAACGTCTACGGGCCCGCGCGCACGCCGGGCGCGATCGTCTGCACGGGCACGCCCGCAGCGACGGGGACGCTGGCCGTCAAGGGAACCGGCTCCTTCACGACGACCGGGCTGACGGTGAGCAAGCCGGGGTGGTACGTCTACCAGGAGGTCGTGCCGGGGAATGCCGGGACGCTCGGCTTGACGACCCCGTGCAACGCGCCGTCGGAGCGCTTCCGCGCGGATACGCAGCCAAAGGTGGTCACGACCGTCAGCTCCCAGAACGTCGCGCCGGGCGCCCAGATCACGGACGCGGTCAAGGTCACCGGCCTCGCCGGCGAGCAGGCGACCGTCACGGCGTCGCTCTACGGGCCGTTCGCGAGCCGCGCGGCGATCCTTTGCACGGGCACGCCGGTCTGGACCGGCACGGTGCCTGTCGCCGGCGACGGGACGTACACGACGCAGCCCTTCACCGTGCAGGCTCCCGGCTACTACACGTACCGCGAGTCGATCGCGGCCTCCGGCTTCGTCCGGGCGGCCACGACAGCCTGCGCCGACACGGCCGAGACGACGATCGTGGTCGGCCAGCCCAAGCTCGCGACCCAGGTCAGCTCGCAGCAGACCGCGCCGGGCGCGACGATCACCGACAAGGTGGTCGTGACGGGCCTGGGGATCCTCCAGGCCCAGGTCAGCGTCCAGCTCTGGGGCCCCTACCCCTCGCGGAGCGCGATCGACTGCGCGGGCAAGCCGTACTGGACCGGGACGTTCACCGCCAAGGGCGACGGGACGTACACGACCGCGGCGGTGAAGCTCAGGGACGCGGGCTACTACACCTACCGCGAGTCGATCCAGGACACGCCCGCGTACGCCGGCGTCGCAGGGACGTGCGGCGAGACGACCGAGACGACCGTCTCCCACGCCTCGCCGAGCCTGACCACGCTCGCGACGAACGAGGTCGCGCGGCCGGGCGCCGGGCTGACCGACAGGGTCAGCATCAAGGGCCTCGGCAAGACGGCGGCGCGGATCGAGGTCGCGCTGTACGGGCCGTTCGCGACTCGCTCCGCGATCGGCTGCAAGGGCGCTCCGGCGGGCACGACGAGCTTCACGGCCAGCGGCGACGGCACGGCGGCGTCGCCGGCGATCCGCGTCACGAAGGCGGGCTTCTACGTCTTCCGCGAGCATCTGGTCGGCTCGACACTGGTCAAGGACGTGCTCAGCCCGTGCACGGAGGAGTCGGAGGTCTCGCTCGCTGCGCCGCTGATCATCACCGGCAAGGGGGACGTGACCCACGAGGTGCGCGTGCACCGCGCCTTCTCGGCGCTCACGCCCACGCGGGTTGAGGTCGGCTCGGTCTCGATCGACGCGCCGGTGTCGCCCGTCGGCATCGACGTCAAGCAGGGCGTGCTCGGCGTCTCGGCGAACATCCACCGGACCGGCTGGTGGGCTGACGGCGCACAGCCCGGGGACAAGACGGGCGCCGTGCTGATCGCGGGCCACGTCGACAGCGCGAGCGCAGGTGCGGGCGCGTTCTTCCGGGTGAAGGACGCGCGGGCCGGCGAGAAGATCGCGCTGTCGACCGCGGGCGGCCGCACGTTCACCTACAAGATCGTCTCCGTGCGCAGCTATCTCAAGGCCGACCTGCCGACGAGCGTCTGGTCACGGAAAGGCGCACCGCGGCTCGTCCTCGTGACCTGCGGCGGCCCGTTCGACACGAAGGCCCGCCACTACCGCGACAACATCGTCCTGACGGCAGTCCCCGCTTGAGCTAGCTGCCGATGGCGTGCGCCGCGTGGCGCAGCCAGTGCACGCCCAGCTCGAGGTCGTCCACCTCGGCGCGCTCGTCGGCCGAGTGCACGAGCCGGGCGGCGAGATCCGGGTCCATCTTCTTGACCGGGAAGAAGCCGTAGGCGACCGTGCCGAACGCCTCGCGGAGCCAGTGACTGTCCGTGAACCCGGCGACGCAGATCGGCGCAACGCGGGCTCCCGGCTCGGTCTCGGCGATGAAGGACTCGGCCGCGGCCCAGAGCGGGGTGTCCATCGGCGAGCGCGTCCCGCCCTGGCCCGCCCGCCAGGCGATCTCGTAGTCGCCGGCGCCCAGCCGTTCGCGGATCAGCGCGTCCGCGTAGCCCTGCGTCTGGCCCGGCAGCAGTCGGCAGTCGACGGTCACCTCCGTCAGCGCCGGGATGACGTTGCGCTTCTGGGACGCCGAGATCATCGTCGGCGACAGCGTCAGCGAGAGCAGCGGCTCGATCATCGTCGCCGCGGTGGGATCGAGCGCGTGCGCCGCAGCGAGCGCCCCGGCGGGATCGGAGACCGACACGCCGAGCGTGGCCAGCAGGGCCTCCACCTCGGGAATCAGCTCCGGCGGCGGCTCGATCTCCGCGATCGCCTCGATCAGGCCCGCCGCCTTGACGAGCGCGTTGTCCGCGATCGAGGGCAGGGACGCATGCCCACTCCGCCCGTGGACGAGAAGGACGAACGGCGAGCTCATCTTCTCGGCCGCGGCGCAGAGGTAGTAAGGCCGCCCGCCGACCTCGACGCGGTCGCCGGCCCCCTCGTTGACCGCGAACTCACACCGAACCGCCTCGGGATGCTCCCGGCAGAGCCAGGAGAGCCCGAAGTCGGGGTCGTCTCCCACCTCCTCGTCGGCCGTCGCCGCGAAGATCAGGTCGCCGCTGGGCCTGAAGCTCTCGCGCGCGAGCGAAGCGATCGCGACCGCGCTCGCCGCCACCTGCCCCTTCATGTCGAGCGCGCCCCGGCCCCAGATCTGGCCGTCCCGCAGCTCGCCCGACCACGGATCGACCGTCCACTCGAGCGGGTCGGCCAGCACCGTGTCGGTGTGCGACAGGAAGAGCAGCCGCGGCCCGTCGCCGCTCCCGCGGATCCGCGCGACGAGGTTCGCGCGCTCCGGCACGCGCGAGTAGAGCTCGCACTCGACGCCGAACGGCTCGAGGTAGTCGCGCAGCAGCTTGGCGGCCGCCGTCTCGTTGCCCGGCGGGTTGACGGTGTTGAGCCGGATCAGCTCCTGGAGGAGGCTCGTGACCTCCTCGCGAAGGCTCGTGGCGACCATCAGTCGTTCTGCTTCGCGAGCCCGGTCAGCTCGTTGCGCACGTCCCAGAGCTCGGGGAAGAACTTGCGGTGCGTGAGCCCGGCGAGAAGCTCGACCGGAGTGCCCTGCGTGCCGACGACCTCGCCGCCGATGATCCGCTCGACGACGCGGATGTGCCGGAGGCGCCACGTGCTCGCGCGCTCGTCGAGCTCGATCAGCGTCTCGGCCAGCTCGTACAGGTCCTCGTACTCGCGCGCCCGCTGGTAGACGTCCGCGAGCGACAGGCCTTCGGCGCGACGTAGCTCGTGAAACGCCTCGCCGACGACCGGGATCGCGCACCGCGCCTCGTTCCAGCCCGGCGAGTCGAACCCGCTGCCGTGACCGAGCACGGGCCGGACACCGGAGGTGTACTCCCACGGCGACATCAGCTCGAGCATGTCGAGCTGCTCGGTGATCAGCTTCAGCGCCAGGATCGAGCGGCGGAGCGACCGGATCGCAGCGCGGAGGTCGTGCTCGCGCAGCTGCTCCGTCGCCGTCACGACCTCGGCCGATGCGAGCTTCAGCCAGAGCTCGGAAGACTGGTGCGTGACCTGGAACAGGAGCTCGTCGTGGTGGGCGCGCTCGTCCTCGGGCTTCTGCAGCGAGAGCAGCTCGTCGGTGCGGAGATAGCGCTCGTAGTCGCTCGCGCCGGGGCCGGGGAGGATCGGGCCGAGGTCGTCCTCGAGGCCGGTCTGCTCGCGTCTGGACACGTGCTGAGCATACTTCGCGGCGGATGAGCGATCTGTTCAGCGACGCGGCGCGCGAGCGGATGCCGGGCGCGGCGCCGCTCGCCCAGCGCGCACGGCCGGCGACCCTCGACGAGTTCGTCGGCCAGAAGCACATGCTCGGCGAGCGCTCGGCGCTCCGGCACGCGATCGAGCAGGACCGGGTCGTCTCGATGGTCTTCTACGGCCCGCCGGGAAGCGGGAAGACGACGCTGGCGCGGATCGTCGCCGCGCGCACAGGCGCCGCGTTCGAGGAGCTGTCGGCCGTGTCCGCCACCGTCTCGCAGGTTCGCGAGGTGCTGGCTCAGGCACGCGAGCGGCTCGGCGGGCAGGGCCAGCGAACGATCCTGTTCCTCGACGAGATCCACCGCTTCAACAAGGCGCAGCAGGACGCGTTGCTCCCGGCGGTCGAGGAAGGGCTCGTGACGCTGATCGGCGCGACGACCGAGAACCCCTACTTCGAAGTCAACGCGGCGCTGATGTCGCGGATGCAGCTATACACGCTCGAGCCGTTGTCGGATGAGGACATGGCCGCGGTCGTGAGTCGCGGAGCGGCCGTCCTGGACCTGTCCGTCCCGGACGAGCTGACCGCGCTGATCGGCCGCCGCGCGGGCGGCGACGCGCGCTCGGCCCTGAACATCCTCGAGCTCGCAGCGCAGACCGCCGAGGCCGAGGGCGTCCCGATCTCCGAGGAGCACGTCGAGGACGCCGCCCGGAAGCGGCCCCTGGTCTACGACCGCACCGGAGACCAGCACTACGACTTCACCTCCGCCTTCATCAAGTCGATGCGCGGCTCCGATCCGGACGCGTCCGTCTACTACCTGGCAGCCATGCTCGAGGCGGGCGAGGACCCGCGCTTCATCGCCCGCCGGATGGTCATCCTGGCCTCGGAGGACGTAGGCGACGCCGATCCCCAGGCCCTCGTGGTGGCGGTCGCGGCCGCACAGGCGCTCGAGCACGTCGGCCTGCCGGAGGCGAAGCTCAATCTCGCACAGGCGGCGATCTACCTCGCCACGGCGCCGAAGTCGAACGCCGTCATCCGCGCGCTGTCGGCCGCGACGAAGGACGTGATGGAGCACGGCAACCTCCGCCCGCCGAAAGAGCTCCGCGACGCGCACTACCGCGGGGCGAAGAAGCTCGGCCACGGACAGGGCTACGTCTACCCGCACTCCGACCCGGCGGGCTTCGAGGTCGACTACCTGCCCGACGAGCTGAAGGGCCGCACGTACTATCGGCCGAAATCCGACGAAGGAGGCGAAGATGGCGGCTGAGCACTCGGCGCACGCGAGCTGGCAGGGCGATCTGATGAGCGGGACCGGAAGCGTGTCGACCGGGAGCGGCGCGGTGCGGGACGTGGGACTGACCTG
>Ga0070741_10007323_pt1 | contig 22912 bp, 20 predicted proteins | sample Coa_R1_4_FD_66440 | JGI IMG/M metagenome (GOLD analysis project Ga0070741, IMG submission 66440) | Surface soil microbial communities from Centralia Pennsylvania, which are recovering from an underground coalmine fire - Coalmine... | ecosystem: Environmental > Terrestrial > Soil > Unclassified ... | reverse complement strand
AGGAGCGCGCGCTGTTTCCGCAGGCAGACGTCCCGAAGCACGAGCCGGTCGCGATCCGCGTGCAGTCGGCGACGCACTTCGTGCGCCGTGTGCTGCCGGAAGCCGAGGCGCGCGCCGATCAGGTCCGGCAGTACGAGCTCCGGCCGTACGCGGAGCTGCTCAGCGTAGATGCCGGGAATGGCAAGCGACGCAGCCTGTTCGACGAGGACGGCATCGTCGCCGGCACCGAGCGCGGTGAGCGCTGGTGGCTCTGGATGACCGGCGTCGACGAGCCCGGCGCGATGCGGCAATGGGGCCGGCACGCCACGTCGTTCGTCGGACGCGGGCATTTCGATGACCCGGATTTCCTGGATCAGCTGTTCGCGCTGCCAATGACCGGTTCGCTCACGCTCCAGTAACATCGCGGCTCCAACTGGGGGAACACGCATGTACGACTTGAACGGCAAGGTCGCCGTCGTGACCGGCGCGGGCTCGGGCATCGGCCGCGCGCTCGCGCAAGGCTTCGCGGCCAAGGGCTGCAAGCTCGCGATCGCGGACATCAACGAAGCGAATCTCGCGGAGACGGCGCGCTCGCTCGGCACCGAGGTGTACGCGCAGAAGCTCGACGTCGCCGATCGCGCGGCGGTCTACGACTTCGCCAACGCGGTGAAGCAGAAGTTCGGCGCCGCGCACGTCGTCGTCAACAACGCCGGCGTCGCCGTGTCCCAGACCATCGATCTGCTCGAGTACAAGGACTTCGAGTGGCTGATGAACATCAATTTCTGGGGTGTCGTCTACGGCACCAAGGCATTCCTGCCGATCCTCCTCGCGCAGAACGACGGCGCCATCGTCAACATCTCGAGCGTGTTCGGCATCATCGCGGTGCCGTCGCAGGGCGCGTACAACTCCGCGAAGTTCGCGGTGAAGGGGTTCACCGAGTGCTTGCGCCATGAGCTCAGGGAAGCCGGCAGCAACGTGCGATCGATCTGCGTGCATCCCGGCGGCATCAAGACCAACATCGTGCGCAACGCGCGCGCCTACAAGACTTTCGACGGCCGCACGGACAAGGAGCTGATGGTCAAGCAGTTCGAGCAGGGCGCGCAGACGACGCCGGTAGGGGCGGCGCGAACGATCATCGACGGCGTCGAGCGCGGCAAGGTGCGCGTGCTGATCGGCGGCGACGCGCGGATGATCGACTGGATCGCCCGCCTGATGCCGGTGCGCTACTGGAACCTGCTCGGCAAGGTCACGCGCTGGCTGATGGCGCGCGAGGTGAAGCGCTAAGCGGCTTTCGCCGCAGCGTAGTACTCGCGCACGACCGCGTCGAACGTCTTCGCGAACGTGTGCACGTCGCCGGGCCAGCGCGCCGAAACGAAGTTGCCGTCGCGCACCACCCACGCAGGCTTGCTGTTGCCTTCACTGTCGCGCGCCATCCCGCTCGTCTTGGCGAAGCGATCCGGTGCGTCGGCGGCGACGTCGACGAAATCCTCGGGTTTCGCGAGCGCGCGCGTGACTTCCTGCTGCACGCTCATGTAGCCGACCGGCTGCCCGTCTTCCTCGAGATAGGTCCGGTAGTAATCCGGATCCCACCAGCGCGCGAGGAACCTGGAGAGCGTCCAGCCGGAGTTCTCCAGCTTCCAGGTGAGCGCGGTCGTCTTGCGACCGAACAGCACCGACTTGCCGGTCTTCTTCGACACGCTGCGCGCGGCGAGCACGACGCCGTGACACACGGCCGCGACCGGCTTGCCGCTGTCGAAGAAATCCGCGACGAAGCTCTGCAGCTCCTTGCTCTCCAGGTACTGCCGCATCTTCTTGGCGTGTCCGCCCGGAAGCAGCAGTGCGTCGAAGTTGGTGACGCGCAGATCCGCATAGCGCAGCGGCTCGAGGAACTGCAGATCGGATTCCATCTCGCGATAGGCGCGTCGCGCCGGCGCGTGCGCGCGCAGCGACAGCCCGATCAGGCGGACTTTCCGGAGCAGCGGGATGAACCCCCAGGGATCGAGGCCCTCGCCCGAGAGCATGATCGGATCGGCGTGCGCGCGATTGCCGTCGGGCGTCGCGAAGAACACGACGTGACCGCAAGACTTCAGCACCTTCCACGACACCGCGACTTCGGTCGGATCGAAATCATGGTTGGGAATCGCGATGAGGATTTTCATGACGACCTCAATGCCTCGATGACCGGCGCTGTCTTCGGCAGCACGCCGCGCCAGAACTGATGCGACAGCGCGGCCTGCTCCACCAGCATGCCGATGCCGTCGGCGACGCGCTTCGCGCCTTGCGATTTCGCCCACACCGCGAACGGCGCGAACGCCTTGCCGTAGCTCAAGTCGTAGCAAGCGCCGCCGTCGGCGAGCAGCTGTCCGGGCAGCTTCAGGAACGCTCCGGTGTGACCGACCGAGGTCGCGTTGATGATCAGGTCGAAGCGATCACCCTTCAGCGCGATGTGCGTGCAAGGACGGATTTTCCCGTGCGCCTTGAATTGCTCGGCAAGCTCTTCGGGCTTCCACGGATTGCGATTGCTCACCGTGAGCTCAGCGGGCTTCTGATCGAGGAGCGGCTTCAGGATTCCGCGCGTCGCGCCGCCCGCGCCGAGCACGAGCACTTTCTTGCCGGCGACGTCGAGCTTCAGCTGCGCGAGATCGCGGATGAAGCCCTCGCCGTCGACGTTGTCGCCGCTCCAACCCGTTTCTGTGCGCTTGACCACATTCACCGCGCCTGCGATCTGCGCGCGCTCGGAGACCGCTTCGCACAGCTTCAGCGCTTCGAGCTTGTGCGGCAGGGTGACGTTCAATCCCTGATAACCATCCGCGTGCAGGCGCACCAGTGATTCGGCGAGCGCTTCCGGCGCAACTTCGATCGTCTCGTAAGAGATCTCTGCGCCGAATTGCTTCGCGAACATCGCCTGGATGCGCGGCGACTGGCTGTGCGCGACGGGCTGGCCGATGACCGCGTAGCGATCGGTCACTTGAAGCACCGCGATCGCATGCGCTCGCAGTAGGCGACGAGGTTCTTGTGCTTGCCGACGACTGCCTTGAGCGGCGTGTCGATCTGCACTTCCCACATGTTCGCGAGGAACGCGTAGACGGTCGCGTCGATCGAGGTCGGCTTGTCGCCCATGAAATACGGCTTCACGTTCAGATGCTCGGCGATCGCCGCGATGTCCTGCTGCGCGCGGCGCGTGATCTCTTCCTCGGCGTGGCGCCCGAGGCCGTGACCCTTGAGATCGCGCAGCGTCTTGCGCTGCACGTAAGTCGCGAGCGCGCCGCGCAATGGCGCCGGGATCGATCCGAAGAACGTTTCGCGCGTGATCGGCCACACCTTCGGGTTGATCCACCGGTGATACAGCACCGCGAAGTAGGTGTGCTCCGACAGCATGCGCTGGAACGCGTGACCGATCGCCTTGTCGTCCGGCGACAGTCCGGCGTCGAGCTTGAGGTCGTGCTTGCGGGTCAGATGCTCGACGATGGTTTCCGAATCGCAGACGACCTTGCCGTCCTCGTCGCGGATGAACGGCAACTTGCCGAGCGGTCCCTTGCCCGGATTCGGCGTCCACTTGATCTCGTAGGGCAAGCCCGCGAGGCGCAGGAACACTTCGACCTTCATGCAGAACGGCGAGAGGTTCTCGACGCCGTGCGCGGTCGGGAACTGATGGAGCTTGATCAGCCTTTCAGCCATTCCGCGGCTCGTCCCGCGTAGTAGGACAGGATCATGTCCGCACCGGCGCGCCGGAAACAGAGCAGCGCTTCCATCATCACTTTCTTCTCGTCGAGCCAGCCGTTCGCGGCCGCGGCCTTGAGCATCGAGTACTCGCCGCTCACCTGATACGCGCACACCGGAACCTCGAAGCGCTCTTTCACGCGCCGGATGATGTCGAGGTACGGCATGCCGGGCTTCACCATGACGATGTCGGCGCCTTCCTCGAGATCGAGTTCGACCTCGCGCAGCGCTTCGTCGGTGTTCGCCGGGTCCATCTGATAGTTGCGCTTGTCGCCCTTCAATTGCGACGCCGATCCGACCGCGTCGCGGAACGGTCCATAGAAGCTCGACGCGTACTTCGCCGCGTACGACAGGATCAGCGCGTTGGTCTGCTTGTCGCGCTCGAGTACTTGGCGGATCTGGCCGACGCGGCCGTCCATCATGTCGGAGGGCGCGATGATGTCGGCGCCGGCGCGCGCGTAGACGAGCGCCTGCTTGCGCAGGATCTCCACGGTCGCGTCGTTGTCGACGAGCCCGTTCGCGTCGAGCACGCCATCGTGGCCGTGTGTCGTATACGGATCGAGCGCGACGTCGACCATCACGCCGGTTTCCGGGCTCGCCTTCTTCACCGCGGCGATTGCGCGCGGCACGAGGCCATCGGGATCGAGTGCGATCGCGCCGTCGTCGGTCTTCTTCGCCGTCGGGATCACCGGGAACAGCGCGACGGTCTGGATGCCGAGCTTGGAGAGCCGCTTCACTTCGCGCGCGAGCTCCTTCAGGTCGAGGCGCGAGATGTCGGGCATCGACTTCACCGGCCCGACGAGCGAGCCCTCGGCGACGAACAATGGCTGGATCAGCTGGCCGGCGTCGAGCCGGTTCTCGCGCACGAGCGAGCGCACGAAATCGGCGCGCCGGGTGCGGCGCAGGCGGGTGCTGGGGTAGGCTCCTCGGCTCACGGCTTCGGCGGGGACCTGGGGAAAAAGTGAGCGCGGATTATAGCGTCGTGCGCGCCGGCCTCTTCTTCGGGCTGCTCGCGCTGTTCCTCGTCGCGCAACAGCGGTGGCCGAAGCGCAGGACGCCGATGCTTCGCGCGATGCGCTGGCCGTCGAACCTCGCGCTCGCGCTGGTCAACGCCGTGATTCTCGCGCTGCTGCCGTTCGCGGCGATCACGAGCGCGGTCTGGGCGCAGGCGCACGGCTTGGGCCTCTTCAATCGCAGCGAGTGGCCAAGGTGGCTCGAAGTCGCGCTTGCCTGGATCGCGCTCGACTGCGCGATCTACTGGCAGCATCGGCTGCTGCACGAGATCGCCTGGCTGTGGCCGATGCATCGCGTGCACCACTCCGACGTGGAGCTCGACACGACGACGGGTGTGCGCTTCCATCCCTTCGAGATCGTCCTGTCGATGGCCTACAAGTGCGTCGTCGTCGTCGCGCTGGGCGCGCCGTGGCTGGCGGTACTCTTCTTCGAGACGGCGCTGAACGGCCTGTCGCTGTTCAATCACGCCAACCTGAATCTGAACCCGAAGCTCGACCGTATGCTCCGGATGATCATCGTCACGCCCGACATGCATCGCGCCCATCATTCCGTGTACCGCGTCGAGCACGACTCGAACTACAGCAACGCCTTCGCGTGGTGGGATCGCCTGTTCGGCAGCTACACCGACGCCCCGCGCGACGGTCACGAAGCGATGCGGATCGGACTCGAGCAATTCCGCGAAGCGCCGGAGCAAGGCGTCCTTCCCCTGCTGCGCCAGCCGCTTCGCTAAGATCGCACCATGGCCGATGCCGACCAGCTCACCCAGCTCCTCGCCGCCACCGCCGCCGGGGATCAGCAGGCCTTCCGCCGCCTGTACGACGCGACCAGCTCGCATCTGTTCGCGCTGCTGGCGCGTATGTTGAAGCGTCAGGATTGGGCCGAGGAGGCGTTGCAGGACTGCTATCTCAAGGTCTGGCAGAAGTCCGAGAGCTACGAGCCGCGCAAAGGCGCGCCGCTGACCTGGCTTCTGACCATCGCGCGCTATCGCGCTCTCGACCTGCTGCGCATGCGCAGGCCGGAAGTGATGGAGCACGAGACCGGCGGCGATGAGGACGAAGGTCCCAGCTTGCTGGACGCCCCCGACCCGACCCAGGACCCGCTGGCCCGCGCCGAGGAGCGCGAGGGCATCGGGCGATTGGAACGTTGCATGGAGGGGCTCGGCGGCGAGCAGAAGAACAGCGTGTTGCTGGCGTACTACGAAGGCTATACGCACCAGGAGCTGGCGGCGCGACTGAAGGCGCCGCTCGGCACCGTGAAGAGCTGGGTGCGGCGTGGGCTTGCGCAACTGCGCGATTGCCTCGAGGCGTACGCATGAACTACGCGCGACCGGAGCTGCGCCGCGCGCTCGCCGCGCAATATGCGCTCGGCACCCTGCGAGGGCCTGCGCGCGCGAGGTTCGAGCGGTTGATGGTCGCCGATCCGTCGCTTCGCATCGAGCTGCGCTGGTGGGAGCAACGCCTGGCATCGCTGGCGCTGCGCCTCAAGCCGGTCAAGCCGCGCGACATCGTCTGGCTCAACCTCGAGCATCGGGTGCGCACGTCGCCGGTTGTGACGCCGATCACAGTTGCGCCCGCGCGCCTGCGCCGCTGGCAGCAGTGGGCCTGGCTCGCGACGGCTGCGTCGGTGCTGCTCGGCGTCGCGCTGGTCAACCTGATGCAATCGCCGAAGCCCTCGACGCAGGTCGTCGTGCAGAAAGTGCCGCTGCCGCAACCATCGATGTACGTGGCGGTGCTGCAGCCGGAGAAGAAGCCCTCGACGTGGATGGTCATGGTCCATCCGGAGATGGGCCAGATGAAGGTCAAGGTGCTGAACGACTATCCGATGGACGACCAGCACGTCGCCGAGCTCTGGGTGATGAATCACGGCACGCCGGTATCCGCGGGCGTCATGCCGCACGCGGGCGAGATGATGATGACGTGGCCGAAGGGCGTTCCGTTCGCGGAGAAGATGGTCGTCGCCGTGAGCATGGAGCCCATGGGCGGCTCGCCGAAGCCCTGGCCGACCGGCCCGGTGCTGGCGACGGCGGAAATCCATTTCGCGGGTTAGGGAAAAGCCACTCCGTAAAGAACTCGCAACGCCGCAGGGGGTCTACGCCTGCGGTGGTATCATTTCCGCCCCTTCTGGGTGCTCCGGGTTTGCTCTCCATGCCTTCCAAGCTTCGCGCTCCGCTGGCTCTCGCCGCGGGTCTTCTCATTGGCGTCGGCATCACGCTGACCCACGGCGTTCTCGCGGAAAAGACCGCGGTCATCATGCCCGCGGAGCCCGGCACGCAGTCGCTGCCGCTCAAGGATCTGCAGACCTTCGTCGAGATCCTGAACCGCGTGAAGACCGACTACGTCGAGCCGGTCAAGGACGAGACGCTGCTCGAGAACGCGGTGCGCGGCATGCTCGCCGGGCTCGATCCGCACTCGGCCTATCTCGACAAGGACGAGTTCAAGGAGATGAACATCGCCACCACCGGCAAGTTCGGTGGGCTCGGCATCGAAGTGCAGATGCAGAACGGCTTCGTGAAGGTCGTCTCGCCGATCGACGACACGCCCGCCGCCAAGGCCGGCATCCAGGCCGGCGATCTCATCGTGAAGATCGACGACACGCCGGTGAAGGGACTGTCGCTCACCGAGGCCGTGCAGAAGATGCGCGGCGATCCGGGCACCAAGGTTTCGCTGACGGTCGTGCGCGAAGGCGCGCCGGCGCCGCTGCAGATGGACATGAAGCGCGACGTGATCGCGGTGTCCTCGGTACGCAGCAAGATGCTCGAGCCGGGACTCGGCTACGTGCGCGTCAGCCAGTTCGCCGTGAACACCGGCAAGCTGCTCGGCGAAGAGATCAGCAAGCTCAAGAAGGACGCGGGCGGCGAGCTCAAGGGCCTCGTGCTCGACCTGCGCAACAATCCGGGTGGCGTGCTCAACGCTGCGGTGGAAGTGTCGGACGCGTTCCTCGACAAGGGCACGATCGTCTCGATCAAGGGCCGCCTGGCCGATTCCAATCGCGAGTTTTCGGCGAATCCGGGTGACCTGCTCAACGGCAAGCCGCTGGTGGTGATGGTCAACGGTGGCTCGGCATCCGCCTCGGAAATCGTCGCGGGCGCGTTGCAGGATCATCATCGCGGCGTGCTGGTCGGCGCCAAGACGTTCGGCAAGGGCTCGGTGCAGACCGTGCTGCCGCTGCAGAACGATTCGGCGATCAAGCTCACGACGGCGCGCTATTACACGCCGAGCGGCAAGTCGATCCAGGCCGAAGGCATCAATCCCGACGTCGTCATCGAGCCGGTGAGGCTCGCCAAGGCCGACGTGCAGGAAGCCGCGGGTCTGGAGATCAAGGAAGCGGACTTGAAGGGTCGCCTCGACAATCCGGACGCGCCGGCGGTGAAGCCGATCAAGGTCGTGCCGGCCGAGGACGCCGACGAAGACAAGAAAGGCAAGAAGAAGGACAAGAAGGGCAAGAAGGACGACAAGGCCGAGGATACGTCCAAGCTCATCGAGAACGACTTCGCGCTCTACGAGTCGCTCAACCTGCTCAAGGGCATGGTGATCGCGGCGAGCGTCGCGACGAAATAAAGATTCAGCCGATGTGAAGAAGGCAGCGGCGACCCCGCTGCCTTTTTTATTGCTCCCGCCCCGCGCGCCACCACAGCACGGCGCCGCCGATGCCCAGCACCCACGAGCTCAGCGGCGCATTGCCGAGCATTCGGGAAGAGAAGCCGTCGAACGCGAGCAGGATTGCGGCCGCGAGGATCAACGTCGAGCCCGCGATCATCAGGGCCGTGCGGCGCTGGCCTCGCTTCATCTCCTCGCGCAGACGCTTGATCTCTTCGTCGTTGCCTTCTCCGCCGATCAGGCTTTCGCCGCGCTCGAGCCGGCGCAGCATCTGGGTCGCGAGCGGCGGAATGGTTTCGGCGAGGATCGGCAGCTGCGCGCGCACGCGCTCGAGCGCCGCGACCGGCGACAGCCGGCTCCTCATCCAGTCTTCCATGATCGGCTTCGCGGTCTTCCACAAATCGAGATCGTCGTAGAGCTGACGTCCCAGCCCTTCGATCTGCAGGAGCGTCTTCTGCAGCAGCACGAGCTGCGGCTGCACCTGGTAATTGAACCGCCGCGCGATCTGGAACAGGCGCAGCAGGAAGAAGCCGAACGAGATCTCCTTCAGCGGCTTCTGGAAGATCGGCTCGCACACGGTGCGGATCGCCGACTCGAATTCCTCGACGCGCGTGTTCGACGGCAGCCACGCGCTCTCGACGTGCAGCTCGGCGACGCGGCGATAGTCGCGATTGAAGAACGCGTGGAAGTTCTCCGCGAGATAGCGCTGGTCCGACGAGGTCAGCGTGCCGACGATGCCGAAGTCGACCGCGAGATAGCTCGGCCGCTGCGGATCGGTCGCGTCCACGAAGATGTTGCCGGGATGCATGTCGGCGTGGAAGAAATTGTCGCGGAAGGTCTGGTTGAAGAAGATCTCGACGCCGCGCTCGGCGAGCACGCGGAAGTCGACGCCGAGCTCGCGCAACCGCGACAGCTCGCGGATGGAGATGCCGCGGATGCGCTCCATCACCAGCACGTCGGTGCGCGTGTAGTCCCAGAACACGATCGGGTGATAGATGAGCTCGGAGCCGAGCCAGTTGCGCCGGAGCTGCGAGCAGTTCGCGCCTTCGCGCATCAGATCGAGCTCGTCGAAGATGATCTTCTCGTACTCGGCGACGATCGCTCGCGGACGGATGCGCCGCGCCTCCGCGGAGAACTTCTCCGCGAGCTCCGCGATCATGTACAGCAGGTTCACGTCCTCGCGGATGTTCTTCTCGATGCCGGGACGGATCACCTTCACCACGACCTCGAGCGGCTCGCCGCTCGTGCGCGATTCGGTTTCCTCGACGGAATGCGGCAACGCCTTCAGCCGCGCCGCGTGGACCTGCGCGACCGACGCCGACGCGATCGGCACCGGATCGAAGTCGTCGAAGATCTCTTCGATGCGCTTGCCGAGCGAGCGCTCGACGATCGCCTTGGCCTGCTCGCCGGGGAACGGCGGCACCTGGTCCTGGAGCTTCGCGAGCTCGATGGCGATGTCTTCGGGGATCAGGTCGGGACGCGTCGACAGAGCCTGCCCGAGCTTCACGAACACCGGTCCCAGATCTTCGAGCGCGAGGCGCAAGCGCTCGCCACGCGGCCGCGAGTAGTTGCCCGGCTTCTTGCCGGCGAATTCCATCAACCCGTACTTGCGCACGGCACGATGGATCGCCCAGACGCGGCGCAGGCGCCGGAAGATCATGCTCGCGTCTCCAGCCGCGCCAAACGCGCTTCCAGCCGATCCGCACGCTCGCGCAGATCGTCGACGCCTTCGCTCCATTCCTCGACGTCGCTCGCGCGGGCGAGATCGCCGGTCTCTTCGCGCAAGTACTCGGCCGTGTCGAGCATCAGCGTGTCGGCGGTCTTGCGGCCCCAGCCGAGCAGATCCTTGAGCCCTTGCGCGAGCCGATGAGCGGCGCCGTCGTCGAGGTACTTCGCCAGCACTTCCTCGAGATCGAAGCCGATCGACGCGATCAGCTTGTTGAAGCGCGTGAGGAGCTCGGCGTCGCCTTCGACTTGGATGCCCGCGGGCAAAGCGTCATCCCCTCGCGCGCTCGCCGCGCCGAGTTTCGCGAATGCGGTGAGCGGCGCGCTCACGGTGACGTCGACCTTCCCGGGCTCGTCGGCGGACACGATCACGCCGGTCGGGATGAACTGGATGAAGAACGACCAGTGCAACGATTGGACGCGAAGCTCGATGGTGCGACCCGACAGCCGCGCGCATTCGGCGATTGCTGAGGGCTCGAGGCGCAGGTAGCGATTGAGCGCGACCTCGAGTGCCGCGCAGGCGAACGCTGGGGTTGCCATCAGAGCTTGAAGCCGCGATGCACGGCGACGATCCCGCCGGTCAGGTTGTAGACCTGCACGCGCGCGAATCCCGCGGCTTCCATCATCTTCTTGAGCGTCGCCTGATCGGGATGCATGCGGATCGATTCGGCGAGATAGCGATACGAGCCTTCGTCCTTCGCGACGAGGCGCCCGAGCATCGGCAGCACCTTGAACGAGTACTGGTCGTAGATCTTCGAGAGCCCTTCCGAGACCGGCTTGGAGAATTCCAGCACGAGCAGGCGTCCGCCGGGCTTGAGCACGCGCAGCATCGAGCGCAGCGCGGCGTCCTTGTCGGTGACGTTGCGCAGGCCGAAGCCGATGGTGATGCAATCGAAGCTTCCGTCCGCGAACGGCAGCTTCTCGGCGTTGGCCTGCGCGAGCGGAACGCCGACCACGCCGCGATCGGTGAGCCGCGAGCGGCCCTCGCCGAGCATTGCGGCGTTGATGTCAGAGAGCACCGCGAGCCCGTCGTCGCCGACCTGCCGCGCGAACTCGCGGACCAGATCGCCGGTCCCACCTGCGACGTCGAGCACGCGCTCGCCGGGGCGCACGCCCGCGAGATCGATCACGAAGCGCTTCCACAGCCTGTGCACGCCCAGCGACATCAGGTCGTTCATCAGGTCGTAATTGCGGGCCACCGAGGTGAACACGCCCGCGACCCGCTTCGCCTTTTCCTGGAGCGGGACGTTCTGGAAGCCGAAATCCGTGAAGCCGGGCAGTTTTTTCGACATGACGTGGTGGGCCGACGGGGCGAACATGCTACCAGTCACCCGCGCTGGTTTGACACGGCGGGCGACCTTCTGGACATTGGACGTCTATGAGTGAAAGCGGCTGGGCATGGACCGCGGCGGAGCTGCGGGCGGCGACCGACTTCGCCGACGACTCCATTGCCATCTTCGATCCGAAGCACCGCCACCTGTTCGTCAACCGGATGGCGGCGGCCGCGTTCGGTCTCAAGCCCGAAGAGATCGTCGGCCGCACGCAGGAAGAGCTCGGCTTCGACGCCGACTTCCGCGCCGAATGGGACCTGATGCTGCGCCAGGCGGCGGCGACCGGCGAGGCCCAGACGCGCGAGTACGAAGCGCACATGCCTGGCGGCACGCGCTGGCTGCGCACGCACATCGCGCCGGTGCGCGGCCCCAACGGACAGGTGCGCGCGCTCGTCGCGTCGACCAAGGACCTGACCGAGCAGCGACGCTCCGAAGCGCTGCGCGAGAACCAGCTCGAGATCATGCGGCAGATCGAGTCGGGCGAAAGCCTCGCCGCGCTGATGGCGAGCATCGCGAGCCTCGCGCAGGCGCGCGTGCCCGGTCGCGCGTGCGCGGTGCTGTTGCGGCAGGCCGGCGGACAGTTCGCCGGCAGCCCCGAGCTGTCGATCGAGCTGCTCGCGGCGATCAGCCCCATCCTGTGGGCCGAGCATCCCGGACGCGCGAGCGAATCGGCCGCCGAGCCGCGCTCGGTGACTTGGGCCAACATCGGACACGAGCCGCGCTGGCAGCCGGTGCGCCGAGAGCTGCAGCAGCTCGGCTGGCAGAGCGCGTGGACGCATCCGATCCGCGGCCGCGACGGCCGCATGCTCGGCGCCGTGCTGATGCTGCATCGGCGCGCGCGCGCAGCGAAGTCGTGGGAAGCCAGCGTGCTCGCCGAATCGGCCGCGAGCGCCGAGCTCGCCATCGAGCATCGCCTGACGCAGGACTCGCTGCTCGAAGCCCAGGCGCGCTATCGCGCGATGTTCGACCAGACGCTGCATCTGATCTGCGTCACCGACATCCACGGCAAGATCCTCGAGCTCAACAACGCGGCGCAGCCGCTGCTCGGCTACGCGCCGGCCGACGAGATCGGCAAGAGCGTGTTCGACCAGATCCACCCCGAGGATCGCAAGCGCGTCGCCAAGGTGTTCCGCCCGCTCGCCAAGAAGGACGGCGAATCGGCGTCGACCATCTATCGCGTCAAGCACTCCGATGGCAGCTGGCGCGTGTTCGAAGCGGTTGCGCGCAGCCTGCACAACATCCGCGGACGCCGGATCATCCTGCTCACGGCGCGCGACGTCACCGATCGCATCCGCGTCACCGACGAGCTGCGCGCGAGCAAGGCGCGCTTGCAGCGCGCGCTCGAGGCGACCGGGCTCGGCATGTGGGAGTGGGACGTCGCGACCGGCAAGATCACCAGCGATCAGCGCTATCAGGAGATCCTCGGTTACGCGCCCGGCACGATGCCGCTGACCGCCGAGAACCGCGCGGCGCATGTGCACCCGGACGATCAGGCCGCCACCGCGAGCGCAGTGCAGGCGCACCTTCGCGGCGACACGCCGTTCTTCGAGATCAAGCATCGCGCGAAGACCGCGAGCGGCGACTGGAAATGGCTGGTCGCGCGTGGGCAAGTGGTGCAGCGCGATCCCAGCGGCGCGCCGCTGCGCGTCACCGGCACCGTGCGCGACGTCGACGCCGAAGAGCAGACGCGCCATAGCCTCGATCGCGTGACGCGTCGCGTGCAGCTGCTGCTCGAAGCCTCCGACGAAGGGATCATGGGACTCGATCGCGAAGGCCGCTGCACCTTCGCCAACGAAGCCGCCGCGCGCCTGCTCGGCTACTCGATCAATCAGATGCTGGGCAAGCATTTCCAGGAGCTCGCGCAGCACGAGTTCGACGGCGGCATCGACCAGAAATGGGAAGAGACCGCGGTCTACCGCTGCCTCACCGAGCACAGCCGCCAGCGCAGCGTGCCCGACATGCTCTGGCATTCGGCGTGGCGGCGCTTCCCGGTGGAGTACGGCGTGTCGCCGATCCTGTCCGACGAGGAAGGCGGCGGCGCCGTGCTGATCTTCCGCGACGGCAGCGAGAAGCGCGCGCTCGCCAAGCAGCTGCGCCACCAGGCGCTGCACGATCCGTTGACCGGGCTGGTCAATCGCCGCGGCTTCGAGGCGAAGCTCGACGAGCTCATCGCCAGCGCCAAGCGCGATCACCGCACGCACGCGCTCGGCTTCATGGATCTCGATCAGTTCAAGCTGATCAATGACACCTGCGGCCATTCGGCCGGCGACGAGCTGCTGCGCCAGCTGCCGCGCCAGCTGCAGGCCGTCGTGCGATCGCAGGACCTGCTCGCGCGGCTCGGCGGCGACGAGTTCGGCGTGCTCCTGCCCAACGTCAATCTCGAGGAAGCCTCGAAGATCGCGGGCGCGCTGCGCGACACGGTGCGCGACTTCCGCTTCTCCTGGGGCGGCAAGACCTTCAGCGTCGGCGTCTCGGTCGGCGTGGTCGCAATCACCCACGAGACCGCGAGCGTCACTGCCGCGCTGTCCGCAGCGGACGCGGCTTCCTATGTCGCCAAGAACGCCGGCCCGAACCAGGTCCACGTCTCCCAGCCGGACGACCAGGCGGTGCAGATGCGACGCGGCGAAGTCGGCTGGGTCGGACGCCTGCGCGCCGCGCTCGACGAGGATCACTTCCGTCTCTACTTCCAGTCGATCGGCGCGCTCGCGACCGATCCGCCGGCGCTGCAGCATCACGAAGTGCTGCTGCGGCTGCGCAACGAGGCCGGCGAGCTCGTGTCACCGGGCCAGTTCCTCGCGGTCGCGGAGCGCTATCAGCTGATGGCCGCGATCGACGGCTGGGTGATCGACCGCACGCTGAAGATGCTCGGACGCCAGCTGATCACGCATCCGGGACTCGCGAAGCACTGTCTCGGCATCAATCTCTCGGGCGACTCGATCCGCGGCCAGCAGCTCGCCGAGAAGATCCGCCAGAGCCTCGCGAAGTATCGCGTGCCGCCGAAGATGGTCTACTTCGAGATCACGGAAACCGCGGCGATCAGCGACATGCAGGCCGCGGTCGCGTTCATGAACGAGCTGAAGCAGATCGGCTGCCGGCTCGCCCTCGACGACTTCGGCAGCGGCATGTCGTCGTTCACCTACTTGAAGAACCTGCCGGTCGACTTCCTGAAGATCGACGGCAGCTTCATCCGCGACATGGAGAAGTCCTCGCTCGACCAGTCGATCGTGCGCGCGATCCACTCGGTCGGCCGCAACATGGGCATCAAGACCGTCGCGGAATACGTCGAGACCCAGAACCTGCTGAAGAGGCTGCGCGAGATCGGCATCGACTACGCGCAGGGCTACGCGGTGGCCAAGCCGCTGCCGCTGGAAGACCTGCCCGATCTGATCGACGCCGAGCCGGCGGTCAGGGCGACGGCGACATGAACCTGCGCCGGATCCAATAATCGACGCTGAGATAATTGCCGGCGCCCCAGAAGAACAGCACGGCGAGCATCACGAGATAAGTCGCGGCGAACTCCACGCCGTTGTTCAGGATCACCAGCGACCCGAATTGCGTCAGCGCGTCGTAATCGCCGTGCTCCATCAGGATCTCCTTGGCCTCGGCGAGCTTCTGCGCCGCCTGCATGGTGCGCTCGTTGGCGAAGATGCCCATGCCTTCGGCGACGGAGAGCCAGCCGTTCTGCCAGTGCACGGTGACGATGGCGACGCCCATCGTCACCATCATCGGGATGCACATCCAGCGCAGCGCAAATCCGAGCACGAGACTCGCCGCCCCGCCGATCTCCGCCGCGGTGGCGAGGAACGCCATCAGCCACGGCACCGGCATGTGCAGGTCGTCGGCGAACCAGGAGACCGTGTCGTCGAAGTTGTGGTACTTCATCACGCCGGCGACCCAGAAGATCGGCGCGAGATACAGGCGCAGCGCGACGAGCGCGAGGAAGTCGAGCTTGCGCGTCTTGTCGAGCAGCCTCTGGGCCCAGCGGGCCAAAGCGATCATGGCGTTCATTTGAGTCCCCGTCGCGGGCAAGGCCCGCTCCTACTTCGCGTCGTTCAACGTCCAGTCGTACCGATAGTCGATGATCTCGGTCTTGCCCCCGAGCTCTTGCGAAAGCTCCGGGCCCGCATATTGCCGCAAGTGCTCCAGCACGCCGCGCTCGCCGCCGAAATCCGAGACGAACCACTTGTAGATGCTGGACACCTCCAGCAGTCCGTCGTCCCGCACGTGCGCGCCGCGCGGATGATTCACGTACGCCCTCGCCCCTTCGTCCAGCATCGCCTCCATGAACGAAGCCGTGAACGCGTGCGGCTGCAGGTTCGGGCAGCCCAGCGACGCGCAGTTCACTGCGTAGTGATTACGCGGATCGCGCCAGATTGGACGCAGGATGCGGTGCTCGATGTCGTCGAGCGAGACTTCCTCGCCTTCGACCTTGAGCAGCTTCTTGCCCCAGGGACCCGACGCGAACCACCCCGGCGAGATGCTGATGTCGCGGATCGAAGCCACCGGATAGTGCGCGATCACGAGATCGACCGTGGCCGCGTTGTAGAGGTTGATCCAGTACGCGCGCTGCTCGGCGCGCGAGTACTTGCTGACCGGCGTCGCCTGCAGCGACGCGAGATAGTCGCCGAGCTTCTTGCGATCGGCGCCGGCGATCGACCCGTAGGGCACGCGATTGATGCCATCGGCGCCGCGCTTCACGTATCTCTCCAGGAACTGGTCCCACGCGGAGTGATCGATCGTCGCCTTGTTGGTGTCGTCGTGCGCGCTCCAGCGCTCCCACAGCGATGCGCTCGGTGCGCCGAACGCTGCTCCTGCGGCGAGGAGCAGCACCGTGATCAGAGATGCGCGCCGATCCATTCGGAGAGCTCCTCCATCACGGCGTTGCGGCACGTCTCGTTGAGCAGCTCGTGGCGCGCGCCGTCGTAGATGCTCACGGTCACATCCTTGAGACCCGCTGCGCGATAAGCCTGTTCCAGGACTTTCGGACCCGTCGCGCCATTGCTCGCGGGATCGACCGAGCCCGCGATCAGCAGCACCGGCAACGTTTTCGGGATGCGCGACAGGCGCGCGATGTCGGTGAGCCGCGCGCTGGCCTTGAGCAGATCGATCCACAGCCCGGTCGTGCACCGGAAGCCGCACAGCGGATCGGCGATGTACTTGTCGACTTCGGCGTCGTCGCGCGAGAGCCAGTCGAACTCGGTGCGATTCGGCTTGAACTTCTTGTTGAACTCCTTGAACGTCATCGCCTCGGCGAGCGCGCTGCGATGGCGCCGGCCGAAGATCAGCGCCTCCGCGCGGATCAGCGCAAGCCCGATCGCGCGGAGCAAGCCGAGATCGCCGTTGGTCGCCGACAGGATCGCGCCGTCGAGCTTGTTGCCGTGCTCGACCAGATAGTGCTGCACCAGGAACGAGCCCATGCTGTGGCCGAGGATGAAGAGCGGCCGCTTGCCGTCGCGCTCCGCGATCGAGCTGTGCACCGCGTGGATCGCTCCGAGCGCGACACTCCAGCCGTTGCGGTTGGCGAAGTGACCGAGATCGGTGGGACTCGATGTGCGGCCGTGCCCCGGCAGGTCGAGCGCGTAGACCGCGATGCCGGCGTCGGTGAGCAGCTTGGCGAATCGCGCGTAGCGGCCGCCGTGCTCGGCCATGCCGTGGACGATGAGCAGCGTCGCGCGCGGATCGCCCTCCGGTAGCCAGCGATGCGTGTGGAGGGCGGGACCATTGGGCGCCGCGATCTTGAGCGTGCTGGTCTTCAACGCGTGGCTTGAGTTAGGGTTTGCTCCCGATCATAGCGGAGGAGACTTCGACATGGCTGCCGCGGCGCTACTCGCGATCGACCAGGGCACCACGAGCACGCGCTCGATCGTGTTCGACAAGCGCGGAGCCAAGCTCGGCGTCGCGCAGCTCGAGCTGCCGCAATCGTATCCGCAGCCCGGCTGGGTCGAGCACGACGCGAACCGCATCTGGGACGACACCATCAAGACGATGCGCGAGGCGATCAAGGCCGCGCGGCTCGCGACCAAGGACATCGCCGCCATCGGCATCACCAATCAGCGCGAGACCACCGTGATCTGGGAGCGCGCGAGCGGCAAGCCGATCCATCCTGCGATCGTCTGGCAGGACCGTCGCACCGCGGAGTTCTGCAAGCAGCATCAGGATCGCAACGGCTGGATCGCCGAGAAGACCGGATTGCTGGTCGATCCGTATTTCTCCGCGACGAAGATCGCGTGGATGCTCGACAAGGTGCCGGGTGCGCGCGGTCGCGCGGAGAAGGGCGAGCTCGCGTTCGGCACGATCGATTCGTGGCTGCTCTTCAAGCTCACCGGGGGCAAGGTGCACGCGACCGACGCCACCAACGCGTCGCGCACCGCGCTGTTCAACGTGCGCACGCAGAGCTGGGACGACGAGCTCCTGAAATTCTTCAACGTGCCGAAAGCGCTGCTGCCCGAAGTGAAGGACTGTGCGGCCGACTTCGGCAACACCGATCCGGCGCTGCTCGGCCAGCCGGTGCCGATCCGCGGCATCGCCGGAGATCAGCAGGCGGCCACCGTCGGCCAGGCGTGCTTCTCGTCGGGCATGAGCAAGTCGACTTACGGCACCGGCTGCTTCCTCGTGCTCAACACCGGCGACGAGCTGCAGCTGTCGAAGAACCGCTTGCTGTCGACGGTCGCGTACCGGTTGAACGGGCGCACGACCTACGCGATGGAAGGCAGCATCTTCGTCGCCGGCGCCGCGGTGCAGTGGCTGCGCGACGCGGTGCACCTGATCCGCACCGCGGGCGACACCGAGCAGCTCGCGAAGTCGATCGACGATTCGCAGGGCGTGTATCTCGTGCCGGCGTTCACCGGGCTCGGCGCGCCGCATTGGGATCCGCAAGCGCGCGGCGCGATCTTCGGGCTGACGCGCGATTCGGGGATCGCGCACATCGTGCGCGCGGCGCTCGAGTCGGTCTGCTATCAGACGCGCGACCTGCTGGCGGCGATGTCGGAAGACGCGTGCGCGCCGACTGAGCTGCGCGTCGATGGCGGCATGGTGGTCAACGACTGGCTCACGCAGTGCCTCGCGGACATCCTGCAGATTCCCGTCGTGCGGCCGCAGACGGTGGAGACGACCGCGCTCGGCGCCGCGTTCCTCGCCGGGCTCGCGAGCGGCGTCTACAGCTCGCTCGACGAGATCGCCAAGCTGTGGAAAGCCGATCGGCGCTTCGTCCCGACCTGGCCGGCGCGCAAGGCCGACCAGCATTACGAGGGCTGGAAGCAGGCGATCGTGCGCGTGAAGACGAGCTGAAAAAAAAGCCCCGGAAGTCCCGGGGCTTTTTTCTCCCGCATCCGCGTTTACGGGAACGCGCCCTCGCTGTCGGCTCCGGCGCACGCCGAGTACATGTCGAGCTGCGTCAGCGCGCCGATGATGCCGTCGCTCGGCAGCACGCGCACCGCGTCGAACGGCTTGGTCGTGGTGAAGCCCGCGAAGAACTTGGTGGTGTCGACCACGTTGCCCGCGATGTCGAGGATGATCGTGTCGCCGCCCAGCGTGACGCTCTCCTGCTCCGTCCCGGCGAGCAGCGTCGTGATCGTGAGATCCGGCGCGACGGTCACTTCCAGCAGATCGACGCCCGGGAACGCGAACACGCCGCCGGCGATGTAGCCGGCCGGATAGACGGTCGGCGCCGTGACGGTGAGGTCGATCCCGGCGAGCAGCGCCGCGACCGAATACTGGAAGCGCGCGAAGTTGTCGGCGTTGCCGTCGATGACGTTGTTCGGATTCAGCACGTCGCAGCTCAGGCAGTTCGCCGTCGGCAGGCCGACGGTCGCCGTCGCACCCGCGCCCTGGATCGGGATCGAGCACAGCTCCGGATTGCCGACGCCGCCGCCCGTCTGATCGCCGAGCCCCGAGGTTCCCGGGATCACTGCGATCGAGCGCAGATGGCGATCGTGGCCGACGAAGCCGAGATCGCTGAGCGCGCCGCTCGCAAGGTTCACCTGGAATACGTGCGTCGCAGTGCCGTCGTAGATGGTGAGATAGCCCGCCGGATTGGCGACGGTCTCGATGTCGAACGGCGCCGGAACGCCGCTCGTCTCGACTGCGGACGACAGCGCGTGCGCCGTGAACACCTGGCCCTGATCCGGCGAGCTCGGCGTTTCGCCGGCGCTGCCGATGGTGACCAGCGTCTGTTGCGTGCTGTCGATGCCCCACGCCGTCGCGCTCGCGGTGCCGCCGCTCGTGGTCGCAGCGCCGAACGCGATGCCCTCGACGTCGGGCGTCTGGCCGGCGTGCGGATCGCCGCCCGCGTAAGTGAGCGACGTCTCTTGTGCGAAGAGCGTCGCGTCAGGATTGAACTCGAAGTTGGTGCCGTTCATGCCGAGCGCGCGGATGCGATCGCGCGACGGATCCCAGTTGAACGTGATCAGCGTCGCCGCTCCGGTCGGCAAGGTGCCGACGAGCGTCGCCTGCCCCGTGCTGACGTCGACGGTGTAGAGGCGGTTGTCGCTCATCAGCGCGTAGAGCACGCCGTTGCCGCGGAAGTCGATGCCGATCACGCTCGGGGCCGAGCCGGTGCCTTCGCCGACGTAGCCGCGCAGCGGCTCTTCGTTGAGGATCGTCTCGGGGCTAGCCGCCTTGAACTGCAGCAGGCTCGTGCCTTCGACGCCGAGGATCATCGCGGGGCCGGACTGGTGGATCCCGCCACCGTTGTCGTTGCCGCCGTTGTTGTCGCCGCCGCCACCGGTGTCGGTCGGCGGCGGATTGTCATCGTTGTTGCAGCCAGCCATCGCCAGCGCGAGGCACAGCAGTGCCGCTTTCCCAAGGCCCTTCATGATTTCCCCCCAAATGAACCGCTAGACCTGCAACCCGATAGTACACTCGCCCGGCCACCTCCGGGGAGTTGCCGCATGAACGCGCGATCCGTCGTGCCGATCGTCCTGATCGTCGTCCTTGCCGTCCTGCTGATCCGGCTGTCGCCGTTCACCAGCGTGGCCGCCGGTCACAAGGGCGTCGTCACCACCTTCGGCAAGGTCTCGCCCGAAGCGCTCGACGAAGGCCTGCACCTGATCAATCCGCTGTCGCGCGTGGTCAGCGTCAGCACGCGGATCCAGAAGGTCGATTCGCAAGGCGACGCCGCGAGCCGCGACCTGCAGTCGGTGACCACGCACATCGCGCTGCAGTACCACTTGAGCGCGAAGGACATCGCGAGCTTCTACCAGCACGTCGGGCTCGGCTACGAAGACACCATCGTCGCGCCGCAGATCCAGGAGACGTTCAAGGCGGTCACTGCGCGTTACACGGCCGAGGAGCTCATCACCAAGCGCGAGGAAGTGCGTCACGCGATCCGCGAGCTGCTGGACACCAAGCTGCGCGAGCTCACCGGCGGCGGCCTGCTGGTCGACGATTTCTCGATCACCAATTTCCAGTTCTCGCACAGCTTCAACGCCGCGATCGAGGCGAAGCAGGAAGCCGAGCAGCTCGCGCTCAAGGCCAAGCGCGATCTCGAGCGCATCCAGGTCGAGGCTCAGCAGAAGGTGGCGATGGCGGAAGCCGAAGCCGCGGCGCTGAAAGCACAGAAGCAGGAAATCACGCCCGACCTGATCAAGCTGCGCGAGATCGAAGTGCAGCGCATGGCGATCGACAAGTGGGACGGCCACCTGCCCAACGTCAACGGCGGCGCGATGCCGTTCCTGAACCTCGGCGCCAAATAACCCGAGCTGACTAGAAGCCGAAGCTCGCTCCGAGCGCGCGCAGCGCGGCGAGCTCCGCGTCGTGCTCCGATTTGCGCGCTGCGCTCTCGGCGATCGCCGCCTGGATGATCGGCAGCGTCGGCACGTCGGGTTGCGTCAGCGGCACGTCGAATCCGGGAATGCTCGGCAATTGGATGTCGACCGGCAGCGGGATCGGCCCGACCGTCGGCAGCGGCGCCGGCAATCCGAGCAGATCGGCGATGCCTTGCCCAGGGACGCACGCGCCGCCGAACGGACCGGCGGGCACGTCGAACGCGGGTGAAGTGACGTTCGGCGCACTCGCGAAATCCAGCGCCAGCGCGATGTTGTTGGAGTCGGTGCGCACGCCGAGCGGCTCGAAGCCGAAGCGCCACGCGAGCATGTTGAGGATCGAGTTCGGATCGAATTGCATGTGCTCGACGTGACCGCGCTTCGCGCGCGGCCCGATCAGCACGCACGGCACGCGGCAACCGAGGCGACCGTCGTTACCGAGCGCGGCCTCGGCATCCGACACGGGCGCGAAGGGCGGCGGCACGTGATCGTAGAAGCCGCCCCACTCGTCGTAATTCACGATCATCAGCGTGCGCTCCCAGCTCGGGTTGGCGCGGATCGCGTTGTACACCGCGTTCAAGAAATCCTGACCGTCGCGGATGTCGGCGTAGGGATGATCGTCGATCGAGATCGCGCCGCCTTCGTTGAGCGTATTGCCGACGTTGTCGACGAACATGAGATCCGGCAGCGGGCCGGCGGCCATGTCGGCGGCGAAGCTCGCCATCGTGTACTTCTTGGAGAAGCTCTTGTACTTGCTGCCCCAGAACGAGGTGTACGACACGTCGGTGTAGTAGTACTTCACGCTCTTGCCCACCGAGAGCATGCGATCCCAGATCGTCGGCAGCGACGAGATGTCGACGGAATTGACGATGCGATCCGTCTGCCCCGCATGCATGTAGATCCGGTTCGGCGTGGTCAGCGACAGGATGCCGCTGAAGTAACGATCGCAGATCGTCCAGTTCTCGGCGCAGCCCTTGAAGAACGGCAGGCTGTCGGCGGTGTAATAGCCGATCGGGAATTTGTCGCCCGGCGGTTGCGGCAGCAGGAAGCCGTCCATCGCGCCGTCGTTGATCTCGGTGCGGCCACCGTCGTAGCTGTGATCGGGATCGGCGAGATCGCAGTTCTGGAAATTCGGCGCGAGGTCGAAGGACTCGTGCTCGTCGCCGTTCGCATCCTTGAGCTTCACGCCGGCTTGCACGCCGTCGGCGCCCGGCACCCAGCCGAGGAAGTGATCGAACGAGCGGTTCTCCATCATCACCACGACGACGTGGTCGAAGCCGGCGTCCGCCGGATTCGGCAAGCCGCCCGCGGTCGCTGGTGACGACGCGGTCGCAGTCGCGTTGTCCTTGCCGCACCCGGGCAGCACCAATCCACCCGCCGCGGCCGCTGCTGCACCCGCGATGAACTCGCGGCGTGTGACGCCATGCCGGCCTTTGACCGGCGTTTTCTTTTTCACGGGACCCCCGGGGCCCATCAAGCCTCGGGGACCATCTTGCCCTAAAATGCGCGCCTTCTTGGTCACCGCTCGCAAGGAAAAACAGCTCATGAAGAAGCCCGTCAAGGTCGCCATCACCGGCGCGGCCGGCCAGATCGCCTACTCGCTCATCTTCCGCGTCGCCGACGGCTCCATGCTCGGCCCCGACCAGCCGGTGATCCTGCAGCTGCTCGAAGTCCCGGTGCCGGAAGTGCTCGAGAAGCTCAAGGGCACGGTGATGGAGGTCGACGACTGCGCGTTCCCGCTGGTCGCCGGCGTGGAGATCCATTCCGATCCGATGTCGGGCTTCGA
>Ga0070741_10007322_pt1 | contig 22918 bp, 17 predicted proteins | sample Coa_R1_4_FD_66440 | JGI IMG/M metagenome (GOLD analysis project Ga0070741, IMG submission 66440) | Surface soil microbial communities from Centralia Pennsylvania, which are recovering from an underground coalmine fire - Coalmine... | ecosystem: Environmental > Terrestrial > Soil > Unclassified ... | reverse complement strand
AGCGCTCGTAGCGCGCTTCGAGCATCGCCAGCGCCTCGTGCGCGACGTTGTGCTTGCAGTCGCGGCACGACGCTTCGATCTGGTGGATGTACTTCCAGGTCACTTCCGGCCGCGATCGCATCATCGCGCCGGACAGCGCCTCCTCGATCGGCACCGCGTCCTCGGTCAGGTCGGACTCGTAGAGCCCGCCGATGCCGCGATAGGTCGGCAGCCCGGAATCCGCGGAGATGCCGGCACCGGTGATGGCGAGCACCCGTCGCGCTGCGCGCAGCTCGGCGGCGACGGCATCGAGCACGGCGTTGGCGCTAAGATCGGGCATGCCCCGCAAGCCCGCGCACGAGCAGTTCGACACGCTTCAGGCGATCCGCGATCACGCGTTCGAGCTGTTCGGGCGGTTCGGCTACGAAGGCGTGTCGGTCGGCGACATCGCCAAGGCGGCGAAGCTGACCAAGGGCGCGCTCTACTGGCATTTCCATGGCAAGGACGATCTGTATCTCGAGTGCCTGAAGCGGCTGCATGCGATCTTCGACGAGTACATTTTCGATCCGATGCGCGCCCAGCAGCAATCGGTCCCGCGCATCATGGCGCTGTTCTCCGGGCTGACGCTGATGCTGCGCGATCCGCGCATCGCGCAGGGCGTCGCCGGCTACTGGCTGGTGCCGTCGCGCACCGAGCGCGACGCTTTCCTGCACGCGCATCGCAAGTTCGAGGAGTCGTCGCGCGCGACCGTGCTCGAGACGCTGCGCCTCGGCGTCGAGCAGGGCCGCTTCAATTTCGGCGACGATCTCGAAGACATGGCGCGCGCGATCATCCTCTTCGTCGAAGCGCTCGTGCTGCCGCTGCGGCACTTAAGCCCGAACGACATCAGCCGCATGATGGGCGTGTACGCGCGCACCTTGTTCCGCGCATACGCAGGCGCCGACGACCTGCTCGCGCTGACGCGCGCGCTGTAGGCGCGGAACGCGCAGCGAGACCGAACGGTCTCATCCGGGATAAAATCGCCGCAATCAGATCCGGAAAACAACTCCATGGATTGGCGTACCCGACCCTCGGACGGCGGCGCGTTCGTCGACGAAGGCAAGAAGGACCGGCCCTGGCTGGTGATGGTGCTCGCAGTGGTTGCCGTGATCGTGCTGATCGGCGGCGTCAAGGCATGCAGCATCATGGCGATGATGAAGGGCATGCAGCAGCCCGAGCCGCACGCCACCGTCACGTCGATGAAAGCGGGCTTCCAGGACTGGCACAGCTCGCTCGATGCGATCGGCAGCGTGCACCCCGTGCACGGCGCCGATCTGTCGACGGAGCTCTCGGGCGTCGTCGACGCCATCAACTTCCGCTCCGGCCAGGACGTCAAGGCAGGCGACGTCATCCTGCAGCTGCATGCCGCGACCGAGCAGGCGCAGTACGATCTTGCCCGCACGAACTTCGAGCGGGCCAAGGCCCAGAACACGCTGAAGCTGATCTCCAAGGCGGATTACGACGCGGCGCTTGCGCAGTACGAAGCCGCCAAGGCGACGGGCGAGAAGAAATCGGTGCGTGCGCCGTTCGCCGGACAGCTCGGCATCATCACGGTGACCGTCGGGCAGTACGTGAACCCGGGCGACCGGATGGTCACGCTGCAGGCGCTCGATCCGATCTACATCGACTTCACCCTGCCGCAGCAAGCGCTGTCGCAGATCGCGCCCGGACAAGCCGTCGCCGCGAGCGTCGACGCCTATCCCGCCGTCAGCTTCTCCGGCACGATCGAAGCGATCGATCCGAAAGTGGACGAGCGCACGCGCAACGTCGCCGTGCGCGCCGCGTTCAAGAATCCGGAGCACAAGCTGCTGCCGGGCATGTTCGCGAGCGTCTCGGTCGACGTCGGTCAGCCACAACGCTATCTCACGCTGCCGCAGACGGCCGTGACGTTCAATCCGTACGGCGAGACGGTCTACGTCATCGTGCCGCGCGGACAGGAGAACGCACCCGATCCGAACGCGCCGCCGGAAGCGCGACCGCAACCAGCGCCGCCCGCGGCTGACAAGTCGAAGCCCACGGGCGATCAGCCGCCGGACAACACGCGCGTCGCGCGCCAGGTGTTCGTGCAAGTCGGCCCCAAGCGCGGCGATCAGGTCGCAATCGTCAAGGGCATCAGGGAAGGCGACGAGGTCGTGACCAGCGGCCAGCTCAAGCTGCGCAACGGCATGCCGGTCGACGTCGACAATTCCGTGCAGCCCACCTTCGACCCGAATCCAACGCCGCAGGAACAGTGAGCGCGCGCGGCCGCACATGAAGTTCACCGACATCTTCATCAAGAAGCCGGTGCTCGCCACGGTGGTGAGCCTGCTCATCCTCGTGCTCGGCTTGCGCGCGGTGTTCGGCTTGCCGATCCGCCAATTCCCGAAGACCGAGAACGCGACGATCACCGTTACGACGGTGTACTACGGCGCGAGCCCCGATCTCATCGCCGGCTTCATCACCACGCCGATCGAGTCCGCGGTCGCCGAAGCGCAGGGCATCGACTACCTCACGTCGAACAGCTCGAGCGGCGCGTCGACGGTCACCGCAACCCTGCTCCTGAACTACGACGCCAACCGCGCGCTCTCCGAGATCACGACGAAGGTGAACTCGGTGCGCAATCAGCTGCCGCCGCAAGCGCAGCAACCGGTCTATACCGTGCAGGTCGGCGAGCGGCAGTCGGCGATGTACATCGGCTTCAACAGCGAGACGCTGTCCGCCAACCAGATCACCGACTACGTGATCCGCGTCGTACAGCCGAAGCTGCAGGCCGTGCCCGGCGTGCAGAACGCGCGGCTGCTCGGCGAGCGTCAGTACGCGCTGCGCGCGTGGCTCGATCCCGCAAAGCTCGCAGCCGTCGGCGTCACCGCCGACGACGTCTACTCGGCGCTGCAGAACAACAACTATCTCTCCGCGCTCGGCTCGACCAAGGGCCAGATGGTGCGCGTCGATCTCACCGCCGGCACCGATCTGCACACCGAGGACGAGTTCCGCAACCTCGTGGTCAAGCAGAACGGCGGCGTGCTGGTGCGGTTGCGCGACGTCGCGACCGTCGTGCTCGGCGCCGAGGATTACGACTCCAACGTCGCCTTCAAGGGCAAGCGCTCGGTGTTCATCGGCGTCAACGTCGCGCCCAACGCGAACGTGCTCAGCGTCATCGAGGGCGTGCACAAGATCTTCCCGGAGATCCAGTCGCTGATGCCGGCCGGCTTGCACGCCGAGATCGGCTACGACGCCGCGGGCTACATCAAGGCGGCGATCCACGAGGTCGAGAAGACGCTGATCGAGACGCTGCTGATCGTGACCGTCGTGATCTTCTGCTTCCTCGGCAGCGTGCGCTCGGTGATCATCCCCACCGTCGCGATGCCGCTGTCGCTGATCGGCGCGTTCTTCATCATGCTGGTGCTCGGCTACAGCATCAATCTGCTGACGCTGCTCGCGCTGGTGCTCGCGATCGGCCTGGTGGTCGACGACGCGATCATCATCGTCGAGAACGTCGACCGCCACATGAAGCTCGGGCAGTCGCCGATCCAGGCGGCGTTCGCCGCGGCACGTGAGCTGGCCGGCCCGATCATCGCGATCTCGATCGTGCTGATCGCGGTCTACGTGCCGATCGGCTTCAAGGGCGGCCTGACCGGCGCGCTGTTCTCCGAGTTCGCCTTCACGCTCGCCGGCGCGGTCGCGATCTCGGCGGTGATCGCGCTGACGCTGTCGCCGATGATGTGCTCGCGCTTCTTCAAGCCCGAGCACGATGCCGGCGCGAATCGCCTCGTCGCGCAGATCGATCGCAACTTCGAGTGGTTCACCAACCTGTACCGCCGCGTGCTGGCACGGATGCTCGCGTCATGGAAAGCCGTGGTCACCTTCGGCTTCATCGTCATCGCGCTGATCTGGGTGATGTGGTCGCTGCCGATGATGGGCGTGCTCGCCAAGAGCGAGCTCGCGCCCGCCGAGGACCAGGGCTTCATGTTCAGCGTCATCCAGGGACCGCCCGATGCGACGACCAAGCAGATGGGCGTCTATCAGCGCCAGGCGTTCGGCGTGATCAGCTCGGTGCCGGAGTACGAGAACGCGTTCCAGTTCGACGGCTCCGCGGTCGGCCCGGTCAACCAGGGCTTCGGCGGCATCGTGCTCAAGCCCTATTCCGAGCGGCATCGCAGCATCACCGCCGTGCAGAAGGAGCTGCAGGATCGCAGCAACAAGATCGCCGGCGCGAACATCTTCTGGATCAATCCGCCCTCGCTGCCCGGCTCGAGCGGCGCGTATCCCGTCGACTTCGTGATCCAGACCACGGCGCCGTTCCGCGATCTGTATCAGGTCGCGCAGAGCGTCATGGCGAAGGCGATGGCGAGCGGCAAGTTCTGGTTCCTCGACAACGATCTCAAGATCGACAAGCCGCAGACGACCGTCGTCGTCGATCGCGACAAGGTCGCGACGCTTGGTCTCACACAGAAGGACGTCGGATCGGCGCTGTCGAACATGCTGGGCGGCGGCTACGTGAATTACTTCAGCATCGCGGGACGCTCTTACAAGGTGATCCCGCAGGTGCAGCAGGAAGAGCGCCTCAATCCCCATCAGATCAAGGATTATTACCTGCGCACGCCGGCAGGCGACATGATCCCCGCGTCGACGGTGATCTCGTTCAAGACGGAAACGGTTCCCGAATCGATCACGCATTTCCAGCGGCTGAACTCCGCGACGCTCGGCGGCGTGACCGGGGCCACGCTCGGCGAAGCGCTCGACACGCTGCGCAAGATCGCGGCGGAGACGCTGCCGCAGGGCTACTCGATCGACTTCGGCGGCGGCTCGCGCCAGTACGTGCAGGAGTCCGGCGGCTTCCTGACCACGCTTGCCTTCGTGCTGATCATCATCTACCTCGTGCTCGCGGCGCAGTTCGAGAGCTTCCTCGATCCGCTCATCGTGATGATGTCGGTGTTCATGGCGATCTTCGGCGCGATGGTGTTCATGTTCCTCGGCTTCGCCACGCTCAACGTCTACACGCAGGTCGGCCTGGTCACGCTGGTCGGCGTGATCAGCAAGCACGGCATCCTCATCGTGCAGTTCGCCAACGAGCAGCAGAAGCTCGGCAAGTCGAAGCGTGAAGCCGTCGAGCTCGCCGCGTCGATCCGGTTACGTCCGATCCTGATGACGACCGCGTCGATGGCGATGGGCGTGGTGCCGCTCCTGATCGCGGCGGGCGCCGGCGCCGTCGCTCGCAATCACATGGGCGTGATCATGTTCTGGGGCATCTCGATCGGCACGCTGTTCACGCTTTTCGTGGTGCCTGCGATGTATCTCCTGCTCGGTGCAGATCACTCGCGCGCCGAGCCAATCGCTGACGGCGAAGCGCCGGCACCGAGCCACTGACGAGCCCGAGCAGCACGAGCAAGACGATCGTCGAAGCGTCGAGCGCACCGCCGCTGCTGCTCGACCCGCCACCGCTGCTGTTGCCGCCCCCGCCGCCGCTGCTGCCGCCCGACGTGGGCGGCGGCGCGCTGCTCGCCATGTTGGGATAGAGATACTTGATGCCGGCGAGATCGTCGGATCGCAGCGAAGCACCGCGTCCGTCGCCGTGGATCGACGGCCGCATGATCGCGTCGTTGAGCAGCGTGTTGGTGATGCATGCGATCAGGCCCGCGTCGCCGCAGGGATGCGCGAGGCCGAGCGTATGGCCGAGCTCGTGGCCGAGCACTTCGGCGATGTTGCCGTTCTCCGAAAGCACGCAGCCGGCGCCGTCCTGCACGACCGTGTCGACCTCGACGATCACCTTGAACGTGCGGCCGTTGAGATCGCGCGTACCCGCGCTGCGCCACGCGGTCATCGCGACAATGCCGCCGCCACCGCAGTTGTAGCTGCCCGCGATGTCGCCATTGGGATCGTTGAACAGGACCGAGTTCACGCCGTCGCCGCGATTCAATCCGCCCGACGCGCCGTTGACGCCGCCGTAGACGTAGCGGACGTTGCTGCCGCCGTCGTTGTTCCAGGCGTTGATCGCGGCCGCCAGCGCGCCGTAGCCGCCGCCCGAAAGACCCGCCTGCCCGACCGGTCCGCCGTACAGCGTGATCGATCCGCCGTTGTCGAACTGGAACCAGCGCGGCGGCGGCGCCGTGTAAAGCACGTATTTCGCCGTCATCACGTCGCGCGGCTGCGCGTCGCTCCAGTAATCGGCTGCCGGCGCGAGACCCGCGCTGCGGCTGCGCAGCCACTTCGCGAAGCGATCGAGATTGCGCACGCGCTCCGGCTGCGCGGCTTTCCCTGGTGAGGAAAGCTCGGCTTCGGACAGGTCGCGGACGAGGACCTGCTCACCTAACGTCGTCGAGCGGACGTGGAATGCGCCGAGCGCCATCTGCGCGATGTCGTAGTTGCCGTCGCTGCGCGCGTTCAGGAACAGGACGGCGGTCTCCGAAGGCTCCAGGTGCACGACACCGGGCACCGTCAGCGCGCCGGGTAGATTCGCGTCGACTGCGCCCGGCTGGCGCACGGAGATCTCCGATCCGCCGACCGATCCCTTGAGCACCGCGTCGACCTGGATGCGATAGCGCTGCGCGTCGAGCACCTGGCCCGGCATCGCGTCGTGCGCGAGCACCTTGCCGACGACGATCGCGTCCGCCGGATCGGCGAGCGCCTCGTCGCTGATCGGCACGTAGCTCATGGCGTGGGCGGCGGGGACATGGCACATCGCGGACACAAGCGCGCACGGCAGCGCGAGCGCGCTGGATCGAATCTTCATCGGGGGGTCACCAACAGAAGGGAACAGGCGGCGGAGGGCGCCGTGCAAGCTGGGTGCCACGGATCGATAGCGGCCGGCGCCGTGAAAGCGCACGGCGGTTGCCGGGATTTCGTCCTCACCGTCGGGAAATCGGCGGCGGCGACGGAGCCTGCATGGAGCAAACCTACTGGTGCCCTTCTAGAATGGCACCCGGATGCGGATCACCGCCGACACCATCCTTCGCTTCGTCATCCCGCTGGTCTACGGCCGGCGCTGGCTGACCTTCAGCCTGCTGATGGCGACCACGGTGGTGCTGGCCTTCGAGGCCATGCACGTGAAGCCCGACGCCGGCTTCGAGAAGCAGATCCCGCTCGATCATCCGTACATGAAGGTCTTCAAGCGCTACGAGAAGGCCTTCGGCGGCGCCAACCTGATCTCGATCGCGGTGATGAACCAGGACGGCGACCTCTACGACGAGCGCATGCTCGATCACCTGAAGAAGATCACCGACGAAGTCTTCTTTCTCCCGGGCGTCGATCGCTCGCGCGTCACGTCGCTGTTCACTCCGGGCGTGCGCTACATCGAGATCGTCGAAGGCGGCTTCGCCGGCGGCGACGTCGTGCCGCGCAACTACACGCCGAGCCCGGAGATGTTCGAATTGGTGCGCCGCAACGTCGCCAAGGCGCGGTTGATCGGGCGCCTGGTCTCCAACGACCAGCGCGGCGCGATGGTGACCGCCGAGCTGCTCGAGCACGATCCGGCGACCGGCGAGAAGCTCGACTATCGCTGGCTCGCCTCCGAGCTCGAGAAGATCCGCGGGCACTACATGAGTCCCGCGCTCTACGAATATCGATTGAAGCGCGACTTCCGCGGCTTCAAGGCCGGCGACGTCGTCGCGCACGCCCACGAGCGGATGCATCTGCGGCCGTTCGCGAAGATCGCCGCCGATCGCACCAGCGCCGACCAGCCGCTCACCTACATTCCGCGCGGCCTGCTCGAAGTCACCGCGAAGCCGAATCCCGACTACGACCCGAAGGTCAACGTCCACATCATCGGCTTCGCCAAGGTGATCGGCGACGTCACCGACGCGAGCCTCGCGGTGATCGGCTTCTTCTTCGTCGCGATCGGGCTCACCGTCGCCTTGCTGTGGATGTTCTGCGGATCGTTCCGCCTTTCGTTGTTACCGCTCTCCGCGGCACTCACCGCGGTGATCTGGGAAATGGGACTGCTCAAGCTCGCGGGCTTCGGGCTCGATCCCTTCGCGATCCTCGTGCCGTTCCTGATCCTGTCGATCGGCGTGTCGCACGGCGTGCAGTACATCAACGGCTGGGGCAACGAAGTCGCGTTCAACGGGCGCAACTCGTTCGACGCGTCGGTGGAAACCTTCCGCCGGTTGTTCGTGCCGGGCACCGTCGCGATCCTCACCAACGTGATCGGCTTCGCGACGCTCGCGTTCATCAAGATCGACATCGTGCGCGAGATGGCGATCAACGCGGCGATGGGCATGGCGGCGGTGATCGTCACCAATAAAGTGCTGCTGCCGATCGTGCTGTCGTGGGTTTCGGTGCCGAACGCCGAGAAATTCCGGCGACGCCAGCGCCTGCGCCAGGAGATGAGCGATCGGCTGTGGCGCGTGCTCGCGACCTTCACCGAGCCGCCGCGCGCGGTCGTCTCGCTTGCCATCGCGGCCATTCTGCTGTGCTGGGCGATTTGGATGTATCCCAAGCTCACCATCGGCGATCAGCAGGTCGGCGTGCCGGAGCTGCGGCAGGAAGGACGCTACAACCAGGACTCGGCCGCGATCGTGAAGAACTTCGCGATCGGCGTCGACGTGCTCAAGGTGATCGCCGAAGCAAAGCCCTACGCGTGCGTCGACTACAACGCGATGGAGGCGATCGACCGCTACACGTGGCACATGCAGAACACGCCGGGCGTGCAATCGGCGATGTCGCTGCCGCTGATCGCGCGCGCCGTGCGCGCCGGCTGGAACGAGGGCTCGCCGAAATGGGCGGTGCTGCCGCGCAACAAGGCGGCGTTCGCGGAGATGATCAACCAGATCCCGACCACGCTCGGCCTCGCCAACCCCGAATGCTCGGCGATGCCGATCCTCGTCTTCACCACCGATCATCGCGCGAAGACGATCTCGAAGATCATCGAAGCGACGAAAGCGTACAACGCGGACAATCGCGACAGCGGCGTGAGCTTCGCGCTCGCTTCGGGCAACGTCGGCGTCATGGCCGCGACCAACGAAGAGATCAAGGCGCGCGAGATCCTGGTGATCGTCTGGGTGCACCTCACGCTGCTGCTCTTCGTGTGGGTCTCGTTCCGCTCGTTCGCGGCCGTGGTGTGCATCATCACGCCGCTGGTGCTGTGCTCGCTGCTCACGTACGGCGGCATGGCGCTGATCGGCATCGGCATGAAGGCGGCGACGCTGCCGGTCGCGGCCTTCGGCGTGGGCATCGGCGTCGACGCCGGCATCTACATCTGGAGCGTGATCGCGAAGAATCTCGGCGAAGGCTTGCCGCTGCGCTCGGCCTACTACCAGGCGCTGCGCTCGACCGGCAAGGCCGCGCTGTTCACGTCGCTGTCGCTGATCATCGCCGTGTTCACGTGGCTGTTCTCCGAGCTGCAGTTCCAGGCCGACATGGGCCTGCTGCTGCTGTTCATGTTCACGGCGAATCTCTTCGGCGCCATACTGCTCCTGCCCGCGCTCGCCTGGCTGTGCTTCCGCTTCAGCCGGCCGGCCGGCGTCGCACTCAAGACCGCCTGAGGAGTCTTACGCGCATGCGACTACGAAATGTCGTTGCGATTGCACTCGCCCTCGGCGCGGGATCGGCGCTCGCGAAGGTTTCTCCGCAGGAAGCCGCGAAGCTCGGCGCGGAGCTGACGCCGATCGGAGCGGAGAAATCCGGCAACAAGGCCGGGACGATCCCCGAATGGACCGGCGGACTGGTCAAGAAAGAATCGCCGCGCGGCGACAATCCGTTCGGCGCCGACAAGCCGCTCTACACGATCACCGCGGCGAATCTCAAGGAGCACGAAGCCAATCTCACGGAAGGCTACAAGGCGATCTTCCGCACCTTCCCCGATTACAAGATGAACGTGTATCCGACGCGCCGCAGCGCGTCGTATCCGCAATGGTTCTACGACGCGACGAAGAAGAACGCGACGGCCGTGGAGATCACCGACAACGGCTTCGGCTTCTCCGGTGCCGCGCAAGGCTATCCGTTCCCGATCCCGAAGAACGGCACCGAGGTGATGTGGAATCACATCATGCGGTACAACACCAAGGGCTATCGCGGCTACATCAACGCGGCCGCGACGCAGGCCGACGGCTCGTTCGTCGTCGAGCGCGAGTACCTCGAGCTCACCTACGTCTACAACAATCCGAAGACGACGCTCGCGAATCTCAAGAACCAGAACCTCTACGCGTTCGTGAAGACGGTCGCGCCGCCGAACAAGGCGGGCGAAGCCAACTTGCTGCACGTGCCGATCGATCGCATCGCCGAGCTCACCGGCGTGTGGGTCTACAGCAACGCGTTGAACCGCGTGCGGCGCATCGGCGAAGTCGGCTACGACAATCCGCTGTTCGACGGGCTGATGACGCACGACCAGCTCGACATGTTCAACGGCCCGCTCGATCGCTACACCATCAAGCTGCTCGGCAAGAAAGAGATGATCGTCCCGTACAACAGCTACATGCTGTACGACCCGAAGCTCAAGTATCGCCAGATCGCGACCAAGGGCCACATCAACCAGGACCTCGCGCGCTACGAATTGCATCGCGTGTGGGTGATCGAGGCGGAAGTGCGACAGGGCTTCAATCACCGTTACAAGCGCCGCACGTTCTATCTCGACGAGGATTCCTGGATTTGCCTCCTCGAGGACATGTACGACGAGCGCAACCAGTTCTGGCGCACGGCCGAGTCGCACCTGATCAATTTCGCCAACGTGCCCGTCGTGGTCAACGGCGTGCAGGTGCACTACGACCTGCAGTCGCGGCGCTACGTGATCGTCAACATGACGAACGAAGAGAAGAAGCTGATCGAATACGACTGGGAAAAGGATCCCGGCTACTTCACGCCCCAGCAGCTTCAGAAGTTCGCGCAGGGCAGCCAGGGCTGAGTTCGGCGCTCGTTGTTTGGGCGACTGAAACGAGTCCGGTGGGGGACGCCTGAAAATTCCTTCCCTGGAGCTCGTCCGCGGCCGTCCCTGGCCGCGCACGCCCCCGCCAAACTCGTTTCAGCCGCCCGAGTTCGGCAGCGACTTGTGCCGGGGCCGTCTGTTTTGAGTTCGTCCGGGGGCGTTCGGCCTCAAAACCCCAGCAAGTCGCTGATCCGAACGTTACAAAAGATTCAGGGTCAATTCAGCTTGACTCCTTATTCTGTCGTCGCAACCCGGAAAGATCGGGTTCTCAGGAGACAACCCATGAACAAGCTGCTGACGACCACCGCCCTCGCAATGACCACGATGATGGCCTCGCCGGCCTTCGCCGACTGGTACGACGGCCGCTACTACGCGCACGATCACAACACGCGCGGCGATTACGCGCAGGTGTTGTCGGCGCGTCCGATCTATCGCCAGGTGCGCGTCTCGCAGCCCCGCCAGGAGTGCTGGGACGAGCGCGTCACCTATCGTGAGCCGCGCTATGCCGGCCCCGGCCCGGGCACGCTGATCGGCGGCATCATCGGCGGCGTGATCGGCAACCAGTTCGGCGGCGGCAACGGCCGCGCGGTCGCAACCGCCGCGGGCGCCGTCATCGGCGCGAGCGTCGGCGCGCAGCAGGACGCGTATGCCTACGGGCGTCGCGGCGAGGTCGAGCAGGTCGGCTATCAGCAGCGCTGCCGCACGGTCGAGAACGTGTCGTACCGCAACGACGTCGAGGGCTACGACGTGACCTATCGCTATCACGGCCACGTCTATCGCACGCAGCTGCCCTACGACCCGGGCGATCGCCTCGCCGTCGACGTCGACGTGCGGCCGGTGCGGGATTGATCGCAGTAGACTAAGGCCATGCGCCTCACCGCCCCGCTGCTCGCCATTGTTCTCAGCGCATTCAGCGCGGGCGCGGTGATGGCCGACGATCGCGACGACAATCGCCGCGCCGCGCGCGGCCATCACCAGGATCGCGGCGACCATCGCCCCAACGACGCCGCCGCCAAGGCGGTGCAGCAGAACGGCGGCGGTCGCGCGCTGTCCTCGCAGCCGACCGACGACGGCCGCTATCGCGTGAAGGTGCTCAAGGACGGCGAAGTGCGCATCCACACCGTCGATCCCAACTCCGAACAGAACCGGTAACGCCCCATGCGCGTGCTCGTCGTCGAGGACGATCCCAGCCTGCGCGAGCAGATCGCCTCCTTCCTCGGCGAGGAAGGCTTCGTCGTGGAGAAGGCCGCCGACGGCGAGCAAGGCCTGTACATGGCGTCGGAGTATCCGCTCGATCTCGCGGTGCTCGACCTCGGCCTGCCCAAGGCGTCGGGGATCGAGATCATCAAGCGCACGCGCAAGGCCGGGAAGAGCTACCCGATCCTGATCCTCACCGCGCGCGACGGCTGGCAATCCAAGGTCGAAGGCCTCGAAGCCGGCGCCGACGATTACCTGGTGAAGCCGTTTCACCGCGAGGAGCTGCTCGCGCGTGCTCGTGCGCTGCTGCGACGCTCCGGCGGCTGGGCCACGGCGACGCTCGAGTCGGGCCCGATCGTGCTCGACACCACGTCGAAGAGCGTGAAGGTCGACGGCAACGCGGTCGAGCTCACCAGCTATGAATACCGGGTCCTGGAATATCTGCTGACGCACGCCGGCAAGGTCATCTCCAAGACCGAGCTCACCGAGCATCTCTACAGCGACGACGCCGAGCGCGACAGCAACGTCATCGAAGTCTTCATCCGCCGCCTGCGCGCCAAGCTCGATCCGGAAGCCACGCTGAACCCGATCGCCACGCTGCGCGGCGCGGGCTATCGCTGGGACCTGCCCAGAGCCTGAAGCTCTAAACTGCGCAGCACATGAAATCGCTGCGCGCCCGCCTCCTCCTCGCCGCGTCCGTCGTGCTGACGGGATTCGTCGCGCTGTGCGGGCTGTCGCTCGAGCAGGCGTTCGAGGACAGCGCGCTCAACGCGGAAGAGGACGAGCTGCACGGCATCGTCTACGCGCTGCTCGGATCCGCCGACCCGACGCCCGACGGTCAGCTCACGATCCGCAACGCGGATCTCCCCGATGCACGCCTCGTGCGACCGCAGTCGGGACTCGAAGCCGCGGTGCTCGACCAGAACGGCGACGTCGTGTGGAGCTCACCGTCTGCCGGCGACGATCTGCCCGACTTGAAGCCGGCAGAGGTGGGAGCGTGGCATTTCCACCACAGTCCCGATCGCTTCCTGCTCACCTACGGCGTGCGCTGGGTCGACCCGCCGCAGCGATACACCGTGATGGTGATCGAGGACTCAAAAACATTCCGCGATCAGGTGGGCGTCTATCGCCGAACGCTGTGGGCGTGGCTGGTCGGCATTTCGGTCGCGTTGCTGATCGCGCAATTCCTCGTGCTGCGATGGGGACTGTCGCCGCTGCGGCGCCTGGTCGCGGAGCTGCGCGGCATCGAGTCCGGCGGCCAGGCCTCGGTGCAGTCGGCTTACCCCGACGAGCTCACGCCGCTCACGGGCGCGCTCAACGCGATGATCGTCGCGGAGCGCAATCAGCAGACGCGCTATCGCAACGCGCTCGGCGATCTCGCGCATAGCCTGAAGACGCCGCTCGCGGTGATGCGAGGGCTCGAAGGGCGCCTGACCAATCCCGACAACCAGCGTGCGCTCGCCGATCAGGTCGCGCGCATGCAGCACATCGTCGATTACCAGCTGCGCCGCGCCGCGGCCGCCGGCAGCCGCACGCTGTCGGAGCCGGTCGCCGTCGCTCCGCTCGCGGAGAAAGTGGTGTCGGCGCTCTCCAAGGTCTACGCCGCGAGGAAGCTCGCGTTCGATTTGCGCGTGCCGGCGTCGCTCAAGGTGCGCGCGGACGAAGGCGATCTCTATGAGCTCGTGGGCAACCTGCTCGACAACGCGTGCAAGTGGGCGAAGTCGCGCATCGCGCTGTCCATCGAAGAAGCGCCGCGGCGCCTGACGCTGACCGTGGACGACGATGGTCCCGGCTTTCCCGAGGACGTCGAGTCGCTCGCGACCCGCGGCGTGCGCGCCGACAGCCAGGTGCCGGGCCAAGGCATCGGCTTGTCCACCATCGCCGAGCTCCTCAAGGCGTACAATGGAACCATGCAGCTCGCGCGATCGCCGCTCGGCGGCGCGCAGGTGCGCATCGATCTCCCAACCTGAACCGACACCGTGATCCGACGACTCATCCTGACTGCCCTGCTGTTCCCGTTCATCGCCGCGGCCGCCGACAAGCCGCCGCCCAAGCTCGACCATTTCCAACGAGCCGGCCTGTGGGAAACCAAGACCATCCTCGCGCGCGACGGCGAGAAGATGGATCCGATCGTCAAGCACAAGTGCATCGCGCCCAACGACGTCGATCGCGAAGAGCAGAGCCTGTTCCAGCCGTTCAAGAACGGCTGCGCGGGCCAGCGCAAGTTCGAGGGCAAGACGGTCAGCTGGACCTACTCGTGCGTCGGGCCGCCGCCGATGAAAGGCAGCGGCACGCTGACCTACGACAAGGACGCCTACTCGGGTACGAGCGAGTCGTTCGCCGACCTGAAGGGCAACCAGCTGCGCATGACGCGCACGCAGGTCGACTTCACCGCGCACCGCATCGGCGATTGCACGAAGACGACGGCCAAGCCCGACGCCGGAACGGTGCCGGTGCCCAAGAAGCCGGCGCCGATCCCGAAGCCGGACGGCAAGATCTTCAAGAAGCCGGTGAACTCAAATCCGGACGTAACAGCTTCGAGCGGTAGTACTGCAATTCGCTGATCGAGTCGCGGATGTCGGCGAGCGCGAGGTGCGTCGACTCCTTGGCGACGCCCTTCGCGATCTCCGGCGCCCAGCGCAGCGCGAGCTCCTTGAGCGTCGACACGTCGAGATTGCGATAGTGGAAGTGCTTCTCGAGCCCCGGCATCCAGCGCGCGAGGAAGCGCCGGTCCTGGCAGATCGAATTGCCGCACATCGGCGACTTGCCCGCCGGCACCCAGGCTGACAGGAACGCCAGCGTCTGGCGCTCGGCTTCGGCTTCGGCGACGCGGCTCTCGCGCACGCGCTGCGTGAGTCCCGACTTGCCGTGCTGGCGCGTGTTCCATTCGTCCATCGCCGCGAGCTCCTCGTCGGACTGATGCACGGCGAGCACGGGCCCTTCGGCGAGCACATTGAGCTCGCTGTCGGTGACGATGGTGGCGATCTCGATGATGCGATGCCGCTCGGGGACGAGCCCGGTCATCTCGAGATCGATCCAGATCAGGTTGGTCGGGCTCGCGTTCGCCATGTGCGATTAGGTTAGCAGCCTCGCTTACAATTCCGGAACCGCGAAGGAGCAGACATGCCCGCAGGCCGTTCCATCCTCGACACCATCGGCAACACGCCGCTGGTGGAGATCAAGCGCATCGACACCGGGCTGTGCCGGCTGTTCGTCAAGCTGGAGAACCAGAACCCGACCGGCTCGATCAAGGATCGCATCGGCCTGTCGATGATCGAGGCCGCCGAGCGCGATGGACACATCAGGCCCGGCGGCACGCTGATCGAAGCGACCGCCGGCAACACCGGGCTCGGGCTCGCGCTCGTCGCGGCGCAGAAAGGCTACAAGCTGATCCTCGTCATCCCCGACAAGATGGCGCAGGAGAAGATCCTGCACCTGCGCGCGCTCGGCGCCGACATCCGCATCACGCGCAGCGACGTCGGCAAGGGGCATCCCGAGTATTACCAGGACATCGCGGAGAAGCTGTCGAAGGAGATCCCCGGCTCGTTCTACGTGAACCAATTCGCCAATCCCGCGAATCCGCTGGCGCACGAATCGACCACCGGCCCGGAGATCTGGTCGCAGATGGATCACATGCTCGACGCAGTCGTCGCCGGCGTCGGCTCCGGCGGCACGCTCACGGGCCTGTCGCGCTACTTCGCGCGCGTCGCGCCGCACGTGGAGATGGTGCTCGCCGATCCGAAAGGCTCCGTGCTGGTCGACGTCGTGAAGACCGGCAAGATCCAGAAGGAAGCCGGCTCGTGGCTGATCGAGGGCATCGGCGAGGATTTCATTCCCCCGAACTGCGACCTCTCGCGCGTGAAGCACGCCTACGAGATCACCGATCGCGAGAGCTTCGTCACCGCGCGCGAGGTGCTGCACCAGGAAGGCATCCTCGGCGGCTCGTCGACCGGCACGCTCGTCTGCGCTGCGCTCAAGTATTGCCGCGAGCAGAGATCGCCGAAGCGCGTCGTCACGCTGGTCCCCGACAGCGGCAACAAATACCTGTCGAAGATGTACAACGACTTCTGGATGTTCGACCAGGGCCTGCTCGATCGACCCAGCGAAGGCAACCTGGTCGACCTCATCGTGCGCCGCTATCAGGAAGGCGGCGCAGTGACCGTGAAGCCCGCCGACACGCTGACGCACGCGTACCGGCGCATGAAGCTCTATGACGTCTCGCAGCTGCCGGTGATGGAAGGCGATCGTCTCGTCGGCATCCTCGACGAGTCCGACCTGCTCGTCTATGTCGGCGAGACTCCGAAGAAGCTCAACGACGCAGTCGCCAAAGCCATGGTCGGCAACGTCGAGACGATCGCGCCCGACGCGCCGCTCTCGGCGCTCTTGCCGATCTTCCAGCGCGATCACGTCGCCGTCGTGGCCGACCACGGCCGCTTCATCGGCCTGATCACGCGCATCGACCTCCTCAATCACCTGCGCAAGCAGATGTGAGCGCGATGGCCTCCTCGAAGAAATCCGGATTCTCCACCCGCGCGATCCATGCCGGGCAGGCGCCCGACCCGTCGACGGGCGCGATCATGCCGCCGATCTACGCGACGTCGACCTACGTGCAGGAAAGCCCGGGCAAGCACAAGGGCTACGAATACTCGCGCACGCAGAATCCGACGCGCATGGCCTACGAGCGCTGCGTCGCCGATCTCGAAGGCGGCACGCGGGGCTTCGCGTTCGCATCGGGAATGGCGGCGACCGCGACGATCCTCGACGCGCTGCCGAGCGGCGCACACGTCATCGCGAGCGACGATCTCTACGGCGGAACGTATCGACTGCTGACACGCGTGCGCCAGACTTCCGCGGCGCTCGCCGTGAGCTACGTCGACATGCGCGACGCGCGCGCGATCGAAGCCGCGGTTCGCGACGACACGAAACTGATCTGGGTCGAGACGCCGACCAATCCGATGCTGAAGCTCGTCGATCTCGCCGCGGTGGCGAAGATCGGGCGCAAGCACAAGGTGCTCACCTGCGCCGACAACACCTTCGCGACGCCGTACCTGCAGCGACCGCTCGAGCTCGGCTTCGATCTCGTCATGCACTCGGCGACGAAGTACCTCAACGGCCACTCCGACATGGTCGGCGGCATCGTCGTCGCCGGCGACGACGAAGCGCTCGCCAATCGCCTCGGCTTCCTGCAGAACGCGGTGGGCGGCGTCGGCGGACCGTTCGACTCGTTCCTCGCGCTGCGCGGATTGAAGACGCTACCGCTGCGCATGGAGCGGCACTGCGCGAACGCGCTCGCCCTCGCCCGCTGGCTCGAGAAGCATCCAAAGGTCGAGCGCGTGGTCTACCCGGGCCTGCCCTCGCATCCGCAGCATGTGCTCGCGAAGAAGCAGATGCGCGGACCCGACGGCAAGCCGGCGTTCGGCGGCATGATCACGATCGTGCTGAAGGGCGATCTGAAATTCGCGCGCCGCTTCCTCGAGCGCTGCGGGATCTTCGCGCTCGCCGAGAGTCTCGGCGGCGTCGAAAGCCTGATCGAGCATCCGGGCATCATGACCCACGCGAGCGTGCCGGCCGATCAGCGCGCGAAGCTCGGCATCGACGACGGTCTGGTGCGACTGTCGGTCGGCATCGAGGACTTCGACGACCTGCGAGACGATCTTCAGCGCGCGCTCGCTTGAGCACACACCGGGGAGAATCACCATGACTGGCCGACACGCCTGGCTCTTCATCGCCGCATTGCTGTGGTCGGCGCGCGCGCTCGCCGCGCCGATGACCGAGGCCGAAGTCCCCGCCCCGCTCAAGCCGTGGATCCCCTGGGTGCTGCACGATCGCGACGAGCGTCGCTGTCCGCTGGCGGACAACGATACGTCGCGGCGCCTGTGCACGTGGCCTGCGCAGCTCGATCTCACGCTCGCGGCCGGCGGCGGACATTTCAGCCTCACGGCCGAGCTCTTCGCACCGGGTTGGCTGCCGCTGCCCGGCGATGGCGCGGCATGGCCACAAGACGTCTCGCGCAACGGACAAGCGGCGCCCGTGCTGATGCACGAGGGTCGGGCGGCGCTGCTGCTGCCGCCGGGCGCGCATCGCATCGAAGGTAGTTTCCGCTGGAGCGCCCTGCCCGAATCGCTGTACGTGCCGCCCGATGCCGGCGTCATCACGCTGAAGGTCGACGGCGTCGCCCGCGCCACGACGCGCGACGCGCGCAATCACGTGTGGCTCGGCCGCACCGCGGCGACGGCCAACGCAACGCGCCATCTCGAAGTGAAAGCGTTCCGCCTGATCGAAGACGACATCCCGCCGCGATTGATCACGCATCTGGATCTCGAGGTCACCGGCGACGTCCGCGACGAGACCCTCGGTCCCGTGCTCCCGGTGGATTTCGTGGCGATGCGCATCGACGGCAATCTCGCCGCGCGGCTCGACGACCAGAATCGATTGCACCTGCAGGTGCGACCCGGCGTGTGGTCGATCGACGTCACGGCGCGCGCGACCGGTCCGCTCGCAAAGCTGCAGCGCCCCGCTGCCGAGCCGCCGTGGCCGACCGAAGAGGTGTGGTCCTTCCAGGCGCGCAACGATCTGCGCGTGGTGGAGACGAGCGGCGCGCCGCCGGTCGACCCGCGACAGACGCAGATGCCCGAAGGCTGGCGCAGCCTGCCGGCTTATCTGATGTCCTCCGCAACCGCGCTTGCGTTCGCGGAGCGCAGCCGCGGCAATCCGAATCCCGATCCCGACCAATTGAGCCTGCAGCGCAATCTCTGGCTCGACTTCGACGGCCGCGGCTACACGCTGCAGGATCATCTGCAGGGCCGGCTGTCGCGCAGCTGGCGGCTGGAAGCGGCCGCGCCGATCGAGCTCGGGCGCGTCGAGATCGACGGCGAGCCGCAGCTCATCACCAAGCAGGGCGACGGCGTCGGCGTCGAAGTGCGCCACGGCGCTTTGCAGCTCGCGGCCGACAGTCGCGTCAACGATTCGCTGCGGCGCCTGCCCGCCGGCGGATGGAACACCGATCTGCAATCGGTCGCGACCGTGCTCAACCTGCCGCCGGGCTGGCGCCTGCTCGCTGCTTCCGGCGCCGATCGCGCCGATACGTGGATCGCACGCTGGACGCTGCTCGATCTGTTCATCGTGCTCGTCGCCGCCGTCGCTGCGTTGCGCTTGTTCGGCTTCGGCGCGGGATTCGTCACGCTGCTCACGCTCGTCGTGATCTGGCAGGAGCCGAACGCGCCGCGGAGCGCGTGGCTCGGCCTCATCGCCGCGACCGCGTTGCTGCGCGTGCTGCCGCAGGGCTATCGCGATGGCCGCCTGCACGCCTGGCTCAAGCGCTTGCGCTGGGTCGCGGCCGCCGCGCTCGTGGTGATCGCGATCCCGTTCGCCATCCAGCAGGCGCGCACGGCGCTGTATCCGCAGCTCGAGATTCCGGGATTCGGTGCGCCGTCGCCGCGGCCGATGCCCGTCGCGCTCGAGCAGCAGTCGATGGACGCCGAAGTCACCAACGAAGCCGCGCCGGCGGCGGCGCCGATGATCGCCTCGGGAGCGCTCTCGCGCGCCAGGGTCAGGGAGAAGAAAGCCGAGATGTTCGATCGCGCCTCCGGCAGCGCGTCGCAAGTCGCCCAACAGCCGATCCAGCGCCTCGACCCGAACGCGCTGACGCAGACCGGCCCTGGCCTGCCGAGCTGGCAATGGCAGCGCATCGACGTGTCGTGGAATGGGCCGGTGACTGCCGATCAGCAAGTGCATTTCTGGCTCCTGCCGCCTTCGCTGACGCGCCTGCTGAAGGTCGCGTCGATCGTGCTGATCGCGATCGTCGTCCTGCGCTGGCTCGAGCTGCGGGCGCCGCGCGCTCCCGCACGCAGCGCCGCGCTGATGTTGCCGCTCGCGTTGGTGCTCGCGCTGCAGGCGCGCGACGTACGCGCCGAAGAGCCGTCGCCGGCGCCGCCGCAATCGATCCTCGATCAGCTGCGCGAGCGCCTGCTCGCCCCGCCCGACTGCGCTCCGAGCTGCGCGCAGATGCCGCGACTGCAGATCTCAGCCACCGCCGCGGGCATGCTGACCTTGCGCGCGACGATCGAGAGCGCGACCGATCTCGGCGTGCCGCTGCCGGTGCCGGCGCTGAACGGCGCCGACGACGGGCGCGCATGGCAACCGTCGAGCGTCGTGATCGACGGTCGCGCCGCGACCGTCCGCCGCGCCGAAGACGGCATGCTCTGGATCGCGACGGCGGCCGGTCGCCACGACGTGCTCATCGCCGGCTCGCTGCAGGGCATCGGTCAATTGCAGCTGCCCTTGCCGCTGCGGCCGCATCAGGTGACTGCGACGCTCGACGGCTGGCTGCTCACGGGCGTCAACGAGCGAGGCGAGCCCGCGGGGGCGCTCGAGCTGCTGCGCAAAGCGGCCGCGACGGAAGCGCCGGCGGCTCCGGGCGAATCGACGCAAGCATTGCCGCCGCTGCTCATCGTGACGAGGACATTGCATCTCGGCATGGACTGGACCGTCGACACGCAGGTGCAGCGCATCGGCGTCACGCACACGCCGATCATTGCGACGGTGCCGCTGCTCGCCGGCGAACGGCTCATCGACGAGCGCATCCGCACGCGCGACGGCGCCGTCGAGCTTGCGTTCGCGCCGGGCCAGCAAGTCGCCGGATGGAGCTCGCGCTTGCCGCAGGATCGCAAGCTGTCCCTGCAGGCTTCACTCGCGACCGATCGTTTCGAGACGTGGCGCTTCGACGTGAGCCCGCTGTGGCACGCGGAGTTCTCCGGCATCGCGCCGATCCTGCATACCGCCGGTGATTATCGGCTCGAGTCGTATCAACCGTGGCCCGGCGAAAAGGTCGAAGTCGCGATCGCGCGGCCCGCGGGCGTGCCGGGGCAAGTCGTCACGCTCGACGCGGCGACGCTGTCGATGCAGCCCGGCGAGCGCGCGACCGACGAGACGCTCGAGCTCGACGTGCGCGTCAGCCAGGGCGGGCAATATCGATTGAAGCTGCCGGCGTCGACCACCGCGCAGAGCCTGCAGATCGACGGCGCAGCGCAGCCGTTGCGGCTCGAGGGCGATCAGCTGGTGATGCCGCTGCATCCGGGCGCGCAGCATTTCCAGATCGTGTTGCGCGCCGATCACGGCGTCTCCGCCTTCACGCGCACGCCCGCGATCGAGACCGGTCGCGGCGTCAACGCGCGGCTGCACGTGGAGATGCCGCCCGATCGCTGGATCCTTCTCGTCGGCGGCCCGCGCCTCGGCCCCGCGGTGTTGTTCTGGGGCGTGCTCGTCGTGCTGCTCGCGATCGCAGTGGCGCTCGGCCGCATCAAGCTCACGCCGCTCGGCGGCTTGCAGTGGAGCCTCTTGATGATCGGGCTGTCGCAGTTGCCGATCGTCGCGGCCGGCGTCGTCGTCGCGTGGCTCTTCGTGCTCGGCGCGCGCGGGCGGCTGCACGACGCCGTCGGCAAGCAGACGTTCAATCTGGTGCAGATCGGGCTCGTGCTGCTCACGCTGATCGCGCTCGGCCTGCTGTTCCGCGCGGTCGCCGCCGGCCTGCTCGGCACGCCCGACATGCAGATCGCCGGCAACGATTCGTACGACCACAGCCTCAACTGGTACCAGGACCGATTCGACCCCGCGCTCCCGAGCGCGTGGATTTTGTCGGCGCCGATGTGGTCCTATCGCGTGCTGATGCTGCTGTGGGCGCTGTGGCTCGCCAATGCGCTGCTCGCGTGGCTGCGCTGGGGCTGGACGCAATTCTCGAGCGGCGGCCTCTGGCGCCGCGCTGCGCCGATCAAGAAGGATCAGGAGAAACCGGCATGACCGATTTGGCCAAGAAGCGATGCGTCCCCTGCGAGGGCGGCACGCCGCCGCTCGATCGCAAGACCATCGACGAGCTGAAGAAGCTCCTGCGCAGCGAGTGGGCGCTCAACGCCGACGGCAAGTCGATCCAGGCGACGTTCACCTTCAAGAACTACTACCAGACCACCGCGTTCGTGAACGCGATCGCGTGGATGGCGCATCGCGAGGATCATCATCCCGACATCAGCTTCGGCTACAACAAGGCGACCGTGCTCTATTCGACGCACGCGGCGAACGGGCTCACGGAGAACGACTTCATCTGCGCGGCGAAGGTGGATGAGCTTTTGAAGTAGCGATCCGGCCATGGCCGCGTACGCCCCCGTCGGAACTCAGCGCCGGAAGCCGCGTCACCGCTTCCTTGCGAGCGTCACTCCATCCGCAATCGGCACGAGACACATGTCGACGCGCTGATCCTTCACGACGTGCTCGTTGAAGGCGCGGATCGCGACGGTGTCCTTGTCGTTGACCGACTCGTCTGCAACGCGTCCCGACCAGAGCGTGTTGTCGACGGCAATCAATCCGCCGGAGCGGATGAGCTTGAGGCAGCGCTCGTAGTAGCCGACGTAGTTCTCCTTGTCGGCGTCGATGAACGCGAAGTCGTAGCTGCCCGCGTTGCCGGCGGCGAGCTCCTCGTCGAGCGTCTCGAGCGCGGGTGCGATGCGCAGGTCGATGCGCGAGCGCACGCCGGCCTGCTTCCAGTAACGCTGTGCGATGTCGGTCCACTCTTCGTTGACGTCGCACGCGAGCAGACGTCCGTCGTCCGGCAGCGCGAGCGCAGTGATCATGCTCGAATAGCCGGTGAACACGCCGACCTCGATGCAGCGCGTGGGCTGCAGCATCATCAACAGCAGATCGAGGAACTGGCCTTCCTCCGGCGCGATCTGCATGCGCGCCATCGGCAGCTTGGCCGTCTCCTCGCGTAGCTGCGTAAAGAGCGGCGGCTCACGCACGCCGACGCGCGAGAAATAGTTGCCGAGGGCTTCGGAGAAGAGGAAAGCGCGGGACATCGGGAATCCTTGGTTAGAGCGGCTGGCG